>Ga0315903_10002163_pt1 | contig 29414 bp, 26 predicted proteins | sample LakEriMetagenome_7_FD_203524 | JGI IMG/M metagenome (GOLD analysis project Ga0315903, IMG submission 203524) | Freshwater fungal communities from buoy surface, Lake Erie, Ohio, United States - Buoy 2 MA119 | ecosystem: Environmental > Aquatic > Freshwater > Lake | place: USA: Lake Erie, Ohio... | reverse complement strand
GTATATGGAAATTTTAGGTGAGCATGAAAAAGGCGAAACCGTAACTATCTATTTTCAGAGAAAAGGCGTTTTGATGGAAACAAGTCTTACCTTCTAAAGTATCTCATTTTTGAGTATAATTTTCAAATGGGGTTTTACACGCACTGAACAATTGTAAAAATTAGAATATTTTCTTAGGCTTGATCATTTAGATTAATATAATCAGTTTAAATAGAGCAATTTGATTTTATCTTCCCCTAACTAGAAACAAGATTTCCATAATTAGAAACTCTTAGCATATTTAAGAAATGACATGGGGCATTTGAACATTTTATTGACCTATTTATTTTTGGTACTAGATCTTAAAAATTGGTCACTAACCAATAATAAATAGGTAAGCCTAAAGTAATATTTATTGGAAATGTGATAGCTAAAGTCATAGGCAGAAATAGCCCAGGATTTGCCTTTGGCGCTGCAATTTTAAATGCAGCAGGCACAGCTATATAAGATGCACTCGCCGCGAGTACGCCGAAAATGAATCTATTAGAAACATCCAGGGTAACGAAGCTACTTAATAGAGAAAAAATGGATCCATTAACCAATGGAATAAGCATGGCGAATAATAGTGGGAAAATGCCATTCGATAAAAATGAATTTAATTTTCGCCCACTTGAAATACCCATATCTAATAAAAAAATGGCTAAGAATCCCTTGAATAAATCAGTTGTAAATGGTTTGATGCCTTCAGCTTGTTTATCACTAGCTAAGAATCCTATGATTAAGCTACCGAGGATAAGCAAGACGCTACCATTGGTAAATGAGTGTTTAATTACGGTTGATTTATTAATCGCTGTAGTGTCATCTTTGTCGTGTTTAGTCATGAGTATTAAACCCATCACAATCGCTGGAGATTCCATGAGTGCCATAATAGCAACCATGTGTCCTTTTATTTCCAGTTGATGCATTTCGAGATATGTAATCGCAGTTACAAAGGTGACCGCACTAACCGAGCCATAAGAAGCTGCAATCGCACCACTATCATATACATTTAGTTTTGTTTTTAGAATAAAAAAAGTGTAGGTTGAAATAATAATCGAAATCCCAACACCAAATAACATCGACCAAACTATTTCCAAATCAAAATGCCCATGTGATAGCTCTTGTCCTCCTTTAAAGCCTATGGAAAATAAAAGATAGAGTGAAATAAATTTTGAAGAATTAGGAGGAATTTCTAAATCGCTTTTTAGATACACAGAGGTAATTCCTAGTATAAAAAATAGAAGTGCTGGATTACTTAGGTTTTCTAATAATAAATCGAAATTCATGAATTAGGTTTTTTAAAGCAAGTGTATCTCTATTAAGGAAATTATGCTTTAGCTAAGCAAAGATGATTGTTTATCATTAAACTAGCAAGAAACAATATCAAGAGTTGTTTCAAGCAATTGGCTTTCGTTTCAGTCTGATTTTTCTTAGGGCTAAACCTGATTTAACTTTATTTCAAACCTGAAATCCTTGGCTACTTGTAATTTGAGAAGTCTTTTTGATTTCACTGTGACCAATTCTTCTCTAATTCTAAAAGTATCAGCAAATCGAGCTTGTGATACATTTTTCAAAATGCCTTGATAAATCTCAATTCTATACCACTTGTAATTTTCCTCCCAAATTTTGCAGTTGAAAATGAAAACTGCAAAATCGATTCAAAAAATCTGATACCTCAGCAAATAACTTTGATAAGATTTTCTATATCGGGGTTGAAAAATTGAATCTTCTGCGTCGAATTGATTTTTCTCAGGAAAGCCTTATCAGAATAATTTTTATTTTCTTAGACCGTTAAGCGCTTCTGTCAACTTGCTTAATTGTGCTTTGTCAGTCTCTAACTGCGTCTTTAAAGTAGCTTGCAGATTTTTATTTTCTTCGATTTTTCTATCTGTTTTTGCTAAATCTTCTTTATAATCAATCGCATCTTTTAAACCATCGCTGTATCTTTTTTCAGCTTTTTTAGCATTGCTTTCTGCTTTTTTCACTTCCTTTTTTAAGGCTTTCATGCCATCCACTGTGGCGGTCTTTATCTTTACATTATCATAATTCTTTTGTTCCATTTCAATTTCTTTCTTCAAGTTTTCTGTGTCAAGTATGTTGTTGGCAATTTTAGATTCTATTTTCGCTCTATCTTTCTGTAATCTTTCAGCATCTTCAACTGCATTTTTACTCTTTTTTTCGCCATCTTTAATAAGATCGTTTTGCTTCTCAATATCTTGATTCAAAGCAAAGACATTTGCGTCTGTCGCAAAAGAAGTTAAATATTTAAATATATTTTGTATCACAATTGAATCGTCATCAGACCTTAAAAAATTGTCATAGCCTTTTGAGCAAAGCATATATACTGTTGCGCTTTGTTTACGATCTTCTACATTGAAATAGTAATCCATTTTTTCGGGTGCAATTTCAGTAATTGTAATTCCTTTATATAAGCGAAAGCCGTCTTTCGTTTTTTCACCCTTACCTAATTTGGCATTGGTCATTTTTTGATACAAAGCACCTTCTATAATTTCAACATCAAAATAATAATCCATAACAACGCAAGGTTGAGTTACTTTATTAATCATAACGCTTGATGTTTTAGCATTTTGCCCAAAACATACAAATAGGTTAAGAATAAAAAGCGCACTTAAAAAATATTTTCTCATATTTATGTGTAATTCCTTACAAAAGTACATGTTTTATAAATCTTTATTTAATTTAATACTAAAAACAATTCGCAAGTTTATACTTTTGAGGACTAAAATATTTTTCAATTGAGTGTAAAAAAATTAGCTGGTCAAACTTTATGGTATGGTTTGCCATCTATTGCAACTCGTTTTATCGGATACATTTTAAATTTCTCACTAGTATTTTTATATCAAGCTGCTGATACTTCAGATTTAACTCAAATTTATGCAATCTTCCCTTTCTTAAATATATTGTTTACTTACGGAGTTGAAACAAGTTATTTTCGTTTTTCACAAACTGAGAAAAAGGATGCACTGTATAGCACTTTGACAATTTCTGTGCTTGTCACTACCATTTTTTTTACAAGTTTAATGTACTTGAATGATTCTCAAATTATATGGCTTGCTCATTTGCAAAAGCACCCTGAGTATTTGCATTATATGGCAACCATTGTTTTTTTTGATACACTTTCTGCACTGCCTTTTGCAAAACTCCGTCAAGAAGAAAGGCCTGAGCGTTATGCATTTATAAAGTTGCTCAGCATTTTTATTAATGTATTTATTGTGCTTTGGTTTATTGGTATTTGTCCTTCTATCGCAAAGTCAAATGCTTCTAGTATTTTTTTAATGGGGTATCATCCTAATATTGGAATTGCCTATTATCTTATTGGCGGGGTGATTGGAAGTGTCATTGCATTTCTATTATTGTTGAGTGAATTTAAATCTTTTAAGTTTCAATTTGATTTTTCATTATGGCAAAGAATTATGATTTATGCTTTGCCAATGGTATTTGTTGGTTTTGGAGGTATGATAAACGATATGCTAAGCCGATTGGTGTTTCAACATGTTACAGATTTGCCTGCTGCAGAATCAGAAAAGCAATTGGGTATTTTTGGCGCTAATTATCGTTTGGCTGTTCTAATTACTATTTTCATACAAATGTTTAGGCTTGCAGCCGAACCTTTCTTTTTTAATCAATCAAAGAATAAAGATGCTCCTGAGACTTATGCTCGTGTGATGAAGTTATTTGTAATTGCATGCTCTTATATGTTTTTGTTCGTAGGTGTTTATTTAAATATTTTCAAACATATCATGACATTGAAGTATCCTGAATATGGAGAAGGAATTGGCATTGTTCCTATTCTGGCATTTGGAGGTGTTTGCTTAGGTATTTATTATAACTTGTCGATTTGGTATAAGTTAAAAGATAAAAATTGGTTTGGGGCGGCAATTACATTTGCAGGAGCACTTATTACTATTTTGCTAAACATATGGTGGATACCGATTTACGGCTATATGGGAAGTGCATGGGCTACATTTATATGTTATGCATTTATGATGTTAAGCAGCTATTTTCTTGGACAAAAATATTACCCTATTCCTTATGAAGTTGGTAAAATTTCTATCTACTTATTTTCAATTACTGCTCTTACCGCAATCTCGATTCAGTTAAATCAATTTATTGATAAAATATTATTGCAATTTTTATTAGGTAGTTTTCTAATTATTGTATTTAGTGCTATTGTTTATTTCATGGATAGAAAAGAATTACAAAGCTTCCCTTTGCTAGGTAAGTATATCAAATAATTTTAGTTACTATGGAATAGGAAAAACTTAATTCTAACAATCAGTTGATGAAAAGCTTATAAGCCAATTTTAGTAGAAGCTTTATTTACATGATGCTTTATTTGATTAATGAGATTTTCACAGTATGGCAAATAGTTAGTTACTGTTTCTAAAGTGACAGGAGCAATAGGCTCAATATAGGCATATGATTTTGAGCTTTGTTTAACTTTATCTTTTAACAAGCCAACTTGATTAGCGAGCCAGCAAAATGTACTTATCACAAACACGACGAAAAAACTATAAAGTACTGCCCCTGATAAATTGTTCACCCATCCTAAAAAGACTTTATCCAATATTTTTTCAACAAATTTAACCAACATATGACAGCCAAAAATAGTTGCAAAAAATAATATTATGAATGAAATGAAAACTGTATACTGGCTCGTATACCATTCGTTATTGAAAAGGTATGTTGCCAATTCGTGTGATAATTTCATCGAAATAATTACCGCTAATAATACTGCCACCAAGGATCCTAACGCCCATAATAAACCTTTTTTCCAACCTCGGTAAAAAGCTAGGCATGCAAGTATTAATATAATTAAATCAAATGTCATGCGCTTAGTTTTGTAATAAATCTTTTACAATAGTTGAAATTAGTTTGCCGTCAGCCTTTCCTGCTAATTGTTTGGTTGCAACTCCCATAACTTTCCCCATATCAGCCGGTGAGCTAGCACCAACTTGTTGCATAATTTCTTGCAAAGCCTTTCGTAAAGAAGTTTCATCCATTTGTTGCGGCAAATACTTTTCGATTATTTCCAGCTCCTCTTTTTCTTTTGAAGCTAAGTCATCGCGATTTTGTTCAGCATATACTTCTATAGAATCTTTCCGTTGTTTCGCTAATTTTTGTAAAAGCTTTATTTCGTCATCTTCGGTTAAATCTCCAGATTGTCCATCAGCGGTTTTTGCTAACAATATGGCTGATTTAATAGCACGTAGCGCACGTAATGCTGCTTCTTGTTTACCAAGCATGGCAGTTTTGATTTCAGTATTGACTGTATTCTCTAAAGACATAATCGTGGAGTTATTTGATATTACAATTGATTTTTTTTCATTTCACTTTCCATTTTCTCTTTTAAGGATTTAGAAAATGTTCGCATTTCTTCTGAAATAGATTTATTCTTGGTCGCTCGTTCGTAGGTGTCTGCCATGGACATAATGGTTTGGTAGAAAAAATCATCCATCTCATCAACCATCATTTTTTTTGTCCATAAATCAATTTTTAGGACAGCACTTTCATTCACATCCCAAATGCTTAACATAAAAGCTTTGGCCTCAGTTGGCGTATAAACACCACCTTCCGCAGCTTGCCAAAATATTTTTTCAGGAACTTTTTGTTCGTCTAATTCTACTTGTAATTGTATTGTGGAAGGATTTGCCATATTTAATTATTTGTCCTTGCAAATAAACGCAATCCTATTGTAAACCTTACAAAAGATTAATTAAAATCTTGGACATCCGTAAATTTTTCGATTGCCATCGTCTTTTCGGTAATTCCCTTGAAGTATTAATGAAAATTCAAATGCTCCAACTCCTCCATTGCCCTTACTCAATTGAGAAATGGTGTGATCATAGTTTACCATAAATCGATTGTTCTTAAATTTAAATCCAGCAACACCCACTATTGCATCATTGTTACGATAAAATGCACCTAATATGACTTCATTGCTGCTTAATCCAGTTCCATCTATGGAGGTATTGATATTTACCAAAGATCCTAGCATCAACTCACTTGCCTTTTTTTGACGTGCATAATAAACCGAAGGATTCAACATAATGCGAGTGCTGGCTTTGTAGATTACATCAACTTGTGCATTGGGTCTTACGCCTAAACGATTGCTTTGCCCATAAAAAGTTTCAATAGGCCTATTCATATTCATTATCCCAAGACTGGCTTTTAAATAAAGGTCATTGTTGTTGAAATATCCGAATCCTACACCTGCACCTGCACTATTGAAAGTTGACTTTTGTGAAGGAGAACCTTCCAAGTTTGGGGCGGATCTATCGAAAGCAAATTCGTCCCACTGTACATCGAAAGTTAGTTTGCTGAAATCCACGCTGCGTTGGTTAGATGCATATGATAAACCTAATGAAAGGCTCGAGTTTTCGCTAGTAAGCACGTGGTATGCAATATTACCCTGAATTTTAGTTAAGGCAAGTTGACCATCGCCTGCCACATCACGCCACACACCACCGCCTAATCCGAGCCAGCTATTTTCCCACTTAGCTCTTCCAATACCTACATCGGCAAAGGCGCTAAAAGTGTTGTAAGGTATTGGAATGGTTGCTCCTTGATTCCGAAATTGAATTCCAACACGATAATCATTGTCGGGTAACATACCTGTATTCGCAGGATTGATTAAAAGAGGCGCATTATAATATTGTGAGAAGTGAATACCTTGTGAAAATGCACCTTGAAGGAATAAAATTTCTATAACAATAAGCGTGAATATTTTTTTCATAATCAATTTGTTTTATCGAAGCAACGTGATATTTCCTTTTTTAAAAGTACGTGTTCCATCAAAGAAGTCGACACTTAATGTATATTGATAAGTCTCCATTTCTTGAAGCACACCTTTGTATTTTCCATCCCAACCTACTTTTTTATCTTTGGTTTCAAAGATTTTTTCGCCCCAACGATTAAAAATTCTGAAAGTCAATTTGTCAATTCCATATCCTTTGACAAAGACAAAATCGTTATTACCGTCCCCATTCGGTGAAAAGCCAGTTGGTACATCAGCCAATGGAATAACAACACCTCTAACAGGTTTGCAAATAGTATCAACACAACCTACTTCGTTTTTTGCAGTAAGGCAAACATTGTAGGTGCCATCTTTTTGATAAATATGAATTTCATCCTTTTGTGTTGACGTACTACCATCTCCAAAGTCCCATAGATAACTTGTCGCACCCGTAGAAAGATTTTTGAATTCGGTTGCTTTATTTGCTTCAGGAGGGTTTGGCGACCAGTTGAAATCGGCTATGGGCGAAGTAAGAATTGTGATTGTTTTTGTAACAGAATCGAACTTATTGCATGTGAGCGGATTTCCTGACAAAAGAAAAATCGAATAAGTACCTGGTAGGGTATACTCATTCGTTGGATTTTGAGAAGTACTTGTATTGCCATCTCCAAAATTCCAGTTCCAAGTAGTTGATGAGACGCTTTGATTGTTGAAATTAACCTTCGCGGGCAGACAAACAGAATCAGGCATATCAAAAGCAGCTGAAACGAGACTTGTACTATAATTAACGACTCTTGTAAAGACCGCGGGGCTGTTACAAGCGTTAGTATCTATTATTGTAAGTGTTATTGTAAAAGCCGATGAAGTTGGAAATGAATGAATAGGAGGATTAGGGCCGTTGAATGTTGTTCCATCGCCGAAGTCCCATGAATAGGTGGTTCCGGGGTTAATGCCTCCTGTGTTTGTAGTACTAAGATTCACGAAGGTTGCGGTAAAAGGATCACAAGAATCAACTTTAATTACATTGAATAGAGGAAGAATGCTATCAGCTTTAACTGTAATATTCATTGTACTCGTATCAGAAGTAGCAGTACAACCATCGGGGTTATAAGCGAATAAGGTTACTACATAATTGCCTGGTGTTGTGTAGATATGTGTTGGATTTATACTTGTAGATTGATTGCCATCGCCGAAATCCCAAACAAAGTTTGAGGCACTTAAACTATTATTCGTAAAATTAATAGTTAGAGGAGCGCATCCCACAGAATCGCCGACTATAACTGCTTGGGCTTTCGGATTCTGAAAGTTGAACCGGATTTTAACAGCCGCTAAGTTGCAATTAGTAGCTTGGTTGTTTGGAGACCAAACGCCTGGTGTTGTTGGGAATACAACTGATGCGGGTGTAGTACTATTGGCACATCTCGCACACATAGCTTGGTAAATAATGCCATTTTTATCAAATCGGCTCGTGCCACCATCTACATGTTCTCCATTGCCCCCATTTTGTCCGAAGAAAGAACCATAAACTAAACTCTGGAAATTCTTGCTTAAAACAATAAAATAGTAGTCACTTCCATCTGTAGTGCTTTGTAGCGCTGTCCCACTTGTTATGGGCAGACCGGTGGTATTACCTGGGTTGGTTGGAATAATTGGACCTCCCCAACCAGACACATATACATTATCACATTTATCAACAAGAAAAGCGTTGATAGAAATGTCCGTTGTATTATTTGTGCCTTTGCCAAAAACAGTGGAATAAATAGGCGTGCTTAAATTATTATTGAATTTTGTGATAAATTGACTCGAATTTGCGACACTCCAAACACCTGAACCTATTATAGGATAATTGCCAGTTGTTTGCCCTACTGCATACACATGATTGCTGTCATCCGTTTGAATTCCGAATACCTGATCGTAAGAGTTTGTCCCAATAAAAGTGCTAGTCAGCAAGGCTTTTGTATTGGAATTAAATTTCATTAAAAAGCCATCAGCAGTACCCCCTTGGTAAGCCGATTGCCAAGTGCCTCCTGTAGTTGGGAATCCAGCACTCGATGTGCCTCCCGCAACAAATAGTTCCAATGGATTTATTTTATTTATGGATAAAACATAAGCTGCATCATCTGAAGTTCCACCTATTCTGCAACTCCATAGTAACGTTGTTAGAGTAGGGTTTAATTGAATGATTGCTGCATCTTGCGAACCTCCAGTGCCTAATAAGGTTGAATTTACAAGAGGAAAATCAGTTGATCTTGTGCAAGTCGCAACATAAATATTATCATTGGCATCTACAATTACTTCGCTTCTGGCATCGTCCGCATAATTGTGCTTTAATCCCCCAATTACCGAACCTGAAACATCAACATTTACAGACTCCGCATTGCTACCGCCCACATAGGTGCATCCAAGGTTTACAGTACCAGCAGCATTGAATTTTGCAACGAACAAATCGCCACCTCCATTATATGTTGGATCTGCTGCAGCCGATGTGATTGGAAATGAATTTTGTGGTGAAAAAGTTCTACCTGCTATTACAAGATTTCCAGCATTATCAACAATTAAACTGTGCGGTTGATCATTTTCTGCTCCACCAAAATAAGTCGAATAAATAAGTGAAGAACCATTTGTATTAAATTTGCTTACTGTGCAATCGGTTGGAACTGCGCCAGATCCGCCTCCATAATTAGGTTGAATAGCTCCAACGGATGGAAATATAGGATAATTGCCACTTAAGCTAGCGCCTCCATTCCCAATTACAATTCCACCTGCGTAAAAATTACCCAACGAGTCGTAAGTTGCTGTAAAACCCCAATTATCTGCAGTTGAACCTGTGAAAGAGCAAAACTCAATGGTAGGATCGATGATAAGGTCCTTAGTATCATCATATTGTTGCAGTATTTTAAAACTTACAATACCATCGATGAGTTGATAAGTAGATTTAATTTCTTTTCTTTCGCCATCAATCATTTGATAGGCAAACGGTTTTAATTCTTTATTCTCTCCAATTGAAGTGTGTAATATTAGATTCCCTTCTTTGGACAATTTCAATTTATCGAGTCCATTATATTTCCATTTGATAACACGATAATCCGCCTTAGCATGAACAATGTAGTCATATTTTACATTTTGGTTGTTTAAATAGATATGCATGTCAATTCCATTATACAATGTATTGTAATCAACGCTTAGTGAAGGGTGAATTTTAGATTTCCATCGACTCGGATTGCTACCTAAATAATAGTTGTAATAATGTTTTTGAGGTTTCGTAGCACTATAAGTAGGGTCAGGATTAGCGCCTACAAATAATAAATCATAAGCATGATATCGTGGTGAATAGCTTGTGTTGACTTTTCCATGTTTTAAATCATGAAAAAACTCACTATTTCTTTTATCAGATAATAAAAATTTGATACCATCTTTTCGTAAAAAGAAATCTGCGTTCGGCGTTGTTGCTTTGTATTGGAAAGGAGCATCCCATTGACCTTGATTTTCTATAAACTCACCGGCTTGACCAAAACTCAAGAATGAGAATAAACTGAAGGTACAAAGGATAAACGTAAACTTAAAAAATCTCATGTTGTATAAATTAAATTTCAAAACGACTAAACGTAAGCTAGTATTATTCAAGGAAATATATGGAACTTTGAGGTAAATTTAATCCAAATAATACAATCGAGCTAATTTATAGACGAAAAGTTAATACAATACGTTTACTCTCATAAAGCCAAAAATACTACGTAAATTTGTAATCATTTTTTAAACGATAAACTTTATACTATCTATGTTAAAAACAGGAAATCCTATTGTGAGTATATATACTGAAATGACACCTAATCCTGAAACGATGAAATTCGTAGCTAATAAATTACTTTATCCAAGCAAAAGCATCGATTTTCAGAATGAAGAAGCGGCCTCACCTTCTCCACTCGCCAAGGAGCTATTTGGATTTCCGTTCATTAAAGGGGTATTCATAGCAAGTAACTTTGTAACATTAACGAAGACGCCAGAAACTGATTGGAATGATATAACAGGGAGTATTCGTGAATTTTTAAAAGAATATTTGGAAGAAGGTAAGTCAATTATTAATGAAGATGAAATTAAAAAGCAAGAGGCTAGTAATATTTCAAACAGTGATGATACAGATATAGTAAAGCGAATCAAGGAGTTACTCGAAAATTATGTAAAGCCAGCTGTTGAAATGGATGGTGGTGCAATATCATATAAGAATTATGATAATGGTAAGGTAACATTAGTTTTGCAGGGTTCATGCAGTGGATGCCCATCATCGATGGTAACATTGAAGTCTGGCATAGAAGGCATGATGAAGAGGATGATACCTGAAGTGAAAGAAGTTGTGGCAGAATCGGATTAAAGCCTTAAGTTACATAATAATTCTAAATTATTCCTATTTTTTATAAGGTGCTGTCGCATTATTTTTGTGACCCGCTTATCATATGCAATCATTATCGCAACAACAAAGGTTATTACAAAAGCTTTCACCACAGCAAATACAGCTGATGAAGCTTTTGCAAGTACCCACAATTTTGTTAGACGAGAGAATTAAAGAAGAAATAGAAGAAAACCCTGCCTTGGAATTAGATGTAGAAAATGATGAAGACAAGACCCTAGACGAGAAGATTGCAGAAGATATCAAAGACGAATTCAGTCAAGAAGAGAATGAAGATTATCTAAGTGAAAATGATGGTGACGATTTTGAGCATATTCAAATTGAAGATTATGTAAAAATGGGCGATGATGATGCGGATTATAACCACCAAGGTGATGGTTATTTTCACCCAGACGAAGAAGAAAGTTTTTCTTTTCAACCCAAGTTTGAAAGTAGTTTCTATGATCATTTAATGTCGCAAATTAGTTTGCTCGATTTGGATGATAGAAAGATAAAAGTAGCAGAATTTATTATTGGTAGCATCGACGATGACGGTTATTTACGACGCGATATTCCATCTATTAAAGATGATTTGTCGTTTCGGCAGAATGTACAAACCACTGAGCAAGAGATAAAGCAATTAGTGGCAGCCATACAGTCGTTTGAGCCTGCTGGTGTTGCGGCTTGTGATTTGCGCGAATGCTTATTGTTGCAATTACGCCGTTTACGCGTAAATCCCAATGTGCAGTGCGCCATAAAAATTATTGAGTCATATTTTGATGAATTTACAAAAAAACATTTTGATAAAATTCAAAAAGCACTTGACCTTGATGGAGAAGATTTGAAAGAAATTATGAGTGTTATCACTCATTTGAATCCAAAACCAGGGGTTTTGTACTCATATGTCAATAAAGCAGAAAGCTATATATTGCCAGATTTCTTTGTAATTAATAATAATGGCAATTTAGAAATAACGCTCAACCAACGCAATGCCCCAGATTTGAGAATCAGCAATGCATTTAAAGATATGTTGCTTGATTATGATAAAGGCACAAAGAAAGACTCACGTCAGAAGGAGGCGCTACTTTTCATTAAACAGAAAATTGATTCAGCTAAGTGGTTTATTGATGCCATCAAACAAAGGCAACAAACTTTGCTACTGACCATGAAATGGATTTTGCAATTTCAAGAAGATTTTTTTCTGTCGGGCGATGAGGCTGATTTAAGACCCATGATTTTGAAAGATGTCTCAGATAGAACGGGCATGGATATTTCAACGATTTCGCGAGTCGTCAATAGTAAATATGTACAAACAGAATTTGGTGTATTTAAATTAAAATATTTCTTTTCAGAATCCATGGCGACTGATAGCGGAGAAGATGTTTCTACTCGTGAAGTAAAAATGGTACTTAACGAGATGATCGCTGCTGAAGATAAAACAATGCCTTTATCAGATGAGCGTTTGACTGAAATGTTGAAAGAAAAAGGTTATAATATTGCTCGTCGAACAGTTGCTAAGTATCGTGAACAATTGAATTTGCCAGTAGCAAGATTGAGGAGAGAACTTTAGAATCAACGAACATCTTGTGCTTAGTTTTATGATATTGCTCAAAAGCCCAAATCCCTTGCCTAAAATCATTACTGGATAGGAGTATGTTATTTTTCGTAAACAAGAATAGTCTTGTAACGAATATTTGCTGAGGCTCTAGATTTTCTTATTTTAATCCCGTAACAAATTTTCATTGCAACGTAAGAGCAACTCGAAAATGTTAATGAGAATCGATTTTGGAGTTTGCATTTTCAACGGCAAAATTTGGATAAAACTTCTATTTGCTAAAATGCTTTGAAAAAATTAGGTATTGTATTGATGTCATCTGTGTTCATTTACCACATTATGGTAGTTTAACGGATAATCATTAAATATTGAAAACATCTTCTAATTCGTCACTTTATTTTTAACGAGACATCTAACAAGCTAGAATTTGAGGAACGAAAATTCTATCACTTAATTTAGATTAAAAGTGTGCATAGTTTTTCTTCTAAATTACTTAAGATATCTCGGTTCAATTATTCTCTAAAAAAAACTATTTTTGCAGCAAATATTTCTAACTCATGGAAACAATGACAATGCAAGACCCAATTATTGGCGAAACACAAGATTTTTTACCCTTACTAGGTACAGATTATGTAGAATTGTATGTTGGTAATGCAAAGCAAGCGGCGCATTATTATAAAACAGCTTTTGGCTTTCAATCTTTAGCTTACGCTGGGCCTGAGACAGGAGTGAAAGATAGGGCTTCTTATGTGTTGGTTCAGGATAAAATAAAATTGATACTTACTTCGCCACTTAATTCGAATCATCCGATTGCCGAGCATCATAAAAAGCATGGAGACGGGGTAAAGGTTTTGGCATTATGGGTTGATGATGCTTATGATGCATATGAACAAACCATGAAGCGAGGAGCCCAATCGTACATGGAACCTCAAACATTGAGCGATGATGATGGTGAGGTAAGAATGAGTGGGATACATACTTATGGAGAGGTAGTACATGTATTTGTCGAGCGAAAAAATTATAAGGGGGCGTTTATGCCAGGGTATCGCAAATTGAATTCGACATACAATCCTGAGTCTATAGGATTAAAATATGTTGATCATTGTGTAGGCAATGTAGGTTGGAATCAAATGAATCCTTGGGTAAAATTTTATGAGGATGTATTAGGCTTTAAAAATATTTTAAGCTTTGACGATAATGATATTTCTACCGAATATAGCGCTTTAATGAGCAAGGTAATGAGCAACGGAAACGGATATGTAAAATTCCCAATCAACGAGCCCGCTGAAGGAAAGAAAAGATCACAAGTTGAAGAGTATTTAGATTTTTATGAAGGTGAAGGTGTTCAACATGTGGCAATTGCAACTGATAATATTGTAGACACTGTAACAAAACTGCAAAGCAGAGGAGTAGAGTTTTTAAATATTCCTAATACATATTATGATGATTTACTAGATCGCGTAGGGCAAATTGATGAGGATATAGAACCTTTGAAAAAGCTCGGTATTTTGGTTGATCGAGATGATGAAGGATACTTATTACAAATATTCACGAAGCCTGTCGAAGATAGGCCAACTATGTTTTTTGAAATCATACAGCGCAAAGGTGCCAAGAGTTTTGGTAAAGGAAATTTTAAAGCTTTATTTGAAGCGCTTGAGTTGGAACAAGACGCGAGAGGTAATTTATAAGTTTTCCTTATATTTACTTTTTAAAACTTTACTTTATGGATACTCAAGACATTTTAGGACAAGACATATTGCCAGCCAATTTACCTACATCTGATGAAAAAACTATGGCTGTGCTTTCGCACATTTTGACCTTTGTGGCCGGTTTTGTAGCTCCGTTAATTATTTATTTAGTAAAAAAGGATGAATCTCCTTTCGTGCGAGCGCATGCGATTGAGTCATTAAATTTTCAAATCACGCTAATTATTGCACTCGTTATTTGCTTTATTTTAATGCTCGTACTTATTGGAGTTTTCTTAATTGCACTAGTTGGTATTGCTGCCACCGTGTTAGTCATAGTAGCGACAATTAAAGCCAGTGAAGGCAAGATATATAAATATCCTTTCACGTTGCGCGTGGTAAGTTAGTAGGGTCTAATTCTGTTTCTAGGATTCTAATTCTCAATTTACATCCAACAATGCAACCTCTAGTGAAGGGCAAAATTGTTGAAAAGTCGTTTGCATTTTTTCAGGCACTTTACATCTATTGGCATTCTATTGCCTTTACTTTGAGGTATGCAGGCTTATCATGATTTATTAAAACATATACTCGATACGGGCGCAAATAAAGAAGATAGAACAGGAACGGGTACACGTAGTTGTTTTGGCTATCAAATGCGATTTAATTTGCAAAAAGGTTTTCCGCTTGTGACAACCAAGAAACTTCATTTGAAATCGATCATCTATGAACTATTATGGTTTATAAAGGGGGATACCAACGTGAAATATCTGCAAGATAATGGTGTGAAAATTTGGGATGAATGGGCACGTGAAGATGGAAGTTTGGGCCCTGTTTATGGCAAGCAATGGCGAAGTTGGGAAGGGGCAAATGGTAAAACTTTTGATCAATTACAAGATGTAATTCATCAGTTAAAAACCAATCCAGATTGTCGCCGTATGATAATTAGTGCATGGAATGTGGCGGAACTTCCTCAAATGGCATTGATGCCTTGTCATAGTTTGTTCCAGTTTTATACAAGTCCTATTCAGGCAAATGGTAAACGCAAATTAAGTTGCCAATTATATCAACGAAGTGCCGATGTTTTTTTAGGCGTGCCATTTAATATAGCTTCATATGCCTTACTCACGATGATGATAGCACAAGTATGCGAAATGGATTTAGGAGATTTTGTGCATACATTTGGCGATGTACATTTGTATAAAAATCATATAGAGCAAGCTGAATTACAATTAAGTAGAAAGCCTTATGATTTGCCAAACATGAAAATTAATCCTGATAGAAAAAATATTGACGAATTTGTATTTGAGGATTTTATGCTAGAAAATTATCAATTTCATCCGCATATTAAAGCGGAAGTAGCCGTGTAAATATAAAATCCTAATTTCGAAAATTAGAAATCCACATTCTTTGATATCAACTGCTTGACTTCGACAAAAAAAGTCATTCATGATAAATAAAAGTTTAAACAAAAAATATGCAAAATCTCAATTACCCACTTGAACTCGAATTTAAAATATCTACTCTCGCGAATGATTTTCGTGCTAGTGATGCAGATGGAAATTTGCTTGCTTATGTAAGGCAGAAAATGTTTAAATTCAAAGAAGAAATTCAGGTTTATGCCGATGAGTCGCGCACAGAAGAAATGTTCCGAATTAATGCGAATAAGTGGTTGGATTTTAATACCGCATATACATTTACCGCGGCTGATGGTAGCAATGTAGGGCGTATCACACGCAAAGGCTGGGCTTCGTTATGGAAAGCTCATTATGAAATTTTAGATGAAAAAGATCTGCCCGATTTAGTATTACGTGAAAAAAATGCCTGGGTTAAGGTACTAGATGGCTTGCTTAGTGAAATTCCGATTTTAGGCATGTTTACAGGATATTTGTGTAATCCGTCTTACATTATCACAAGGTCAGATGGTACAGAAGTAGTTATACTAAAAAAGCAACCTTCGTTTTTTGGTAGGAAATTTTCGATTATTAAGCTAGATGAGTTTGAAGCAGGCGAGGATGCTCGTATTGTGCTAGGTTGTATGATGATGGTATTGTTAGAAAGAAGGAGAGGGTAGGCTTTAAAACTTTAAATTTTAAGACAACATAATTCAAAAATCAAATATACTTTTATCTGACTTTGAATATTCACAACGAACTTATTAAATAACATTAAAAATATTTTATTAAAATAAATGAACATTGCGATCATAGTTGCCGCGGCCGAAAACAATGCCATAGGAATAGACAATCAATTGCCTTGGAGGCTATCGGCCGATTTGAAGTACTTTAAAGCACTAACCACCGGGCATACCATTGTGATGGGACGAAAAACTTTCGATTCGATAGGAAAGGCTTTACCCAATCGTGCAAATATTGTTATTACGAGAAGCAAAATTTTTTCGCATGATAATATTATTGTTAAACATAGTATCGATGATGCCATTGAATATTGCAATCAGTTCGAGCAGGTTTTTGTAATTGGGGGTGATACAATTTATAAGCAGATGTTAGAGGTTACAGAAACTATTTATCTGACACGTGTTCACACTTCTATTTCTAATGCGGACGCCTTTTTCCCAATTATTGATTTAGATATTTGGAAATTGATAAAAAGTGAACATCATAAAAAGGATGATAAAAATGAATTTGATTATACTTTTGAAGTTTATCAAAGAAGAGAGAGTATTTAAAGTAAGGTGTTGAAACATTTATTTATCGCCAAGCAATATGTGAAGTATTATTTACATGCAAAAAATGCGCATGGAATTCATTCGCCGTTTGTTTTTGATTTTATTGAAAATGTAATACAAGATAATCGACATTATTATGCTTTCGATGACATTGAACTTTTGAGAAATGAAATTTATCATAACAATCAATTCATTGAAGTTGAGGATTTCGGTGCGGGCTCCCATTTACAAAAAACAAGACAAAGGAAAATAAGTCAAATTGCGAAAATTGCAGGCAGAAGTGAAAAGTTTGGCAAATTACTCTTTCGTATCGTTATACATTCTAAGGCCAATCAAATATTAGAGCTTGGCACTTCACTTGGATTAGGCACCTCTTATTTAGCGAGTGCTCGACAAGAAGCGCAAATACATACTATAGAAGGAAGCAAGACAATTGCAGCCGAAGCGAAAATCAATTTCAATCGACTTCAACTACAAAATATTACACAGCACATTGGTAATTTCGATGAGATACTTCTAGATGTGCTTGAAAAAAGTTCGAAATTCGATTTGATCTTTATAGATGGCAACCATCAAGAACAAGCAACGCTGCGGTATTTTCAACAATGTTTGCCATTTATTGGCGAAAATAGCATAATTATCTTCGATGATATCCATTGGAGTCAAGGCATGTTGCGCGCTTGGGAGAAAATTAAGAGTCATGATTCCGTGAGATTAAGCATCGATTTGTTTTATATGGGAGTAGTATTTTTTGAACCCGCGTTTAAAGAAAAGCAGCATTTTGTGCTGAAATACTAACATTGCTTGGTTATACAAAATGTAATTGACATTTTATAGGTTGTACGCAGCTAATTTCCAAACATTTCATGTGAACAAAATATCACTAAAAACCATTTCTTTTTAACATCGGCGTGTATCTTTGCGGCTTAAATTTTTTTCTCATGCAAGAAAATGGTACTAAGAACCCTTTAGCTGATTTAGCTTCCTTAGGCATTCATCCATCAAAAGTTAATTGGAATTTAAGTCCCGATGAGTTAAGCAATCAAACAGTATCCTTAGGGCAAGGTACCCTAACAGATACTGGAGCGCTAGCTGTTCGAACGGGTAAGTTTACTGGTCGTTCTCCAAAAGATAAATTCACAGTTAAAGACGCAAACACAGAATCGAGTGTCGATTGGAGTGATATCAATATTGCTATTTCTCCAGCTCATTTCGATAAAATATATGATGATATAACTGCGTATTTCAAAGATAAGGAATTATGGGTAAGAGATGCTTACGCATGTGCTGATCCCAAACATAGATTGAATATTCAAGTAATTAATGAATATCCATGGGCAAATCTATTTTGTTATGATTTATTTCTTCGTCCAACAAATGATGAAATTCAAACACAGCAAGCAGAATGGACTATTATTCAAGCTCCAGGATTTGAGGCAAATCCAGAAGTACATGGAACACGTCAATCTAATTTTACAGTCGTGAATTTCACAAAGAAAATGATTTTGATTGGTGGCTCAGCGTATACGGGTGAAATGAAGAAAGGTATTTTCGGAGTTTTGAATTACATATTACCGCACGAGAAAGGTGTTTTAAGTATGCATTGTTCTGCTAATGAAGGTGAATCGGGTGATGTTGCCTTATTTTTTGGACTGAGCGGTACTGGTAAAACTACCCTAAGTGCAGATATAAATCGCAAGCTAATTGGTGATGACGAACATGGTTGGGACGATGGATCTGTATTTAATTTTGAAGGTGGTTGCTACGCAAAATGTATCGATTTGACAGAAGAGAAAGAGCCTCAAATTTTCAAAGCAATAAAGCCACATGCTTTAGTTGAAAACACGAATTATATAGCGGGCACAAATTCAGTTGATTTTGCGGATGGTAGCATTACTGAGAATACTCGTGTTGCATATCCGATTCATCATATTATTAATGCCAAAGTGCCAAGTATTGGAGGTGATCCTAAGAATATTTTCTTTTTAACTTGTGATGCGTACGGTATTTTACCTCCTATTTCGCGCTTAAATAAGGGGCAGGCTATGTACAGCTTTATCAGTGGTTATACGGCTAAAGTTGCTGGTACTGAAGTTGGTGTTACTGAGCCGCAAGCTACTTTTAGTGCTTGTTTTGGACGTGCATTTTTGCCTTTGCATCCTACAAAATATGCCGAGCTTTTAGGTAAGAAATTAGACCAACATCCTGATGTAAAAGTATGGCTTGTGAATACAGGCTGGGCCGGCGGATCTTATGGTGTTGGCAATCGTATGAAATTGAGTTATACACGAGCTATGATAACTGCTGCTATGAATGGAGATTTGGATAAGGTGGAGTATGAGCAACATCCTGTTTTTGGATATGATGTGCCAACAAGTTGTCCGAATGTGCCAGATGAATTATTGTCGGCCAATGGCACGTGGAACGACAAAGAAGCTTATATGCGTAAAGCCTATGAGTTAGCAGCTATGTTTGTTAAAAATTTCGACAAGTATGCTTCACAAGCGAATGATGAAATTTTAGCAGCAGCTCCCAAGGTATTAGAAAATGCCTAAAGATTAGGTTGGAAAATATGCTTTAAATAAATTGGACATCGAGAGATGTCCTTTTTTTGTGTTTGTTTATTCATAGGAATGAAAACGCGAAAGAAAATAAATTATAATTATCCCTATGGTACCTGTTACCATTTTCAGTTTGTCCTTGACCAGAGACTCAGACCCGAAGAAAAGTCGGGGTTGAAAGAAAGAACTCTAATGCTAATAAAATCTGTAAACTAACCCATCTATTCGTTATACCGATTAGACAAATGTAACAGATTAAAATTTCGTTCCTCCATCTATTCTAAACATTTGTATCCATCGGCATTTACCATTTTCGTCAAGCGAAATGTCTAATATAAAATTAATGTCAAAGTGGTATTAGACCTAAATAAAGCATTAGAAATGCAGAATCGATTTAGTAATATTAAATCAAGCTTAATGACAATTTTCATTTCCTCTCCTTAGTGCTAACGAGACTAACTAACAAACAAGAATTTTACTTTGAGAAATCCAATTCCGTAATTTGGGTTAAACCGATATTTTGAAACAGAAACAAGTGAGCTGCTGTGAATCACGCGTAGGATGAACCCCAAAGCAAGTTTTGGAAATAAAATCGGTATCAAATCGGAGCAGAGTTACGAGGTATTAACCTTACGATAGCTACTTCTTCGCATCGGGATTCAAAAATCTAAAATTCGTAACTCATTTTGATTTTGTAATAAAGCCTAATCAGGCTTTTCTTAGAAAAATCAATTCGACGCAGGAGTATTAAATTTTTCAACCCCAATTTAAAAAAAATCTTGCTGAAGTCATTCTTGTCCCGATATAAATCATCGGGAGTACCTGCCTATTAAAATTATATTAATAATAATTGAGTAGACGAAAATTGGGCTGTTATAAATTTTATTTCTGTATGATTTAATATATTGCAAGCATTGAGAATAGCTTCTAATTCTTATCGTTAGTTATTAATGATACCCACTAAGAAGCAAGAATTTTAGTTCCTCAAATCCTATCGCATAATTTAGATTCAAATAAAAAATCTAATCAGGATTCTGAATCCTGCTATAAACTAAATGTGATTTCAAGACTTATATTTGCGCTTCAATAAAATATCTCATGTCAAAATTTACGATAGCAATTCATGGTGGGGCTGGTACAATATTAAAAAGTATGCTCACTTCAGAACTGGAAAGCAAGTACAGGAAAGGTTTGCAAGACGCGCTAGATACAGGGTACAATATTTTGGCGAAGCAGGGAAGTGCTTTGGATGCAGTAGTAGAAGCTGTGAAAAGTCTGGAAGACAATGAATTATTTAACGCTGGCAAGGGTTCCGTTTTTACAAACCAAGGAATTCATGAAATGGATGCTTCCCTCATGGACGGTAGTAATTTAGAAGCAGGCTCAGTAGCAAGCGTGCAACATATTAAGAATCCTATTTTGTTAGCGAAGGAAGTCATGTTGCATTCTGGACATGTAATGCTTAGTGGTGATGGTGCCAAAGAGTTTGCTTTATCGCGTGGTCTAGAAACAAAGCCCGCCGAATATTTTCACACAGATTATAGACATGATCAATGGCTCCAAATAAAAGATAGTGAGTTTTATCAGCTCGATCATAAAGAAGATAATTTAAAATCGCATGAAAATAAAAAGTTTGGAACGGTAGGCGCGGTAGCGCTGGATACTTTTGGTCATGTTGCCGCGGCTACATCCACTGGTGGTATGACGAATAAACGATTTGGCAGATTGGGCGATAGTTGTGTGCTTGGCGCTGGTACTTATGCCAATGATTTAAGTTGTGCGGTAAGTTGCACAGGACACGGTGAATTTTTTTTACGAGCCGTGGTAGCTTATGATATTTCGTGTTTAATGGAATATAAGAATTTCAGCTTGCAACAAGCTTGTGAAACCGTAGTTATGGATAAGTTAGTTAAGCTAGGTGGTGAGGGTGGTATTATAGCGGTCGACACGCTCGGTAATTACCAACTTTGTTACAATAGCGAAGGCATGTATCGTGGAGTTAAAACAAGCGATGGTATAAATCTCGTCGCAATTTTTAAAGAAACTGAATAAATAATCTATTCTCCGGCATAGGGATTATTTTAGTCGATTCAATATTTATCTATCTTTTAACTTAAATTTTCTACAAAAATTTTTAACATTAGTTCAAGTATTTTAACTACAACATTTGTTTAAATCATCAATCTTAAAAAAAAATTGCTTTTGTATCGTGAAAAAAATATCAAATGACTCGAATTAAGTTCAAAAAACATATTTCGATCAATTAAATGCAGATTTATTGAATAATTAGACTAAAAAAAATAATGATAATCCGTAAAGCTACACCAATTGGAATCATGCACTTGTTAGTGTTGCAATTATAAGTCTATCAAAAGTTAAATACTTGAAAAATCTTCGATTGTACTTGTAGCAAAATTCGTTCAAGTAGTTTTGCATGTATTCATTTTTTACATGATGATGTAACCCTTTAAGTTTCTTTTTGGTATTGCTGATTGCAATATGCACCCAGGGAAAGGTTTCACAGACTTGCTTTTTATCCCTTATTATTTTCACATGGTGCTCTTTAGCTATATCCTTTAATGGTGTATAACATCTTCGTCTATCTGTCATAACAGTAGCGCTTTGACATACTATTTTTGGTACTTCATAAGCAATATCTTTTTCAGAAAGTGATTGAACTACAGTCATCTTCAAGAATTTGGAATGCGTTTCATTTGTACTCATACCGATTAGACAAATGTAATAGATTAAAATTTCGTTCCTCCATTTAATCTAAACATTTGTATCCATAGGCATTTACAATTTTCGTCAAGCGAAATGTATAATATAAAAATTAATGTCAAAATGGTATAACCGAAAGAATGGTACAGCAAACACAAGGAAATACGATTGATGGAATAAACAATTACATCATCGACATGAGCTATTTAAGAAATGGTATGTGTGTAATGCAAATACTTGAAAACAATTTGTTGAAGAAAGTAACGCATGTGTAAAAAGCAGAGTAAAAGAATGGTTTAAAAATTTTATAAGTAAGGCTAGCGCGAAAGTGCTAGCTTTTTTTATTCCTTACCAGCTAATAAATAAAGTACTGCCATGCGAATTGCAACGCCATTTTCAACTTGGTCAAGTATAAGTGAATGGTGGCTGTCTGCAACTTCTGATGTGATTTCTACACCTCTATTAATTGGACCAGGATGCATAATTAAAATTTCTTGCTGTAACCTATCAAGCATTGCTTTGTTAACACCATAAAACAAACTATACTCTCGCAACGAGGAAAATAAAGGCATATTTTGACGCTCTAATTGGATGCGTAAAATATTTGCCACATCGCACCATTGCAAGGCTTCTTGTACATTGTAACTTACGGATACACCTAAGGATTCTATATATTTAGGAATTAGAGTAGGCGGGCCTACCACACAAACTTCAGCACCTAATTTTTTTAAGCAAAAAATATTTGATAAGGCAACACGAGAGTGCATGATATCACCAATAATTGCAATTTTTTTACCTTGTAAATCGCCTAATTTTTCACGCATTGAGTACGCATCCAACAAGGCTTGCGTGGGATGCTCATTGGTTCCATCTCCTGCGTTTATAATTGCCGCATCAATATGATTGGATAAGAAATGTGGTGCTCCACTCGCACTATGCCGCATGACCACCATATCCACTTTCATGGCAAGTATGTTGTTTACAGTATCGATCAATGTTTCGCCTTTGCTGACACTTGAGTTGCTGGTTGTAAAATTGATGGTATCAGCGCCTAGTCTTTTTTCGGCTAGTTCAAATGAGATTCTAGTTCGTGTTGAATTTTCGTAAAATAAATTTACGATAGTTGTATCACGTAGTGTTGGAACTTTTTTGATAGGACGTTGTAATATGCCCTTAAAATTTTCAGCTGTTTGAAAAATAAGTTGAATATCGTCAACACTTAAGTCTTTAATGCCTAATAGATGATTGACAGATAACTTTTGTTTACTTGTTTTCATTTATTTTTCAGGGTTTAGCATAATTACTTCATCTCTGTCGTCCTTCTCTTGCCAATATACTTTTACTTTTTGAGTATTCATGGAGTCAACAGTCAATCCAATATAATCGGCTTGTATGGGCAATTCGCGTCGGTATCTTCTGTCTATTAATATCATCAGTTCTACTTTGCTCGGTCTGCCAAAGTCAAGAATAGCATCCATCGCGCTTCGGATAGTACGACCTGTAAATAATACATCATCAATAAGTACTACTTTTTTATCTTCTATCGAAAAATCAATCTCCGTTTGATTTGGTATATGTAATCCGGTGCTGAAATCATCGCGATAAAATGTGATGTCTAGTTTACCGTAATCAATTTCTTTATTTAATAATTGATTTAAATAAGCTACAACACGATTTGCTAAATAGATACCTCGCGGTTGAATGCCAATTAATGCAGTCTCACTGAAATCACCATGATTCTCAATAAGCTGATGCGACAGCCTTTCAATGACTACCTGTAATTTTCTAGTATCGAGTAATGGCTTCAAAATTTTATTTTCAATTGAGGCAAATGTAAAAATTAATATTGAATGCTGTTGCGTTTCAATTTAATCTTCGCCAAAGAGTATAAGTTCGGCACTATGAATATACAATTGATTATTTGCCAATTTAGGTTTTTTGATTATCCATTCTAGTTTATCAAAATCTGTCTTGCTCAACTTGATGTCTAAATATTCATTCACTATTTCAGTGTCCTCACAAACACGCTCAAGTTTAAATGTATTAGAGCGAACTTGCTTGTTATCGTGGCTCAGTAAAAGTTGCATCGTGTGCATAAATGATTGATCCCATTGGGCTTTATTTACCTGAAAACGCAAACGCAAGCGAGCCCATTCATATTGCTGTAAAACACTATCCGATGTTTTGAAAAGTATTTCTTCCTCGTTTAGTAAGTTGCTTTCAAACGTCGAATCAGTACCAATAGGAATATTTTTTTTGTGGAAATTAAAAAGTATAAGGCTGTCTTTTATTTTTCCATCATAGTAATCATGTATTTCTAAAAATTTCTTTTCACGCTTATCAATTTCATATTTACCTAGGCTGCGCCAAAAATATTTTTTTGTCATGTTGGAATAATCGATAATACCGCCATGTATGTTTTTCGTAAACCAATAATTATAGGATAATCCAAATACAAAAAGAAAACTTAGTAGGATTCTACTGATTACATTTTTTTGTAAATTTTCTACTACATAAGCAAGCGGGAAAACCCACATCGCATAGGATTGTATCATGGCTCTGCCCCCATACCACCATATTTCCCAAGCTGTTACATACCATATTGTGCATGCTAGCGTTATCAGTATGGTTACTTGCTGAAATTTTTTACGAAGTATAAAGTAAATGCCAAAAATTGCCAGATACATAATGGGTGTATAGGTTAACCAGCCGCTTCGATAGCTGAATATATAATCCATAAAATGAGGCTTGGTCCAACTAAAACCTTCGCCTGAATACGAGTAGGAGTACCAGTGCCCTGTGGTATATTTCCAATACATGAATTGAATACTTATTACGCTAGCGCCTACTATGAAAGCAAAAAGATATTTTCGAAAATGTTCGAGTATGAATGCTAGCCGATTCTTAAAACCAGATATGCTAAATGTATGTAGGTTCCAACACAGCGGAATTAAGATGCATAAAAAATCAGTTGGGCGTATAATGGTAATAAAGCCCACCATTGCACCAATTCCGATGCCACGATAAGTCGTTGGTTTTTTGTAAAATTGAATGGTATGATATAAAAGAATACAAAGCCAACTGAATATCCAGCAATGCGTCATGCCGGCATCTATAATTATATAATTGAGATAATTGGTAGCAAATACGAGTATCAGCATTGTGACACTGGTAGTTACTTCTGAAAAATACTCGAGTAGTACTTTACGTAAATAATATAACCCGATTAAACCCATGAGCAATGCACCTAAGCTTATCGCTACTTGATATGGCAAACTATATCCATCAGCAGGATACCCCAAGCTAGTTGCGAGCGAATGTGCAATCAGAAAAAAGGGTAAATAATTAATTGCTTGACCAATTGTATAAACACAGGTTTTGTTGCCGAAACTATCAACCAATTTATATTGAGTATTGTACGGCGTAAAGCCATATACTTGCATGAGAGAATCATGAAACTTCATTTGTTTCACATCTTTATAAATGATGAAGGCAGGTAAGTATGCATAATAGCCACTTGCATCCCAGCTAATGGTGGCCTCATTTCCGCCATGTTCCCATCTCGGATAAAATGTAAAGCATAAATAACTTAATATAACGAAGGTGATCCAATATGTGATTTTTGAAAGCATCTGCTTTAGAAGAATAAATTGTCAATCACATAATAGGGCTCTTTTCCGAAATGAGGGTATGCCAAGCCAAATTTTAAATAGAGTAGGTAAACCGTATTGATAGCTACATAAAATACGCTGTAAGATATGAATACACCATGTGCCAGCAGAAATGCATATTTTTTTTCAGTAAAATGTTTTTTAAATAGATCAAGATATTGCAAAATGCCAACACCAATTATGATACCCATGAGTATAGCCATGTGTTTTAAAGTGAACACATGAATAAGCGCATGTTGAGGCATCACAAATATCCAGCTTATACAAGCTACATAGATAACCATACTCAATCGAAACAACTCTTTGTTTTTACGATAAATAGATTTCAAGCCTAAAAAGCCTAAGTATATGAGCGTAATAGTTGGCAAAATGTAAAAATGGCCAAGGCGGGTAAATCTTGTTTTAGGGAGTAAGAACAAATAATCATTGAGTGTCATCGCATGTCCTAACTCGGACCAATTGCTATCTCCACCTGTTCTGTTTATAAAAGCACCTTTCATATCAGCAAGCATAGCTTCAAAGGAACCTAAATGCAAAGTGTTTAAATATAAACGCAAGCTAAAAGCGATAATAGGGGCGGAGGCTATAACTACCATTTGCCAACTTAGCCATTTTTTTTGCAGCACCACACTAAAGCCAAGCGTCAGGATAGCGATATAGATGTAGGGTTCAAATGATAGCATGCACATAATAAAGTATAAGCACCATAAGACCAATACATATACATGCGAAGTATTAAATTTTAAGTGCCTCCACCATAGGTACACAAATGACCATTTGCTCAATTCGACATAGAGGTGTTGATGTATATCGTCCACATAACCAATAAAGTATAAGGATAAAACAAGAATGCTTCCTGAAATAAAACTTGCTTTATCATCATTTAAAATTTCGCTCAGAAATTTGTAAATAACGATAACCAACAAAAATGAAAGTAAAATGGGTAGCAAGGCAATGTACTTTCCTTCCCAATGACCAGTAATAGATGCGAAAACACCACCTATCCATTCCGACATAGGTGGATAATGCGTATAAACTGAATTATTGTTTTGTATGGCGTCAGTATAATAATAAGTCGGCAAACTATAATTCCTAACAAAGCCAGAGTCTAAATAAAATTTAGCAGCGCTTTCTACATTGCGGCCACTAAAACCATCGCCATAATACCATGATCTACCATAACCTTCATCGTGTATAGAAATAGCATGCCATCGAAAAAAAATCACAGCATAGGCAAAAATGATAACGAGCCAAAATGTTTTACGTTGATAGAATTTCATATTTTTTTCATGGAACTTCAGGAATCCATTTTAAAACAAAGTAAGTTAAGTTTTAGGGTTTACTCAACTTGTTTTTCAAAATTTATTAATTCGTAAAATTTGAGGCTTTTGTTTTTTCGAATAGATTTTGCAGTTTGCTCGTTATTTCGAGTAATGTTATACTTTTTATGCAGAAATTATCACCTCCACATGGAAGCTCATCGGTTTGATGCACACATGGTGAGCAACTAGCATTCAAATAAATATATTCGTTGTCTGTATCTGTATCAATTAAGTTAGCGGGTCGGGTAGGTCCCCAGATCGAAAGATTAGGTAAATTTAATTTATTGGCGATATGTAAAGGAGCAGAATCAATGGTTATCATCAATAAGCAATTGTTGTACAAGTAAGTGTAATAATCCCTAAAAGCATATTTGCCAGCAATATTCTCAATTCGATTGTTTTGAGGAAAATATTTTTCTGTATAATCTTGCATGGTTTGTTTGTCGCTCGGAGCGCCGAGTAATACAATCTTAAAGCTAGTTTTTTGCAAAATCCATTCGCAAATGTCATAAAGTTGTTTTTCAGTCAGCTTTCTTTCTAACGACAAATCGCTACAAGTATTATTGATGGCTATTGTTTGCAAGCCTTCATGGTAATTCCGTTTGATGAAATTGGGTATAATAAATTTTTCAAGTTTCTCAGCGCCAAGTGCATTTGCCATGCGCCAATAATTTTGTTCCACATGAATAACTGTATTAAAATATATGTTGTGGGTATTCAAATTATTTCTGAATGTTACTTGATTGAAATAAAACCCAAATCTGTTTTGTGCCAGCATCCACAATGAAAAAATGGATGTAAGTTTGGAATATACTTCTAGGTCAATAGTCCATAGTTTTTTGACACGTTGTAGTTTAGAAATAATTTTTATACTACTTGTAAAAGTTTGAAATAAACTAATATCTTGGACAACATAAATCTTATCAAATAAATTCAACGACTCGACACCATCGGCAAGACCTTGAGAACATACTATGCTTAACTTGCTTTGCGGGTATTTCTGCTTAATTGAAAAAATAGCATCGCTTGCTATAATTACACTTCCAAATCCTAAAAGTTTTATGATGCAAATTTCATCTGGTGTATTCTGCACTGAATGATTTCGATTCAATATCTTGCCTAAAAGCTTAGCCAACAAACGATTGATATGCACCAAAGGCATGCCTATAAATGTGTCAATCCATTGCTTGGTTTTTAAATTCAACTGAAGATTACTTTTTAAATTATAACGAAAAACCTATAGATGCCTGGTTCAAAAAATTATTCTTTACCGCTTCCTTTAAACGCGTCTTCAACATTTTTAAATAAAACATTGAATGTGGTAAGCGAACCATATATTCTTGTAATATATTGTTGCAGATCAACTTTCTCGGCATCTGTAAGCACTTTATGGGCATTGATTTGTTGCTCCATCACGCGAATTCGGTCGCGCACCATGACTATTTTATGAAAGAAAGTTTCTAAAGGAATCTCTTTGCCTTGAAGACTGTCATCTTCAGGTTTTAAAACAAGAGTTCCGCGTTTCCATTTTTGTGCTAAATGCACTTTTTCGCTAATGTCTGATCTGTCGTCTAGTACTTTATGCAACATAAATTCCAAATCTGCCATGTTTACTTGACCCGTTGCTGTGGCTTGCTCAGTGGCTGATAATACACGGAGCCCTTCAAAATTTAAACCAATGCTTTTTACTGAATTGGCGCTTTTGAACCAGATATTGTAAAATTCAGTACCAACTTCAACAATCACACCTTTTCCAAAATTGGGATGTTCAATGCGCGATCCTATACCTAACTCCATAATAATTCTATTTAAATAGGCAACGAAAATAATTAGAAAAGTTCATGTAGAAAATTTGATTTCATGCAAATTGGACTTGCTTAGTAGGTACAAAACAAAAACCCTTTGCAAGAAGCAAAGGGCTTTATACGGGTAGTTTTATCAATAAAATAAAGTGTTTCCGGCACAGTATCTCCATTGTCAGTCGCTCCTAGCAATTGTCCATCACTTCTAAAAGTAAGAGGAGAGAAATTGGCTCCTAAGTTACCAACTTGAGT
>Ga0315903_10002155_pt1 | contig 29487 bp, 37 predicted proteins | sample LakEriMetagenome_7_FD_203524 | JGI IMG/M metagenome (GOLD analysis project Ga0315903, IMG submission 203524) | Freshwater fungal communities from buoy surface, Lake Erie, Ohio, United States - Buoy 2 MA119 | ecosystem: Environmental > Aquatic > Freshwater > Lake | place: USA: Lake Erie, Ohio... | reverse complement strand
AGCATAAGTTTTTTACCGAAAATACGGTATGCCCTACCTGTACTCAGACTATTGAAGAATCATTTCGGTTAAATAGAATTACAGACGCTCAAAATAAAGCAAAGGAACTCCAGAAAGGTTATCAAGACTTAGAGGAGACTATAAAAATAGAACAGGAGAGAGAGCGTCAATTCATTGCACTTTCCAAGGAGATTACGAAACTCAATCATGAGATTTCTCAAAACAATACTCGGATTAACCTCAACCAGAGACAAATACGAGAACTTGAATCTGAAATTCAAACTATTACCCAAAACCTTGCAAACCGAAATACTGAGCATGAGAAGCTAGAAGAATTTCAAACCAATCTCCAAAAAACATTCGAAGACCTCTCAAAGAAAAAAGAAGAAATCGTTTATTACGATTTTGCCTACTCCTTACTCAAGGACGATGGTGTAAAAACGAAGATCATTAAGAAGTATCTTCCGTTCATAAATCAGCAGGTGAATCGTTATCTTCAAATGATGGATTTTTATATTAATTTCCATCTGGATGAAGAGTTTAACGAAACGGTAAAATCACCCATTCACGAAGACTTTTCATATAGTTCATTCAGTGAGGGTGAGAAAATGAGAATCGACCTTGCCCTTCTCTTCACTTGGAGAGAAGTAGCCCGAGTCAAAAACTCTGTCAATACCAATCTGCTGATTATGGATGAGGTATTTGATTCCTCACTTGATGGTTTCGGCACCGATGAGTTCTTGAAGATTATTAAGTATGTGATTAAAGATGCTAATATTTTTGTAATTTCTCATAAGGCAGACCTGCATGACAAATTTGAAAGTGTCATAAGGTTTGAGAAGGTCAAAGGTTTTTCACGTATGGTATCCCAAGAATCAGCAGAAAAATGACCAATTTTTTAGAAAAGTGCTATACTATAAATAGTTATAACTTTTCTAAAATAATATGCCAAAGGGAATACATAATGGTCATAGGGGTGGGAATTATCAAAAATCTTTAAAGGAAAGATTTGACAATTCCCACAAAAAAGGAAATTGTGATGATGATTGTTGGATATGGACAGGAACTCAAAATGGAAGACCTAAAAAAAGATATGGGGTTATAAGAGACAACTATAAGCAGAAAAAGGCACATAGAGTATCTTATGAAATTTATAGGGGTCAAATTCCAGAAGGATTAGTTGTTAGACATTTATGTGATAATAAACTTTGTGTTAATCCAGGACATCTTGAGTTGGGGACTGTAATCGATAATAACAGAGATAAAATTGGAAAACACCTTTACATAGCAGTAAAACCTGATAAGTATGATGAAGCAGTTGCCTTAATGAAAAAGATGGGGTATTATGGGCACTTGACAACTAAATAACAGTATGCTACTTTAGGTTTTCTCCACCAAATTAAGATTGTGTTAGTTCCTAATCGCCACCATCACAGTAAGAAGGAGCAGAAGCGGAAACTGAAACCGCAAGCACTCCGACAAGCAAAGGCACGATTGAGCCACTTCAAAAAGCGTCACATGACCTCCCCCAAAAAGGGAGGTTCTTTTGTATTATACGTTCATACGATTCAAAGCAAATGACCGTCCGACAAGAAATCAAGTCTCAACTTGCTAAACTGCTTGCTACTGAAGACCTTGTGGTTGAGCATAAGAAGGTAGAAACTGCTTGTTTCAATGTTCATACTCGTGTGCTGACGCTGCCCCTGTGGGAGAAGGCAAGCAACACTGTGTATGACCTGCTGGTGGGTCACGAGGTCGGACACGCTCTCTATACACCTGATGAGGATTGGTTGAAGGAACATAAGATTCCTCCGCAGTTTGTGAATGTGGTGGAAGATGCACGTATTGAGAAACTGATGAAGCGTCGTTATGCTGGTCTCGCCAAGACCTTCTACAACGGTTATAAGGAACTTGCTGACGACGATTTCTTCCAACTCCAAGACGACAATTTGGAAACCTATAATCTTGCCGACCGTGCAAACCTGTGGTTCAAGATTGGTAACTATGTGGATATTCCTGTTGAGCGTGGTGAAGAAACTGAAATCATCAACCTGATTGCCGATACTGAAACCTTTGCCGATGTTCTGGTTGCCGCAGAGGCACTCTACAAATATTGTAAACAGAAGCAGCAAGAAGAAACTAAGACTCAAATTGACAGTCTTGAATCTCAATCTTCTGGTGCAAGTCAGCAACCTGCCTCCGACTTCTCTGATCAGCAGGAAGGTGAGAATGACAAACCTGAGGATAATGGTTCTGAGGGTGCTGCTTCTGAGCAAGGTTCTGAGCAGCAACAAACCAAGTCCCCTGTGGGTGGTGAGCAGGATGAACCTGAAGTCAAGACGATGGATTCTCTTGAAGAAGCACTCAAAGAACTTGTGAATAATGACGGGTATGAGAATGTCTATCTGGAACTACCTCAACTTGAACTGGACAATGTAATTGTTCCTAACACCGAGATTCACAACCGTTGCCGTGAAGAATGGGCAAATTGGCTTGATCGTATGGAATATACTCAACAATTTGTTTTTGGTAGTGTTGATACTCAGTTCAATGAGTTCAAACGTTCTGCTCAAAAGGAAGTCAACTATCTGGTGAAAGAGTTTGAGTGTCGCAAGGCAGCTGACTCTTATGCCCGTGCTTCTACTGCTCGCACTGGTGTTCTTGACTGCTCTAAACTTCACACTTACAAATATAATGAAGACCTGTTCCGTAAGGTAACAACTTTTGCTGATGGTAAGAATCACGGTCTGGTGTTCGTTCTGGACTGGTCTGGTTCTATGTGTGATGTGATGTTGGATACTGTCAAGCAACTCTTCAACCTTGTTTGGTTCTGTAAGAAAGTTGCGATTCCGTTTGAGGTTTATGCCTTTACTACTGACTATCCTCTGGTGACTCCTAATAAAACACTGCGGGAACTCTCTTACAAGAAGCGTGATGGTCTGGTTCAAGTTGGCGAGTGGTTCTCTATGATGAACCTGCTGACCAGCAAAACCAATGGTAAAGTTCTTGATGAGCAGATGAAAAATCTGTTCCGTCTTGCTACTTCTTTCGGTCGTTGGACACAATCTTCATATCCTGCTCCCACTGGTCTGAGTTTGTCTGGAACCCCTCTGAATGAAGCACTTATCTCTCTTCATCAGATTCTGCCCAAGTTTCAGAAAGAGAACAAACTTCAGAAAGTTCAGTGTGTTGTGCTGACTGATGGTGAGGCTTGTATGGTCAAGTATCATCGTGAAGTTCAACGTCACTGGGAGCAAGAACCCTTTATGGGTACCGCTCATATCGGTCCTAATGCCTTCCTTCGTGATCGTAAGACGGGCAATACCTATTCTTGCGATGTGGATTTTCATGAGTTTACTGATATTCTGCTTCGTAATCTTCGTGACCGTTTTACTGATATGAACTTTATTGGTATTCGTGTTCTTGAAGGACGTGATGCTGGACACTTTATTCGTCGTTACTGTGGATATTATGGACCTGACTTTGAGAAGGTAATGGGTGCTTGGAAGAAAGAAAAGGCATTCACGATCAGGAAGTCTGGGTATCATTCTTATTTTGGTCTTTCTTCCAGTGCCCTCTCTCAAGATACTGAGTTTGAAGTTGCTGAGTGTGCAACTAAGTCTCAAATCAAATCTGCTTTTGCTAAGAGTCTAAAGTCCAAAAAAATGAACAAAAAGATTCTTGGTGAGTTTATTGAGTTGGTTGCTTGAACCACTTTCTAAACTGTCATAGGGGGCACTTTGCTGCCCCTTTTTTGCTTGTATAATATATCTGTTGAAACAAACAACCTAACTACATCATGCCTCGCAAACTTGCTTTGAAAGACGACCAACTGATTGCTTCCATCCAAGAACTCTATGGTTCTGATATTACTGCTGGTGACCTCAAGGGTTTTTGTGCCTCTCGTGGTCTCAACTATCAGACCGTGACTCGTCGGTTGGAAAATTTCAAGACTTCTCGTGGTCGTTGGAATCTGGAAGTGACTCAGGAACGTGTTGAAGAGATTGAGCGTACTTTCCAAGCACCTGCTGCTCTGCCTGCTATCGAACAAAATCTCATTCCTAGCAAAGATGATACCTTCGTCAAGTTTGGTAACTTTAACGATCTTAAAAAAATTATTCAGTCCCGTCTTTTTTATCCTACGTTCATTACGGGTCTTTCGGGTAACGGTAAAACGTTCTCTGTGGAGCAAGTGTGTGCTCAACTTAAACGTGAACTGATTCGTGTGAACATCACGATCGAGACCGACGAGGATGACCTGATTGGTGGTTTCCGTCTTGTGAATGGTGAGACTGTATGGCACAATGGTCCTGTTGTAGAAGCATTGGATCGTGGTGCTATCCTGCTGCTGGATGAGATTGACCTTGCTTCTAACAAGATTTTGTGTCTGCAATCTGTACTTGAGGGTAAGGGTGTCTTCCTGAAGAAGATTGGTAAGTACGTCAAACCCGCCGATGGTTTTAATGTAATTGCCACCGCAAACACTAAGGGTAAGGGTAGTGATGACGGTCGCTTCATCGGCACGAATGTGCTCAATGAAGCATTCCTTGAACGTTTCCCTGTGACCTTTGAGCAGTCCTATCCTGCCCCTGCCACTGAGCAGAAGATTCTCGAAGGCATCGCTCTGGACCTTGGTGTAGAAGATCGTGATTTCTGCAAGCGCCTGGTTGATTGGGCAGATATCATCCGTAAGACTTTCTACGATGGTGGTATTGAGGAAATCATCAGCACTCGTCGTCTGGTTCACATCATCCGTGCTTACAGCATCTTCCAAGACAAGGCAAAGGCAATCCAAGTGTGCGTGAACCGATTTGATGACGAAACCAAACAGTCCTTCCTGGAACTGTATGACAAGGTAGATGCTGACTTCAAGATGCCCGAAACTACTGAAGCAGATGTTCGCAAAGCATTTGCCTCTGAAGAAGTTTTCTGATATAATTGGGGAAGGTAAAAATATGCCTTCTCTTTATGAGTGATTCAACCTTTACTATTACTATGAGTGAAACTAAAAACAATCTTTGGAAATATAACGAAGATAAAATCTTTAAAGATGTTGAAGACTACGTGACCAGTACCTATCATGGACATTATTGTGGTGATGAACAAGGTTACGATGACATTCAAACAATTGACCTGATGGCAGCAAAGAAACTTGCTGTAGGTTTTTGTCAGGCAAACATCCTGAAATATGGAAGTCGTTATGGTGACAAGGATGGACGCAATAAGCGTGACTTGCTCAAAGTCATTCATTATGCTATGCTTCTGCTCCACTTTGATGGGCATTATTCTCGCAAAGATAATGGTCTGACTGAATTCCGTTGATTATGAAACTCCAAAACAAAACTATGAAACTCTCTGATAATACCCTTGCTCTCCTGAAGAACTTCGCAGGCATCAACAACTCTATTCTTGTGAAGCAGGGTACTCAACTTCGCACGATCTCTGTAGCAAAGAACATCCTTGCTGAGGCAGATATCTCTGAAGAGTTCCCCCGTGACTTTGCTATCTATGACCTGAACCAGTTCCTGAACGGTCTGGGACTTCACCAAGACCCTGATCTGGACTTTACTGAAGAGTCGTATCTGAGTATCAAAGAAGGCAAGCGTCGTGTGAAGTATTTCTATGCTGACCCTAATGTGATCATCTCTCCTCCTGATAAGGCAATCCAACTGCCATCTGAGGATGTATGTTTTCAACTAGACAGCACTTCTCTGGAAAAACTGGTGAAGGCAGCAGCAGTGTACCAACTGCCTGACTTGTCTGCCGTTGGTGAGGCAGGTGTAATCAAACTGGTGGTTCGTGATAAGAAGAACGATACTTCTAACGAGTATGCTATTGTGGTTGGTGAGACTGATGCTGAATTTACCTTTAACTTCAAGGTAGAGAATATCAAGATTATTCCTGGTGCCTATGACGTGGTGGTGTCTTCTAAACTTCTGTCACAATTCACAAACACCAGGTACAATCTAAAGTATTATATTGCTCTGGAACCTGATTCGACTTTTGGATGAACATCTTTGTAACGTCACCTTGGCCTGCTGAAAGTGCCGTCTGTCTCCCTGATAAACATATCGTCAAGATGCCTCTGGAGTGCTGTCAAATGCTTTCCATTGTGGCATCTGAAAAGTGGGGTCATAACTACGGCACTCTGCCTAAAACTGACGGCACTCCCTACAGAACTGAAAAGGGTGCGTTTCGTAATCATCCCTGTACCAAATGGGCAATGGATAGTATCCACAATGCCTATTGGTTAATTAAGTGGGGAATGAACTTGTGTGATGAGTATTCTGTGCGATATGGTAAAACCCATTCGTGTTATAATACTCTTGTGTCTGCTTACTATCTGTTCCCCAAAGGAAAGATTACTGATGTAACTCCATTTGCTCGGGCGATGCCCGAAGAATGGAAATTTGATGATAGTATTGATACCTTTACTGCATACAAAAGGTACATTGCTTCAAAACCTTGGGTGAAAGATAACTATCTTCGTATGCCCCAACGCAAACCTGAATGGGTATGAAATACGAGAAAGGCACCTTTTTTCTTGATAAACATACGCATAAGGTGTATATTTTTGATGGGAAAGAATGGTGGGAAATTGTCCCAAGTTCTTATTTGAAAAAACCTGATTGGACTTAATTATGAGTAATAGTTTTCTTCCTGAAGAAGAGTACCTCAAAATTATAAAAACAATGCCTCTTTTTTGTGTTGACTTTTTAATTCGGTGCAAAGATAAATATCTGCTTATCAAAAGATCTGAAGAACCTGTCAAGGGAATTTATTGGGTTATTGGTGGGCGAATGATGTTTAACGAGACACTAGATGAACTCGCTGTTCGAGTGCAAACAAGAGAAATTGGTAGATATTTCAATAATCGAAAATCGATTGCTTTTGCAAATTATTTCTTTCCTGATGTTCCTAATGGTAGAGCAACTCACACACCAACTATGCTATACTTAGTTGAGGTTGATGAAATGTTTAAACCTAAACTTGATTCGACCCATCTTGACTATATTTGGACAAAAAGTCTACCAGAGCAATTGCTCAAACAAAATGAATTCTTTGAAATTTTAGATAATGAGTGACTTTATTTGGGTTGAGAAATATCGCCCTAAGACCATTGAAGATTGTATTCTCCCAGAGTCTACCAAGACTATGTTTCGGGAGTTTCTAAATAAGGGTGAAATTCCAAATATGCTTCTTGCTGGTCCTCCTGGTATCGGTAAGACCACAGTTGCTAAGGCACTCTGTTCTGAATTGGGGGTAGATGTTTATGTCATCAATGGATCCGACGAGGGTAGATTCCTCGATACTGTCCGAAACAATGCGAAAAACTTTGCTTCGACCGTATCGCTTTCGTCAGATGCTAAACACAAAGTCGTCATCATTGATGAGGCAGATAACACAGGGAACGACGTTCAACTCCTCCTACGGGCGTTTATTGAGGAGTTTGCTGGCAACTGCCGATTCATCTTCACCTGCAACTACAAGAACAAAATCATTGAACCTCTGCACTCCCGATGTGCAGTCGTTGACTTCTCCATCAAAGGGAAAGAAAAAACCGCACTGGCAGGATCCTTCTTCAAGCGTCTACAAAACATCTTGGATGAAGAACGTGTACAATACGATCCTAAAGTCCTTGCCGAACTCATCAACAAGCACTTCCCAGATTGGAGACGAGTCCTCAACGAGTGCCAACGATATTCTGTAGGTGGACAAATTGATTCTGGAATTCTTGCTACGTTCTCTGATGTTGCCGTAAATGATCTCCTTCAAAACCTTAAAGAAAAGAACTTCCCTGAAGTTCGTAAGTGGGTGGTGGCTAATATGGACAATGATACTACTTTATTGTTGCGCCGTATTTACGATGCTCTTTATATCGCCCTTGAAAACAATAGTATTCCTGCTGCTGTGCTTGTGCTTGCTAAGTATCAGTATCAGAGTGCGTTTGTAGCAGATCAAGAAATTAATATGCTTGCCTGTCTGACTGAAATTATGGTGGAGTGTGAGTTTAAATGAGACATCAAATCAAATCCAAGTGGTATTACATCTTCTGGGGTGTTTGCGCTGTTGCTGTAGTTGGTGGTCAGATTTATGTTGGGACTGGGTATCGTGAGATGGCAGATGCAACCAAAAATACTCAAATCGTTGTGAGGTGTATAAATGGGTCTGCTGAAAATTGATAGGGCATCTCTTTATGAGATTCCAGTTAAGACAACTCCAGAGAATGTAAAAGAAGCAAATGAAGGTTTGTTTCGTGCTAAAATGACTCTACCCGCTGCCGCAAAACATTGTGGTATGACCCAGAAGGAAATGAAACTAACCTTCTTTGAATATTTGAAGTATCACCCTAAAGATTATGAAAACATTTCCTCTGAAAACTTGTCTTAGATATCCTGGTGGAAAATCTAAGGCAACTCAAACTCTTGCCCCATGGTTTCCAGAAAATTTCAAAGAATATCGTGAACCATTTATCGGTGGTGGATCTGTTGCATTTTATGCAACACAAGCATATCCAGATGTTCCCGTTTGGATTAATGATCTTTATGTGCCACTCTATAATTTTTGGATTCAACTAAGAGATAATGGTGAAGAACTATCTAATCAGTTGAATTTGATAAAAACTAAAGTTTCTGATTATCTTAATCAGGAAGACAAAGACCAGGCACATAGAGATTTGTTTGATGAAACAAAACAAAATATAAATTCTCAAGATGGTTTAGAAAGAGCAATAAGTTTCTTCATTCTAAACAAGTGTAGTTTTTCTGGTTTGACCGAGAATAGTACTTTCTCTGTGACTGCATCTAGATCTAATTTTTCTTTTGTTGGAATTGAAAAATTAAAAGAGTTTTCTCAACTTATTAAGAACTGGAAGATTACAAATATTGATTACTCTAAAGTTATGAATGCACCTGGTAAAGATGTATTCGTATTTCTTGATCCACCATATGATATTAAAGACTTTCTTTATGGGAAAGATCGAGAGATGCATAAATCTTTTGACCATGATGTATTTGCAGAAAAAGTTTATAAGTGTCCTCATAAGTTTATGATCACTTATAACCTAAATGATAGATTGTGTGAATTATATAAAGATTATCATTTGAGAGAATGGAAAATTAGATATTCTATGGCACATCGTGGGACTAAAGGGTCTGGTGAAAATATGAAAACAGAACTATTAGTGACTAATTACCCCACAGTAAATTCTTTGGAGTCTTTTTTGTATGGTTGAACTTAAAGATTGGTTAAACTCGATCAATCAAACGAAGAACCATCTGATTGACGAAGACCATTCACTTGAGAAGGACTATGCACCTTATATTATCAATCGTTGCCTATCAGGTCATCTTGATTGCGTTCTGTTTGCGAACGAAATGAATCGGTATCATTTCCTTCCAAAGAAACTCCAGTATGACTTTTTTATAAATAGTCTGAGGAAAAAGAAGAGATTTTCTCCCTGGCTCCGACAAGATAAAATCAAAGATCTTGATTATGTTAAACGTTACTATAGTTATAGTAATGAAAAGGCAAAACAAGCTTTGAGGATTCTTACTAAAGAACAACTTAATTTTATTAAATCGAAATTTGAAACTGGAGGAACAAAATGAGTGTCGTTCAAGAACCTGAAGTGAAGTGGACGCCCGACCAAATGGTGGAAGTCATTCTGAATGAACCAGATGACTTTCTTAAAGTTCGTGAGACTTTGACCCGCATCGGAGTGGCTTCAAGAAAGGAAAAGAAAATCTATCAGTCTTGCCATATTCTACACAAGCAAGGTAGATATTATCTCGTTCATTTTAAGGAATTGTTTGCTCTTGATGGCAAACACGCTAACCTGACTGTGAACGATGTCCAACGTCGCAATCGTATTGCTCAACTACTTGCTGATTGGGGTCTGATTGAGATTGTTGATGTCAATAAAATTGTAGATATTGCACCACTAAACCAGATCAAAGTTCTTTCTTATAAGGACAAGGGTGACTGGATTTTGGAAACCAAGTATAATATTGGTTCTAAAAAGAAAAAGGTAGAGGATGCCGAATGAAAAAGGGACGGGTTTCCTACCCGTCTTTTTTTATGAACTATTATAATTATATACGGATGCCACAAGGGTCCACAAAACACAAACTCGCTTTTAAAGGAGCTACCATAATGACTAACATTGCCCGATATACGGCTGCGGATCTTCCTGCCTTGATGGAAAAGATTACTCGTAATAGTATTAATATGGACGAATATTTTGATCGTCTCTTTCATCTTCATGAAACTACATCAAATTACCCTCCTTACAATCTAGTTCAGGTAAATAACGTTGAATCTAAACTAGAACTAGCACTCGCTGGATTTAAGAAAAAGGAGGTCTATGTCTACACGCAAGATGGTAAACTTTTTATTGAAGGTCAGAAAGAGGATAAAGAAACGGAAACCAATTATCTCCACAAGGGTCTGGCTCAACGGTCATTTACACGAGCATGGACGCTCTCTGACGACACGGAAGTTCGATCAGTTGATTTTGAGGATGGGCTTTTGACAGTTACTTTGGGAAGAATCGTTCCAGATCATCATAAACGAAAAGATTATCTCTAAATAAAATTGAATATCGTCGGCGCATGGGAGGTAACTGGCAAAAACCAGTTGACACCTCCCCTTTTTATTGCTAGAATGACTTGAGGATAGTAGAAAGCATGTCAATTAAATTAGCATTGTTAAAGTCTGGAGAAACTATAATTTCTGATATTAAGGAATTAGTTTCCGAAGATAAGGCTTGTGGATATTTGTTTAATAAACCACATAGAATTGAATATAAAAGACCGGTACTTCTTACAGAAAATCAAAGTGATTTTCCTTTAGACGGTGAATTGCAGGTATCTTTATCTCCATGGATTCTTTTATCTGCGGATGATCAAATCTTAGTTTCATTAGACTGGGTAGTAACAGTAGTAGAACCAGTTAAAACAATTTTAGAATTATATGAGGAGAAAGTAAATGGACAAGACGATCAAGTGTCTTTTACTGAAGAGCAATCAGGTGATAGTGTCTGAGGTTATTGAAGTTGTAGCAGATCTTGGCGAACCAGATTGTAAGTTAATCAATCCTTTTCTTTTAGATCAAGAATCTTTTGAATTAGTAAAATGGTTGACTTTTACGGATCAAAATGAGATTCTGATACGATCAGAAGATATACTCACTTTTGTTGATCCAACTGAGAATATTTTAGAAAAATATCTAGAGAATTCATGAAAGTATTGAGTATAGATTTAGATTACATCATGAGACCAACAATCCAACTTTATAATGGATTGTTTTTTGATGACAATCCATCTTTAAGGTGGAGACAACTTCATGAGTTTTCAGACTTTCAAGAACATCATTTCTACATTGACCAATCTAATCTACTGTTTTGTTATAATACTTTTTTAAAATCAGTAAAAAATTGTAGTAATGTTTCATTTGGATATGAACATGATTCAATTCTTTTTGATTTGAAGGATTGTGAAGATATTGATCTGATCAATATTGATCATCATGATGATTTTTTTGGTGGTGATTATGAACCTCACATGGGTGGTGTTGATCGTGAATATCATAACATTGTCAATCATGATATAATACATGAGGGTAATTGGGGTGCATGGTTGGCAAGTCAAAACAAGTTAAAATCTTTTACTTGGATTGGTAATGCAAACAGTGCAAACAAAACTCGCAATCAAGTCAATTCAAAATACTTCAAAAATTATCTGAATGTAGAAAAAGATAATTATCAATTTGAAGATCATAATTTTGACTATATCTTTGTGTGTCTATCTCCCCAATATGTGCCAAAGAATCACTGGCATTATTTCAGTATGTTTATTAGTGCTTATGAGGAGTTTACTCAAAAGAATGCTAATATCATAACAAACAAATTTGAAACTTCTGTACGGCACTTAAAAATTAATGATGAGATTTTATACCAACGTTCAAATGGTCGGTGATCATTTCTTAGTTCGTGGTTATGAAGATGGTAAACATTTCATGACCCGTGAGAAATTTAATCCGACTCTTTTTGTTCCCTCAAAGAAAAAAACCAAATATAAAACTCTGACTGGTGAATACGTCGAATCAATTCAACCAGGATCTGTTCGTGACTGTAGAGAGTTCATTAAAAAGTATGACGGTGTAGAAGGATTTAAAATTTACGGAAATGAACGGTTCATTTATCAATACATTTCTGAGACTTATTCGGAAGAAGAACTGAAGTTTGATATTAATAAAATCAAATTGACAACTCTTGACATTGAGGTTGCATCAGAGAATGGATTCCCTGATGTAGAATCTGCTGCAGAAGAAATTCTTTTAATCACCGTACAAGATTATTCAACTAAAGAAATTATTACTTGGGGTCAAGGACCATTCAAGTTGAATCAGGGCAATGTCTACTACAAGCAATTCAATAATGAGTATGATCTTCTCAATGATTTTATCAACTGGTGGATGATTGAAGAGAATACCCCAGAAGTGATTACTGGTTGGAATAGTAAACTTTACGATATTCCTTATATTGTTCGTCGCCTTGATCGTGTACTGGGTGAGAAACTGATGAAACGTATGTCTCCTTGGGGACTTGTTACTGAAGAAGAAACTTATATTTCTGGTCGTAAGTATCTCTCTTATGATATTGGTGGTATCTCACAGTTGGACTATCTTGATCTCTATAAGAAATTTACTTATACTAATCAAGAATCCTATCGCCTTGATCATATTGCAAATGTGGAACTGGGACAGAAAAAACTGGATCACTCTGAGTTCGATACCTTTAAAGACTTCTACACTAAAGGTTGGCAGAAGTTTGTAGAATACAACATCAAAGACGTGGAACTTGTTGACCGATTGGAAGACAAGATGAAACTTATTGAACTTGCACTAACAATGGCATATGATGCCAAGGTGAATTATGAAGATGTGTTTTATCAAGTGAGGATGTGGGATACAATCATTTATAACTACTTAAAGGCAAGGAATATTGTTATTCCTCCTAAAGAAAGATCAGATAAAGATTCAAAATATGCGGGGGCATATGTTAAAGAACCGAATCCTGGGCTTTATGATTGGGTGGTTAGTTTTGACCTTAATAGCCTGTATCCCCATCTTATTATGCAATACAACATCTCCCCAGAAACACTACTGGAAGAAAAGCATCCAACTGCAAATGTTGAAAAAATCCTAAATCAAGAACTTACGTTTGAGTTGTATAAAGATAAGGCAGTATGTGCCAATGGGGCAATGTTTCGTAAAGACGTTCGTGGATTCTTACCCGAACTGATGGAGAAAATTTATTTGGATCGTACCATTTATAAAAAGAAGATGCTTGCTGCCAAGCAAGAATATGAAAAGACAAAAAATAAAGAACTGATTAAAGAGATTGCTCGTTGCAACAATATCCAGATGGCAAGGAAGATTCAACTTAACTCTGCTTATGGTGCTATCGGAAATCAGTATTTCCGTTATTATAAATTGGCAAATGCAGAGGCAATCACCTTGTCGGGTCAAGTTTCAATCCGTTGGATTGAAAACAAGATGAATGCCTATCTCAATAAGATTCTAAAGACACAGGATGTTGATTATGTTATTGCTTCAGATACTGATTCTATTTACCTTAATATGGGTCCTTTGGTTGAACGTGTATACCAAGGAAGAGAGAAAACTACTGAGGGCATTGTTTCGTTCATTGATAAGATCTGTAAGGTGGAACTTGAAAAGTATATTGAAGGTTGCTACGAAGAACTGGCTGAGTATGTGAATGCTTATGACCAAAAGATGCAGATGAAACGTGAGAACATTGCCGAACGTGGAATCTGGACTGCAAAGAAACGATACATTTTGAATGTTTGGGACAGTGAAGGTGTTCGTTATGAAGAACCTAAACTGAAAATCATGGGTATTGAGGCAATCAAATCTTCGACTCCAGCACCTTGTCGCAAGATGATTAAAGATGGTCTCAAATTGATGATGAATGGGACAGAGGATGATGTAATTAAATTCATTGATAAGTGTCGTGAAGATTTCAAAAAACTTCCACCAGAACAAATTGCATTTCCAAGAACAGCATCTGATGTTAGAAAGTATGCGGCATCATCAACCATTTATGCCCATAAGACTCCAATTCATATTCGTGGAGCACTTCTCTTTAATCATTATGTGAAAGATAAGAAAATAACCAATAAGTATTCCTTGATTGGTAATGGTGAAAAAATTAAGTTTGTATATTTAAAAAAACCAAATATCATTCAAGAGAATGTCATTTCATTCATTCAAGATTTCCCAAAGGAACTTGGTCTTGACAAATACATTGATTATGAACTACAATTTGAGAAAAGTTTTGTAGAACCATTGAAGTCCATTCTTGATGCGATTGGATGGAATGTAGAAAAAACTGTAAACCTTGAACTATTTTTTGCCTAATGGATCTACCTATTAATGATGAAGAACTGAATACAATTATTAATGCTATGACTCTTGGTGGAGACACAGCATTGTTCCAAAAACTTAAACTGGTAAAAGAACTCCGAGAACAGGGTTTACCTTATAAAAAAATCTTACGTGAAGAATATGGACTTGTCGCATGATAACACTTCCAATTACAGAAAATGAGTTACAAATTATAATGGATACTCTTAAACGTTCACAACCTAGTCTTTATGCTAAACTTTGGGGATATAAAATGAACATTTTGAATAAGGAGAAAAAGAATGGAATTTCTTAAGGATATTGTAAAAGAAATCGGTGGTGAGTATACGCAACTTGCTTCTGATATTGATGAGACTGAAAAGTATGTTGACACGGGTTCGTACATTTTTAATGCACTGGTTTCAGGTAGTATATTTGGTGGTGTATCTGGGAATAAAATTACTGCTATTGCTGGAGAGTCTTCTACTGGAAAGACTTTCTTTTCTCTCGCTGTGGTTAAGAATTTTCTTGATATTCACTCCGATGGTTATTGTCTCTACTTTGATACTGAGGCTGCCATTACAAAGTCACTCCTGGAGTCAAGAGGCATCGACACATCTCGTCTTGTCGTGGTTAATGTTGTCACCATAGAAGAGTTTCGCACAAAAGCACTCAAAGCAGTAGACCTATACTTAAAAAAACCTGAAGGAGAGCGTAAACCGTGTATGTTTGTGTTAGACTCTCTGGGTATGCTTTCGACTGAGAAAGAGATTACTGATGCACTCAACGACAAACAAGTTCGTGATATGACTAAATCACAACTTGTAAAAGGTGCTTTCCGTATGCTCACTCTCAAGTTGGGGCAGGCAAATATCCCAATGATTGTAACCAACCACACCTATGACGTTATTGGTGCTTATGTTCCTACTAAAGAAATGGGTGGTGGTAGTGGTCTTAAGTATGCCGCTTCTTCTATCATCTATCTCAGCAAGTCGAAAGAGAAAGATGGAAAAGAAGTCATTGGAAATATTATCAAGGCAAAGACTGCTAAGTCACGTTTGAGTAAGGAGAATCAGCAAGTTGAAATCCGTCTATTTTATGATGATCGCGGTCTTGATCGGTATTATGGTCTTCTGGAACTCGGGGAACTCGGTGGACTCTGGAAGAATGTTGCGGGGCGTTATGAGATGGACGGTAAAAAGATTTACGCAAAGGAAATCTTAAAGAACCCTGACCAGTATTTTACCGAAGAAGTAATGCAGAAACTCGATGCAATTGCTAAAGAAGAATTTAGTTATGGTTGAACTTAATGATCTGGTTCTTACTTATGAAAATAGTTTAGAACCAGATATTTGCGATTTTCTCATTTCATTATTTGAACAAGTTCCAGATAAACATGAACGTCATGATAATGAAGGAAAACCAAATTTTACTCAGTTTAATTTGACAGAATTTAGAGAACTTTCACCAGAGGTCAATCAAGTTCATAGTCACATCATCAAAAAAGTATTTGAATATCGTGATAAGTATTATGAGTTTATTGACCAAAGAGTTTTCCCACAGGAACATGCATTTGAACAGTTTCGAATAAAGAAGTATAATCCTGGTGGGGAAGATCGTTTTGATACTCATGTTGATGTCGTTGACCACGAATCTGCACGAAGATTTTTATCTTTTATGTGGTATTTAAATGATGTGGAAACTGGTGGAGAAACTATTTTTAAAGACCTGGTTATTCAACCTAAAAGAGGAACACTTCTGATGTTCCCACCACTTTGGATGTACCCTCATAAAGGTAATCCTACTTTAAGTGGACCAAAATATATTATGAGTGCCTACTTGCATTACAAATAATGGAAAGACTTGAACTTACAATTTTACGCAACTTAGTTTACAATGAAGATTATTCCCGAAAAGTCATACCTTTTATTCAACCAGATTATTTTGAGAAAAAATCCGAAAAGGTCACGTTTGAAGAAATTGTTAAGTTCATTGTTAAATATGGTTCAGCAATCACAGTTGAAGCACTTAGTATTGAGATAGATAATCGAACAGATCTCACAGAATCTGAGATAAAAGAAATTCGAGAATTAGTATCTCAGTTTAATGGTAATGCAGTTGAGAAGCAATGGTTACTTGACACTACCGAAAAGTGGTGTCGTGATCGTGCGATCTATCTTGCTCTTATGGAGTCGATTCATATTGCAGATGGAAATAATGAAAAGAAGAATCGTGATGCAATTCCAAGCATTCTTTCGGATGCTCTTGCGGTAAGTTTTGATAATAATATCGGACACGACTATCTTCAAAACTATGAGGAACGTTATGACTTTTATCATCGTAAAGAAGATAAGATCGAGTTTGATTTGGAATATTTCAACAAAATCACAAAGGGTGGTCTCCCTAATAAGACTCTCAATATCGCTCTCGCTGGGACAGGCGTTGGGAAATCGTTATTCATGTGTCATTTGGCTGCTTCCGTCTTATTGCAAGGCAGGTCCGTTCTCTATATCACTCTTGAAATGGCAGAAGAGCGAATTGCAGAAAGGATTGATGCAAACCTTCTCAATACGCCGATTCAGCAATTGGTTGATCTCCCACGTCAAATGTTCGAGAATAAAGTAACCAATCTCTCTAAGAAGACACAAGGATCACTTATAATTAAAGAGTATCCTACTGCCTCTGCTCACAGTGGACACTTTAAGGCATTGCTTAATGAGTTGGCACTTAAGAAGTCATTTAGACCTGATATTATTTTCATTGATTACCTTAATATTTGTGCTTCCAGCAGGTATAAGTCAAACCTTTCTGTCAATTCATATTCGTATATTAAAGCAATTGCTGAAGAACTTAGGGGACTCGCCGTGGAGTTTAATGTCCCAATTGTCTCCGCTACTCAGACCACCCGTTCAGGTTACGGTAATAGTGATGTTGAACTTACTGATACTTCTGAATCCTTTGGTCTCCCTGCTACTGCTGATCTTATGTTTGCCCTTATTAGCACTGAAGAACTTGAGCAGTTGGGACAGATTATGGTGAAGCAACTGAAGAACAGATACAATGACCCTACGATCTACAAGCGTTTCATTGTAGGTATTGACCGTGCTAAAATGCGTCTTTATGACTGTGAGCAAACTGCTCAAAAGGATATACTTGACTCTGGGCAAGATGACGAGTATAATGATGAAGACAAGAAACCTAAAAAGTCGTTTGAAGGATTTAAATTTTAATGGAAACTGCTAGACACGTTAATTTTGATAAGTATGCTGAGTTTGTGGATGCTGTAACTTCTGATGCGTCCAAAGACTTCCTTTCCCTTTCTGATCGTCTTGTCGCACTGGATGAGAAAGGTGCTAATATTGAACGCTTGCTGACTGCTGCTGTTGGTATCAATGCCGAAGGTGGTGAGTTTATGGAGATTGTGAAGAAAATGATCTTTCAGGGCAAACCCTTTAATGAAGATAATCGTGAACATATGATCATCGAACTTGGTGATATTATGTGGTATGTTGCTCAGGCTTGTATGGCTCTTGAAGTGACCCTTGATGATGTTGTTGCTAAAAATGTACAAAAACTTCTCAAGCGTTATCCTGAAGGTGCTTTTGATGTTTACTTCTCCGAAAACCGTGCTTCTGATGACCGATGACTAAACAAAAACAAGTGACAATCAAAATGGATGTCAGATCTGCTGCAGCAGTTCGTCAAATTCTTTTTGATGCTCAACAAGGATATACATATAATGAGTCAAGTGTTCCTCCTCGAATTTCTGATATTCGTGCAGTAGTTCTTGATATTGACGAAAAAATTATTTCAATTGTGGATTGAAGATAATCAAGATAATATATGAAAGGAATTGCAAAGTTTTGGAAAAACCGACCACACACCCGTCAAGGTTGGATTGATCTATATGTTTCTTATCTGAAAAGAATACCTGAGAGACATTACTTTCCAATCTTTGTAATTCTTTCTCTATACTTTGTCGTTCCTTACAGTGAGTTTGTAGTCACTGCACTAGCACCCCTATACTTTATCTTTGAGAAACAAGTTCGATGGGTTGCTAGTAAACTACCACTTCCAGATTATCTGAGGATTGGTGGTTCTATTATTTTCTTTCTTGTGATGATAGATGATTATCTATTTTACTTTGCTCTCATGGCACTTGTTGCTTGGAGCGCAAAACAAGTAAAGAAAAACAAGGGGAATTAGCTCAGTTGGTAGAGCACCTGCTTTGCAAGCAGGCTGTCAGGAGTTCGAGTCTCCTATTCTCCACTTATGCCCGTGTACTCCAACGGTAGAGAGGGTGGACTTAGAATCCATACAGTGGAAGTTCAAATCTTCTCACGGGCACTAAATAAAAATAAAAACTATGGCAGATATATCACAATCTACTGCGGCATTGAGCACTGGAAGTAATGATATTTTGAAGTATGTTTCATCCATAGTTGAATTATTTAATGATGGAAATTTTAAAATATCTGTACAACCTCGTATAGTTTCTTCTGATGATTCTGAAGCTTTAGAACAATTTCTTACTCTAGCAAGACAAAATAAAAAAAGAGAAGCTTGTTTGATTCCTTTTAAGGCAAATAACCAGAAAATGTATACCTTTGGACAAATTTGTAAACCAAAAGCAACAGCAAATTTGGGTGATGTTGCTGAAGGTATTTTTGCTTGCGCTATCGCTGTTAGATTTACTAATAGAAATAGTACGGTAACGAGTCAAGATGTAATTAACTTACTTGGTGGTTTGGGATCTCCAGTTTCTAGAGGAAAAGGAAAAGTAATTGTCAAAACTTATAAAGCGGAAAATGAGGGAATAGATTTAAAAGATGATGTTATTCTTACGATAGCTTTAGCAGAAAATAACATGAATTTTCTGTTGAATAGCAATTCAACTCCATCATTACAAACTTATATTGATGCTGCTGTAAAATATGCTAATGATGATAAAGTTAAAAAATGGGCAAAACTGGTCTATGAAAATAGAAGATATGATAAGATAGAAGTAACATCAGATGGATTATCAGGTCAGACAACTACAAAGGTTGATGTAGAAGTAAAAATTACTGATGATAATAATGTATTACAACCAGTGGATATTAAAGTTTCTCTTAAAGCGGGTGATGTAAAACAATTTGGACAAAAGGGTGGCACTAACTTTTTAAAAGAACAAACTGGAAAAAGACAAGATGGATATAAAGAGTATTTTAATAGACTTTTTGGTATTGATATTTCAAATTTAGAGTCCTCTTATAGGCAAAAATCTGAAATCGAACATGACGTTTCTGGAGCTATTAATTTGGTATATGATAAAGTCGCGGATCTTGTTCAGCAAAAATTAAATTCACAAACTGAAAAAGAAAGTATCTTACAAACTTTTGGCAGAGCAATCGAATGGTTTGCTACTTTAAATGAAGAATATGTTGAACTTGTACAATTAAATAGAGGAGAGGCAAAGATTTATAATTTTGCTAATTTTGCTAATGTTTTGGGGCAACATGATTGGGATGTTAATTATACTAAAGGAAGATCTCAATCAGGAGAGTTATTGCCAAAAATTGTTATTCATAAGAGAGGAACTGTCAGTGATGAATTAATTATTCTTCGTGTTAAAAGAGAAACAAAAGATGGCGGTCCCTATTATAGAAACTATGTTGAAAAAGGTAGTTTTCTTGGAAATTTAATTGGTAGATATGCTTCGGCAGCGTAAAGTATGAATCTTACAATAAAGGATATTATTTCTTCGTTTGAATCTTCTTCTAAATCTAGAAGTCGTAGATACAATGATTTCCTTGCTCACGTTTATCTCGTTTTTGACAAGAACATTTCTCTCTGTAAGACAGATAGGGAAATGAATAAATATAAGAAAATGAGGAATAGTGTCCTCAGTTACATTGTTGCGAACGAACGAGCAATAACCACTGAAATCTGTAAGTAATGAAAAGTTTTTTCCAATTCTTAAAAGAGTCTACTGCAGTCCAACAAGCAACCAGAATGGGTTTGCAAAGTGATGGGCATGGTGGATGGTATGATAAGAAAGGTGAGTTTGTTGCTAAAACTGAAAAAGGTCAATTAAAATTTTTTAATAAACGTCAAAGAGTTGGTGCAAAAGATCCAGCACAGACTGATAAAGAAAAGAATCTCTCATATTCTTCACAAGAACCTGCAGAACCACAAGAACCATCAACTCAACAGCAAGAACCTGCACCAGAACAACCTGCTGCAGAAAAACCAGTTGAGATGGTACCACCAGAAGTTGAAAAAACAAAAGGAACTTTGACCGTTGCTTTTGGTCGTTTTAATCCACCAACTACTGGGCACGAAAAACTTTTAGATACGGTTGCCAAATCTTCTGATGATGGTGACTATATTATTGTTCCATCCAGAAGTCAGGATAAGAAAAAGAATCCACTGGATGCCGATACTAAAGTCTCTATTATGAGGCAGATGTTCCCAGGGCACAGTGAAAGAATTGTTAATGATCCAGCAAATCGTACTATCTTTGATGTTCTTAAAAAAGCACACATGGATGGATATGCTGGTGTAAGAATTATTGGTGGTGGAGATAGAGTCAAAGAATTTGAAAAACTTTCTAGTTCTTATAATGGAAAACTTTATCAGTTTGATAACTTAGAAGTTCGTTCTGCTGGTGAAAGAGATCCTGATGCTGAAGATGATCTAACGGGAATGTCAGCATCAAAGCAAAGAAAGGCAGCAGCAGAAGGAGATTTTAAAACTTTCCGTAAAGGTGTTCCTGCTTCGATGAATGATAAGCAGGCAAGAGAACTTTATAATACTCTTCGTGCTGCAATGCAAATCAAAGAAGGTTGGGATCTTTGGGAGATTGCACCCAAGTTTGATTGGATTAATCTTCGTGAGAATTATATTCAAGAAAAAATATATCAAGTTGGTCAATTGGTAGAAAATTTAAATACTGGTTTAGTTGGTCGTATCATTCGTCGTGGCACTAATTATCTTATTTGCGTCACAGAAGATCATATTATGTTTAAGTCTTGGATCAAAGATGTTATGGAGACAAAGAAGTATTCCGAAGTTCATATGAGTAGCATTGAAAGAGAACCAGGAAAACCAAATACTCTTGTTGGAACTGATGGATATAGAAAATATGTCGAGAAAATGTCTCCAGGAAGTAGTTGGGGAAGACAATTCATAAATAAGTATAGGAAAAAGTAAGTAATTCAAATCTTCCAATGAGTAAGCATATTTTTGAAGAACAAGGCGGTCCACATCGTGGTCATGCTGCTGGCAAAACAGATGCCGAAAAACAAGCATCTCAACTTGCTTCAGATGTAAAATATAAAGTGAAGCAAAGAATGAGTGGGGCGACAAAACTCAACCCTGCCCAAGTCTCTAAAGCATATCTTGCTCAACTTGCAAAGTCTCCTGCACCCCCTGCAGTTAAAGCACTTGCTAAGAAAAAAATTGTAGGAGAAGAGTATACCGAAGATATTAAAGAATTAGTTGAAAAGTCTTTGGTCAATGCTCTTGTTCATGTATTCACTGAAGAGGTGGGTGAAAAGAAAGAATGGATTGTAGTAACTGATAAAAAGACTGGCAATACTTACCGTCGTCAGGCAACTCGTGCAAAAATTGCAGAACTTCGTTCAAATCCTAATATTTCAAGAGTAGAAATTACTGCCTATCATCCAGATAAAGATGATGATAAGCAAGGGAAGAAAACCGCAAAGGTAAAGGCAGGTAAAGGATTAGATCCAGTTGGACGTGAAGATAAGGATATTGATAATGATGGTGATCATGACAAATCTGATAAGTATCTTTTGAATCGTAGAAAGGTTCGTGGTGCTGCTATTGCAAAGAAAAAGGTTGCAGAAGAATTTCTTGGTGAAGTAAAGGAAAAAACAGAAACTGAGAACAAGAAAATTACAGGAGAAAAGGTTAACAACTATTCTGGTAAAGATTCTGTTGTTAAGGTATTTCCTTCTTTAGGTGAACAACTTGATGATAAGGAAGTTGTTGCAAAACCACAACAAAAAAAACCAGTTATTGATCCAAACGAAAAGAGACAAATTTCAAATCTCCAACAGTTTCAAAATAAAGAAAGACAACTAAACCAACAAAAATTAGCAGCTCAAAAGTCTGGAAGAATTCCAGTAGGATCTGTCCAAACAAGTTCTTTTGAACCAGAAGGTGAAGTTGTAAATGAGGGTGATTATTGGCATCCAGATCCAGAACAAGATAAAAAACTCTCAGATCGTGGCGCTAAATTAAGATCTCGTGAAGATGCTGAAGAAAAGTCAAAACCAAAAGAAGATCCTAAGAAGTTACGTCCTGGTGAATCTTATACAGACTGGAATAAGAGACAGCAGGGTGGATCTTCTGTTACAAAACCTGCAGCAAAACCATCAATTAAAGATAAATTAAAGAATAAGCTTGGTAAAGCAATTGATAAACTTGGTGGTATCAATAGTTCTTTTGAGCCTGATGGTGAAGATATTCAGGAAGTTGCTCCCCCAAGTGCAAAAGCAGAAAGAATGGTTAAGCATATTAAAAAGGCATATTCTAAAGATGGTGAATTGACTAAGAAAGAAAAGAGCATTGCTTATGCTACTGCATGGAAGCAACATAATAAAGAAGTTAAAGAAGAAAAAACTGATACTAAAGATGAATCAGAAGATCTACGATCAATCCCAACAAAAATGGATCTCCTTAAAAATAAGATGAGAGCAAAGGGCATTAAAGTTGCTGGTATCACTCCTGCTCCAAGAAACATGAAGACTGCCGATGAACTTGGTGAAGCAGTTGATAGAGCAGAATATGGAAAGGTTGCCGCAGAACCTACTCCTAAGGATGATAAGAAAGCTGCATATGCTTTCAAAGATAACAAGAACAGACAGAGAGATCTTAAAAAACTAGCAAGACTGGTTAGACATGCTGATGGGCAGAAGAGAAATCCTGCTCTGTATAACTCTTTTGAAGCAGAGGGTGAGGTAATTGATGAAAGAACGAGAGAGCGTAAAGGTCAACCAAGACCTGCGAGAAATCGTGCTACAGAAATGATTAGAAAGATGCCAGAAGTTAAGAAAGGTCTTATGACCCGTAGTGGTAAAACCGTTGCTAAACACGAAGCAGAAAGAGGTGTAAAAAAAGAACCAGGAGCACCTACCCCTAAAGGAGAAACAACTGCTGATAGACTTGAAGCAAAGAAAAGAAAAGCAGCAATAGCAAAAGCATCTGCACAAAGATCGCAAGATAACATGAGTTCAAGGTTCGACTGATCTAAATACCTCAGGATACTCTTCACACGGAGGTCATTATGTCCGCATTAATCGCATGGTGTCTTGCTAATCAAGCTTTAATTGCAACAGTTTTGTTTGCAGTTTCAGAAGCACTGGGAGCAAACCCAAAGGTCAAGTCAAACGGTATTCTTTCACTTATTCTTCTTCAAGCACAAGCACAACTGAAGAATAAAGGTGCAAAAGATTTAACTCCATAAAATCAAATAATGTAAGAGACCTATTCAAGGTCTCTTTTTTTTATAAATATCTGTATACAAAGAATTTATAGGTAGGAAACATGGCTCTTTGGGGCAAGAAAGATTCTTTTAGTTCAGGGCTCACTGGAACTATTACAATTAATACAACCACAAAAATTGTTACTGGAAGTGGCACAACTTTTGTGACAGCAGGTATTAGCACTGGCGATATTCTAGTCGTTGGAGTTGGGGCAACCTGCGGGCAAGCAATAATTGCTGGTGTAACTTCTGCTACACAACTTACACTTGTATCAACACAATTTATTACTGGAATTGGAACCGTAGGTTTTGGTGCAACCGTTGGTGCTGCTTATACCGTAACTCAGAAACCAAAAGATACTCTTTACGGTACGCAATATGTTGCTCCAGATGTAAAATCAAATAGATTCTCTGCAGTCTTTGGTGTAGATCCAAATGAAACTAGAGTTGCTGCTGGTAGAACAGTTGGTGGTAAAAATGCTGCTTATGCTGTTTCTCATGCAGGTTGGGTAGGTGTTACCACTTATTCTGATTGCCATGGTAAATTAAGAGTTAAGAGTGAAACCTTAGTTGCATTCAGTGGAATTACCACAGGTGCAGGAGATGCTGCTGACGACGCAAGATTCCCAGATAGCTGATAATATGGTATGAAATTCGATGAGTTGAACGAGAGTAATTACTTACTCTTTGCTATAAAATTCTACGATAATCCTCAGGCAGTAACTAGGGATGATTTTGAGGACGATTTAAAACGAATTAAGTACATTAAAAGATTGTTAAAAAGATATAAAAACACCGGTGAATTGAAAACTCATCTTATATTAAATCATCTTACGGTGCTGTTTAATGTTTTTAATGATGCAGCTGTACCACTTCTTTTTTATAACTTAGAAAAAGATCTTTGGCCCTACATTAAGAGTTTTCTGGTCTTCTTAAATAGAATACCAGAATATCCAAGAAGTGAAATAAATGATGTAATGGAAGATTGTAATTGTACTGTAGAACTACAAAAAATATAATGGATATTAACAAAGTAATCCAAATAGTTAGATCTCTAAAAGAAGAGACTGCAATTACAAATATTGCTGGATCATCTTCTTTAGGTTATAATCCAGAAACTGAAACTCCTCCAGTAGATAAGAAGAAAAAGTATATTTACCCACCACAAAAAGGATATAGGAAACTCTGGCAAAGAAAGTAAAATGGCCTTCGGTCTCGAAAAACTAGCAGTTCTTGAATCAAAACTCGGTATTTATGAAGACCTATCAAAAGAGATGCTTGATAAGCTGGAGAGGGCAGTTGCGTCTATTAGTGAAAGTAGTAATAGAGTAGCAATTATTTTGGAAAGACATGAAGCACGTTTAGATGAAAGTGATAAGAACGATCAACTTATTGTTAATATGCTCGGTGATGTTAAACAAGATGTGGAAAAGCAATCTGATACTTTAATCAAGAGAATAGAAAACATTGAAAATAGAGTGAATGATCTTGCAACTTTTAGATGGATTGCCACAGGGATTGGTTCAGCAGCAGTTTTAATAATCGGATCAGCACAATTTTTTGGTAATCTTCTCTTGACCCCATCACATCAACCTGCTACAATAGAAAGAACGAAGTAGTATCTCTTTGTAATGGATTTTGTTGATGCCAAGTATATTGGCTTAGTTTCATCACGTCTGCAAAAATTTAAGAGGGTTAAGTCGGATCTCTACAACTTTCGATGCCCTATTTGTGGAGACTCTCAGAAGAACAAGAACAAAACGAGGGGATACTTGTATCCTGTAAAGAACAATACCAACTTTAAGTGCCACAATTGTGGTGCGAGTATGTCCTTTAATAATTTCCTCAAAGAAATCGATACAGTATTGTATAAGCAATACACAATGGAGAAGTTTAAGGAAGGACACACTGGAAAGAACTTCGTTGTCGAAGAACCCAAGTTTGAGTTTGCTAAACCAGTCTTTAAGAAGAAACTGGATCTACCTAAAGCATCTGAAAATCAAGTAGCAAAAAACTACTTAGAAAAAAGACGACTTGATCCCGAAAAGTTTTATTTTGCTAATAATTTTAAAGAGTGGACAAACACTCAAAAAGTTACGTTCGACACTATCGGTAGGGATGAGAGTCGCATTATTATACCAATGTATGATACTGAAAGTAACTTGATTGGTTTTCAAGGAAGAGCACTCGGTCCTAACCCTGTTAAATATATTACCGTGATGCTTTCTGATGATGCCCCGAAGATTTATGGTCTTGACCAAGTGGATTCTTCGAAACCCATTTATATTGTTGAAGGACCCTTCGACTCCACGTTTGTACAAAATGCTGTTGCTATGTGTGGGTCCGACGTTGATATTGGGTCGTTTGGTTGGGGCAATTATATTTACGTTTTTGATAACGAACCACGTAATCGAGAAATTGTCAACCGAATATCAAAAACCATCGACAGAGGAGACAAGGTAATTATTTGGCCAACATCCATTGAGCAAAAAGATATCAATGATATGGTGCTCACTGGACTTAACGTTATGGATGTGTTAAAATCAAATACATACTCAGGTTTAGAAGCAAAAATTAAGTTTAACAACTGGAAGAAAATATGAGCAACGGAACGAAAGTCGTCAAAAGGAACGGTAAAACTGAACCCCTTGATTTAAATAAACTCCACATCATGGTGGAAGAGGCATGTAAAGACCTCGCAAATGTGTCTGCATCACAAGTTGAGATGCAGTCTGGTATCCAATTTTATGACGGCATCACCACAGCAGAGATTCAGGAGATTCTGATTCGTTCTGCCTCTGATCTGATTGACCTAGACCATCCGAACTACCAGTTTGTTGCTGCCCGTCTGCTGCTGTTTGCTGTCCGTAAGCAGTTGTTTGGTCGCATCTATGATTGCCCGACCGTTAAGCAGCATGTAGAACGTTGTGTAGGTCGTGGAGTATATGATCCAGAAATTCTTTCACTATATACCGATGAAGAGTTTGATAAACTTGAGTCGTTTGTTGATCATAGTCGTGACTATCTGTTCACTTATGCAGGTTTACGTCAGGTCGTTGATAAGTATCTCGTGCAGGACAGAAGCACTGGGGCACTTTACGAAACGCCACAGTTTATGTACCTCTTGATTGCGGCAACCATCTTCTCCAAGTATCCTAGAGAAACACGTTTAGACTACGTTAGGAAGTACTATGATGCAATCTCAAAGCACAGAATCAACATTCCAACTCCCATCATGGCGGGAGTACGAACGCCACTTAGACAATACGCTAGCTGTGTCCTTGTTGATGTTGATGACACCCTCGATAGTATCTTTACTAGCGATATGGCTATTGGCAGATATGTTGCACAAAGGGCGGGTATCGGTATCAACGCAGGTCGCATCCGTGGTATCAACAGCAAGATCAGAGGTGGTGAAGTCCAGCACACTGGCGTTGTACCGTTCCTCAAAAAGTTTGAGTCAACTGTCCGATGCTGTACTCAAAATGGCATCAGAGGCGGCAGTGCAACAGTACACTTCCCAATCTGGCACCAAGAAATAGAAGATATCTTAGTATTAAAAAATAACAAAGGAACTGAAGATAATCGTGTTCGTAAGTTAGACTATAGTATCCAAATCTCTAAACTCTTCTATGAACGATTCATCCGCAACGAAAACATCTCACTCTTCTCTCCCCACTCCGTTCCTGGTTTGTATGATGCTTTTGGCACTGATGGATTTGACGAGTTATATGTACGTTATGAACGAGATGAATCTGTTGCAAGAAAAACTATCTCTGCTCAAGAACTCTTTCTTTCACTCCTGAAAGAACGCGCAGAGACTGGTCGTGTTTATATTATGAACATTGACCATTGCAACTCTCACTCTTCTTTTGTCGATAAAGTTGAGATGAGTAATCTGTGTCAAGAGATTACTCTACCTACTAAACCTCTTCAGCATATTGATGATACCGATGGTGAAATTGCTCTTTGCATTCTTTCTGCTATCAATGTTGGCAAAATCAGGGATCTTGAAGATCTTCAAGTTCTTTGCGATCTTGCTGTTAGGTCTCTTGATGAACTCATTGATTTTCAAGGATACCCCGTCAAAGCAGCAGAAATCGCCACCAGAGCACGTCGGTCACTTGGGGTAGGGTTTATCGGTTTAGCACACTATCTTGCCAAGCACGGGGAGCATTACGATGATCCTGGTGCTTGGAAACTGGTACATGATCTGACTGAAGCATTTCAGTATTATCTTATTCAGGCAACTGTTGACCTTGCAAAAGAAAAAGGTGCTTGTGAATATTCTCACCGCACCAAGTATGGTCAAGGCATTCTGCCGATCGATACATACAAGAAGGATGTGGATGAAATTGTTCCAAACGAACTGAAGTATGATTGGGAAGGTCTTAGAGCACAGGTTAAGCAATACGGAGTTCGGAACAGCACACTGTCCGCACAGATGCCATCGGAGAGCAGTTCCGTTGTGTCAAATGCCACCAATGGAATCGAACCACCTCGGGGATACTTGTCCATTAAGAAATCAAAGAAGGGCCCACTCAAGCAGATTGTTCCCCAGTATCAAACACTTAAGAACAACTATACGCTGCTGTGGGATATGCCTAGCAATCGTGGGTATATTCATATTGTTGCTGTTATGCAAAAGTTCTTTGATCAAGCGATTTCTGGAAACTGGTCCTATAATCCAGAGCATTACCCAGATAATGAAGTTCCTACTTCAGTGATGGCACAAGACCTTTTGACTACATATAAGTACGGCTGGAAAACCAGCTATTATCAGAATACACACGATATGAAGAATGATGAAGTTGAAGAAACTCGTCAATCGTTAGAAAGTTTAATGTCCGAAATTCTAGAATCAGAGGAGGAAGATTGTGAGTCTTGTAAGATTTAAAACAGGTTTGGAGGGTAAACCAGTGGTCGAGTCAATGACCGTTTTCAACTCCAATGAAGTAGACACCAAAAAGCAACCAATGTTTTTTGGTCAACCACTAGGAATACAGAGATACGATTCTTACAAGTATCCAATCTTCGATAAACTAACAACACAGCAATTGGGTTATTTCTGGAGACCCGAAGAAGTATCTCTTCAAAAAGACCGTAGCGATTATCATATGCTACGCCCAGAGCAAAAGCACATTTTCACCAGCAACCTGAAATATCAGGTGATGCTGGATTCAGTTCAGGGTCGTGGTCCTGGTATGGCATTTGCTCCATACTGTTCCCTTCCTGAACTGGAAGCGTGTATGAAGGTATGGGAGTTTATGGAGATGATCCATTCCCGTTCATACACTTATATCATCAAGAATGTTTATTCAGACCCATCTGAAGTTTTTGATACGATTCTCAAAGAAGACCGCATTATGGAACGTGCCGTGAGTGTGACTCAGGCATACAATGATTTCATCAATAGTGCTCATCAGTATGACAACTCAAGTGAGTGGGTCCACGCTTTGGAACAAGTACCCTACGCCCGAGAAGCAAGGTATGAACTCAAGAGAAAACTATTCAGAGCAGTTGCAAACGTTAATATTCTTGAAGGTATTCGCTTTTACGTCAGC
>Ga0315903_10002154_pt1 | contig 29487 bp, 18 predicted proteins | sample LakEriMetagenome_7_FD_203524 | JGI IMG/M metagenome (GOLD analysis project Ga0315903, IMG submission 203524) | Freshwater fungal communities from buoy surface, Lake Erie, Ohio, United States - Buoy 2 MA119 | ecosystem: Environmental > Aquatic > Freshwater > Lake | place: USA: Lake Erie, Ohio... | reverse complement strand
CCCCTTTTTTTTTTAACTGAACATTGTTTTTGAACGTTTTTTACGGTGGAATGTTATAACAAACCTATGTACCTCATCTTGTATTGATGCAAGCAAATTAAAAAACTTAGAATTCTCAAAATTAACAGATTTTCCGTCACAAAAATGTAAAATATCTGACCTGTGTTGGTCATTTTTAGATATTGATACTAAATCTATACGGTTAGATAATAAAAGTTCGTCAAATACTCTCTTTGCTACCCCTAATTGACCTTTACCCCCATCAATAATAACCATATCAGGTAGTTTTTTACGTTCTTTAAGTAATTTGGTAAACCTTCTACGTAAAACCTCATCAAATGAAGCGTAATCATCAGGACCGGCAACGGTTTTGATGTTAAATTTACGGTATTCTGACGTGTTTTTCTTACCATTTGTGTATCTAACAAGGGCAGATACCTGACAATCCCCATTAGTGTGGGAGTTATCATACATTTCTATGTCAATTGGAGTGTTTTGTAACCCAAAAGTGGTCTTGAACTCATCGGCAATCACCAAATAACCACCAATTCTTGCGGATTCTACACATTTCTCGTACTTATCAAGTGCATTTAATCTAGATTTAATAGTATTTGCCTTTTCAAACTCCATAACTTTACTAAAAGCATTCATCTTACGGGTTAATTTACCACGTAATTGGTCAAAATTGAATGAAACTACCTGTTTTAGTTCAGTTATTATCTCACGATAAATGAATTTATTAATATTTGATACACATGGTGCGTCACATCTACCCATATGGGACTCTAAACACACTTTAAACTTGTTATTTTCAATGTTTTCAGGTGTTAATTCATAAGAACACGAGCGTAAATTAAAGATATCATGTAATAAATCATACATTTCATGACATAAACTACTACTTGGTACCTCAATTAAGGGGTTTGAGTCTAAATTAGTGTCATTTTTAACCTCTAAACGAGGAAAATTGTCATCTGTAAGGGTTAAATACCATTTTTTTGACCTATCATCCTTCAATTTAATGTTAAATTTGGGATTATGAGACTTAATTAAGTCATTTTCAAGTACAAGAGCTGAATTTTCGTCTAAAGTGGTCAAAAAATCAACGTCTGAAACGTTTTCTACCAATAATTTGGTCTTACTTGAGTGATTTTTGTTAGAAAAGTAAGATTTTACCCTGTTTGGAAGGTATTTTGCCTTACCAACATAGATAATTTGACCTTTTTTGTCTTTAAAAAGGTAACAACCACTAGATTTTGGGATATTTTGGAGTTTTTCGGTCAACATTATCACAAATATACGTGTTTTTTGGTCAAATTACAACAAAAACAACTATTTATTAGTATGAAAATCATAATTACAGAGTCACAATACCGTTTTTTGGTTGAAAATACCCAAGAAATAGACCAAATATTAGATAAAATGGGTAAAAATGGGTATGAAAGTCTATCAGATAACGATAAAATGACCTTAAAATCCTATTCTGAGTGGTTAAATAAGGGTGAAAAGGGTGAATTTACCCCCCAAAATACCCCTAAAAACACCGATTTTGACGATAAATCAGGTGAAAAATGGACCCGTACATTACAGGATGGTAGTGAATTTACCTTCAAATATGAGTATGATGAGGTAGATGGGGGCATTAAAATGTTCTTTGGTATTGTTTATTGGGGTGGTACTGAATGGTCAGGATGTATTGTTGTTGACGAAGACGGTAGTTTAGGTATGTTAGACTTTGTTGAAGACACTGGTGACTACCAAACTTATGATATTACAGACCCATTTGCAAGACCTGAAGGTAATAACGATAAATATTTGTTAAATGAATTAGGAAATTTGTCAGATGAGGTTGAATATTTTGTAGAAGACGAGATTATTCCCGATTTAATCGATTAATTTTTCTTTTTTTAGGTAATCAAACATAGCTTTTGCTAACTTTTTACCAAATTTAATGTCTGATGGGTAGTGAGCTTTAGCCATTTGTCTAGAATATACAATATCTTTTGTTATTTTTTCAAAGTCGTCTTTATATTTTGGGTATAATTTACTTAAAATAAAACACAAAAGGTGTGATGTTGTTGAATGTCCTGATGGGTAAGCGTAACCATTCATAGAATTAGTCACCTCATCCTTTAATTTAGGTTTCAAATCAAAGGGTCTTGGTCTTTTAAAATGATTTTTTAACTTTTTAATCACATCATATGAATCATCATATATTTTTTTTAGTTGTTTTTTATCGTAATCCACATTTTTTTCTTCTAAAAACCCAATAAAGTTACCTAACATATCATCCTTCTCTTGTACAAATAACTTATCAACGTCTATATCTTCTAAATAATCTATTTCTTTTTTAGTTTCTTTACTATTATCGGAAGGTGGGTCTATTTTTTTAAAATTTGAAATATCAAAATTATCAAACATACCTTCATTTATGTTCATCATTTCTTTTATTCTTGATATTTCTTCTTTTAACAACATATTTATATAAATATAAAATAATGATATTTATTAATATGTTAACTAAAAAACAAATTTTAAAACAAGGATTTCCAAAAACATTTTTAATGTCTGAGGAAGAAGAAGAGGTTGGAAAAAAAGAACAAGGAGGTAATGTTAAATTTACTGAAATGGTGTCTTTAATATTACACTCAAGAACTCAAACACACACACTACACTTACAAACAGAGTCTTATCCGGAACACATGGCGTTAAATGGATATTATGACGGTATTGGTGATTTGCTTGATGGTCTGATTGAATCTTTTCAAGGTAAATACGGTATAATTAAAGGATATAAGTCTTATGAGATTGAGGGGTATAAAAGTACCGAATCAACTATAAAATATTTACAAGGACTTTGTACTAAAATAGAAGATTTAAGAGATTGTTGTGAGGACTCATACATACAAAATCAAATTGATACTGTTTGTGAACTAATCAACTCAACATTATATAAATTACGTTTTTTAAAGTAACGATATATTTATAATAAAAAATAAAAAAGAAAAAATAAAAAAATGGCAATAAGAAGAATTAGATTGACTGAGTCTGAATTAACAAGACTTATTAAAAGAATCGTTGAAGATACTGAAGAAGAAATTGACTTAGTTGATATTGATGATGAAAGTGACTACGGTAAAATGACTAAAGATGATGCAATTGAAAAAATTGCAGAATTTTTAAAGTCTGAAATATTACCTGATTTAACAAGTTCAGAAAAAAGAGATTTAGAAAGAAAAGTTAAAATGGAAAACTCACCTATGGGTTTAGATGAGGATGAGGACGAGGATATGGATGATTTAAAATCAAGAAAGTCAAGTCGTAGAGAAAAAATGATGATGCGTGGTGGTTTAAGTGCATCTGCGGTTAGTGCAGTATTGGCTTTAGGTGAATTTATGGGATATTCAGAATTTGAAATTACAAATATGTTACATGACCTAAACGCAATGGCAGGTTTAGGAAAATATACAGGACCTATTACGGTTTATATGGTATTTGCAGGTTTGGCCTTAGCGCTTAAAGGTCTTGACATGAGAATGAGAAGAACCGGAAAATAATAAATTTAAATAATAATTAAAAACCCCTTCTTTCGGAGGGGTTTTTTGTTTTATTATTCTTTAATATATCCTTCTAAGATTTTAATAACACCGTCGATTTCCTCTCTATCTTTGTCACTAACTAATTTATTTTTTTTGTACTTGTGTAAGTACTCCCAAAAGAAAATGTAATGAATCAAAGTCATTAATAACAAAATTCCAACATTTACTTTAAAAAGTAAAAATGTCATTACCATCATAATTGAAAAAGTAAAAAGAAAATTATAAATATCAGAATTAGATCGTGATAGTGATTTATAACCTTTAATGACTTTTTTTAGTTCCTTTGTTGAAAGGTCTTTATACTGTTCGGCTTCTTTTTGAATTTTAATATTGTATGTCATGGTGATTTGTTTTATATACTACAAATATAATACTTTTTTTAGAAAATAAAAAAAATTACAATTTTTTTACACCTAAATGAATATGGTCATAGTGGTCTTTTACATTCCAACCAATTTGGTAACGATATCCATTATGATTAAAATTAATCCATTTACCTTTATTTTTTTTAGTTTGTTCTTCTGACATAACACCGTTAGTAACCATTCCCCTTGACTCAAATTCACTTTTAAGTTTCAAATATGCTTTATCGCCCTTTTTACCTTTACATGGAAAATCTATTGCGTATGTGAAATCTTGACCAGACCAATGGTCTGAAACATTATTATTTGCGGTTTCTTTTTTACTTCTTTTTTGCGAACCAGGGTTTATACCCATATCTTTTAACCAAGAAGCAACTTCTAATGCTCTTGGTAATGTCCCATCCCAATCACCATTTTTACCACCTACACACGGTTTACCTTTATCGACACAATCAGGGTAATTATGTAGAGTAAAACCATAATTCTTACCTTTATAATCGGTTGCCGTGTAATTTGTTAATACGTTGGTTTCTCCAGAATTATTGTCATTTGATGAATCAACGGGATCGGGAGCTTTCTTATCGGATAAAGAAATCGATTTATTTTTTTCAAAATCATAACCTCTCGTATCTTTTAGTTTAGTATCATCATCTAATTTAATATCTCCCCAATAAAGACCATATCCCTGCTCTTTAATTTCCTCTATTAATAATGACAAAAGTTTTTTAGACATATAAATAAATATCGTAAATAATCGAAAACCACACATCAATGATAATCTGTATTGATTTATAATAGTTTATATAATATCATTTTGGTATTTATAATTAAAACATGAAACTACTAAAATACCTTTTTTTACTTTTAACTTTTTATAGTTATTCACAGTATTGTCCGTCATTAGGACCTAATCAAATTTTACCTTGTGGTGTAAACTCAACAACATTAACGGCAGATTTGAGTCAATGTGGGCCGGGAGGACCAAACCCAAATCAAACAACTAACTACGGAGTTACAAACATTCCGTATGTTGCTCAAACCAACACAGGAACTCAGTTATTTATGGGTGATGACACCCAACAAGGGCCATTCAATATTGGATTCACTTTTTGTTTTTTTGGTAACACCTATACTCAGTTTTGGGTAGGTTCTAATGGATGGATTTCATTTTCTAACCAACCTTTGTCCGTTGTAAATTCATTTACATCACAGGTAATACCAACTCCAAATCCAAATATACCAAAAAATTGTATTATGGGGCCTTACCAAGATTGGCATCCTGGATTAGGAGGTCAAATTAGATATCAAGTACAGGGTGTTGCTCCGTGTAGAAAGTTAGTTGTTAGTTGGATTGGGGTTCCTATGTTTTCTTGTACTAATAATCAAGGAACATTTCATATTGTAATTCATGAATCCACTAATGTTATTGAAAATCATATTGGGAACAAACCTGCTTGTGTGCAATGGCAAGGAGGAACCGCAACACAAGGTATTCATAATTTACCGGGAACTATTGGTATTGCCGTACCTGGTAGAAACTCAACAGCTTGGACTACAGTTAATAACTCATATAGATGGACCCCATCGGGACCTGTAGTTACACCAACTCTAACTTGGTACCAAGTTGGGAATCCAAATCCAATTGGGACAGGACCAACCATAACTGTTACACCTCCACCTGCAGGTGCAAACTATACTTGTCATTTAGTTTATCCTACCTGTAATGCTGGATGGGCAACATGTAATGCGGGTATTGGTAATTTAGGTCCAGACACAGTATTTGTACAACCCGGTCCACCACAATTACCACCACCAAATTTAATTTTACAAGACCCACATTGTAATAATGGGTGTGATGGTTCAATTACGGTGGTTCCTAATGGTGGAACAGGAATAACAACAATCTCTTGGAACGGTGGGTCAACAAACTTAACGTTAAATAATTTATGTAGTGGTAACTATCCATTTAATTTAGTTGATGCTGCTGGTTGTACGTATAATGGTACTGCAACATTACTTAATCCCCCACCATTACAAGCTCCACAATTTTCTAACACTAATCCTACTTGTTTTGGGTATTGTGACGGAACGTCAACAGTAAACCCAATTGATGGAATTGCGCCTTACACATTTGTTTGGGGTAATGGTCAAACAAATCAAACGGCAATAAATCTTTGTTCAGGTCAACAAACTGTAACCGTTTTTGACCAATACAATTGTCCTGCTAATGGAACAACTACTTTAGTTGACCCACCTATTGTTACTATTAATCCAATTACAGGTTTAGATACCGTTTGTTTTAATTCAGCAAATAACATATATAATGTTTCAAGTGTGTTTCCTAATTTAATTTATAATTGGGCAAACTCTATTGGTATTATTACATCGGGACAAGGTACAGGACAAATTACATTAGATGTGAATGGAGTTAATAGCGGGACTTACCCTAACGCCATTTCAGTTATTGGTTTAAATGCGATTGGATGTCAATCTCAACCACAATATTTTACAATTGTTGATTTAAATGTATTACCTGTAATTGATTCTATTGGTCCATTTTGTGAATACGATAATTGTATTACATTAACTGCAACACCTTCTGGTGGTATTTTTAGTGGTATGAATGTTTGGGGTAATCAGTATTGTCCTAATAATGGGTATATAGGATTAGACCCTGTTAATTATTCATACACACAAGCTGGTTGTTGGTTTGATACAACATTGACGGTACAAGTATATCCAAGACCATCTTTAACTCCTGTTGTAGATGGTAGAATCGGAGCTTCAAGTGAATATCATGAAATATGTATTGGAGACAGTATAACAGATATGTATGATGCTGTTTCACCTAGCAGCGGATACAACGAATGGTATACGTTTGGTGACACTACTATTTCACAACAAATTAATATTACTTGGGACCAAGAAGGTATATTTAACTTTGATGTCGTAAGATGGGACAATGGTTGTGTATCTAATCCTGTAACGTTTACTGTTATTTTAGAATTATGTCCTGACGATTTAATTTATATCCCTAATACATTTACACCTGATGGTGATGAACATAACCAAGTTTTTAGACCAATATTTACGTCAGGGTTTGACCCATACCAATTTAATATGAAAATTTATAATAGATGGGGAGAGGTAGTTTGGGAAACAAACAATGCAAACTCAACTTGGGATGGGACTTATAATAATTCTATTTGTCCTGATGGTACTTACACTTGGACCGCTAGATTTGGTATGACCGACACCGATGAGGTAAAAGAAATTAAGGGTTATATTACAATTATAAAATAATTGTCTTATTCTTTTTAAGGTAGTATTTATTATTATGAGTAAATTAAATCCTGAATTAAAAAAGGGGGATAGAATTATCCTTGTTCACATGGACGGTGAATCTTTGGGTACCGGTATTAAAGGTGAAGTAACAGGTATTTCTCAAACACCAAGTTTTGGAGGTAAAGACTCTTATCAATATAATGTTCGATGGTTTGATGAAGAAGGTAAACAATTTAGTCAATTAGATTTATTACCCGATGCAGATGCTTGGATTATGGACCCAGATTTCCAACAAGAAAATATCCAAGAAATTAATTTTAGAAATCTTGATGACCTTATCAATAAAGGTGATTTTTTAGCGTGTTTTTCTAAAAAAGAACTAGAAGAAGTTTATAAGTTTTTAGAACTTGAAAGACAAATTGGTTCTCACAACATGGCAATGGAAGGAGGTAAGTTTTTATTGATGGGGCCTGATTATATACGGGACTTTTTTAAGTTACAAAGTCATCACATAAAACCAGATAAAAAAAAAGAGATACTTATTAAGAGTCTTATCAATCGTTCAGAGGATATCTATAATTTGTTTGTAAGAGCATCTATGAAATACCTCGATAACAAAGAAATAAAATATAGTCTAAAAGACGTACAAAAAACTATGGTTAGATTAGCAACAACAGCCAAACAGTTTTGGATGTTTGAAGCAAATAAATTTTTAAATAAAGAAATAGAATGAGAGGTTATTCAAAAATGTCTGATGAAGACAGACAATCAATTTTAAAACAACATGCAACAGTTTATGATGGTTATGCGACAGGTAATGTTCAATCAAACATGACCCCATTAACCGTTTATGATGCCGCAAGAGATAAAGAAGGCGTTACTGTTGATAGTAATGGCAATGTAAAAACATATAGAAATCATAACATTAATGAAATCACCGCCAAACCATTAAACTACGATGAGATTGATCCAGCGTATGAATTTGAATCAGATGGACCACAACAATCTATGACACAAATGGGTATGGGTAAAAGACCTTATGAATTTGTGTCAAAAGGCCCATCTGATGTTTATGAAGATGAAGATTATTTTGAAGACGCTGATTTTGATGCATTACTAAATTACGACGAAGATTTACAACATAAAAGAGACCAAATAGAAGAAAATGTTAATAAATCTTTAGATATGTTTAGAAGATTTAAAGGGTTTAACTAATGGAAGTCGTTGAAGTTATTTCACAATATATAGATAAAGTTCAAAATTTAATAATTGTTGAATTCAGGATGTTTGGAGACGGCGATGATAAAATAAGAGAAGATTTTATTGAGTATAGTTTTTTTGAAGATTTTGGTTTTGATAATACTAAAAACTTCGAAATTTTTGAGTCCATAATGGAGGATGATAACGATGAGTGGGATGATAATGATGTTGATTATATTAATGATGAAGATAGTTTAATTTCATTTTTAAATGAGTATTATGTTGTCTATCCTAAAAAAATACCAAAAGCAGAATATAAATGAAAAGTATTTTAAAAGAAATTAAAAAGTTTAGAAAACTAACAAAACTTAATGAATCTAATGAATTTGATTCAAAGGTTGTGTTAATTGGTGACGACATTGCTTATTTACTATATGATGAGGACTTTGAACCTGCGGACGGAATGATTAATGATAAAATGACAATAGATAGTTTGATTGATATTTTATCTGATATGGAACCACAAAGGGATATTGACCATGTTTTTGTGTCAATAGGTAAAAATGACAAATTTAATAGAGGTAACGATATTAATTACCTTTCGGAGTTACTAAATGATGTATACCCTAATGCTAAAATTAGTGCGATAAAATCAATAGTCGATGAAGATTATTTAGATGGTCGCGAAAATGATTTTGATATAAAATCATTAGAAAAAAAGATAAATAATTTCTACGATAAATTTGAAAGAAATGGTATTGATGTTATTGGAAACTACGAATCTGTTGACTACGATTTGGGTTATAGTGACGTAAACATCAATAATCTTAAAAAAACCATATCTGACTCTATTTTTCAAAACCAATCAGGTACTAATTTTTATGACGAAGACGACACAGATAAAATAGAGGATGAGTTGTATCATCAAAATATTGATATATATGGAGACGATGAGACTGATTTCGATACTATTTATGAGTTTTTAAATAGATTCCAAGAAATACATAAATCAAAAAATGTGTATAGTTCAAAAACTAAATCTAGTTTTGGTCCTGATATTGAACAAATACAAATCGCTTTGAAATTTTTGTTACCTAACTCAGACTTAGAGATAACAGGTAAATATGATTTAGATACAGAAGAAACCGTTCACGAATACCAAGAAATGCATAATTTGGAACCTACAGGTATCTGTGATAATGAAACTATTGAGGATATATTATTTAACTTAAAGGTTAAAGGTTTTGATGATAATGATTTGGCTATGTTTATAAAAGATGAGTTAGGACATGAACCATTTTCAAAAGACGGTGATGAGTATCAAGATAATTTACAAAAAAGTGATGAATTAGTTGACAGCGGTAAGACCTCAAAAAAAGGGTCTATTCATTCAGAAGATGAGAAATTTTATGAAGAGATTTTAGACTGTATAGGGGCTCCGGATACAGATGAAAATAAACTATTCTTTTACGCTTGGAGACAATCTGAGGGTGCTAAAGCAACCTTCAACCCATTCAACACTACACAACCTTTTGGTGATGATACTAAATACAACTCTGTTGGAGTTAGAAATTATGAAACAGAAGAAGATGGGATAAAAGCCACTTGTAAAACATTAAAAAATGGTAGGTACCCATGTATCGTTGGCGGTCTTAAATCTGACATTGGTGCTAAAAATATAGCAAAAAAGTGTATTGCAAATTTAAAAACTTGGGGTACCGGAGGGCTAATATTTAAGGTATTAAATAGAGGTGGGAGTGTTAATCCGCCAGCAATTGCAAGAAAAAATAAAATTAACATCCTCAAAAAAGATGATGATGTTATTGAGTAATCCTGATAGGTAATGAAAAAGTTAAATGAAAATATCTACAGAATTAAACAACTTATGACTATTATAGAAAATAGTAAAGACATTAACTATGAAGAATATTTAGATGAGGAAATTGAATTAGATGAAGAAGGTGAAGAAGCATCTGCAGATTCATCTAGCAGTTCAAGCACAAGTACCACATCATCGATTACTCCATGGGAAAGTGGTGTTGGTAGAGGACCTGGAAATCCAATAACCAGTGCTAAGCGTGAGGATAAAGTGACTAGAAGTAAAGGTAATCCAATAGGACCAACAAAATGGGCATCAAATAGAACTATGGGACCAACAGGTAAAAATTACAAAATATAATGAAAAAAATTATAACAGAAGATTTATTACAACAAATTAGACTTATGAATTATGATAGGTCTAAAACTTTACAAGAACAAGAATTTAATAATATCAGATTATTAAAGGAAGATTGCGTTCAATCTATGGCAATGATTGACCCAAAAACAGGTAAAGGTGTGTATGTTGATTCTGTAACGGGTAAACCTTGTACGCCCAAAACTCCGTCATCGACAAAAATAGTAAAAAAAGATAATACTATTAAACCTCTTTGGAATACTAACATCAAAGAATTTGTTTTTCCTGCGTATGTTGAATATTTAGATGTTCCTAAAGATAAAATATATAAGAAAAATGCGGATGGGACTTTTTCATTAAAATATCCGGCTTCAGGTACAAATGAAAAAGTATCTGCAGATTCACCTGAAGTTATTCAAAAAAAGAAAACAATTTGGTACGACGACCAATTTAAAAAAAATATAACTGATAAAACTAGTGGAGATAAATTTAGGGTTTGGGTTAATGATAATCCGGACCAATTGAAACTGGTCAATAATGCCTTAAAAAGTTCTGGAATTAATACATCTTTAGATAGGTCAGGTCCATTTGATAATGATGTAATTAAAATAGCATATAAAACTGTTGGTGGTAATTATGAGGTATCTAAAATTAAACCTTATAGTATTGAATCATTGTATAAAGGATATTTAGATGATTTAGAAAATATTAATACTAGTAGTGATGACCAACAAATTGCACAATACAGAAAAAATCCTGAAAGTTTAAATACTAGTATCACTTTTATGTTATCTAAATTAGACCAAAAAGAGTTAGATTTTATATCAAAAAATAACAAATATAAAGATGACGTAAATTGGTTAGAAAAATATGGTAAGGATTTTATTAATAAGTTTACAAGTGAAGAATATGTCACAAGAGAACATCTTTATGGTGGATACAATTTATTTAAAAGTGCTTTTGAACACAGAAATAAAATAAAGTCCGCCATGATGTGGACTGACCAGCCAAAAATTTTATTAAAGGACCTTTCAACTATTGGTAATATTTCTAGAAGTACCGCGATTGACCCTAGTTATATAATATCAGTTTTATGGGTAGATGCAATACAATCTACCATCACAAAAAATATACGAGAAGAAATCTTAAACATTAAACAAAAACCTAAAAAACCTGCCGATTATGACTCTTGGTCACCTGACAAACAAGCTCAGTGGACGTTTGATAGTGTTTTTAATATTGAAGGATCATCGGACAGTGAATTTCTTAGTAAACTAAAACAAGAGTTAAAAATATACGACGATTTAATAAGTTACATTTATCAACATAATACACAACTTTTATTACAAACACCAAAAAGAGGAACCGATATTGGGAGTGGTGAAAGTAATATAGATGCTTGTAGAAAAACTATTACAATAAATAAACCCGTAAATGTAACAGATTTATTTGGTAAAACAGTGGGACAAAAAACCGGAACTTTTAATTATAGTATGACTAATGTCTGTAAAAACTATGGAGGATTATGGTTAAATGGAGTTACTTCAATGGCATCTTGTTGTTGCGTTAACGTTCCAGTTGATAAACCAACCTATCCTTCTGTTAATGCCACTTTAATAGAAAAAGTTTTAGGTGCGGGGGGAGATTCACAAACTAGACAATATTATGCCAATATAAAAATAAATCTAATTAGGAGTTGTGAAAGAACAAAGGATATTAGAAATCTAACTGAAAGGGCTAGCGACCAAGTTAGGGACTGTAGTCAGGATTACCATTGTTGGTTAGATATTGCATCGATAGCCGCATTAATAATTCCAGGAGTTGGTATAGTGGTATCGGCTTTAATTGATGTTGCAAACGCAGCAACATACTTAGTTGAAGCCGGATTAGCGGATAACCCAAATGATAGAAACGAGGCGTTACTTGGCGCTGGTTTTAGTATGTTGGGGGCGATTACTGGTGGTGGAGGGACTACGGCTAAATATTTAACAAAAGGAGTATCTAAAGAGGTACAAATGTTTGGTAAAGAATATGTTAGTATAATTTACGACGTTTATGGTAAAGCCGGTAAAATTGAATCCGATATTCTAAAAGAAGAGTTAGAAGGTACCTTTGAATTATTGGCTAGAAAACGAGGTCTTAGTGAGGCCGAACAAAAAGTGGCAAAAACATATTTGTCACAAGTAAGTAAATTAAATACCGCCGCTTTTGATACTTACGTTAAAAGTGTACAATCAGTACAAGATAAGATAGGTTTAGCAAACATGAGAAGAATTGGTTCTGAACCTAAATTCATAGAACTTTTAAATAAAGAAAATGGTGATGTAATAACTGCACTTTCTAAATATACTAAATCTGAGGCAGGTAGAGAAGCTCTAACCGAGTTCGGGTTATATGTGGTATTAGCCGATTACCTACCGACTCTTCAAGTTGGTGCAATGCAACAGGCTTCAGAAACTGGTAAAATACCAGTAATTGGTTCAAACACTCCTTTATCTGTTATGGTTCAAACTTCTGGATATGATTTAGAATCCGCCCAAAAAGAATTTGGGTCAACAAAAAGTAAGGAAGATAATGAGAAAATGAGATCAGCTTGGTTGGATATGTGGAGACCAGGTATGGTGGTTACAGAATTAGACCAGGAGGATTATAGAGACCAAATTTCAAAATTTGAAAAAAAATTAATCAATTATACAAGACCTAAATTTAAAACTACCAAATTTTCTAAATATGCAACTACTTTTTTAAAGAATAGATTGATTTATGATTTTGAAAAAATATTAGAAAAAGAAAAAGAATCTAAAGAAAGAGAGGAACGATTAAAACAAATATTTGTCGTATCGGATGAAGATTATGAAAGAGAATCGCAACTATCTAATAAAGTTGTTATAAAGAAAAGTGTTAGTGATAAAAAAGACACTAGTAGACTTTCTGGAGATAAAGTGAGCAAAGAAGATGAAAGTTTGGATGATTTCAAGTATTAAAAATACACATATAGGGAATATTTAAACATTCAATAATATTTATATTAAAATAAAAAAAATGAATATCACATTAAATGAAGAACTAAATAGAATGAGAGTTTTGATGGGGTGTAACCTATTGAAAGAAAATTCAAATGTTTTAGACATATTAATTGAAACCTCAGTAGGAAGGACTTTTAGAAAAATATGGGACGATTTTGTATCAACTGCAGGTAAAGACGTGAAACTACCGAGCGCCAATAAAATTGCTAAATTTGCAGATACAGATATTTCAAGTTTTAAGTTACTAAAATCACATTTTGATGACGGAGATAATATGTCAATTTGGAAACTAATAGTTCCTACTAAATACCACTCAAATATAAATTTAACTAAGACTATACTTAAAGATTTATCAGATTCATCAAATAAAGGAGAATCTGTTAGTCGGTTATTTAAAAAAAACGCAGAAGGAGATTACCTTTTTGAAAAAATACCAACTGCGGGAGGTATACGAGGTGAAATTTTATATAGGGCTCAAAAAGAATTCCCTACAGAGTTTGAGGCAGGATTGAAAAAGTTACCATCAAAAGAAGGAGTAACTAATATACCAAATGCCGAAATTCCAAAAGTTTCTGAGCCTGATGTTGTGACAACACCTGAAAATAAAATCACGTCTGATAATTTACCATTTAACAAAAGAGAAAAACCAAATACACCAGGATTTACAAAACAATATGAAGACTTACCTGAAGATGTATCTGCAAAGTACAATGAAATTAATGCTAAAACAACAAAGACAAAGGCAGAACAAGATTTCTTAGACGGATATACAAAATGGAAAGATGGTGAAGATGTGGATTGGGAAGATTTAAAAAGTAAAATACAGGATGAGACGGACAAATTAAAAAATGACTTAGAATTTATAAAGTTTCAACCTAAATGGTATAATAACGGTTTTATGTGGAAATTTTGGGTAAATCAAATGGTACCATATTACCAATGGCTTTTTGACCCACTTATTAGAATCTTTAAAAATGCCATAACAAAAATGGGGTTGATAAAACCAAAAACTTTTGAGGAGGCCCTATTTGAACTGAACAAATCATTTACAAAAGGATTGGATGCTACTGTCACAAAAAAAATAGATAAGATAGGTGGTAATGCGTATTTTAGAGATTTTATAAAGAAATTTCAGGAAATGCCTAGATTTTCTCCTGACGAAATGTTAAAAACCGATGATATATATGGAGAAATGTGGGATTATTTTATTGAACAATATCCAAAATATATTAAAGGGGATAAGAAATTGATGGAACAATTTGATTTGTTCACAGCAAAATTATTATCATTTCAAAACGTAACTACGGGGGTCAAAAAAGGGTACGCCATGAAAGACTTTTTAGAAACCGCAAATAAAAATTTAGGTGGAAAATATTCGGAATATTTTGATGCTGCAGAAAGACAATTAACAAAGGTTGAATTGAAGATGATAAAGGCTTTTAATAATATACCATATGTGCCTGACATTAGTGAAAATTCTTTTAGAAATGTTTGGGCGGCTGCAGTTTCATTTGTAAGGGGAGGTTCATTCACAACCCCAAAGAATTACGAAAAATACTTATTAAAAGAATATCTCGATGGTAGTCTTAAAGGTATTGATTACGGAAATGCTTCTGCTAAGTATGTAACACCAAAAGGATTTAAAAGTTCACAATTATTTAAATGGTTAATGATTAGGTACGCAATATCCAACGTTCTTGTACCGGTCGTTCTTGGTTTCATTCAAGCGGTTATTAATGGGACTATGGCTAGTTGGTTTAACATAAAAACAGAATACGAAGAAGAACCTATTTTTGAAGACGCCGAAGGTGGACAACGTATTATTAATTATTTTGTGGCTAAAATACTTGAAGATAAAAAAGTACCGTGGACTAATCTTGAGCTTGAAGGGTGGCAAAATTATGCCAGTCTTTTGCCGGGTTATACAGAGGAGATCCCAATTATGTTAGGGAAACTTGCGTATGCGGGTATATTTGGTGGTGATTATACATGGAGTCAGAGAGAAGCAATAGAATTTAATAAAAAATTGGCGATTTTACCTGTAGAAGAGCAAAGACTTAGTTTAAACGCTGAAACATGGCTTCCGGGATTAAAAGATAAATTAAGAGGTAGAAATGATATTATAACAGATAAAAATGGACAACCATATTCAATAACCGATAAAGAACTTAAATTACTTAGACTTGGTTATGATATTACAGACACAAAAAATCTAAGCCGTGTAGCTCAATGGGTTAAAAAAGAACGAGTTATTAGGCAATTTAAATATGTTCAAGACCCCGAAGATGAAACTAAAGGTTCTTATTTTTATAGAAAAGTGGCTTACGATGGTAATAAAGCTAAGTATGGACAATGGATAAAACTATAATAAAAAAATTAATTAAAAATATATAACAATATGTTAAACGAAAATAAGCCAAGAGAAAAATTCGGTGAAGACAACTTCAAACACTGGAAAGATACATTTATATTTAAATCTGTGGATGAAAAAAATCCAGGACAATATAAAGAAGTTAAAATTAACATGGATGATGTTATGGATAGAATCAATCATTATAGAAAAAAATATGATGAGGATGATGCTTTTGTGAGGGCGGTTATAGATACTCATGAGAATGTTGTTAAAATAATGTTCACAAAAGATTTGGCGCACATTCATGAAAACGCAACACCAAGAGGTTTGGCATTAGTTTTAAGAGTTATTAAAGAAGAAAGAGGTGAGTTAGAAATATTTTCAGTATCAAGACCAGCAAATGGTAACTGGTTTTTAGTTAAAGGTGATTACACACCAAATCAGTTGGCTAACATGGATTTGAAAAAGAAAGAACCTGAAGATAAGAAAAAGGAAGTCACCACAAAACCTGAGGATGACTTAAAAAAAAAAGAAAACGAAGCAATTGTAGTATTAAAAACTAACGAAAAAGAAGGACTTGAGAACCTACCTTTGAAAGTAAAAAATAAGTTAAGAGAAAAATTTTTAAAGGGATGGACTACGGAGGTACCTTTTGATACTTTTGAAGAATTTTATATCGAAAGTGAGGTTAATTCTATTTTTAATGATAAAATAAAAATTTATAAATTAGAACCATCACAAGAATTTTTTAGCGGTTTAATAAGAAAATCTTCAAGGGTAATAATTAAAAGAGGTTTCTGTAAATCATTAAAATTAGCTAAAGACCAAATCGAGTTAACAGATAGACAAAGAAAAACGGTAAATCATATTATTGGTAAATGTAATATTAAATTTAATTCACCAAAAAATTTTAAAAAGTATGAACCAAAAAAAGAAAACTAATTGAATTTATTAAACCATAATATATTTATAATAAAACGTACATCATGTCAGTTCAAAAAACAATAAGAAAAATAGTTTCAGAACATATCGAAAAAAAACAAGTTATTTTAGAGGAAAAAAATTTAATTAAAAAAAGATTTATTTTTTCTTTAAACGGAGTTAATAAAAATAGAAAACGAGTGGTCGAATCTATTTTAATGGAAGAAAAAAGAAACTTAATAAGAACTGGATATGATAGAGAATCAGTTAATGAGTCTTTTTTAGACATTATGAAAACTCTTTATGGTTCTGATACCACCAAAGTAATTACGGATATAAAAAAACGTTTAGGTGAAAGAATTGCAAGTCAAGTCAAAACTAAACAACAAGAGCATGAGATGATTTTATCTGCTTTTGAATCTATTCCTGAAGAAACCATAGAAAAGGCGGTAAAAGAAAATAGAGTAGATGAGTTAAGTTCTTTGATTACCAACAGGGCTATGGAAATGTTCAAAACCCAATTAGGTAATGAAGGTATTTCTGGCATTATGTTAGCAAGTATAGATGAAAATAAATTTAAAACAGAGGTAGGTAAATTAATACAACCTGTGATTCAAGATATAACCACTAAAATGGACGAGAAACTAAAACAAGTCCAAGATGTCGTTAGTGGGTCAGGGTTAAACCCAGCGGCTTAAAAAAGGAAGGTAGAGGTAAATCTCTTAATTCATAAACCTTTTAAAGAAAGGGGGGTGTTCACAAATCTAAGAAAGGTGTTCGTAAGAACACCTTTTCTTTTATGGAACTATTTATCAATATGGAATTTTTTATCAGGAAAAAAAGTACATTACCCATATTAGAAGTTGACTTAATCAAAGACGGAAGGTTAGATTATAACTATGATAAGACCAATTTAACGGGAGCGACAATAACTTTTTCTATGAAAGACGTGGAAACCGATTTTTATAGAATAACTAATGGTGCGTGTACGTATTCATATGATAATAAAACAATTTCATACCAATTTACAAAAAAGAACACATCAAAAGTAGGTAGATTTATATGTGAATTTAATATTACTACAGACCAAGGTACGGTAATTTTACCTTTAAGGGATAAAATGTTTATCACAATATTAGATTCATTTGTTAATAGTGATTTATGTTGTGCTCCAGGAAGAGATCCAATACCTGTTCCAACACCAACTCCTACGGCAGTTCCTGTTACACCAACACCAACTCCTACACCAACACCAACTCCTACACCAACTCCTACACCATTTGTTAACAACTTTGCATATTTGTTTATAGAACCTCAAAGTGGTTCAACAAATATTGGTCAATGGATGTATAATGGAGGGTCTAATTTCTTCGGATTCACAAACAACAGTTTACCAACATTAGGTCAATCTCAATTCAATGTTGATATGAACTTATATGTTAACTTTAGTGGTTGGACAGGAGGGGTATTCCCAACTGTAATAAGTTCTGTTGTACCTCAATCCACAGGAGGTCTTGATGATTACAACAACCCAATAGTTCAATATAACTTTAAAACTGTTGTCGTAACATCTAACACTGTTGGGTCTCAATCATGGTATACTTGGATAATACCAACAGGTGCAACTGCAGGTCAATACCAAACTGATATTGAATTTAATAGTATTGGTAATCCTAATATATTAACTGCCGTTAATCAAAATCCAACACTTTATGGTTATTATTTCACATATACAGGTTCAACAATACCACAAGACACTTATAGAATTTACACAACAAACCCTAACTCAGTTTTCTACTTAAACAACAATGACAATATTTATTTTAAAGGAAATAACACAGCGCCGTAAAGGATTAATAATATAAAATTAAATGTCAGGATTATATAAAAAACCGATTACCCCATTAGTATCATTAGGAACCACGTCAGTACCGATTAACAGTACTTATGGTTCTAATTTTAGTGTATATGGTGTTGGCGGATTTATGGAAGTTTATAATCTATCAGATTTAGGTTATACAATACCTTCAGGCGCTACAGGAGATATACAATACAGTGCAAATACAATTCCAATTGCATTTCATAAAGGTAATGGTAGTATTTTTTCACCAGACATTTTAAATTTAAATTCAGACAACATTTCTTCAGGTAGAAGAAGACTTGGTATGTTGGTTTATGTTTATGAGACCGATAAAGTTTATCAATACCATATTCCAAATTATGATACTTTATGGAGTGGGGCCACAGGATCAACGGGAGTTGGTGGGCCTACTGTTGTTCAAACTGAATTTGGAACTATCGTTAAAGCTAATAGTGCTGCTGGTCAAACATTTATAAATGCTTGGACAGGTTCAACTATCGAAGGGGTTAATGGTGGAACAAGTCAATCAAATTGGAGGTTATTTACCGTAGGTGGTGGTGGTGTCGGTACTGGTATATCCGCATTTACATATACAAGCAACACATTTACAATATTAGACGCCACGGGTGGAACATATAATGCAAGTATTAATACAGTTACAGGATTAACTGTTAATGGTACTTTATTGGTTAATGGGATTTCAATAACAGGAGATACATTTTTAACAGGTGGTACTTATTTTTCAGCAACAAGTCAAATCGATTTATATCAAAATAACGGTACTGTAATTGAGGTTACCGGTATTACATCTAACGGTTCTAGTGGTACGAACGGTACTTCAGGTACTAATGGTACTAATGGTACTTCAGGCACTAACGGAACAAATGGAACTTCAGGTACTAATGGAACAAATGGAACTTCAGGTACTAATGGAACAAATGGAACTAGTGGTACTAACGGAACTAGTGGTACTAATGGGACAAATGGTTCAAGTGGTACCAATGGTACTTCAGGTACTAACGGAACAAATGGTACTAGTGGTTTATCGGGAGTTAATGGGACTTCAGGAACAAATGGTACTAGCGGTACAAATGGAACGTCAGGTACTAATGGGACCTCAGGAACAAATGGAACTAGTGGTACATCAGGAACAAATGGAACATCAGGGACAAATGGAACTAATGGGACTAGTGGTACGAACGGTACTTCAGGGACTAATGGAACTTCAGGAACTAATGGAACATCAGGAACTAATGGAACTTCAGGAACTAATGGAACTTCAGGAACTAATGGAACAAATGGTACGTCAGGAACTAACGGAACGAATGGAACAAACGGTACTAGCGGCACAAATGGAACCAACGGAACATCAGGTACAAATGGTACTTCAGGAACCAATGGGACAGATGGAACTTCAGGCACTAACGGAACAAACGGTACTAGCGGCACAAATGGAACCAACGGAACATCAGGTACAAATGGTACTTCAGGAACTAATGGTACTTCAGGAACTAATGGTACATCAGGAACTAATGGTACAAATGGAACTTCAGGGACCAATGGGACAAGTGGTACGAATGGTACTAGCGGAACGAATGGTACATCAGGAACCAATGGGACGAATGGTACATCAGGAACCAATGGGACTAATGGTACATCAGGAACCAATGGGACTAATGGTACATCAGGTACAAACGGAACTAGTGGTACAAACGGAACATCAGGAACTAATGGGACATCAGGAACAAACGGTACTAGCGGTACAAATGGAACGTCAGGTACTAACGGAACTAATGGTTCAAGCGGTTCAAGCGGTACAAATGGTACAAATGGAACTTCAGGAACAAATGGAACCAATGGTACATCAGGTATAAATGGTATATCAAGTGGATTGGTTTATTATTATGATGGACCAAGTGCATCACAAACAGTACCTATTGGGTCTTTAATTACTGATGATTTATTGTTATTTCCAAATATAGGAACTCAAACAACTATTGTAACATCGAGTTTTGACCCTGGCGATGGAGATACTAAAATAGTACAATATGTTACTCCCGCAACTCCTTTAGATACCGTAACAATAATACCAGGAATTTGGGTGAGTAACTTATTTGCTCAAAGAACCGCAGGAACAGGTACTCTTGTTTATTGGGTTGTTATTGATGAGATGCAATCTGATGGTACAACTTTAATCGCGAATATTGCAACGGGAAGTGCAGCATCAGGTACTGTAATTGGAAATACTCAAAATAACTACATTTATAGTCAATTTGTTTCTTCATATGTATTAGCATCAGTTAACTCTAGAATTAGAGTAAGTATATACGCAAACACGACAGGCGTTAATACATCATTTACAATTGAAATGAGAAATTCAACTCTTTCAAATATTGTAACAACATTAGCGGCAAACATTGCAGGTACTTCAGGAACAAACGGGACTAACGGATCATCAGGGACCAATGGAACGAATGGGACTAGCGGTACAAACGGAACTTCAGGTACAAACGGTACAAACGGAACTTCGGGAACAAATGGAACGTCAGGAACTAACGGTACAAATGGTACCAATGGAACTTCAGGGACAAGTGGAACCAACGGTACTAATGGAACTTCAGGGACAAATGGGACAAGTGGAACCAACGGTACTAATGGAACTTCAGGTACTAATGGGACATCCGGTACGTCAGGTACTAATGGGACATCCGGTACAAACGGAACTAACGGAACTTCAGGAACAAACGGTACAAATGGTACTAGCGGAACTTCAGGAACAAACGGTACAAATGGTACTAGCGGAACTAATGGGACATCGGGGACCAATGGTACTAGCGGAACTTCAGGAACTAATGGTACTAACGGATCATCAGGAACTAACGGAACTAGTGGATCTTCAGGTACTTCAGGTACAAATGGGACTAACGGCACAAGTGGAACGAATGGTACAAATGGGACTAGTGGAACAAACGGAACTAGCGGAACAAATGGTACTAATGGAACATCAGGGACTAACGGTACAAATGGAACTAGCGGAACAAATGGAACAAATGGAACATCAGGGACTAATGGAACTAGCGGAACAAATGGTACTTCAGGAACCAATGGAACTTCAGGAACCAATGGAACTTCAGGAACCAATGGAACGAATGGTACAAATGGGACTTCGGGCACTAATGGTACAAACGGAACTTCAGGAACAAACGGAACTTCAGGAACAAACGGTACTTCGGGTGTGAGTGGAGCGTCTGGAACCTCAGGCACAAATGGAACAAATGGTACATCAGGAACCAATGGAACAAATGGTACTAGTGGTACGAATGGTACATCAGGAACCAATGGAACAAATGGTACTAGTGGTACGAATGGTACATCAGGAACCAATGGAACAAATGGCACATCAGGTACTAACGGAACTAATGGTTCAAGTGGTACAAATGGAACTTCAGGAACAAATGGTACAAATGGAACGTCAGGAACAAACGGAACATCAGGAACAAATGGTACAAATGGAACGTCAGGAACAAACGGAACATCAGGAACAAATGGTACAAATGGTACTAGCGGAACTTCAGGAACAAACGGTACTTCAGGAACTAATGGTACCAACGGTACAAACGGAACTTCAGGTACAAACGGAACCAATGGAACATCCGGTACTAACGGTACATCAGGCACAAATGGTACAAATGGGACTTCGGGAACAAACGGTACAAGTGGGACTAATGGAACAAACGGTACTTCAGGTACGAATGGCACTTCGGGAACTAATGGTACTAACGGAACTAGTGGTACAAACGGAACGAATGGTACTAGTGGAGCAAACGGCACGTCAGGAACTAATGGTACTAGCGGAACAAATGGTACGAACGGGTCTTCAGGAACAAATGGAACTAACGGTACCTCCGGCACAAATGGAACAAATGGTACTTCGGGTACAAATGGTACTAGCGGAACAAATGGAACGTCAGGTACAAATGGAACATCAGGGACAAATGGAACATCAGGGACAAATGGAACTAATGGAACTTCAGGGACAAACGGAACTAATGGAACTTCAGGGACAAACGGAACTAATGGAACTTCAGGGACAAACGGAACATCAGGAACGGATGGAGGTAATTTAACCGCATCTAATTATGTTGCTAAAGGTTACAAAAACGGAACAACCCAAACTATTTCAAATGCTGTAGATACGGTTGTGACATTTGTTGATGATTTTGACCCTCAAGGTTGGATTACTTCAAATAAGTTTCAACCAACAATTGCGGGATATTATAACATTCAAGTTGCGGTATGGTGGAACGCTGGTTCTGTTACTAATAATCAAAGTAATATACAGGTTAGAAAAAATGGTAGTACTCAAATAGCCATTCAACAAGCTCAAATACTTACAGGTTCGGGTTATGGTCAAGAAATTGACATTATTGTATATTTTAATGGTACTACAGATTATATCGAAGTGACAGCATTTACTGGTAACCCAACCTCTCAAGATATAAATGGAGCTAGTTCGGGTACTTGGATTACTGCATCTTTAATTGTTGGAGGTGGCACTTCAGGAACTGATGGAACTAGCGGAACTAATGGTACAAATGGTACAAGTGGGACTAATGGTACAAACGGAACGTCAGGAACAAACGGCACAAGCGGGACTAATGGAACTTCAGGTACCAACGGCACAAGCGGTACGAATGGAACAAACGGCACTAACGGAACATCAGGTACGAATGGAACATCAGGTACCAATGGAACATCAGGTACGAATGGAACATCAGGAACTAACGGTACAAATGGTACTAGCGGAACTAATGGAACATCGGGGACGAATGGAACCAATGGTACTAGCGGAACTAATGGGACATCGGGGACCAATGGTACTAGCGGAACTTCAGGAACAAACGGAACCTCAGGTACAAATGGTACAAATGGATCTTCAGGTACTAATGGAACAAATGGTACTTCAGGTACAAACGGGACTAATGGGACTTCAGGTACTAATGGGACTTCAGGTACTAATGGAACTAATGGAACTTCAGGGACTAACGGGACTAATGGGACATCAGGAACTAATGGGACGAATGGTACTAGTGGAACAAACGGAACCTCAGGTACCAATGGAACATCAGGAACAAATGGAACATCAGGAACATCAGGAACAAATGGAACATCAGGAACGAATGGAACATCAGGAACGAATGGCACTAGTGGAACAAATGGATCAAGTGGTACTAATGGAACTTCAGGAACAAACGGTACAAGCGGTACTAATGGAACTTCAGGAACAAACGGTACAAGCGGTACTAATGGCACCAACGGTACATCAGGAACAAACGGAACATCAGGTACCAACGGTACTTCAGGAACTAATGGAACGAATGGTACAAGCGGTACTAATGGAACTTCAGGAACTTCAGGAACTAACGGTACAAATGGTACGAGTGGCACTAATGGTACGAATGGAACTTCAGGAACTAATGGAACTTCGGGCGTAAGTGGTGCATCGGGAACTTCAGGTACAAATGGAACTTCAGGTACAAATGGAACTAGCGGGACTAATGGTACAAATGGAACGTCAGGGACAAACGGAACCAACGGTACTTCAGGAACTAACGGAACCTCAGGAACGAATGGTACAAATGGAACTTCAGGGACGAATGGGACATCTGGTACGAATGGCACAAGTGGTACTAACGGAACTAATGGATCGTCAGGAACAAACGGAACGAGCGGGACCAATGGAACAAGCGGAACGAATGGAACTAACGGAACTTCGGGAACTAATGGAACATCAGGTACTAACGGCACAAACGGATCATCAGGAACAAATGGAACAAATGGTTCGAGCGGTACTAATGGTACATCGGGAACTAACGGAACTTCAGGTACAAATGGTACCAACGGTACGTCAGGAACAAATGGAACGAATGGGACAAGTGGTACGAATGGAACTTCAGGCACTAATGGTACTTCAGGGACAAATGGTACCAACGGAACTTCGGGTACAAATGGTTCAAGTGGTACTAACGGGACTAGCGGGACAAATGGTACGAACGGAACTTCGGGTACTAACGGAACTAACGGAACATCAGGTACAAACGGTACGAGTGGAACTAATGGTACAAATGGAACGTCAGGGACTAATGGTACTAGTGGAACCAACGGAACTTCAGGAACAAATGGTACGAATGGGACAAGTGGTACGAATGGAACTTCAGGAACAAATGGTACCAATGGTACATCGGGAACTAACGGTACTAGTGGAACAAATGGAACTTCAGGAACGAATGGAACTTCGGGTACTAATGGGACTAATGGAACGTCAGGAACGAATGGTACAAATGGAACTAGTGGCACAAATGGTACTTCAGGAACTAATGGAACTAGCGGGACCAATGGAACTTCAGGTACGAATGGAACGAATGGTTCAAGTGGTACGAATGGAACTTCAGGAACAAATGGTACCAATGGTACATCGGGAACTAACGGTACTAGTGGAACAAATGGAACTTCAGGAACAAATGGTACTTCGGGAACTAACGGAACTAATGGTACATCAGGTACGAATGGAACGTCAGGAACTAATGGTACAAATGGAACTAGCGGTACTAACGGCACAAATGGTACTTCAGGAACTAATGGAACTAGCGGGACCAATGGAACTTCAGGTACGAATGGAACGAATGGTTCAAGTGGTACCAACGGTACAAATGGAACATCAGGAACTAATGGTACTTCAGGGACTAATGGAACGAATGGTTCAAGCGGTACTAACGGAACCAATGGCACTAGCGGAACTAATGGTACATCAGGTACGAATGGGACTAGTGGAACTAATGGTACGAATGGAACTTCAGGAACAAATGGTACAAGCGGAACTAGCGGAACAAACGGTACCAATGGTACATCGGGAACTAACGGAACATCAGGAACTAACGGAACTAGCGGAACCAATGGTACTAATGGAACATCAGGAACAAATGGAACGTCAGGGACTAATGGTACAAATGGAACTAGCGGAACAAATGGTACAAGCGGAACAAATGGTACGAATGGTTCAAGTGGTACAAATGGAACTAACGGCACAAGTGGAACAAATGGTACGAATGGAACATCAGGTACAAACGGTACTTCAGGAACAAATGGAACTTCAGGTACTAATGGTACAAACGGAACTTCAGGTACTAATGGTACAAATGGTACTTCAGGAACAAATGGGACTTCTGGTACAAACGGGACTAGCGGAACGAACGGAACTAACGGATCATCAGGTACGAATGGTACTAACGGCACATCAGGTACAAATGGTACAAACGGTACTAGTGGGACTAATGGAACATCAGGCACTAACGGAACAAGTGGAACTAATGGAACTAGTGGTACTAACGGTACATCAGGTACTAATGGGACTAGTGGAACAAATGGAACAAATGGTTCAAGCGGTACAAATGGAACTAGCGGAACGAATGGTACAAACGGCACTTCAGGTACGAATGGAACATCAGGAACAAATGGCACTAACGGAACTAGTGGAACAAACGGTACAAACGGCACTAGCGGAACAAATGGAACGTCAGGGACAAATGGTACTAATGGAACATCCGGTACAAATGGTACATCAGGTACAAATGGAACATCAGGGACTAATGGTACATCAGGAACTAACGGGACCAACGGAACATCGGGTACTAATGGAACTAGCGGAACGAATGGAACAAACGGTACAAATGGAACTTCGGGAACAAATGGTACATCAGGGACGAATGGTACTAATGGAACATCAGGTACTAATGGTACAAGTGGTACTAACGGTACAAACGGATCATCAGGAACAAATGGAACTAGTGGGACAAACGGAACTAATGGAACGAGCGGGACCAATGGTACATCAGGAACAAACGGAACTAATGGTTCAAGTGGAACTAACGGTACAAACGGTACAAACGGAACATCTGGTACTAATGGTACTTCAGGTACAAACGGAACAAGTGGGACGAACGGGACAAATGGATCATCTGGTACGAATGGAACTAACGGAACTAGCGGTACGAATGGTACTTCAGGAACAAACGGAACTAATGGTACAAGCGGTACTAATGGAACATCAGGTACGAACGGAACGTCAGGAACAAATGGTACTAATGGAACATCGGGAACGAATGGAACTAGCGGAACGAATGGAACAAACGGAACTTCAGGGACAAATGGAACGAATGGAACAAGTGGTACTAACGGTACTAACGGAACTTCAGGAACTAATGGAACATCAGGAACGAATGGTACTAACGGAACTAGTGGAACAAATGGTACAAATGGTTCAAGTGGTACTAACGGTACTAATGGAACTTCAGGTACAAATGGTACGAATGGAACAAGTGGAACGAATGGTACTTCAGGAACAAATGGTACAAATGGAACGTCAGGAACAAATGGTACAAATGGAACGTCAGGAACTAACGGGACTTCAGGTACAAATGGTACCAATGGGACTAGCGGAACTAATGGTACTAGCGGTACGAATGGAACTAGTGGGACTAATGGTACATCAGGAACAAATGGAACTTCAGGGACAAACGGAACCAACGGTACTTCAGGAACTAATGGAACAAATGGTACATCAGGAACGAATGGCACAAGTGGTACGAATGGTACTTCGGGAACAAACGGTACTAATGGAACATCTGGTACCAACGGAACATCAGGAACTAACGGAACAAATGGTACTAGCGGAACTAATGGAACTAATGGTACATCAGGAACAAATGGAACATCAGGGACAAATGGAACTAATGGTACTAGCGGAACAAATGGTACGAATGGAACTTCGGGTACTAATGGAACAAATGGTTCAAGTGGCACGAACGGAACTAGCGGCACCAATGGTACAAATGGAACTAGCGGAACGAATGGTACTAATGGGACCTCAGGAACTAACGGATCATCAGGAACGAATGGTACTTCAGGCACAAACGGAACTAGTGGAACAAATGGAACAAACGGTACTAGCGGATCAAATGGAACTTCAGGTACAAACGGAACTAGCGGAGCAAATGGAACATCTGGAACAAACGGTACTAATGGTACCTCAGGAACAAATGGGACAAACGGAACATCAGGGACAAACGGTACTAACGGCACAAGTGGAACAAACGGTACTTCAGGTACGAATGGAACGAATGGAACAAATGGGTCTTCTGGTACAAACGGAACTAGTGGTATAAATGGTACTTCAGGAACTAATGGCACTAACGGAACTTCGGGTACTAATGGTACGAATGGAACTAGCGGTACTAATGGTACAAGTGGAGCAAACGGAACTTCAGGAACTAATGGTACGAATGGAACTAGCGGTACTAATGGTACAAGTGGAGCAAATGGAACATCAGGAACGAATGGAACAAATGGAACTAGCGGTACTAATGGTACAAGTGGAGCAAATGGAACATCAGGGACAAATGGTACGAATGGGACATCCGGTACAAATGGTACGAGCGGAGCAAATGGAACTAGTGGTACAAATGGTACTAACGGAACTTCCGGAACTAATGGAACAAATGGAACTAGCGGTACTAATGGTACGAGCGGAGCAAATGGAACTAGTGGTACAAATGGTACTAACGGAACTTCCGGAACTAATGGGACTTCAGGAGCCAATGGAACATCAGGTACAAATGGAACAAATGGAACTAGCGGTACTAATGGTACTTCAGGTGCTAATGGAACTTCAGGAACCAACGGCACTAACGGAACTTCGGGTACTAATGGTACGAGCGGAGCAAATGGAACTAGTGGTACGAACGGAACATCTGGAACCAACGGAACGAATGGAACTAGCGGTACTAATGGTACAAGTGGAGCAAATGGAACATCAGGTACAAATGGAACCAATGGAACTAGCGGAACTAATGGTACGAGCGGAGCAAATGGAACTTCAGGAACCAATGGGACAAATGGAACTTCAGGAACCAATGGGACAAATGGAACTTCAGGGACTAATGGTACAAGTGGAGCAAATGGAACATCAGGTACAAATGGAACCAATGGAACTAGCGGTACTAACGGCACAAGCGGAGCAAACGGAACTTCAGGTACTAATGGTACAAATGGAACTTCAGGGACTAACGGTACAAATGGAACTTCAGGAACAAATGGTACGAGTGGAGCAAACGGAACTTCAGGAACCAATGGTACTAATGGTACTTCAGGAACTAATGGTACTAATGGAACATCGGGAACCAATGGAACTAGTGGAGCAAACGGAACTTCAGGAACTAATGGTACTAATGGAACATCGGGAACCAATGGAACTAGTGGAGCAAACGGAACTTCAGGAACTAATGGAACAAATGGTACGTCAGGAACTAATGGAACTAGTGGAGCAAACGGAACTTCAGGAACTAATGGAACAAATGGTACGTCAGGAACTAATGGTACAAATGGTACGTCAGGGACAAATGGTACTAATGGAACTAGCGGAGCGAATGGAACGTCAGGAACTAATGGTACAAATGGTACGTCAGGGACAAATGGTACTAATGGAACTAGCGGAGCGAATGGAACGTCAGGGACTAATGGTACGAATGGAACGTCAGGAACTAATGGTACAAATGGTACGTCAGGGACAAATGGTACTAATGGAACTAGCGGAGCGAATGGAACGTCAGGGACTAATGGTACGAATGGAACGTCAGGAACTAATGGTAC
>Ga0315903_10002153_pt1 | contig 29495 bp, 57 predicted proteins | sample LakEriMetagenome_7_FD_203524 | JGI IMG/M metagenome (GOLD analysis project Ga0315903, IMG submission 203524) | Freshwater fungal communities from buoy surface, Lake Erie, Ohio, United States - Buoy 2 MA119 | ecosystem: Environmental > Aquatic > Freshwater > Lake | place: USA: Lake Erie, Ohio... | reverse complement strand
GTTAGCAGAACGTTTTATTGCCAATCAGAAATTGAAGGTAATAGAAAGTGTAAAAATCAATGCGACCACTGTAAAGAATACTACAAACCGTTAGAGCAATAAAATGTCTGCTAACTAATGGCTTCACGCAATGCACAATAATACCGTATTTAGAAAAATACTTTCTTTATGGTGTGGCGTAGGTGATAGCTCTCCCATAGATAGGTGTCGTGAATTAGCAGAGGAAAACAATAGGCTAAAATTAAGAATATCTGAATTGGTTCAACAAAATAAAAAAGATAATTTATGTATGAAATAATAAAATCATTTAAGTGGAAGGTTTTTTTAAAAGTTATGGATAAAAAACCATTAACTACTTGGGAAGAATTTAAAATGTATGAAAACATATTTGGTAAACCATATTTTATAAATAATTAAAAAATATTAACTATGGAAGTAAGTATGGATGGATTAAGAAAAAGGCTGATTGCCGACTATAATTCTTTGACTCGTAAACTCAATGAAAGCATTAAAGACAAATCCTTTGACCCTGAAATAATTGTTGACCCTGAAGAAATAAGAGGTGAAATGAATAGATTAAGAATAGGCCTAATCACATTGGCATTTTTCTATATGGAAGGAGAATTTGAATCATTAGACGAAAATACCCATTTTGAGGATTTTGCGGAATTTGAAATTGAAAAAGATTAATTATGACACCAAAAGAAAAAGCTAAAATTCTATACAACAGCATGGCTGGTGAGTTCATACCAGTAACTACAGACCTTGGTTTGCCGACAGAGTTCATACAACCATCAAATCCGTACACTAAACAGTGTGCATTAATAGCAGTAGATGAGATAATTGAAGTTGCTTATTGGCAATCTGTTAAAGATTATTGGGAAGAAGTAAAACAAGAAATAGAAAAGTTATGACACCAAAAGAAAAAGCTGAAGAACTAGTTAATAAATTATTAGAATCTCTTTACGATAACGGTTCCTTATCATTTAAAAGAATCTTATTTGCAAAAGCTAAACAATGTGCATTAATAGCTGTAGATGAGATAATCAATATATGGGAATACTCAGATACACAAGAAAAATGGTGGTGGCAACAAGTAAAACAAGAAATAGAAAAGTTATGACACCACAAGAAAAAGCAAGCAAACTGTACACGGACGCATACAATAGATGGTGCTACGAACTGTCGCACGATAAAAACTATACAATAGCTAAATCAATTTGTTCGTATATATGTAGGGAGGTATTGGGTGATATGGGTGCAGATAGAGGATATGAGTTCTGGTGCGAAGTAGAGAGATTGGTAGAAGGATCTAATCACGAACAATTATATAAGACGTATGAAAAATAATAAAATAGTAGAAGATTGGGTAGCTAAGTACAGTAACAATCCCGAAGTTGATAAAATACTGGATGAACGAGTTAAATATATGGAAAATAAACAACAAACAGCCGTTACGTGGTTAATAGCTGAACTCATAAGCAATAAGCTAATGGCTCTCAGGTATGATTCGGATAATACGTTTGGTGAAATAATTGAAAAAGCCAAACAAATGGAGAAGCAGCAAATAATAAACACATACATTGATGGAGACTATCAGGCATTCGAATCAGAAGCAGAACAATACTACAACAAAAAATATGGTAGTAGTACACCTGAACTAAGACATAAAGATGGTACACCAATGAGGAAATATAATTCTCTTAAACTAAAAGCAATAGAAATGGAAAATAAACAATTAACCGCCGTTGAATGGCTGACAGAAAAATTTACAGAATGTGGGTTTACATTTTCAGGTAATATTTTTGAAGAAGCCAAAAAGATGGAGGAAGAACAAATGGAAAATTTAAGACCACAAATAACATCGAACTGTGTTATAAAAGAAATATCAGATGAGGAGATAGAGAAAGAGGCAGAACATTATGCTCACAATTACTTTAACATGCACGAAACAAATAATTACAAAGCATTAAAGCAAGGTTTCTTGGCTTGTGCTCAATGGTATAGAGAACAATTAAAAAATATAGACAAAAAGCTGTGAAATAAACAGACAAATGTCTAAATAAATGTCTAAAATGTCTAAAATATAGAACATGAAAAAAGAATATAAAGACCTAATGGTGAGCTATTTAAATACTAAAGAAAACGTAAAAATACGTTCTTTTCCTGCTGGATGGAGTGGAAATAAGTTTGAAATGGATGGTAGAGAGCTTAGTAGCAATGACAGAGTGCCCTATTTAATAAATAAGGGAATGTTAGAATATGCTATTATTAATAGGTTTTTGTTTGATAACACTAGATCGTTCACATCTTATGAACTTACATATAATAAAGAAAAGCAACAGTTTGAGGGAAAGATAAAGAATAGGGTCACTGAAGCTCATGATATTACAGTTAATGTAGAAATCCCAGAAAACATATGGTTTAACAACATAGATGTTAATATAGGGATAAAAAGCAAGAAAGAAGTTTCTGTTAGTTTAAATTTAAACGTTAGAAATGGTATGTTTCCTGAAAATGTAAAAGAAATAATGAAAGTTGTTGAACGCTCAATATCTCGTTCTATAATAGATCAAATAAAGAACATAAAAGGTAGAGTGAATGGTAATATTACAAGAAACCTATCATATTCTAAAGAGTACAGTTTGTCTACAAAAGTGAACTCTCTTCATCATGAGAGCAAGAAAATAGAAATTCCCATATTTTAAATTGATTAATTATGCAATACGATAAACAAAGTTATATTGTTAGTGGTCAAGAAAACTTCTCCCTAACAGAAGCTCTTAGACTATGGAGAGCTAAATATCCAGAGTTTATAGATTTTAAGAAAGATGTTATTACGCATTCTAGTCTTGAAGATTTTGGAAGGTTTGTAGAAGAATATTGGGATAATATTAAACCTGTTACAGTAGAAGAAGCTCTTAGAATACCTAATACAGAAATTAGACGTACATATTTTGACTGTATAGGTGTACAAAAACTGTTTAACTCATTAGATCCCAAGCTTTTAAATAGACAGGTAATTACTAAAAAAAGAGCTAATTGGGATGATAAAAATAAGGAGGTTTTTCGTACATTTGAAGATGTATATGAGTTATATGAAATTAAAGGAACAAAACTCTTTGAAAAAGACAGATGGGGTAGAGAACCAAACCCTGTATATGCTGTAAGATGTTGGTGTACAACAACTAATAGAGAATATTGGTTGTATGTTAATCAAGAAGCAGCTACAGGACAAAGATGGTGGTCAGATACAAATATCAACCCTGATGCTATACGTGCAATTGCTTGGACTATACGTATAGATGTTACAAATCCTGAGAGAATATACAGACAAGGTGATATTATTGTTGTGAAGAAGTCTAAAGACAGTATGGACACAAGAGAATATCACTTAGATAAAGATGCCTATCTTCAATTAATGTATTCAGAAACCTAAAAATAAATAAAAATGGAAAATCAAAAGACAATTACAATTAAGACAAATGATCTACGTGATTTATTAACTGATGCTAGATATGCTGTAGAATTAGCAAAGGATTTAGCAGAAGAGATTGGAGAAGATGATACAACCTCTGGTAGTGTAGGATATAGAGCAGGTCAAATCTTTTCTATACTTGATAATGTTTATGAGAAATTAGATGATGCTATAGTAAACCATGTACTTTATGTTGATGAAGAATTAGAAAACAATTAAAATTTAATAATTATGCAAAAAGCAAAAAGAATTGTATTATAATTGACTAAAATGTGGAAAATATATAAGCTACATACATCTATTGATGAAACTCCTAAGTACATAGGAATTACAAAAGGATCATTGTCTAGAAGAAAAAGACAACATTTATATGATTTAAGATCAGCAATAAATGGCAAACTTTCTCCAAAAACAAAATGGATGCTAGAAGTAATTTCTAATTCTGAAAATATTGTAATAACAGAACTTTTTAAATTTGAATCTATTAATGATGCTCAGTCAAAAGAGCTAGAATTAATAGAAACTTTACCAAATTTAACTAATTCTAAAAAATATAAAACACATATTACAGAATGGACAGAAGAGGATAAAGTTAAGTTTCAAACTCATGCAAAGAAAGTATATCAATTTTCAAAAGATGGAACTTTAATCAATGAATGGGTTGGTGCTAAAGAAGTAGAAAGACACATTGGGTATTGTCACAGTGCAATAAGTAAATGTTGTAAAGGTATATATAGAAGCTATAAAAATTTTTATTGGAGTTATAGTTTAAATATAGATCATTTACTAAAACCATTCACTCATCATAATTGTAAAACAGTTATTGTAGAAGATATTCACACAACAGTCAATTATTCTTTTAATTCAGTAGAAGAAGCTGCAAATTTTTGCAAAGTAAGTAAAAGTACTATAAAATCAGCGGCTAAGGGTATTATTAAAATAGTTAAAAAACAATTTAAAATTAAGTATTATGAACAAAAGTAAAAGAATCAGCCTTGGAGAAGGTGAAGGCAGAGATGCTACAGGACAAATGAAAAAACACATCCTGGAAAGCACTAAAGAAATGGAATATCAAGAGAATGAGACATCTATTGACTTTATGCTAAAAGATCTTGGTGTATTAACACACGATGAGCATGCTAAAATGGTTTTTGAAGCAGGTAACTATCGTAGTTATAACCAAGTGGAATTTAATCCATTTGATGAAACTGTAAACCGTGTATTCGATTAATTATGAAACAATTCACTGAAGAAGATAAACAATTACTGCATTGGTACTTTTATGGGTTCAATGATGCGCTGAGTGGCAAAAATAGAAATATGGATGCTACAGATGCTCAAATTGTTGCTTACAAAGTGGGTGGCATGCATGCTAGGCTAGGAGATGATATTCCTAGCCTAGATTACATGTCTGATGCAGAAACTTTAAATATTATTAAAAATGCAGTTGAACATTCATAATTATGTGTTTCATTATAATAAGTATAATAAAACATGGAATGCAATTCCCAGAGACCTTTATTTAGAATATTGGAGCAAGCCTGCAGGATCTATAAAGGGTATATTAAGATCTACAGACATAGACACTCTGGTTGAGATAATAGATAGAGGTGATGAATTCATTAAATCATTAGAACATGCCTGACATAACAATGTGTAGTGACCATAACTGTCCTCAAAAAGAGGATTGTTATAGATATAATGCTAAACCAAGTCAATATTCACAATCTTATTTTGTAGATTCTCCAAGAGAACATGATAAGTGTAATTATTTCTGGGAAATGAAAAAGAAAAAAGATGAATCTAAAAACAATCATTCATGACATAGAAACCTTAAAGGAATTCTTTCTTGTTTCAGCAATGGATGTTGAAACAGGAATGTATTATGAATTTGAGGTGAATAAGAATGTCAACCAGCTGAATAAATTTATTAGATTTACAGAAGCTTTTAAAGAGCATTACTGGGTGGGATATAACAATCTAAGGTTTGACAGCCAGGTGATAGAGTGGATATTGAGAAACTATGAAGAATGGGAAGAGTTAGGAGCTCTTGAAGTGTGTGCAAAGATAGCCCAGAAAGCAGCAGATGTGATACATGATGCTAATTATGAAGTGTTACCTGAATTCTCTGAATATAACCTATCTCTCAAACAGATAGATTTGTTTAAGATAAACCATTTTGATAACAAAAATCGAATGGTTTCTCTTAAGAGATTACAGTTTGAAATGGATCTTGAGAACATAGAAGAGATGCCTATTCACCATAACAAAGAAAACCTTACAGATGAGGATATTGTTCTTATTAAAGACTATTGTAAGAATGATATATTCTCCACTTATGAGTTTTACAAGGTGACTATTGGTGAAACAGAACATCCTCTCTACAAGGGAAACAACCAAATACAGCTTAGAATGGATATACAAGAGGAGTTTAAAATTCCCTGTTTAAACTATTCTGACAGTAAGATTGGTGATGAGATGATTAAGAAGTTTTATTGTGAGCAAAAGGGTATTGCATACAAAGATTTGAAGAAAAAGGGTACATTCAGAAAACCCTTTACAGTGGGATCTTGTGTAGCACAATATGTAGACTTTAAAACCCCTGAGCTCAAAGAGTTTCTTAAGAGGATAAAGAAGGTCACTCTCAGTTTACAGGATGATTTCAAAGAACAATTAGAATTCTATGGAAACACATACACATTTGCCAAAGGTGGGCTACATACAGAAAATGGTCCTAAGATCTTTGAAGCTGATGAAGATCATAGTATCGTTGATTGGGATGTTAGCTCCTATTATCCTGCTATCATTATTAATAACGAGCGTTATCCTGTTCATCTCGGTAAAGAATTTCTTGCTGGTTATAAGCAGATGTTTGAAAAGAGGCTTGAGCTCAAACCACTAGCTAAGAAAGATAGGAAGATAAAAGGTATTGTAGGAGCATTGAAGCTTGCTGTAAATAGTGTGTATGGTAAGAGTTCAGATATGCAATCTTGGATATATGACAGAAAGCTCACTATGTTCACCACTATTACAGGAGAACTATCTCTTTTGATGCTTATTGAGGCCTATGAATTAGCTGGTATAAAGGTGATTAGTGCAAATACAGATGGTGTAACAATTCTGGTGAACAAGAGTCTTATAGACAAGATGAATGAGATTAACAAGTGGTGGATGGAAGTGACACAATATGAGCTTGAACGTACAGACTATCAGAAGATTATATTCTCAACAGTAAATGATTATTTAGCAATTAAAACAGATGGAGAAGTTAAGAAGAAAGGAGATTTTCTCACAGATTTTGAATTACATAAGAATAAGAGTGCTCGCATTGTGCCTATTGCTCTTGAACAGTTCTATGTACATAGTGTATCTGTTGAGGATACTATTAAACGTCACAGGAACATATTTGATTTTTGTCTTAGGCAAAAAGCAAGTAAGGACTTTCACTATGAAGGAGTTAATCGCAGCACAGGTGAAACAACTACCTACAATAAACTTATCCGTTACTATGTTTCTAGATCGGGTGAAAAGCTATTAAAGGTTAAGAATCCTGATTGTACCACTAATGCAGCAGATGTTTCTCAAGTGGAGGCTGGTGATTGGGTGATGAATGTTTGTAATCATTTAACAGCAGATCATCCTCTGGATAATATCAATTATGATTATTATATCGAAAGAGCTAATAAAATCATACACAAGATACAAACAGAGGGTAAGAAAAGAAATATAATAGTAAATCCAAATCAATTATCGTTATGGGAGAGTTAATCTTATCATTAAATGATGATGAAATGTCATTATTTAATAAACAATACATTAGTCTTGGAGAGCTTCAGGAGGAGATAGAAAAGTTGGAAGAAGAAGGAGAAAAGCTTGACAAGCGTAAAAAAGAATATAAGACTTGGAAGGATAAGATTAACTTCTTAATTGATGTCTATAATACTAAGAGTAAATACAAAACTTATAACAAAGTAAAATAATTTTTATGGGATCACAACAATTTCAAACATACAGTAGAGGTAAATCAGTTAAAGAAGCATATAATAATGCTGTAGAAGATGCTAATGATGAATATGGACATCAGCAGGGATATAGCGGAGAGATTAATTCCTCAGAAGGATATTCAGATGTTACAGCTAAGTTTAAAGCTAGTAAAAAGTCTTTGAACGAGTATATAAACGAAAGATTGGATGTTTTGACAAAGTTCGAAGGTGCTGAAGCTATATGTATTGAGCAACCCGTGACAAATAATAATAAGATTAAATCACAGGTGGAACATGTTGTAGAAAAGGGCACTAAAAAGTGGGTGTTAAAGTTTTACGCTCAGTCTAATTATAAGGGACTAATTGGAAAGTTTAATACAAAAGGAGATGCTGTTAAAGCTGCTCGTAAATATACAGAAGAAACAGGTAATTCCACTTATGTAGAAATGCGTAAGGACCTTGAAAAGGGTAATACAATAACTGCCAAGATTAGTTACAAAAAAGCAACAAATGAAAAAGATGGCAGGTGGGTGTTTTATGGATGGGCTTCTTGTTAAATTTCACCTATGAAGTGTAAAACATGTGGGTGCAATGCTGAATCAGACTACTGTTTCAGACACAAACCAAGAAAACCAATGTCCAAAATGTCCAGTTTATTGCATAAAAAACTGGACAAATCTGAAGAGGTTAATCGGAAATATTCCGATCAATTACACTTTTTCCAACAAATTTGGTGTAAGAAACCACACTTTTCTGAACTAAGTGGTGAATTTTTGGGAAATGAGCCTTTAACAGTGTTCTTTCATCACATACTACCAAAAGAAAAGTATCCACAGGGTGCTCTTGATGAAGAAAACATCATACTCTTAACTCTTCAAGAGCATGATCAAGTGGAAATGGATATGTATAGGTATGAAGAAATAAACACCAGACGAAACAAATTATTAACTAAATACAATTTAAAATGAAGTGGTCAGACTTTTTGCTAATATTAGCATTGGCATTTATATTTTTCTTAGTTTTAAAATCTTGTGGAAAAGACGGAGATTATAGAGAATTACAACTTAAATATGAAGAGGCTACCAAAATGAACGATAGTCTTGGTAGGACAATTACAGTGAAAGATGCTGAGATTGTAAAGAATCAAGAAAGCATGCAGGACCTGAGAGCTAAGCTGTTTGAGACAACAGAGAAGTATAATAAAAAAGTGAAGGAGGTAAAAGCCCTGATAGCCCAAGGAACAGAAGTGGTTATTAAAGATAAACCAGTGCCCTATTTAGACTCTGCTAAAATGAAACAATGGGAAGACAGTATAGCTCATATATGCAAAGATGTAATTAGATATTACGAAGATAGCACTGTTCTAATAGGTACACAGGCTAAAGATTCTACAGCTCATTACAAAATAGATGCTACAATAGGAAAAACTAATCTAAAAATCAACGAGATTAAGTTTATTGATTCTCAATATGTTGCAATTACAGAGTTTAAAGGAGGGTTCTTTAAGAGAAATACAAAGGGTAGATTGAAATTTTATGAGCCTAGAAGAACAAAGGTGGAGATAAAACACACCAATCCGCATTTTGAAAATAAGAACATAGATGCTTTCTTTTACGAGAAAAATCGTAAATTTGATGCTAATTCCTTCTTTAAAGGAAGTGTAATTGGTGCATCAATTGGTATATTGTTAATGGCTTTATTATAATGTTATGAAAATCAATCGTTTAAACATTGCTGAACACCTTATTGAATATCAGCTTAACATGGTGGGTAAAACTATTGAAGAAGCTAAGAAAGATGATATGTGGTTCTTTAATTGGACTATGACACAACAGCAAGCTGATGAGTTAAGAGCATATGCTATCCCCTTAATAAAGAAAGTGTTTAAATGTAATAAATCTAGAGCTGAAAGAACATTTTCTTGGTTTTCTTTAGAATTTGGACTTAGAGTGAAAGATTAGTATATTTGTAATGTATTTTTCATGTTTTTTTTTTTTTGAACGGACGGTGGTTTCTACCACTGTCCTTTTTTTATTTTTAAAATTAATTTTATGATAGACAGAATTAAAGATTTACATTCAAATTTATTAGATATTCAAGCATCTGGAAAAGCTCAGGTGATATTCAGGTATTACGGACATGCAGATAATGTTGAATTTGCTATTTATATTCCTAAATGGGAATATAAAAAAGAACCAGATTATCAAGGTGAATTTTATCTTGATGGAATTAAAGGCAAAGAAGGATTTACCAAAAGTGAAGAGATTGTAAAACTACTTAAAAAGGTGCTTTGTAATGAACAAGTTAATATTACTATTGATAATAGTCCTACCATCGTGCATGAATACACCTATTCAAGATCAGGAACAACAGCCTGGGATGTTACAAATAACGGTTGATGGAAAGGGAATAGAGCTTGTTCCTGATGAATACAATAACTACTATCTTAAACAAGAGCTTCCTAATGGTGGAGTGATATACATTCCATATACATTTGAAATGCAGGAAGAAGAAATACCAAGAATGTATGAAACTAAATATTGAAGATTTTGAAAGAGAATCTATAAAAGATTCTGTATATTTGCTAGAGGAACAGATGCTAATGGAGCAGGAATATAGAGAATGGTTGTTGAAAAATAGGAAACCTGCAAAAATAGTGGTTGTTGACAAAGATAAAATATTACAAAATGAACCTATGCATAACCTTCTCCCATTTTAAAGAATTATATAAGAATGGATATGATGTAAATATGGTGTTTCTTCTAAAGGTTTCTGAGGAAATGGATGTAATAGCTCTTTGTGAAGATGATGTAAAGCTTAAAACGCTGTTACAAGGGGTGATTAGAAAAGGGCTATTAACAGAACAGGGAAAGCTCACACTATCAGGAAGATCTGTTATAGAGATGCTTGATAAAGAAATAATAGAAAAGCCTTTATCAAGAAAAGCTCCTGATAAGACAGATGATTTTGAAAGATGGTGGAAAGCCTATCCTGGAACAGATACATTTGCCTATAAGGGAAAAACTTTTGAAGGAACACGTAGTTTGAGAACTAAAAAGGATGATTGTAAGACAAAACTTACAAAGATTCTTAATGAGGGAGAATATACAATAGATGAGATGGTGGCAGCTTTGGAATATGAAGTGGTTCAAAAAAAGGAGAATTCTGTAAAAGCTAGTGAGAACAAGCTTAAATACATGCAGAACAGCCTAACATATTTAAACCAAAGAACCTTTGAACCATATATAGAATTGATAAAAGAGGGGGTGAATAATGCACCCTCTCCATCAATTCCCACTGGTTCTGTGGATATTTAAAAAATAATGTGCCCTGAGGCTAGGGGATCGTAGTTCCTCATGTAAAAGTGAGCTAGATCGTAAGCTAGATAGGTTGGCAACTCCTACTGACATAGAACAAAAGTTGCAAATTGTGGGGTGGACTGGAGATGGTTCCAGCTTGGTCTCATAAGCCAAATGACGGTAGTTCGAATCTACCCCCCGCAACTTAAAATATGTCATATGGTGGAATGTATATGTATTGATGACAGAAATCGTCCTAAGGAAATACCTATTAATAAATGGGTGAAGAAGGGTGAAAAATATAATATTATTTACACTGTAAGAGTGCTTCCCCAGAATGATGTAGGAGTTATGCTCTCTGAAATAGAGCTTACAGACAAAGAACTTCCTTATGAATACTTTTTGTTGAGGCGTTTTGCTTTTACAGAAGAAAACCTAAAAAAGCTAATTGAATTGATTAAAGACTGTAATGATACAGATTTCTCAATGGAAGAGCTTTTAGAACAAACGCAGCTGGAAGAGGCTTAAAGAAAACAACCAGGTATATTCCCCCGATAGTTTCTACTATTGGGGTTTTTTATTTATCTTTACATAACAAACCAACGTTATGAAAAAGATATTTACATTTATTTTATTGATAATCAGTTTATTATCAAGTGCTCAAAATGGAGGACAATTCTTTGAAAACAATGTTATTAGAGTGAACTACCTAGGCTATTCTAGTGGGTTGCACAGTTTTACAGTGTGTAACAAACAAGATTGTGAAGCAAGAATTAGAACAAAAGCTGATCAAGATGCTGCCATAGATATAATAGTTAGAGCATTAAGTTGTGAAACGGTGTATGTTGCACGTCCTACTAGTATAAATATATTATTTAGAGCAAAAGCTGAAACAGCTTGTATAACTAGACCAGATATGGGATGGTTAGAAATAAATACAGCTCTTTTAACTCTTCCTTTAATTGAAAGTAACTATATAGTTGTTAACAGAGGACCAAATAAGTTAGAAATTTCCATCAAGAATGGGATGTTTAAAAGTTCTTTTAGTAATACCACTTATACACAAACTTTAAAAGTGTTCAGTCTTAGTGGAAAAAAATTATATGATAAAAAGACAATAGTAGAAAAAACTTATCAAATTGATCTAAATCATTACTTAGAAACTGGAATAAATTTAATAGAGGTGGTGATTGAAGCAAGTAGATTTGATAGATTTGTTTTTAAATATTTTAAACAAAGTTATGACAAGTAGAGAAAAATACTACCAAAGGATTCTGGAAGAATCTCGTATAAGACATAAAAAGGTAGACAGTCGTACTATTAGTACTCCTGTAGAGAAAAAAGTAAACTGGGACAAATTATCTCAACATTTTAAAACAACAATTTATGGAAAAAACATGGATGGACATTTGGAAAAAGTGGGTAGAAAAATCCACTAAATTTAATGTTGTAAGCTTTTATGACTGGCTTAATGAAAATTATGAGGTTCCTCAGGAAAAGGAAAATGTGGTAAATTCTCAACAAAATGAAAGTAAATGTGGATTATAAACAACAATGACAAGTCAATAGAACACAATGGAAATGTTTTATACCTTCCTAGGAAGGAATTTATGATTATTGCTTATCTCCAAGAAAATCCTGATAGAGTTGTAGGTAGAGAGGAGCTTCTTAGGAATGTTTGGGGAGATGATATTGTTGTATTACCAAGAACAGTGGATGTTCATATTAGAAGACTTAGAAAAAGATTTCCTGATGCCCCCATCACAACAAGGAAATGTTATGGGTATATGTGGAAAAGTTTGCAATAAGTACCAAAAATTGGTAATTCTGCATGAATTTTGCCAAAAATCTCATGCATTAAAACACGAAATATGAGTTTTGAACTATTAAAATCTGAGATACAGAAGGGCTTGGATGGTAGAAATGGGGGTATTCCTATGGGATTTGATAGGCTAAATAGATACATTGGTATTAGAAAGTCTATGTATTTTCTTGTAGGTGGTTTGACAGGCTCAGGTAAAACTAGTTTTATAGATGATGCCTTTGTTCTCAATCCATTTGATTGGTATATCAGTCAGAAAGACCCAAAAATCAAGTTACGTATTATATATCGTTCAATGGAACGATCTAAAACCTACAAACTGGCTAAATGGGTGAGTAGGAAAATCTTTATAGATCAAGGCATTATGATACCTGTTCCTAAGCTATTAGGCTGGACAGAAAAAATGACAAAAGATGAACATGATCTATTTCTTATGTATGAGGACTATCTATCATCTATGGAAGATGTAATTACAATTATTGATGGTCCAGAAAATCCTGTGGGAATAGCAAAAGAATTAAAAGCCCATGCTCTACAGAACGGTAGAATTGAGCAAATAGATGAATATAATAAGTGCTATTTTCCTAATAACGAGAGTGAAGTGACTATTGTTGTAATAGATCACATTGGCTTATTGAAGCTAACAAAAGACCAACCCACCAAGAAACAGGCTATAGACAAGATGAGTGATGAGCTTAGGTATGCCAGAGATTTCTATGGATATACACCAGTGGTGGTGAGTCAGTTCAATAGAGACATTAGTAATCCTATGAGGATTAAGAATGGTGATGTAGAGCCTCAGTTGGAGGATTTTGCAGACAGTTCTTCCACTCAGAACGATGCTGATGTTGTTCTAGCCCTGTTTGATCCTGTGCGTTATAAAGTGGCTGATCCATCTGGATATGATCTTGATAAGCTGAGAGATAGTTATGGTGCTAAGTATTTCAGAAGCTTACGACTGATCAAGAATTCTTATGGAGAGGATGACATTCGAATTGGGCTTGCGTTCTTAGGGCAAATAGGTATGTTCAAAGAGCTCCCTAAGAAGATGAACATTAGGGATGTTGACTATGAAGCAGTGGTTAATAAGAGTTATTTCTTAAACAAGTAAACAAAACAAACAATGAAACAAGTGTATTTACAAACTGATGCAGAAGGAACAGCTCCTCTGTCTTACGATTATGACTTAGATGAGGGGTATTTATTTACAACATTAAAATATTCTGGTAGTGGAAATTGGGCAGATCATCTAATTGGTGAGATTGCTGGTTCTATTCAAGACACTGGTAATGAAGTCATTATCAAAGTGAACGGAGTGAAACCATTGAAATTAGACTATCTACAAGCACAACAATTGCTTATTTTATTATTAAACAATAACCAGGAGAAGATTGAAATTCGTGAAAGCAAAATAATTAAAAGTGTATGAAAATAAGATTAGCAACATTTTCCACTCTACCCAGTGAAAAGGATCATTTCTGGCAGTTTGTACTTACGCCAACAATTAGCGTTTTGAATAGCATCACTAAAAAGGATGCTTATATAGCTATTAACTTTGAATGGCTATTCTGGTCACTTACAATTCTATTTGAAAATGACAAAGCATGAATATCTTCAAATGAAGAAAGCAGGGTCTGTTCAACTTGTTTATGAATATTATAAGGAGAGGTTTGATGGAAAAAAACACAACCCTTTCTTACCACCTCATGAATTTGCTATGTATTTACAAATGTGCATGGATGTTCCAAAGGTGCTTGAAAGAGTGTGTAATCACTACGATGAGAAGTTTAATGTAGTGGTGATGAAAGATAAGAATGGTCAATTTATATCTTTTTTATGACAAAACAAGATGAACTGCAGAAGCAAATGGTTGATAAAACCATTAAATTTTATAAGACTAATGATAAGGGTTATTTAGACCTTGCTATGAGGTTTGGAAAATGTCGCACCACTATTGAGGTTCTTAAGAAGCTATGTAAGGATGGAGAAGTGCTAATAGCCTATCCAGATAACAAGCTTAGAGACACTTGGATAGATGAATGTGAACTATGGAGATATGACAACCCAAATGTGACACATGTCAATTTTAGCTCTCTAAAGAAGCATTTAGACACGGGGTATAATTTCTTTATTATTGATGAGTTTCACTCAGCATCTGAGAATGAACGTGAGCTGTGTTTTGAAATAATGAAGAACTCTGTTAGAACACTAGCTCTTTCAGGAACAGTGAGTGATGATACTAAGATGGACTGGGGAATGAAAGAGATAGCTAAATACACCACTCTTCAGGGTATAGAGGATGGTATCCTTGCAGACTACCAAATCACTGTGCATCTGGTTGCTTTAGATGACATACAGAAAACAAAGGATAAGAAAGGAAAGCTAAAGACAGAGAAACAGAGATATGGTGCTTATACATGGGTGATTCAAAAGATGAAAGATGAGGGTAAGAACTTTATGTCTTTAGCTTTAGCTAGAAACAGATTGTCTCTATCTTCAATAGGCAAACTGAGATATGTAAGAAAGCTTCTTAAGATTCTTGGTGATAAGAGAGTGGTGGTGTTTACAGGGTTGTCAAAGGTGGCTGATGAAATAGGAATACCATCCTATCACAGTAAGTCTCCTAATGATGATGCATTTAGAAAGTTTCAGTGTGGTGAATCTAATCATTTAGCTCTGGCTGCTATGGGTAAGGTGGGAGTGACATATAAAGAACTAGACTCTGTTATTCTGATGAACTTTACATATAATGCAGAAGAAACCTCACAGATTCTCAATAGGGCTATAAAGCTAGATTATAAGAGCAAGATAGCGGATTTACATATTGTGTGTCTCAATGAGCTCCCAGAACTCAAGAAAATAAAGGAAAGTCTATCAATGTTAGATCAATCTAAAATTAAATACAAATGAAAATAGAATTAATATCTGAAAAAGAGTTTGGAAAACAACCTTGGTATGAAGTGAGAGTTGATGGTCATTATATTACAGGATCTTCTAATTTAGAGACTGCTGAGAATATGTACAATCAATTATTATCTAACCCAGATGCATTAAAAAGTCAAAAAATAGTTTTGAAATTTGCTGAAATTGATGTAATTTCACAGTCATAAAACTATAAACATGGCAAGCAAATTAATTGGGATTGTTGGTGCTACAGGCACAGGAAAATCCACCTCAATCAAACATCTAAACCCAAAGGAAACTTACATCATCAACACTGCTAAGAAAGAGCTTCCTTTCAAAGGAGCAGAAAAACTGTACAACACTGAAAACAAAAACTACAAGGAGGTTGATGAGATTGTAGAAATTACACGTCTCATTAAAACCGTTTCTGAGAAAGCTCCTCACATCAAAAACATTGTTATTGAGGATAGCAATTACATGATGGCATTTCGTATGGCTGATAAAGCTAATGAAGTGGGATTTACAAAGTTCACTGTAATGGCTAAAGATATGGTGGATTTGTTTAGAGAGGCTCGCAAACTTAGAGATGATTTGAAAATCTTCTATTTCTCTCACCCAGAAGTGGTTGAGGATGGTGGAGAAATTGTAGGATATAAGATGAAAACCTCTGGAAAAATGCTGGACAACCAGATTGTTTTAGAAGGATTATTTACGATTTGTCTTTACACACATGTTGAAGACACAAAAGAAGGGGCTAACTTCTATTTTATCACCAACAGATATAAGAAATACCCTGCAAAAAGCCCTGATGGAATGTTTGAAGACCTGAAAGTTCCAAACAATTTGCAGATGGTGGTTGATAAGGTCAATGAGTATTATAATTAATAACAATTTAAACTAGAAAGCAATGAACATTGGAGGAAAAAAGAAAGAACAAAAACAACAATTTGATGCACCTGTAAGAAAGGTGGGACTGTTTGAAGCTAACGTGTTAGCTATCAACCCTAATGCTGAAGAGTGTAAAGACATTCTTGGGTTTGAGCCTAAAGAAGATAGTAAAGCTCTTGAGTATTTAGGAACTTCTCAAGATGGTAATACAACACTTCGTGTGGATGTATGGCTTGAAGAAGTGAAAAACAAGGAGAAGTTTAAAGTGACATTCTTCCTTGAGGATAAAGAAAAGGTTAATAAGGATGGTACAAAGAAACAATACATTAATTCTATTGGTTCTTGTTCCTGGGCTGCTGATGCTAATGATCTCCCTAGTTGGTTTGCTTCTAGAGAATATCGTGTAGCATTTGTAGGAGAAGAAGATCTTTATAACTTCCTTCGCACATGGTTGGGCAATCTTGACTATCGTGATGCTGAAACCACTCTATCCTTAGATTGGAAGAAGCTGATGAAAGGTAATGTAAAAGATCTGAAAGATCAAGTTGATGGTGAGTGGTGTACACCTGTTGTTGCCTTAGCTACAGTGAAAACTGTTATTAAAGATGAGGAAACTAAGGAATACCAAGCGGTTTATAACAAAGCCTTCTTACCAGCATATAGCTTAAAGCAATTCCGTGTTATGGATTTCTCTAATTCTAAAACTGTGGATGCTCTTAAACTTAAGAAACCTAAAGACCTTAAACCTCATGAGCGTTTTGTTGTTAATGTAACAGGAGAATATGGATGTAGAGATTTCTATATTCTTAAAGATCTGAAAGAATACAATTCTGAGGATAATCTTGTTGCTTCAGACAGAACAATTGCTGATGACACTCCTGATTTCTAATTGTTGATTAAAAATTAGCCTCCCATTAGAAATAGTGGGAGGTTTTTTATTTGTTATGATTAAGGGCAAAAGAAGAGAACAACTAACACCAGAAACAGTGCTCAGTAAAATATCTGAGTATGATATATTTAAGTGGTATATGCCCAATCCCTGGAAGATGAATGAGGTGACATTTTCTCCTTTTAGAATTGAGAACAATCCTTCTTTTTTAATAGGTAATAAGTATGGAAACCTATCTTTTATAGACTTTGCTGATGCAAACAAGAGGGGTAACTGTTTTGTGTTTGTTAAACTCTTGTTCAACCTATCTTCTATAGATGATGTATTGAGGTTGATTGATAGAGATTTTGGACTTGGAATATCTACAAAGGGAGTAGAAGAAGTGAAAAGAGTGGTTCCTGAATACAAACAACCTGAATCTCTAGGTAAGAGATATTCTCTTATTCAAGTGGTTACAAGGAAGTTCACTAATGAGGAGCTTGAATATTGGAACCAGTATCACCAGTCTATTGATGATCTTAAGGAATGTGGCGTATATTCTATAAAGAAGCTCTATCTAAACAAAAGTATGTTTCCTCTTAAGGATACAGAACTTAGATTTGGTTATTTCTATGATGGACATTGGAAGATATATAGACCTTTTGCTGATAAGAAGAGTAAATGGGTTCCTAACAATGTTCCTATCACCACTATGGATGGGAAAGATAGGATTGTTAATTGTGACACTGCGTTTATTAACAAAAGCAAAAAGGACTATATGGTGATGAGAAAGCTGTTTCCTTGCTCCTGTGCTGTTCAGAATGAGGGTATGGGATGTTTCTCTCCAGAGAATGTAGAATTCCTTAAAGCAAACTCTAAGAGACAAATTCTATCTTTTGATTCTGATATTACAGGCGTAGAAAACTCTCAGCAAATAACCAAGCTCTTTGATTTTGGATATTGTAATGTCCCTAAGAAATATTTAAAAGAAGGAATTAAAGATTGGGCTGATTTAGCAAAAACGTATGATATGAAAACCATTGAAGACTATTTAAAACAAAAACAGTTATTATGAGTTTAGACAGAAATGTTTGGGAGGGTTGGACCCCTCAAGATTTTATAAATGAGCTAAAACCATCTTTTGAAGTAATAATGTCAGGAAGAAGCTGGCAGAAACCCTTTAAAACATCAGATGAGTTAAAAAACTGGTGTAAGGATAACCAACCATATTATAAGAAACATATACCAGAGGTGTATGGGTATTTTAAAAACGAGATGAATCGAATTAATTACATTTAAAAACAATCAATATGTATAATACAACTAAAGACATTCTATTGAATGCAGAAATTCCACAACAAACCAACACATACAAACCTGTTTCTCATGGACAGTTGATAGATTTGACATTAAATAGTATTGAAAAAGCTGGATTTACACTCGATAGAGAGATGTATTCAACAGCTAGAGATGGGAATATTGCTAATGGTAGATTTACAATTAGAAATGTTATGGATAGTGAGATGCAATTAGAAGTGGGCTGGCAGAATAGCTATGACAAAAGTCTTAGCTTGAAATTTGCTATTGGTACACGTATTATGATTTGTCAGAATGGTTGTGTATCAGGTGATTATGGAGCTTTCAAAAAGAAGCATGTAGGTGAGGTGCAATTATTCACTCCCCATGCTATTTCTGAATATATCAAAGGAGCAGGAGATGTGTTTAGAAGAATGCAGGATGAGCGTGAGAAAATGAAACAAATTGAGGTTAGCAGAAGGGTGAAAGCTGAGCTTATTGGTAGAATGATTATTGAGGAAGGTTTTATTCAAAGTACACAGCTCAATCTCATCTCTAAAGAACTAGACAATCCTACATTTGATTATGGTGCTCCAGACAGCATGTGGGAGCTCTATCAGTTCACCACACAGGCTATGAGAGAAGTTCATCCTAGCCTTTGGATGAACAACCACATCAAAGCTCATAATTTCTTTGTGAACGAGAGTGGTTTGTTAGTTGCTCCTCCTCAGATGGTGAATGCTATTGAGGAAGTGGATGTAGAAGAGGTTATTGGAAAAATTAATCAATTTTCAACATTTTCATTATGATTTGGGAGAAATTCAAAGAACTGTTTCATGAGAGCTGGCATATTAAAATGCAACCGTTTATAGAGAGCAAGGAGTGTGATGACATCTATGAATTTCTCAAAAAGGAGAGCAAAAGGGGCAAGAAAATTGCCCCTCTCTCTCCTAATGTTTATAGATGCTTCAGAGAAACCTCTTTGGATGATCTAAAAGTGGTGATGATGGGTATGTGCCCTTATCACACGTTTTATGAAGGTGTTCCTGTTGCTGATGGGCTTCTGATGGGATGTTCTGTTACAGGTAGGTTACAACCATCTCTAGAGAAATTCTATGAGGGTGTTGAGAAAGATGTATATAATGGACTCAACTTACATCATACAAAAACTCCAGATGTCTCTTATTTAGCTAAACAGGGAGTGTTAATGGTGAATGCAGCTCTTACAACAGAAATGAATAAGGCAGGATCTCATATTAAACTATGGGAACCTTTCACCAAATACCTTCTTGAAGAAGTGTTATCTACAACAGGTGTTCCATACATATTCTTAGGTAAGGATGCTAGTGTATACCAAAAGTATATACCACCTTTTTCTTGGTCTTTTGTAACTAGTCACCCAGCTTCTGCCTCATACAAACAGACAGATTGGGATACAGAAGGTGTGTTTACAAAGGTGAACAAAATACTGAAGGACAACAATAATTTTTCAATTGATTGGTTGAAATAATTGTATATTTGGGGTATTATGCCTTACAAAAGAAAACCTAAAAACAAGCAAGAGCTAAGTCCTAAGTCTGGAACAGGAAGAAAGCCTGTTAGAAAGAAAGCTGCAAAGAGAGTGCTTGTTGCAAAAACAAGGAATGCTGGAACAATGACAGAATCAGCATTCTGGAGCTTCATTAGAAGTGCTCTTAGACAGAAGAGTAGATGGTGGAAACCTATTACACAAACTAAAATGGCAGCAAGAAGGGCTTACAAAGGACCCAATAAGAAACAACGATTTGAGTATCAATGTGCTGAATGTTTGAACTATTTCCCTGATAAAAAAGTGAACGTAGATCATAAGATTCCAGCAGGTACACTCAGATGTGCTGATGATCTTCCAGGGTTTGTAGAAAGATTGTTCTGTGAAGCAGACAATTTGCAAGTGCTCTGTAGTGCTTGTCATGATGTTAAAACTAAAAACGATAAGAATGGAAAATAAAGAAATAGAAGTGGCTATAAATAAAAAGCCCTCTTTTGTAGAAACATGGTATGAGGGATCTGTTATGTACAACAAAGAAGAATACAAGTTTTGGTTGGTAGATCCTAAATCTGAAGATCCTTCAGGAGATATGTACGAATGTGAAGTGAAATGGTTCTTTAAGAATGTTCCACGAGAAGTGAGAGCATCTTATGCCAGTATTATAGAAATGTATAAAAGTATTCATTACAATGATAGTACAAACAGTGCACGAGATTCTAAATCCGTTTGATGTAGAAGTGACAAAGTTAGGATATGGAGTGGCTTTATTTATGATTGTAGGAAGCATACATTCCAATCCTCAGTTTATTGTTCGTTTCTACAATACAGGAGAGCTTAGAACAGTTGATCAAAATGACCTGGTGGTATATGGTAATCCCACAGCAGGTGAATCTTTAATCCCAAAAAATAAAGTATGATAGCAGGAAAAGCTAAAACAGAAAAAGAATACAGGGCTATCTCAATGGATAGCTCTTCTAGTCTAAAGGAGTTTTCTACAAACAGAAAAACCTATCACAAGAAGTATATATTAGGTGAAAAGGTGGAAGAAGAGGATACAAAAGCCTCTATTATAGGTAGAGTGGTGGAAACTCTTCTATTAGAACCAGAGCTGTTTGATGAGAGGTTTTATATGTCAGTTTGTCTATCTGCTCCCACTGGTCTAATGCTTGCATTTGTAGAAGCTCTATATAAGCATACAGCAGCAGCAACAGATGAGTTTGGGAATGTAAACAGACCTTTTGCTGATTTGTTTCTAGATGCTTATAATGATTCTGGGTTTAAAATCAAACCTGATGCTGTATTGAACAAGTTTCAGGGATCTGATGCAGAGATTTATTATGATGAGCTCAGGAAGGTGAAAAGTAAAGGACTTACAGTGGTTACATCTGATGATGTCACAAATTCTGAAAAAATTGTGACAGAACTTAGGACAAACTTTGTTACAAGTGAGGTGGTCAATCTTGTAAGTAGTGCTCGTTATGATGTTAGAAATCAGCTTCAAATAGAAGGATATTCTGTAGATGGGCATTTGTTTAAGAGCATGATGGATAAGGTGATCGTTGATCACGAACAGCGAACAATACAGGTGTATGATTTAAAATGTACATGGAATGTAGAGAATTTCTATGAAGAGTATTATCTTTACAGAAGATCCTATATTCAGGCATTCTTGTATTGGAAAGCTGCTGTAGCTTTCAAGAATGAGAATGACATGGGTGATTATGAAATCATGCCTATTAAGTTTTTGGTTTGTGACAGTACAAACTATTATAACCCTCTTGTATATGAGCTATCTATGGAAGATTTATTAGAGGCATATGAAGGATTTGAGCATAAAGGGCGTAAATATCCAGGTGTTAAAAAGCTTATTGAAGATTTAAAATGGGCTGTTGACAATGATGTTTGGAACATCAGTAGAGAAAACTATATTAATAACGGAATAATAAACATTAAAGGCCTATGAGTGAGGTGAAAAAGACTGTTACTAGCGTTTTTATGGTTCCTTCTCTAGGGATAAATAGAGATAGGCTCAATGATAATGGGTTTATAAATGCATATACAAAAGATGCTAGAAGAGATGTACAATATGAAAAATGCATCTATTTATTGTTCAAACCCAGTGATTTAGACAGGTTTAGACAGTTTATAGACAATGAGTATGAAAGAACAAAAGCTGTAATAGATGATTATGATTATGAAGATGGGTATGTTGTAGTGGTTTATGAGCTAAATGATAAGTTTGAGAAGGATTATGAACATATAAGAAAAGGTATGTATTCAAAGACTTCTAAAGACTTTCAAAGCTTATTCCCAAAGGTGGTGAAGGTGAAAGTGAATGGATATTATAAAGATGAAATATCTTTGCAATATCGCATCTTCAATCATACAGAAGATCTTGTACAGTTCTGGGAGAAGAAACTAGATGTTGAACTTGATGAAGATCAAGAATTATGGCATGCTTTTATTGAAGAAAATGAGACTTTAGATCTCGATAAAATTAAACAATATGTATAATAAAGACTTAGTAAACACATTAATTAGAGAATTTGGTGTAGAAAACACCATTCTCTATTGTAAAATGGAATCCAGAAAGAATGATCTGCTTTATGAAGATGCTCTTGATAGAGGGGTGATTGGATCTTGTGAAATAGAATATGAGAGAGATTGGTGGAACGATGAAGGAAATTTATTACAAACCTTAAACAATAACAAAAATGAAAACGTTAGAACTGTTAGAAAATTTTCCAAAAACAACCCTGGTGATAAAACAGTGGTTTCTAGACAGACTGTTAGAAAGCTTAAATGACAGTTCTGTTCCTGATGATTTTAAAGAATTTGTAAAAGCTCAGGATATGAAAAATGAAAATATATCAAAAATGATTGATGCAAGTCCTAGAGCACTATTTGATGTATTTGATGAGCACAAGGTGTACATAGAGACTACAATAGATGAACTTAATGGGTTCTGGTGGAGAATTGGTGAACTTAAGAGCACAGTGGGGTATGAACACAGGATCAATGCTGAGAAAGCAGCAATTGAACAAGCATTTCAAATGTTAAATGACAAACTATGAGGCAAATAGAAAAAGATGCAAGAAGAGCTTTTCTAAATAATAAAGAGTTTAAATGCTCAAATACAAAAGTGAGAATACTTGATGGAAAACCACATTTGTATTTACATGATAATTTGATAGCTAAAAGAGATGAGAACAATGAATTGTTAATACGCCATTGTGGATGGGAAACACCCACCACTATGTCTAGATTAAATTCCCTTCCAGGAGTTGCAATAAGGTGTTACAAAGGAAACTTTATTCTAAATGAACTGGGATATATGAAAGATGAATGGTATAATATTGATAAATTATGAAAGATGTAATAGTTGAACAAGTTGTGGATAAATATCAGAGAAGAAGTGAACTTGGTCTCATGAAATATGGCACAACTTTAGCACAAAATAATAAGGATAATTACTTAGTTCATCTTCAACAAGAGCTTATGGATGCTAGTCTTTATATAGAAAAACTTCTTTCTTTAGAAAGAGAGATAACAGTTCTAGTTAAAAACCATCCAAACAATGATGATCTTGGAGAAGCAGTAAGGAGATTGATTAGGTAGAATTTTTAAAAACTATTGGTTAGTAACAAAGGAGGGTGTACATTTGCAACCCTCCTTTTTTTAACCAAAAAAATATAATAAATTATGGATTTAGGATTAGATGCGTTGAGTAAAATTACTGTTTTTAGCAAATATGCTAAACACATTTCTGGAGAACAGAGAAGAGAAAATTGGAATGAGATTGTTGACAGGTATCAGAACATGTTAATTAACAAATATCCCAAAATGAAAGATGCTATAGAGTCTACAGTGGAATTCATCAGAGATAAGAAGGTGTTACCCTCTATGAGAGCTATGCAGTTTGCAGGACCTGCTATGGAGGTAAATAATGCTAGAGGTTACAACTGTGCTTATTTGCCAATTGACAGTTTACATGCATTCTCTGAGACAATGTTTTTGTTATTGGGAGGATCTGGTGTAGGATATTCTGTACAGAAGCACCATGTAGCTCAACTTCCAGCTATTATTAAACAGGACACATACAAACAAAGAACCTATCTTGTTGAAGACAGTATTATGGGCTGGGCTGATGCTGTAAAAGTGCTTATGAAATTCTATTTTGAAGGAGGATTTAAGCCTAAATTTGACTTTAGAGCTGTTCGTAAGAAAGGAACTAGACTCATCACAGCTGGTGGTAAAGCTCCTGGTCCTGAACCACTTAAGATATGTTTGGCTCATATTGATGCTATTATGGAGAGAAAGAATGATGGTGAGAATCTTACACCTCTAGAATGTCATGATATTCTGTGCCATATTGCAAATTCTGTACTTTCTGGAGGAATCCGTAGATCAGCTATTATTTCCCTGTTCAGTCATGATGATGAGGAAATGATCACCTGTAAGTATGGTAATTGGTGGGAGCTTAATGAACAGCGTGGAAGAGCTAATAATAGTGCTGTCCTCAAGAGGGGTGAGATATTTGCACAGGAATTCTTTGATCTCTGGAAGAGAATTGAAGCTTCTGGATCTGGTGAACCTGGTATATATTGGACTAATGATCTTGAATGGGGAACAAATCCTTGTTGTGAGATTGGACTTAGACCTTTTCAGTTCTGTAACCTGTGCGAAGTTAATGTAAGTAATCTTTCTAGTCAGGAGGATTTGAACAATCGTATAGTGGCTGCAGCATTTTTTGGTACACTTCAAGCAGGATTCACAGATTTTCACTATCTTCGTCCCATCTGGTCAGAAACCACACAGAAAGATGCTCTTTTAGGAATAGGTATGACAGGAATTGGTTCAGGTGAAGTGCTTAAATATGATCTCACTGCAGCAGCAAACATTGCTAAAATGGTGAATTCTGTTATAAGTGCTCAAATAGGAATTAATGAAGCAGCTCGTGTTACATGTATTAAACCTTCTGGTACAACAAGTTGTGTATTAGGAACAGCTAGTGGAATACATGCATGGCATGCTCCTTACTATCTCAGAACGATGAGATTTAATAAGGCTGAGGACATTGCTTCTTATTTGATGGTGAATCATCCAGAACTTTGTGAAGATGATGTTCTCCGTCCACATGATACATTATGTGTAAGAATTCCTGTAAAAGCTCCTGAAGGTGCTATTCTAAGAACAGAAACAGCTCTTGACACATTAGAACGTGTTAAGAAGTTCTCTCAGGAATGGGTGAAGGCAGGGCATAAGAATGGAATGAATACACATAACGTTAGTGCTACAATTTCTATTGATAAGAATAGATTGTATACGTATGGTGCTGAAGATGAATTTGTTGAAGTTGATTTAGAGGATGATTTATCCGATAAGTTTGATGAATGGCAAGCTGTAGGTGAATGGATGTGGGATAACAAAGAATATTACAATGGACTAAGTGTTCTACCTTTCTCAGATCATACGTACAAACAAGCTCCTTTTGAAGATATTACAGAAGAAGAATATAACAAGAGAGTGAGTGCGTTACAATCTATTGATCTTACAAAGGTTATTGAACTAGACGATAATGTAGACTTTGGTGCTATTGCAGCATGTGCTGGAGGGCAGTGTTCCTTAGATTAAAAATAAATTTGGTTATTTCACAACTATTACATATTTTTGTGTAAATAGTTGTGAAATGCCAAAGATAGTTAATCCTATTGGAAAAAAATACGGTCTACTTACTGTAGAATCATTTGCTGGTCTTACTCCTTGTGGACATAAGACTTATCATTGTATATGTGATTGTGGAAACCATGCAGTTAGAACAGGTACTTCTATAAGAAGAAGTGAGAACTCTAGCTGTGGTTGTTTCTCTAAAAAAGGTGCAGAGCATCATCAATGGACAGGAGTAGGTGATATATCATCTGGTTTCTGGCATGATCATATAGTAAAAAGTGCAAATGGTTCAAAGTATGGTAATAGAACACGTAAAACAAAAGAACTTACGTTAACCATTCAGCAAGCATGGGACTTGTTTCTTCAGCAAGATAGAAAATGTGCTCTTTCTGGAATACTATTAACATTTCCAAAAGTAAATAAAGATAAATCCTGGACAGCATCCCTAGATAGAATTGATTCATCTAAAGGATATATTCTAGGAAATGTGCAATGGGTACATAAAGATATTAATATCATGAAGAACAAGTTTGATAATCAATATTTTATAGACATGTGCAAAAAGATTGCAGGTGGTGCATGCGAAATTAATTAGTGTTCTGTTTTTGTGATGAATAAATAACAGCCTCAATGTTTCTACATTTTGGGGCTCTTTTTTTTGCAGAAAACAGAAATTTTTATTATCTTTACAGACTAAATTCAACTACATATGGCTAAAGCAAAAACAGAAACGAGCGGATCTTCTAAGTTTCAGGAGGCCCTTGACAAATTGAACAAAACCTACGGAGTGGGTACAGTGCTTGCTCTTGATAGCAAGACAAATGGTAATTATGATGTTATTGGAACAGGATCAATTGGATTTGATTGGTTCACCCTGGGAACAGGAGGATTTGTAAAAGGTAGAATGTACGAACTCATGGGATGGGAGGGATCTGGTAAATCTACTATTTGTGGACATGCAGCAGCAGAATGCCAAAAGAAAGGTGGTACAGTGTTGTATATAGATGGCGAACATGCTGTGGACAAAAACTATTTCCAAGCTCTTGGTGTAGACACAACAAAAATGTTAATTGCTCAACCATCTTGCGGTGAGGAGGGTTTTAACATTGCTATGGAAATGATTAACACTGGAGAAGTTGATCTGGTGATTATCGATTCTGATAGCTCATTGATTCCTAAGAAGGTATTAGATGGTGAGGTGGGCGATAGTGCTATTGGTAAAAAGGCTGTTCTGAATAGCAATGCCTATCCAAAGCTTAAAAGTGCCCTATCTCAACACAATGTGTGTGTTATTGTTATTTCTCAATATAGAGAAAAAATAGGTGTGATGTTTGGTAATCCCACCACAACACAGGGAGGACATGCTCTGAAGTTCTATTCAGATGTTCGTATAGAAGTGAGCAGATCTCTTGCAAAAGAGGGTGATGTCACTTATGGAAACATCACTAAGGTGAAAGCTGTAAAGAACAAAATGTCTCCTCCTTACAGACTATCCAACTTTGAGATTGTGTATGGTGAGGGTATTGACAAACTTGGAGAGATGATGGATCTCATTAACGAACATGAGATTGGTAGGAAATATGGTAAAACCATGACTTACAATGAGACAAAGTATGATCTTGAAGAGTTCAAAACCATGCTTATGGATAATGAAGAATTCTTCAACGAGATTAAAAACAAAATTATTAACAAATTAAATGAAGTGAAAGTAGATGAGCCAGTTGAAAGTGAAATTTAAGAAACTTTATGCTGACACCAAGCTCCCTGTTAAAGGGAGTTTGGAAGCAGCTTGTTATGATGTGTATGCACATAGCATTACAGAAACAAACGGTAAGGTGAAGGTGGGGCTAGGATTCAAAACAGAAATCCCTATGGGCTATAAAGGAATACTTGTTCCTCGTAGTAACCTCACTAAGCATTATTGGGTGTTAAATAACTCATTTGGTGTGATAGACAGTGATTACAGAGGAGAGTGGATGGCAGTATTTACAGCTGTTCCTTCTTCACTATTTAATGAGTACCAACCTTTTCCTTATTCTGTAGGAGATAGAGTGGCTCAAATCTATTTTGAGAGAGTGATGGATGTGGAATTTGAGGAAGTGGAAGAGCTTGATTCATCTGAAAGAGGTGAGGGGGGATTTGGATCAACGGGAGTGTTTTAATTTTACATATTTTAAACGTTTTATTTTACAAAAATCAAATCAAATGCAAAATCAATTTTTCTACACAAGAAAAGAACTGGTGAGCGGAACACCAGAAAATCCTGAATTTAAAGAATTTAGAGACAGCTTTAACATCAACAAGGTGGTGAGAAGTCTTACAATGGAAGATGGAAGAGTGTTAGTGTTATTAGATGATCTTCATGAGAGAGCTCAAGAGGTTCCTGATGTTGACCCTAAGACAAACAAAATGAAAGGAATAAAGCGTGTTAAGAACACCTTTCAGAGCGAAATCTATCTTGATCCAGCTGATGCTATTAAATTTTACGCTGTAACATCTGTTCAATAATGGAATATCCTTTTATATCTTGTAAGTGTATCACTTATGGGAGGGTGGATATGTTGGAGGAGGCTTTATATAGCTTCCTTCAACAGTCCTATCCTGGAAGAAAAGAATTAATAATTGTAAACGATTATCCTTTTCAAAAGTTGATGTACAATCACCCTGAGGTGAAAATCTATAATTTAGATGAAACTTTTCCCACTATTGGACATAAAGAAAATTATGCTATAGAAAGATGTTCTGGAGAATTAATTGCTGTATGGGATGATGATGATGTTGCCCTATCAAACCATCTATCTAACATTGCAAAACACTGGAAAGAAGATACAAACATTATTCATTGGGCAACAGGTGTCTTTTACAATGAACCAAAAATTACAGCAATAACAGGAATTGGAAATTCAGGAATAGTGTATAGTAAGAAGGTGTGGGAGCATATAGGTGGTAGTCCTTTAGAAAATGCAGGTGGGGATATGACATTAGTTAATAAAATACATGCATTAGGAAGAAAACATGTAATTGATGTAAAAATGCCTCAAGAAGAAGCTTCTTGGTTTTACATGTGGGGAGGAAGAGGCTATCATCAATCTGGACAAGGTACAGACACTCCTAACAAACCTAACATTATACAAAGACATGGAGAACATGTAGAAAACTTAAGAAAGAAAGGAAAAATTCCTACAGGAGAAATCTATTTAAAACCTCATTGGAACAAAGACTATAAAAAAATGTTGATGGATTATGTCAGTGAACGCAATAATAGTAAATAGGAATTTATTATCCTCACTAGAAAACACTGTAAAGTTCTTAAGAAAAGAAAGTAGGGTTAAGGAAATTCACATATTAGATCAAGCATCTAGCTATCCTCCCTTATTAAAATGGTATAAAACAGCTCCAGAAACCGTACATTATGTAAAATCTAATGATGGTCCATACAGTGCTTGGAGTGATAGGTATTTAAATATAAGAAAAGATTTTTTTATATTGGCAGACCCAGATTGTGATTATGAAGGAGTTCCAGATGATTGGTTGGACAAAATGTTTAACGTATTGAATAAAACTGATTCATTTAAAGTGGGATTTTCTTTAAGAATAAACAATCTTCCTAACACAGAAATAGGAAAATCTGCATATATTCATGAATCTAAATATTGGAAAAATAAAACTGAATATGGTTGGAATGCTGATGTAGATACAACATTTGCGTTATACAGACCCAATTCTCCATTTTCGTATAGTGCAACTAGATTAGATGAA
>Ga0315903_10002150_pt1 | contig 29506 bp, 24 predicted proteins | sample LakEriMetagenome_7_FD_203524 | JGI IMG/M metagenome (GOLD analysis project Ga0315903, IMG submission 203524) | Freshwater fungal communities from buoy surface, Lake Erie, Ohio, United States - Buoy 2 MA119 | ecosystem: Environmental > Aquatic > Freshwater > Lake | place: USA: Lake Erie, Ohio... | reverse complement strand
GCCAACGTCAAAGATTTACAGCCGGGAATGATCGTCAAGTTGGCCGTTGTCACGGGTGTGGCCGAACGCCTCACTGTGCCCCTGTCGAGTGTGGCCACCCGCGGCGAGGTCACGGGTGTCTACATCTTCGATCCGACGAACGGGCGTATCGCATTTCGTCAGTTGCGCCTCGGGCGAGTGATTGCCTTGAATGCCGAGGTGTTGGCCGGTTTGGCGAGCGGTGAACAGATTGCCGCAGACCCTGTTGTTGCGATGCGGCATCTCGCGAAGGTTCGGAGCGCGCAATGAGTCGTGGCGAGCAGCAGCCCCTCGGTATATCGGGTCGGCTCGCAGGTTACTTTCTCAACAATCAACTCACGCCATTGTTGGCTTTGGCCGCGATGCTGCTCGGCGTGTTCGCTGTTTGGATCACACCGCGCGAGGAAGAGCCGCAGATCGACGTCACCTTCGCGAACATCTTCATTCCGTTTCCGGGTGCGAATTCCACAGAAGTGGAGTCGCTCGTTGTCGGTCCGATGGAGCGGGTACTCGGCGAAATCGCCGGCGTCAAGCACATCTATTCCGTGTCGCGTCCTGGCATGGGGGTTATCACGGTTCAGTTCGAGGTAGGCGAGGCGCGCACAGAAGCGGTGGTTCGTCTGTACAACGCCATCTACTCGAATCAGGATTGGCGGCCCGCGGGCTTAGGTGTGCTTCAGCCACTGGTCAAGCCAGGCGGCATCGAAGATGTGCCGATTTTGACGTTGACGCTGTGGAGTCGCGATGCGACCCGTAGTCCTGACGCACTCGCGCAAGTTGCACGATCGCTGCAGACTGAGATCAAGCGTGTTCCTGGCACAAGAGATGTCTATACCGTCGGCGCGCCCGATCATCTCGTTAAGGTCGAACTCGATCCGCGGCGTGTCGCAGGTCGAGGTCTGACCTATGCTGAGATCATTCGGTCTTTGCAAGCCACGAATCGCGCGCTACAGGCGGGCGCCGTGGTGGGTGATGGTTCGTATGTGCCGGTTCAGGTCGGTGGATTTCTCGCTGATCGTGACGAGATCGCGGCGCTCGTGGTGGGCGTCTCCAATGGGCGCCCGGTTTACCTCGAGGATGTGGCCGATGTGCGTATCGGTGCCGAGCAGTCCGAGCAATATGTGAGTTTCAGCACCGGTCCAGCCTGGGCCGGTAGCGAGAATGGCGGAGTTGTGCGCGGACACAGTGCAGTGACGCTCGCGATCGCCAAAAAGCCCGGTGAGAACGCAATCAATGTAGCGGGAAAGGTGCTCGATCGGGTCGAGGTGTTGCGTAGCGTATATATCCCGGACGATGTCGAAGTCACGGTCACTCGCAACTACGGCGAAACAGCGAATGACAAAGCGACGCAGCTGATGCAAAAGCTGCTCTTCGCGACAATTTCCGTCGTGCTACTGGTGATGCTCGCCATGGGTCGGCGTGAGGCGCTCGTCGTTGGCGTGGCCGTCATCGTCACTTTGGCTGCGACGCTGTTTGCGTCTTGGGCGTGGGGATTCACGCTCAATCGCGTGTCGTTGTTTGCCTTGATTTTCTCTATCGGTATCTTGGTTGACGATGCCATCGTAGTGGTCGAAAACATTCATCGGCATCGCTTGCTGTATTCGGGGACACTCGAGTCCTTGATCCCGCGTGCGGTCGATGAAGTGGGTGGCCCCACGATTCTGGCCACCTTCACGGTGATTGCGGCCTTGCTACCGATGGCCTTCGTGAGCGGCTTGATGGGGCCTTACATGAGCCCGATCCCGATCAACTCCAGCATGGGCATGCTGCTCTCGCTGCTAATCGCGTTGATTTTCACGCCATGGCTTTGTCGAAAGTTGCTTGGCGGTCAGTACGAGTCCGATGGAACACCTGGGGAGTCGAGCAAATTCGATCAGCGCGTCGCGGCGTTTTTCGAACGATCACTGCGACCTTTCTTGTTGGGTGATGATCCGCGTGCGCGTCGGCATAAGCTGTATGCCGGCATTGGGCTTGCGATCGCAGCGGCCATCGCGCTCGCCGTGGTGCAACTGGTCGTGTTGAAGATGCTGCCCTTCGACAACAAGTCGGAGTTCCAGGTCGTGCTCAATATGCCCGAGGGCACACCGGTCGAGACGACCGCCAAGGTGCTCGACGAGTTGGCAGGCGTTATCGAGACCGTGCCGGAAGTGACAGACTATCAGGCTTATGCCGGTACAGCCGCGCCGATCAACTTCAATGGCCTCGTCAGACAGTATGGCCTTCGGCGAAGTGCTGAGCTGGGTGACATCCAAGTCAATCTATTACCGAAGTCTGAGCGAGATCGATCGAGTCATGAAGTAGCTTCGTCGGTACGAGAGGCTCTAGCCAAGATCGGTCAGCTGTACGGCGCCTCCGTGCAAGTGGTCGAGGTACCGCCGGGCCCGCCAGTACAGGCGCCGATCGTTGCTGAGATCTACGGGGCGAGTGCCGCGGAGCGCGTTGCGCTGGCTCGGGAAGTGCGCGCGGTGTTCGACGCGACGGATGACATCGTCGATGTTGATGACACCATGCCCGCGTCGGCGCGGCGCTGGGTGCTCGAGGTCGATCGGAACAAGGCTGCGTTGCTCGGCGTCAGCCAACAACAAATCACCGAGGTCGTCGCTGCAGCGGTGGGCGGCTTCGACGCGACCTATCTGCGAGTCGGTGGTGGACAAGAACCGGTGCCGGTGCGGCTCGAGTTGCCCTTCGGTGACAAGGCTCGCATCCAAGATTTGATGACCTTGGAGCTGCGATCACAATCCGGTGCGCGAGTGCGGCTCGGTGCCCTTACGACAGCACGCGAGCTTTCTTGGGATGGGGATATCCATCACAAGAATTTGCTGCCCGTCACCTATGTGACGGGAGATATGGCAGGCAAACTGGATAGCCCGCTTTACGGCATGTTCCGAATTATCGGCGCGCTCGATGGGCGTAAGGTCAATGGCGTTGAGCCTGCGCATCATTTCATTGCGCCACCCGATGACCCCTCGGAGCTTGCGATCAAGTGGGACGGCGAGTGGCAGATCACGTACGAGACCTTCCGCGACATGGGTGCGGCTTATGCGGTCGGGTTGGTGTTGATTTATCTGCTCGTCGTCGCGCAGTTCGGCTCGTACTTTGTACCGCTCATCATCATGGCGCCGATTCCGCTCACCATCATCGGTGTGATGCCAGGTCATGCACTACTCGGTGCGCAGTTCACAGCCACATCGATGATCGGAATGATCGCGCTCGCCGGCATCATTGTGCGCAATTCCATCTTGCTCGTGGATTTCATCAACGCCGAGCGCGCCAGTGGGCGAGATCTGGCCGACGCGGTGGTGGCGGCAGCAACCGTGCGCGCGAAGCCTATCGCCTTGACGGCGCTCGCGGCGATGATTGGCGCGTTCTTCATTCTGGATGATCCGATCTTCAATGGTCTCGCGATTTCGTTGATCTTCGGAATTTTCGTCTCCACCGTTTTGACGCTGGTCGTCATTCCGGTGGGCTACTACGCCTACCTCTCGAGGAGAAACTGACATGGCTCACATCGTCATCGTGGGTGCTGGAATCGGGGGCGTTCCGGCTGCGTTTGAACTACGCAAGAAACTTGGTAAGGAACATCGCGTGACGTTGCTTGGTTCGTCGTCGTATTTCGAGTTCACCCCCTCGAATCCGTGGGTTGCGGTGGGCTGGCGAAAGACCGACCAGGTACGAGTCGAGATGCGTGAGCCGCTCGAGTCAAAGGGTATTCAGTGGATCGCAGAAAAAGTCGTTGCAATCGATGCGCCAGGTAATAACGTCACAACGGCCGCAGGGCATCGACTCGGCTACGACTATCTCGTGATCGCGACCGGTCCCAAGCTGTCCTTTGAAGAGGTGCCGGGCCTCGGTCCCCACGGGGGCTATACCCATTCGATCTGCACGCACGAGCACTCGGAAACTGCTTGGGCGGCGTATCAAGATTTTTTGAAGAACCCAGGTCCGATCGTGATCGGCGCTGCGCCGGGGGCGAGTTGCTTCGGTCCGGCTTATGAATTTGCGATGATCCTTGATGCAGATCTGCGCAAGCGAAAAATGCGCGATCAAGTGCCGATGACCTATGTCACGAGCGAGCCCTATATCGGCCATATGGGCTTGGGTGGTGTGGGTGACAGCAAGGGGCTCATGGAGTCTGAGCTGCGTCAGCGCCACATCAAGTGGGTGACGAACGCCAAGATCTCCGAAGTGAAACCGGGTGAGGTTCGACTGACGGAGATGGACGAAGAGGGCAAGCCCAAGAAAGAACACGTGTTGCCGTTTAAGTTCTCGATGATTCTGCCGGCGTTCAAGGGTGTCGACCCGGTCGCTGCCGTGCCGAGTCTGTGTAACCCGCGTGGTTTCGTATTGATCGATGAACATCAGCGGTCGAAGGCATATCGCAACATCTTCTCGGCTGGCGTCTGCGTTGCTATTCCGCCCGTCGAAGTCACGCCAGTTGGTACTGGTGCACCCAAGACGGGCTACATGATCGAGTCGATGGTCAGTGCGATTTGCGAGAACATCGTCGCCGACATCAAAGGCCAGCCAGCTGACGCCCGGGCGACGTGGAACGCCATTTGTCTTGCCGATTTCGGAGATACCGGGGCGGCATTCGTGGCACTCCCGCAGATTCCGCCGCGCAACGTGACGTGGGCTAAGGCAGGCAAGTGGGTGCACCTCGCCAAGATCGCTTTCGAGAAATACTTCCTGCGTAAAGTGAAGACCGGCTCGCTAACGCCGGTTTACGAAACCTACGTGTTGAAGGCGCTCGGCATCGTTTCCTTGCGAGAGAAAAAATCCTGATGAGGCTTTCAATATTTCGAGCCGGGCTATGGCTGACGGTGGCGAGTCTATGGCCCGTCACGGTTAACGCGAGTGAGTCGTTATCGCAGGCGTGGAGTAAGGCTCTCGCGGCAGACGCCGGCTTGGCGGCGGTGAGTCTCGATGCGGATGCGGCGCGTTCGAGCGAGCGGGCGGCGAGGGCGGCCCGTTTGCCGCAGATCGATGTCAGCGCGTCATACACGAAGATGGCCGATGCTCCCGCGCTGTCGGTCGTCACGCCGGAGTTCGCATTCATCTCGCCACGCATCTTCGATGACGATGATTTCGTGATGCGCAACGCGCAGTTGAGCTTGCCCATCTTTGCTGGTGGTAGTTTGTCTGCTGCGGTGAAGGCGGCCGGTGCCGCGAGCGAAGCAGCGGAGGCCGATGAACGGCGCGCTCGAGCCGATCTCAAGTTGGCAGTCGCCGAGAGTTACCTTGGGGTATTGCGCAGTCAGCGAGCCTTGCGTGCTGCGCAGGCGAGCGTCGCCGCACTCGATGCGCATCTACAGGATGTAACGGCCATGGTAGAGGTCCAGGCGCGAGCGAATACCGATTTGCTCGCCTCGCGAGTGGCGGCCTCTGGCGCGAAACAGCAACTCGCGCGTGCCCGGCTGGGTTTTGCCACGGCACTCGGTCACTACAACCGACATCTGGGCGAGCCGCTCGATCGTGTCGTTGAACTTGAGGAGTTGCCTCCGGCGGTATTGGAGGTGGGCGATTCGGCTTTGGCAAGTTTGCAGGATCGCGCGGTGACTCAACGAGGCGAGCTAGCGGGACTCGCTGCGCGCGCGGACTCCCTACAGGCCGCCTCGCGCGCGGAGTTCGGCAAGATGCTGCCAATGGTCGCTGTGACGGCGAGCTACCAGCAACTCGAAAATACCGTACTCGATCGCGAAGAGTTCACGATGATTGGCGTCGGATTTCGTTGGGCCATGTTCGACGGTGGTCAGGCGCGACATCGGGCGTCGGCGTTACGACGCTCTAGCGATTCGGTTCGACAGCGGCGTAATGAATTGGAGTCGATCGTGCGCCTCGAGGTGCAACAGGCGCAGCTCGGAATTGAAGCCGCCGATGCGCGGGTTGCGTTAACCCGTGACGCAATTGCCGAGGCGAGTGAGAACCTGCGGATCACTCGGGAGTTATATGCAGAGAGTCTCGTCACCAATACTCAGGTGTTGGAGGCGATTGCTCTGCAGACCGCGGCAGAGGGGCATGCAGCGGATGCCGTTTTTGATGCCTCGCTCGCGCGATTGCGCCTACTCAAAGCCATCGGAGACTTGTGATGTCGCGTATCCGCGTGATGTTGATCTGCGCTGCATTGATTGCACCGGGTGCGTTGAGTGCCGCCGAAGTGGATATCAAGACGAGTCGAGCGCAAGCGGCAGGCTTTTTGAAAGAGTTGCGGTTGCGTTTGCAGGCAGGGATGGCCGAGAGTCCGATGGCAGCGATTGCGGTTTGCCAAGACGAAGCGCCGAAGATCGCCGAGCGTTGGTCGACCGAGTCTGCAGTGGTTCGCCGCACGGCCTTGAAGCTCCGCCAGCCTCGCAACGTCGCGAACAACGCGGATCGGGCCACGATGCAGGCCTTCTCGACACGTCTTGCTGCCGGTGAGTCCGCTTCGTCGGTGGAGGAGTTCAGTGTGACCGCGGACGGCTCGACGCGCTATGCGCGTGCGCTCGTCACCGAAGCGCCTTGCCTCGTCTGTCACGGTGAGAGTATCGCACCGGCCATCGCCAAAACCATCGGTGAGCGTTACCCTGCAGATCGTGCCACGGGTTTTCGTCTTGGAGACCTGCGCGGCATCGTGGTCGTGGAGTCGCGTTAAGCGGAATGGATGATCTCGCCGGTTCGCTAGAGGGGCCTCTAAAGGATCTCGCACAAGCGTCGACCTTGCCCGCCAAGGTCTACTGCGATGCCGACGTGGCGGGTCGGGAGCGCCAGGCGATCTTTAGGTCGTATTGGCAGTACGTCGCTCACGAGTCGCAGTTGCCTAAGCTCGGTAGCAGTCTGTTCGTTGATGTTGCAGGTGTGCCGATCGTCATTCTGCGGACCCGCGAAGGTTTGCGCGCCTACGAGGCCGTCTGTCGGCATCGCGCAGGGCCGCTCGAGGCCTGCCATGCCGGTGGCAAAGATTTTCTCCGCTGTCGATATCACGGCTGGTCCTACGGCCACGATGGCGTGTTGATCAACGCCACCGAGATGCAAGTGTGCGAAGAGTTCGAACCGGGTGAGGTTCGCTTACCGGCGGTCGAGCTGGCGAACCTACAGGGTTTGATTTTCGTGAGACTCGCACCAGGGCCGGTGGGCTTCGACGCGGTGACCGAGGGCATACGCGAGCGCCTTGCAGCCTCCGGTCATGAAATCTCGCGCTTACAGCATCACGCAACGGTCAGTTACGACATCGAGTGCAACTGGAAAACCTACGTCGATAACTTTCTCGAGGGTTATCACGTTCCCTTGGTGCATCCGTGCCTCGATGCAATCCTCGACTATCGCTCTTATCGTACCGAGTTGGCCGAATGGTATTCCTTGCAATCGAGCCCGCTCGAGAGCGCGCCCAACGCGTACGGAAGCGGCGAGGCTTTGTATTACTTTCTCTACCCGGCCACGATGCTGAACATACTGCCGGATCGCCTGCAGACCAACCGTGTGATTTCCTTGGGGGCACAGCGCTGCCGGGTGATCTTCGATTTCTTTTATCCCGCAAAGTGGACGGCCGAGGCGAGGGCGCTCAAGTATGCGAGCGACAGCGTGTTCTCCGAACAAGTGCAGCAAGAAGACATCGAGATTTGTGTTGCCGTGCAGCGAAACCTCGAGAGCGGCAGCTACGTGTCAGGCCGATTCAACCCAAAGCGCGAGCAAGGCTTGCACCATTTCCAGAGGCTATGGCTCGAGGACATGCTGCCGCGCTGACGGAGCGCCGGCTGTCGTGCCACAGGAAAACGTCGCTGTTACAGGAAAACGTCGCCGCCGTTCGGGCTGATGCATTGACCCTGGTAATGCCGTCCTGCGTCGCTAGCGAGAAAAACGAAGCTCGGCGCGATGTCATCAACCTCGGCGATGCGACCGAGCGGAATCGCCTTACGAATCTCCTCAAGCACATCGGCCGGCACATCATCGAGGATCGGCGTGCGCGTAGCACCGGGCGCCACGCAATTGATGGTGATGTCGCGTGCGCCGATTTCGAGTGCGACGCTGCGAGTGAAAGAGAGGATCGCGCCTTTGGCAGCGGTGTAGGCGGTGAATCCGGGCGCACCCTTGTAGGCCAGCTGCGAGGCGGTATTGATGATCCGCCCATAACCACGGGCGTACATCTGCGGTAGCACGGCACGCGTCATGAGGAACGTGCCGCGCAAATGCACGGCGAGCACGCGATCCCACAGGGCGACATCGAGTTCATGCACCGGTGCAGCTGCAGCGATACCCGCATTGTTGACGAGGATGTCGATTCGGCCGAGTTCACGCGTGATGCGCTCGACCATCATTGTCACCGCGTGTTCATCGGCAACATCGGCTTCGATGGGGATCGCTCGGCGACCCATCGCACGAATCTGCTCGGCGATATCGACAGCCGTCGCTGCTTCACGCGGCGAAGGGTGATTGATGACGACGTCGGCACCAACTGCGGCCATCGCGAGCGCGACAGCACGACCGATACCAGAGCTGCTACCGGTGATCAGGGCGATGCGATTTTGAAGAGTCATGTTTCAAAACCCCTGAAAGTCGACGAGCTCGTCGAGAGTGATGCGTGAGCGTTCAAATTGATTAACCGGGTTCTCCGATTTCGGAAATCCGACTGCCATGCCGCAATAGACCATCTCGGTGGGTGCCAAGCCGAATCGCTCGGCCAGTTGCGGTCGGTAAGACGCCCAGGCTTCTTGCATGCAGCTGCCGAGACCGCGTTCTTCGAGCAGCAGCGCGACCGTCTGGATCAGCATACCTAGATGCGCCCACTGACCATGCGCGACCCTTTGATCAATCACGAAGAAGAGACCCACCGGAGCCCCAAAAAACTCGAAGTTGCGGGCGACGTGGCGTAGTCGGGCGGGTTTGTCTTCGCGAGGTATGCCGAGCGCGCGATACATATCCTCGGCGAGCGCGTAGCGACGCGTTCGCAGCGGCTCCCAAAGCTCGGGCGGATAGATGGGGAAGGGGTCGGCTGTTTTGCCGAATCCGGGGGCGGAGGCGGCGCTGCGGGTCATCTCGACGATGGCGTCGCGCTCCGCACCTGCGACGGCGATGATGCGCCATGCCTGGATGTTGCTGCCCGAGGGGGCCCAGCGTGCGGCGTCGAGTACCTCCGTGAGCAATGACTTCGGCACCGGATCTGGACGGAAGTCACGCACAGAGCGCCGCTGACGCACGGCATCGGAGACGTTCATCGGAGAAACTCCGGAAAAATGGTGGAGGCGGCGGGAATCGAACCCGCGTCCGCAAGCACTAGACTTCAGGATCTACGCGCGTAGCTCTCTCATTGGATCTCGCCTTGCGCTACCCGAGGAGCAGGGAAGACGCTCAGCCAGCACACGGTGACTCTTAGCGGGACTGCCCCGTCGCACGGCAGCCCGCGATCCTATAAGCGCGTCCCCTGATTCGGTGTTATAGGCACCAGCCGGTCAGAGGTTAGGCGGGATTAAGCCGCCAGAGCGTAGTTGTCGTCGTTGGCAACTGTAGTTTGCAGCAAAGTTTTACGAGGTTCACTGCACCTCGGCACGCCCCTGAAGGTTCGCAACCCACGTCGAAGCCGGTCGCCCCCTTCAAGATACGCATACAGTATAGACGAAAAGCGACTTTTCAACGGTTTGTTTGGTCAGCGCCTGCCTACGTCGCGCAAAGTGCTCGACAATCTGCTGATCAAGACGCGGGTGATGGCCAATGCGATGCTGGCATCCTCCTGAACAAGTTTAACGAAAACGTCCTGTCGCAGCGCAAGCACTCGCACATCCGTATTGCAGCGTATGGAGGTGCTGCGTGGCTGAGCCGCCAGCAGCGACATTTCGCCAAATATTTGATGGCGTCCGAGCGTCGCGACGATGGTTTCGCGCTCTGGCTGCTCGAGCACGACATCGACTTCACCGTCCAAGATGACGTATGCCTTTTCGCCCGGCTCTCCTTGGCGGAACACATATTGTTGCGATGCGTAGTCGAGTTGATCGCTCGTGAAAGCAAGGAGTTTTAGTTTCGCGCGATCTATGGCAGCGAAGAGCGGAATCTGCGAAAGGATCTCGGCGGTAGCGCCTAGACCAACATGCCTCTGTTGCGATGGCGCCGATGTCGTCGCATCTGCGGCAATCAGCAGCTTACGCTCGAACAGGCGTCCCTGACGTAGTTCGAGCAGAGATTTGAAGTCGCCGGTTCGGCTTTCGTCAGGTTCAATGATGAAAAAACTCGAGTCATTCATGAATGACTTCACTGCTCTCAGGATTTCGCTTTGTTTCGACGGCTCAATTGCCGAGAACGCTTCTTTAGCAATCAGTATGTTTGGCTTTTTTATCAGAGCTCTAGCAAGTACCAGTCGCTGTCTTTGCGAGGCGGTCAGGCGTGCGCCGCCAACCCCGATTTCGTACTGCATGCCGAGTCGGCGAATACTCGCAGAAAGTCCCCGGTCTTCCACGACCAGTCTGATGATTTCGTCAATTTTCGCGAGTTGATCCGGGTGGGCTATCACGGTTTTGCCATAGATCAAGTTATCGCGGACGCTGAGTGCCGGATTGACTACTGCGCTATCGAAAAAGGCGATCCGATCTGCCATCTCCTCCGGCAATGTCTCGCGAAAGCGCATGCGTGCTTCGATGATGGTTGATCGGAACCGATCATCGATCATACCGATAGGGTGCTTGGCTGGGATGAGCTGAAGTGCAATTTGCAGCAGTCTTTGGCGATCTTCGTCGGTAGGCTTGAAGGCTGCCATTCCCTCGTAACGGCGCAGTAGTCGTTCAAACTCGGGCATTTCATCGCTACGGATGAAATTGAAGCTTTGAAAGAACGCGTCGGCAGGATCGAGATCGCGAAACATCTCGATCATCAACGCTGCGATATTGCGACCTTTGTCGGTCAGATCGGAAGTTAGATCTGCCTGGTCTAAGCTGGACAGAACGTGCGACTGAATCACTCTCGCATCGTCTTCTTTGCCATCCCGTAGCGCACCGAAGACGACGTTCTCGAGTATTGAGGCATTCTCCATGAACCGAGTTGGATCGAATGACTCGACCGCGTCAGCTAGATGAGTTTCGGCCAACCTCCGGCGAGTTTGATCTCGTGCCGCGAGTAGTTGCCTCGCGGTGTCTTCATTCAGTTCGTTGGCGTTTCGACGGATTCCCCACTCCAAGGCATCAGCATCGAGTCCGGTAATGTGCAAGACAGTATCGATATGCGCGTCAAGCGAAAGCCGATCGTGACCGCAGACCGCATCGTAATCGATCCAGTCTGCATCCGGATCGAGTGTGGAGTTGCCGGTCAGTGAGGCCTCTCGAATCTCACGTGGATTCTGTAGTTCTCGAGCTGGGTTCCTCGCCAAAGGATAGAGAAGGCTCTGGCGAAAAGTCCCGCTGCCGGGCAACGAGTCCGGCCCCGCATAGGCGATGACTCGGCTGATCACTCGGTCAGGCAGCGTACTGAGGTTAGTCTCACCAATGCGCACTTCCCCTGAGGTTGGTGGTGTCTGTCGTTGCAGCAGACGCGAAAGTTCATCGCGACTGTTACCGTTGCCACCAACGAAGGCTACGTGCGCCGGCAGCGGCAACCGAAGGTTGACGCCATCGAGTGGTTTGGCGCCATCGCCGGAGTCAACAATGACATTGCTCAAGATAAGTGCGGCTTCGTCGAAGTCTATCTTTGATGTTTCGCCGGTGATAACAGAGCGATCTAATAGGGAGTTCGGAGAGAAAAACTCGCTCAACTGGGCATATTTGACACTGGAGTCCGCAGCTTTCTGGTAATAATCGATCAGGTCTTTCCACGGGGCGTACATGTCCTTATGGGCCGCCAGCACTGCGACTAGAGAGCCAATGCTGATCTCATCCTGAATCACCAAGTAGCCGCCGATCGACAAAAAGAAAAACGGTGTCAACTGCGAGAAAAATTGATTGAGTACGTTGATCGTGTATCGAAGTGTGGCGATCCGCACGCGAATGTCGAAAATCGTCTGCAGTCGTTTGCCAATGATGGCTAGCTCGAGTCGTGAGGTGTCGTGGCCGTGAATCTCTGCGGCATTAGCAATGATGTGTTCGACGTTGTCTGATACGTGCCTGAGTTCGATAGCTCGTCGACGCTCTAGATCATTGAGTTTGGTTTGAATTTTTGGAATGAGGTAGAGCTGAAGTGGGTATAGGGCGAGTGCCGCGGCGCCCATCAACCAGTCCTGCATGAAGATAAACAGAAGTACCGTGAAGAGTGTCCCGGCTGCCACGGTGGGTACCGTGAACGCTTCTGACATGAAAAAGCCTAACGGTGAGGTCTCGGCGGCGACCATCGACACCACTTGCCCTGAAGACTGCGTTCGGAAGTTCTTCACGGGAAATCGTAAAAGGCGCTCAATTAGTTCGTAGCGTAAGCGTCGAAGCAGTCGATCGCCGACACGATATCGATAGGTGGAGGTGAGAAACTTGAACGCTCCACCGAGCAAAACGAGCGCCAAAAAGGCAGCGCTGAGTGTCATTAGGAAGGGGATCTGCTCTAGTTCGAAACCGAGCACGCTTTTCGGAAACTGACCGTCATCCGCTAACGCTTCATTGATGATGATCTTCGGTAATTCGAACGAGTAATAGAGGATCGGCATCCCTGCGAGCGATAGCAATACAAGCGCTATCTGATCTCGCTTGCTGTAGCGCAGGATAAATCTATAAATGCCGGATTCCACGGATCGTCGGTCTTAATCGTCAGTTTAGAGGACGCGTTCAGCGCGTTGGCGATAAAGAAATTAGAGGTGCCATGCGTGCCGTGTCTCCGCTTTGAAGCATCAGCATCATGCTGAGTAGCGCAAACGTCGTTCGCGAGTCGGGATCCCTGGAAGGAATGTAGAACCACTGATCTCGGTAGCGAACCTTGACGGCGGCGTCCACAGGCTTGCCAGCCGAGGTTTGCACTCTAAACAGATCTCCGCCCCGGTCGAACACGCCGCCCTCCAGCCGACGCCGTTGCAGCACGCCCTCACTTAAGTCGCCGGTAGGGGCTTCGACGCCATTCGACAAGAAGTAAAAGGATGAATACAACGATCGCGTCGCGAGGAATACGTAGGAGTTCGGGTCTGGGCGGTCACCAATGCCAAGCTGAACGCGAATTGGGCGTCCATCCGCTGGGAAATTCATCAGGCGACACGCTTCCTGGTATGCCTCGGTCGTGAGTGCCGACGCGGTCGGAATCATCGCGAGGATATCGACATTGTTGTAAGTCTCGAGCGCAAAAGAAAGTTGATCGGCTCGTTGCAGTGTGCGCAGGTGATCGACCAAGGTTTGGTAGTCACCTGTGCCCGCGGTGGTGTTCTTCAGGCCGGCGAAGGAGTCGCCGGCGACGAGAAGCACGCGCTCGATACTCCAACCGGACTGTAACAACAAAGAAATCGTTCGCAGATCGATTGGCGTCAGGATCTGACGAACGAATCGTTCGCCCGTGTTGGGTGAGTAAAAAACCAGTGGCGAGTCGCTGTAACTTCCGCCGATGCCGCCGTTGTAAGAGTCGGGACTGCCGCCACCCGGGAAAAAGCCTGAGAGATTCAAACTGGCAGATCGTGAAATCGAACTGGAAACTGACGCGACCTCGAGAAACATCACCGGGTCGTTGTATCGCTGTCGGACGATGTTCAGCAGTAACTGCTCACCATCGGTGCGTTGAATCGCCGAGTTGAACTCCGTGCGTGACAACTCGAGACCGCGAGGCCCCATCGAGACGCATCCAGAGAGGAAGAGGCTGGCCGCGACCATCACGCCGAGGGCGAGACGTTGGTTGAGGTGGACGTGTTGCATGAGAAATCCCTGGGCGAGGCTGGGTTCAAAACGACTTATTCGATGCGGCGCACACGACAGCGGGGATTGAGTTTCCCCAATCCCCGCTGACTATCAGACAAAAGTGTGCGGCGAAATCAGCCGCCCGGCGGCTGATTCGGCGGCGTGCCGCCCGGTGGAGGCGGCACCGAGCCACCCGGAGGCGGCGGCGGACCCATCGGGCTGCCTTGCGGGGGCTTACCACCTTGCGGCGGCTGCTTCGGCCCACTCATCGGGGACATCATCGGCGGTTGAGGCGGCTTCGTTCCTCCTTGCGGCGGACCGGCCGGCGGCTGAGTGCCTGGAGACGGCGGATTACCACCCTGCGGCGGCTGTTTCGGTCCGCTCATCGGAGGCATCGTCGGCGGTTGTGGCGGTTTCGCGCCACCTTGCGGCGGGCCAACCGGGGGCTGAGTACCCGGAGGCGGCGGGTTGCTGCCCTGCGGGGGCGCTCCAGTGGGCGGATTGCCTTGCGGTGGCTGCTTCGGTCCGCTCATCGGCGGCATCATCGGCGGCTTTTGGCCGCCCTGCGATTGCGAGCCGGGCTGCGGCGGCGTCGGCGGGTTAGGCGGCGAGGGCGGTGTTGGGGGCTGGGCTTGGTCGGCGAGAGCGAGGCTTTGCGGTCCGGTCAGGTTGGCACCGGTCGCGAATACCAACGCGGTTGCCGCAGCAGCGACGCCTAAGCGAATGGGTTTCACGCGGGAACTCCGTAGTGGTTGTTGTTTGCGAGCGATATGGGTAACTCCATTTTGGAACAGAGTCAACGAATCGCACGTGACATCGCCGTAAGGCAGCGGGGATTCAACCTCGACGCAACAATCTCGCCTTATCGCGTGACCAATCGCGCTCTTTTTCGGTCTCGCGTTTGTCGTGCTGCTTTTTGCCCTTGGCGAGACCAATGCGGATCTTCGCCTTGCCGCGCTGCCAATACAGCTCGAGAGGCACGATGGTGTAGCCCTTGCGCTCCACCGCACCGATGAGGTGGGCGATCTCGCTGTGATTGAGCAGCAGCTTACGGGTGCGTGCTGGGTCGGCGATAACGTGCGTGGACGTCGTCTTGAGCGGATTGATATGAGCGCCGATCCAGAACACTTCGCCATCACGCACGAACACGTGTGACTCGGTGATTTGCGCCTTGCCCGCACGCAGTGCCTTGACCTCCCAGCCTTCGAGCACGAGACCGGCTTCGTAGCGCTCCTCGATGAAATAATCGAAGCGCGCACGACGATTCTCGGCGATCGTTTTTGATCCTTCGCTGGTCTTGGCCTTCGTCTCGGTCTTCATGGTCTGCAGGCATTCTATACAATGCGCTGATGCGCGAAGTCGTTCGTTCTGCGATGGTGGGTGTCTCTGCCCTGAAGCTCTACGAGCTCATTAACGATGTGGAGCGTTATCCCGAGTTCGTTCCGGGTTGTCGTGTCGCCCGCATCGAAGAACGAGGTGAGGGCTACGTCATCGCCACGCTTGGCGTGCAGCGTAGCGCGCTCAACACTGAGTTCACCACGCGCAACGAGCTCGAACCCGGTCGTCGGGTGACTATGCGACTTGTCAAAGGGCCGTTCCGATTCCTCGAAGGGGTATGGGATATCGAGCCGATCGGCGAGCAGGGTTGCTCCGTCACGCTACGGCTGCGTTTTGAGTTCGCGAATCGTCTCGCGGGTGCGATGTTCGCACCCCTGTTCGAAGAGACAGCCGCTTCGTTGGTCGATGCCTTCGTGCGCCGGTCGCGTCAATCGTGAAGTGTTCTTTCGCTGTCGCCTTGCAGAGCTGGCAGGGCGAGTTACCGATGATTCTGGAGTCAGGTGCGACCGTCGACGATTTGTTGCGACACGTTAAGCCTGTAGTCGAAAAGCAGCTCCAATCGGCGGGGCAGTACGCAGTCGATGAGACATGGTGGCGTGAGGCGCCGGTCGGAATTTTCGGTGAGCGCTGCGATCGATCACGCGCCCTCGTCGAGGGCGATCGGGTCGAGATGTATCTGCCGTTAAAAGTGGATCCGAAAGCCGCACGCAGGCAGCGAGCGCAACCGCATCAAACCGAGAAGGGCCGCAATCCGCTCACCCGAAAACCGGGTCGTTGAGCGGACCCGTCAGGGCGTGGCAGCGGCGGGCGTTGCGCTGGCCGCAGGAGCTTCGGTTGCCGGAGGTTCGGTGGTCGGGACTTCCGTCGGCGCACCCACGTTTTCGATGCGGCTGACTTTCTCATCGGTGAAGTAAATCGTCAGGCGCTGTTCCTCGGCTTTCTGCAGGCGACCGACCTTCAGGTAGTAGAGGTAGTCCCAGCGATCACGATCGAACGCATCGGGCAGCATCGGCGTGCCGAGCAGGAAGCGAACCTGCGCACGGGTCATGCCTTCCTTGACCTGCACAACCTGGCGCGCATCGAGGAAGTTGCCTTGCTGCACCGTCATTCGGTACACGCAGCCTGACGTCGGCAGAGCGATGAGCAGGACGGCCAGCAGGGCGAGGCCTCGCAGGCGAGGACGAAAGACTGGAGCAGGTCGGCGGCGCTGTACCATAATCGCCGCATTCTAACCCAACCCGTCGGGGCTCACGTGGAAAGCAAGGATCTACGCAAGGCTGGGCTGAAGGTGACGTTGCCGCGCGTCAAGATTCTCGAGATCCTCGAGGGTAGCGGCAACCGGCACTTGTCAGCCGAAGACATCTATCGACGCCTGGTCGACTCCCGCGAGGATATCGGCCTTGCGACCGTTTATCGCGTGTTAACGCAGTTCGAGGCCGCGGGTCTCGTGACCCGCCACCATTTCACCGATGGCATGGCGGTCTTTGAGCTCAACGAGGGTGCGCACCACGATCACATCAAGTGCGTCGATTGCGGGCACGTTGAAGAGTTCATGGACGAGGATATCGAGCGGCGGCAACACGCCGTTGCCGAGCGTCACGGCTTTGAAATCACCGACCACGCGCTCGTGGTTTACGGGCACTGCCGGAAGACGAACTGCCCGCATCGCGCGAACGCGGTGGACTGACTCCGCCACACAGCATTTCGGCGGCGTGTTGGCGCGCCGTATCGGTGATGGTGACGCCACCGAGCATCCGGGCAATTTCTTCGATTCGCTCGGCACCTTGCAGGTCGCAGATGCCGGTCTGAGTTCGCTTGCCATCGCTCTGCTTGCGCACCTGCAGATGCTGGGTGCCGAGGGCAGCCACCTGCGGAAGATGCGTCACGCAAAGTACCTGCGCGCTCTGCGCGAGTGCGGCGAGTTCGCGACCAACGATTTCGGCGACGGCGCCCCCTACACCGGAGTCGACTTCGTCGAACACCATGCAAGCGGCCGAGTTCGCATCGTTCGTGGCACGTGCCGCGAGCGCCACTTGCACGGCCAGTGACAGACGCGATAGTTCGCCGCCCGAGGCCACCTTGGCGAGCGGGCGAGGAGGTTGGCCTGCATTGGCTGACACTTGGAACTCCACGCTCTCTGCACCATGGGCTTGCGTGAGTTCAGTCGATGCTTGAGGGTTGAGCGCGATACGAAACTCGCCACCCACCATGCCGAGACCTTGCATGCGCCGTGTGATGTCGGCGGCGAGCTCGTCGGCGGCTTTGCGTCGCAGCTTCCCGAGTTGTGCGGCGAACTTTCGCCATTCGGCGCTGACGCGATCACGCTCGGCGGTGAGCGATCCGGAGTGCTGTTCGAGTTTTTCGAGTCGGTCGAGCTCGACCCCAAGTTCCGAAAACACCGCCGGCAAGGCTTCGGGTGCGACGCGGTGCTTGCGGGCTAGCGACTCGATGGTCGCCAAGCGTTGTTCGACGAGCTCCTGACGACCTGGGTCGGCCTCGAGTTTGTCGAGATAGCGGGTGAGATCGCCCGCCACATCGCGCAGCCGGATTACGGATTCCTCGAGTGCGGGGAGACTCTCGGCCAGCGCGGCATCGAGGTGGGCAACTTGGCGCACCTGGTTCAGTGCGCGAGCGGCGAGTGCGTGCGCATTTGATGACTCGTTCGCATCGATGAGCTCTAGCGCGACACGGGCGGCGTCGGCGAGTTTTGCGCCATGCGTCAAGCGGTGTCGCTCCTCCATCAGTGATGCGAGCTCGCCCTCTTTGAGCGCGACCGTTTCCCACTCGTTGATTTGATGTCGCAACAATTCGAGTCGCGAGTCGCGATCGCGCGCCGCGGTCAAAAGATCCTCGAGTGATTCGTCGGCTTTGACGCGCTCGCGATGTAGGTCTGCGACTCGATCGGCAAGATTCGTCGCGCTCGCGTAGGTGTCGAGCAGCTCACGCTGCGCATGGCTTCGCATCAAAGATTGAAACTCATGCTGGCCATGGATGTCGGCCAGCCATTCGCCCGCGTGTCGTAGTAATTGAACGGCGACCGTCTGGCCATTCAGATAAGCGCGGGATTTGCCGTCGCGTTGAATGACGCGCCGCACGACGAGTTCCTCGTCGCTCTCGATGCTCTGTTCCTTCAACCACTCGCGCAGCGCCGCGGGTGTGCCGGTAAGTTCGAAGGTCGCGGTGATTTCAGCCCGATCGGCGCCATGACGGATCACCTCGGCGCCGGCTCGGCCACCGATCGCCAGTTGCAAGGCATCGACCAAAATCGACTTACCCGCGCCGGTTTCGCCGGTGAGCACGGTGAGGCCTTTGCGAAGATCGAGTTCGACACTCTCGATGATCGCGAAGTCACGGATGTGCAGGTGGCTCAACATGATGAAAGTTCGTCAGCGCAAAGCATCGAAACTGCGGCGCCCCCAGTTGAGTTTGCTGCGCAGCAGTCGGAAGTAGTCGTAACCCGCCGGATGCAACAGCGTGACGCGCTGCGCTGCCGGACGAATCGCGAGGGTGCCGCCAGGGGCTAGACGCCCGAGCGGATGACCATCGCAGGCGACCTCGGCGATCGAGTCGGGTCGATCCAACATCCGAACCTCAACGATGGATTTGGCGCCGACCACGATGGGGCGGTCGGAGAGCGTATGCGGACAGATGGGCGCGACCACGAACACTTCGAGCTCGGGATCGACGATCGGCCCGCCGCAGGAGAGGGCATAGGCCGTGGAGCCGGTGGCACTCGCCACCACGAGACCATCACCGCCGTGTGCGTTGACGAAGCGGCCGTTGATCCAGGTTTCGTAATCGACGAGGCGACCGATTTGACTCGTTTGCAGAACGATGTCGTTGAGTGCGAGACCGGCCTTGCGCTGTCCGTCGGCGGTGGTGAGTTCGGCCGAAAGCAAAGGCCTCGAGTCACGGGCGCAGCGACCCTCTATCGCATCATCGACCGAAGCGAGCATGTCTTCGGGCATGACATCGGTGAGGAAGCCCAGCCGACCACGGTTAACGCCAAGCAACGGCGTATCAGTGCGCGCGAAAAGGCCCGCAGCGTGCAGCAATGTGCCATCGCCGCCGATGGCGATCACAAGATCGGTGTCGTCTGCGAGGGTGTCATCCGGTACGAAGCGCACCGCTAGGTCGGGCAAGCGTTCGGCCTCGGACTCAAGCGCCAACACCTCGATCTGCCGTTCGCCGAGGTGGCGAGCGAGCAGGGCGGCACTTTCGGCGACGCGAGCATCGGCGAAGCGGGTGACGAGGGCGCAGCGACGGATGAGGGACATGCAAAGGCACCGAATGAGAGCTGCGCCGTTTTATCACGGAGCCCGGGGTGGCACCAACGCATAAACGGGTCGCTTGACGGGATTCGTCATGGGTCGGTAGCGTTTTACCCATGGCTCATGATTACGACTCCCTGAACGATCGCGCTCAACAGCTGCTGCGGGTACTCGTCGAGAGCTACATACGGGATGGGCAGCCCGTTGGTTCGCGCGCTTTGTCACGCGAATCGGGCCTGAGTCTCTCGTCTGCGACCATTCGCAACGTCATGGCCGATCTCGAGGAGCTCGGCTTCGTCGTCTCGCCGCATACCTCCGCCGGGCGCATCCCGACCGATCGTGGCTATCGCTTCTTCGTCGACACCCTGTTGCGCTCGCGTCCCCTTGAGGGGCTGGCGGCGGACGAACTGCGGCAGCAATTTGGGCCGAGCCTCACGGGCGATCCCAAAGCCTTGGTCGCGAACGCCTCGCAGCTGCTCTCGAACGTGACTCGCTTGGCCGGTGTCGTCACCGTGCCGCGACCCAAGGTCGCCTCGATCACCCAGATCGAGTTCGTCGCGCTCTCGGAAAATCGCGTGTTAGTGGTGATGGTGTTCGATGATCGCGAAGTGCAGAACCGCATCATTCACCTCTCGCGTCACTACTCAGGCGAGGAACTGCGGCGCGCCGCCCACTACCTGAACGAGCAACTGGTCGGCCGCACGCCAGAGGAAGCGCGGCGCGAGATCTTGCAGCAATTGCAGGATGCGCATGAGCATATGAACGCTTTGATGCTCGATGCGATCGGCGCAGCGCAGCAGGTGGTCAATCAGGCGCCGACCCCGGCCGCGGGCCTCGAGTACATCGTGGCGGGCGAAACCAATCTCATGGGCGTGGCGCAGCTCTCCAATGTCGAGAAGTTGAAGCGGCTGTTCGAGGCTTTCAATGAGCGCCGCGACTTCTTGCACCTGCTCGACCAAAGCCTGCATGCCGAGGGTGTCCAGATCTTCATCGGGCAGGAGTCGGGCTATCGCGTGCTTGATGATTGCAGCATCGTCACGGCGCCTTACAGCGGTGACGATGGTGTCATGGGGGTGATCGGGGTCATCGGCCCGACTCGCATGGCCTACGAGCGAGTGATCCCCATCGTTGACATGACGGCGCGGCTCCTAGGCTCCGCCTTGAATTCCCGCCGCTAGACCCCATCTTCGCGTCAGGGAGTGGGTCAGATAGCGGCGGCTTTGAGCTGCAGCTAATTCTAAATTCCCATCGTAAATCATTGTTTTTAAGGTGATATTCCATGAGTGAATCGCCGGAACAGGCGGCTGCGGCCAGCCCGGAACTCGAGTCGCTGCGCGAGGAGCTTGCGGTGACGCGCGCGCTCGTCGAGCAGCTGAAGGATGAAAAGCTTCGTGTTCTCGCTGAACTCGACAACATTCGAAAGCGCGCGCAACGCGATGTTGAGCAGGCGCATCGCTATGCCCTCGAGAAGTTCGCTGCGGAGCTGCTGCCCGTAAAAGACAGCCTTGACCTCGGTGTCGAGAACGCTGGTAAAGCGGATGCAGCGGCGCTCGCCGAAGGGCAGGCCGCAACGCAGCGGTTGCTCGCTAAAGCAATGGAGAAAGCGGGCATCGTCGACCTTAATCCGGTGGGCGAGCCCTTCGATGCGAATCTGCACGAGGCGATGGCGGCGCAGCCCTCCGAAACCGCCGAGCCCAACTCGGTTCTCGCCGTGATTCAACGCGGCTATACGCTTAACGGACGATTGCTGCGCGCTGCGCGCGTCATCGTCGCACGCGCTCCGGGTTGAATCCCACCCGGCTTGAATCCGCAACGAATACCCCCATTTAAAGCGGCATAACGGGCCGATGGCCCCACGAAATCCGCAACGGAGCACACATCATGGCAAAAGTTATCGGCATCGACCTCGGCACGACGAACTCCTGTGTCGCCATCATGGACGGCGGCAAGCCGCGCGTGATCGAGAACAGTGAGGGTGATCGTACGACTCCCTCGGTGGTCGCCTTCACCAAGGACGATGAGGTTTTGGTCGGCCAGTCGGCCAAGCGTCAGGCGGTCACCAATCCGTCGAACACCCTTTATGCGGTCAAGCGTCTGATCGGGCGTCGCTTCGACGAGAAGATCGTCCAGAAGGACATCGACATGGTGCCGTACAAGATCGTCAAGGCGGACAACGGCGACGCCTGGATCGAATCGCAGGGCAAGAAGATGGCGCCGCCGGAGATCTCCGCGCGTGTGCTGATGAAGATGAAGAAAACCGCTGAGGAGTTTCTCGGCGAGGAAGTGACCGAAGCCGTGGTGACGGTGCCGGCGTACTTCAACGACTCGCAGCGTCAGGCCACCAAGGATGCCGGTCGCATCGCGGGGCTCAACGTCAAGCGCATCATCAACGAGCCGACGGCCGCAGCGCTCGCATACGGTCTCGACAAGGACGGCGGTGATCGCAAGATCGCGGTGTACGACTTGGGTGGCGGCACGTTCGACGTGTCGATCATCGAGATCGCCGAGGTCGATGGTGAGCGTCAGTTCGAAGTGCTCTCGACCAATGGCGACACGTTCTTGGGCGGTGAAGATTTCGACCTGCGCATCATCAACCACCTGGCCGACGAGTTCCTGAAGGAGTCGGGGGTCGATGTGCGCAAGGATCCGCTTGCCGTGCAGCGCCTGAAGGAAGCGGCCGAGAAGGCGAAGATCGAGCTTTCCTCGAGCCAGCAGACCGACATCAACCTGCCTTACATCACGATGGATGCAACTGGCCCGAAGCATCTGGCGGTGAAACTCACCCGTGCCAAACTCGAGTCGCTGGTCGAAGATCTCGTCAAGCGCACGATCGAGCCCTGCAAGATCGCGTTGAAAGACGCGGGTCTCTCGGCGGCCGAGGTTTCCGAGGTGATCCTCGTCGGTGGTCAGACGCGCATGCCGCTCGTACAGAAGTACGTCAAAGATTTCTTCGGCAAGGATCCCCGCAAGGACGTCAACCCGGATGAGGCGGTCGCGGTCGGCGCTGCGATTCAGGGCGGTGTGCTCGCCGGTGACGTGAAGGATGTGTTGTTGCTCGACGTGACGCCGCTGTCGCTCGGTCTTGAGACCTTGGGTGGCGTGATGACCAAGCTTATCGAGAAAAATACGACTATCCCGACCAAGCACTCTCAGGTGTTCTCGACCGCCGAGGACAACCAGACCGCCGTGACCATCCACGTGTTGCAGGGTGAGCGTGAGCGCGCCCTCGACAACAAGTCGCTCGGCAAGTTCGATTTGACGGATATTCCATCGGCTCGTCGTGGCACGCCGCAGGTCGAAGTGACGTTCGACATCGACGCCAACGGCATTCTCAACGTGTCGGCTAAGGATAAGGCGACCGGCAAGGAGCAGCGCATCGTCATCAAGGCCTCGTCTGGCCTTTCGGAGGACGAAATCAAGCGCATGGTGAGCGATGCCGAGGCGCATGCCGAGGAAGACAAGAAGTTCCGTGAGCTCGTCGAGACGCGTAACAAGGCCGATGGCCTCGTGCACTCGGTCGAGCAGACGCTCAAAGATTTGGGTGAAAAGGTCGCCACCGAGGAGCGCGTCAAGGTCGAGAATGCCCTCAACGATCTCAAGGCCGTTTTAAAGGATGACGACAAGGACAAGATCGAGAAGAAGCTCGAGGCGCTGATGCAGGCTTCTAGTGCGATCGCCCAGCAGGCTTATGCGCAACAGTCGGGCGAGGGCGGCGAGGGCGCTGCAGCGGCAGGTAGTGCCGAAGGCTCGGGTAAGGATCGTGGCGATGTGCTCGATGCCGAGTTCGAGGAAGTGAAGGATAAGGATCAGGACCGCAAGGCTTCCTGATCGGCCTTACGCCGACTGAACTCACATGGCCAAACGCGACTACTACCAGATCCTCGACGTCGCCAAGGGTGCGTCGGAGGCCGACATCAAGAAGGCCTACCGACGCCTCGCGATGAAGTATCACCCAGACCGTAATCCGGGTGATGCCGAGGCCGAGGAGCAATTCAAAGAGGCGAAGGAAGCCTACGAAGTGCTCTCCGATGCGCAGAAGCGCGCCGTCTACGACCAGCACGGTCACGATGGCATGGAGGCCATGCGTCAAGGCGGCGGGCCCGGTGGCGCCGGATTCGGCGGTGGTGACTTCGGCGATATCTTTGGCGAAGTTTTCGGCGATATCTTTGGTGGTGGTCGTCGTGGCGGTCGCTCGCAGGTTTTCCGCGGCGCGGATCTGCGTTACGAGCTTGAACTCGATCTGGCGCAAGCCGTTTTCGGCTATACGACCGAAGTTGAGATTCCGCGCTTGATGGAATGCGAGACCTGTCACGGCAGCGGCTGTGCCAAGGGCTCGAGCCCCGTCACCTGCGATCAATGCCAAGGCAGCGGCCAAATGCGGATCTCGCAGGGCTTCTTCCAGTTGCAGCAGCCCTGTAACAAGTGCCGCGGCACGGGCCGCATCATCAAAAATCCTTGCGATACCTGTCTCGGTCAGGGGCGTGTACGTCGTACGCGCACGCTGTCGGTCAAGGTGCCGGCAGGTGTTGCGACCGGTGATCGGATTCGTCTGGCCGGTGAAGGTGAGGCGGGCCGCAATGGTGGGCCGCCGGGCGATCTCTACATCGAGATGAACGTCAAACCGCACCCGATCTTCGAGCGCGAGGGTGACGATCTTTCTTGCGAAGTGCCGATTAGTTTTGCGACCGCCGTGCTCGGTGGTGCGGTGAACGTACCTACACTCGAGGGTGAAGTATCCATCAAGATTCCGGCTGAGACCCAGTCGGGTCGCGTTTTCCGTTTGCGCGACAAAGGCGTCAAACCGGTGCGCGGTGGCAGTCGAGGCGACCTGTTCTGTCGCGTTGTGGTAGAAACGCCGGTGAAACTGTCGTCCGAGCAGCGCGATTTGCTGCGCCGATTCGATGAGTCACTGCGCGGCGATGGCCAAGGCCACACGCCGCGTGAAGAGGGCTTCTTCGAGGGCGTAAAACGCTTCTTCTCCGGCGGCAACTAAACCGTCAGGAGTATTTTCATGCGAGTGGTGATCGTCGGAGCCTCGGGCCGGATGGGGCTCGCCATTACGCGTGCCGCTCTCGAAATGGGCGATGTCATGTTCGTCGGCGCCATCGACCGCGAGGGTGCCGCTGCTGTCGGACGCGATCTAGGTGAACTGGCCGGCTTGCCCGCGATCGGGACTCGGATCACGACGGATCTGACGGCCGTACTCGGTGATGCTGAGGTTGTGATCGATTTCTCCGCGGCCAGTGCGTCGCGCGGCAATCTCGCCGCTTGCGCTAACGCCGGTGTGCCCATCGTCATCGGTACGACGGGGCTCGATGCCGAGACGCACAGCGCGGCTGCTCTGGCTGCGCAACGGATTCCGGTGCTCATCGCCGCCAACACCAGCCTAGGTGTGACGATGCTGCTCGAGCTCGTACGCCAAGCAGCGCGATCGTTGCCTACAGACTTCGATATCGAAATCGTCGAGGCCCATCACCGACACAAGCAGGACGCGCCATCGGGCACGGCGTTGGCGCTCGGTCAGGCGGCCTCGGATGGTCGTGACATTGCGTTCCAGCGCGACTCGGTGCGGTACCACGTTGACGGCGGCGCACGACCGGCTGGTGAGATCGGCTACGCCGTCATTCGGGGCGGGGACGTGGTGGGTGACCACACGGTGGCCTTTCTCGGCGCAGGGGAACGGGTGCTGCTGTCACACCAGGCCACAGACCGGGCAATCTTTGCTCGGGGTGCCTTACGGGCAGCGAAATTTTTGTGTGAACAGTCGCCCGGCCGCTATGAAATGGGCGACGTAATTCGTCTTAAAACAAGAACTTAGGCGATTCTATCGGTGTTTCGTATCGGTGCGATTTCACCCCGAATTCCATGGACAGGATGGGGTCCGAAAACATAGAATTTCCTTCTAATCCGATAGCCGGGTTAGTCCGAGCAAGGCGGGAGGCATTCGAGAGAATGTCTCCCGTTTTGTCCATCTGATACCCGCGCTCTGCGTCGGAGAGTGTTTTTGCAGAGCAACGGGTGACTGAGTGAGCGAAGCAGTGCTGGCGCTCGCGGATGGTTCGACCTTCCGCGGCCAATCGATCGGTGCGACAGGTAATACCTCCGGCGAAGTCGTTTTCAATACCGCGTTGACCGGTTATCAGGAAATTCTTTCCGACCCGTCCTACTCGCGGCAGATAGTCACTCTCACTTATCCCCACATAGGCAACGTCGGTACCAACGACGACGACATGGAGTCCGTTGCAGCGTATGCGGCAGGGCTCGTGATCCGTGATCTGCCACCGCGGCTCAGCAACTACCGCTCCACGCGCAGCCTGCCTGACTTTCTGATTCACCACGGTGTCGTTGCCATCGCCGATATCGACACGCGACGCCTAACGCGCATCCTGCGCGAGAAGGGCGCGCAGAACGGTGCGATCGTGACCGGCGAAGCGAGTAAATCGGGTGATCTGGCCAAACTCGAAGCAGCGGCGCTCGAAGCGGCGCGTGCTTTCCCTGGTTTGAAGGGAATGGATCTTGCCAAGGTCGTCTCGGTGCGTGAGCGCTACGAGTGGATAGCCGGCTCCACGTTCGATGCGCCGCCCGCGCGCACCGGTCACAAGCCGTATCGCGTTGTTGCCTTCGACTTTGGCGTGAAGCACAACATTCTTCGCTTGTTGGTCGATGCGGGCTGTTCGGTCACGGTCGTTCCTGCGCAGACACCGGCGAGTGAAGTACTGGCACTGAACCCGGAGGGCGTGTTCCTCTCGAACGGCCCCGGTGATCCAGAGCCGTGTGATTACGCCATTCGCGCCATCGGCGAAATTCTCGAGGCGAACGTACCGATCTTCGGCATCTGCCTTGGTCACCAGTTGCTCGGGCTTGCGAGCGGTGCTCGCACGATGAAGATGAAGTTTGGCCATCACGGCGCGAACCATCCCGTGCAGGATCTCGAGAGCCGTCGCGTGTTGATCACCTCGCAGAACCACGGCTTTGCGATCGATGAGAGCAGCTTGCCTGCCAAGCTCGTGGCAACCCATCGCTCGTTGTTCGATGGCACCTTACAGGGCGTGGCGCGCACCGATCGCGACGCCTTCAGTTTCCAGGGGCATCCTGAAGCGAGCCCCGGTCCCCACGACGTCAGCCATTTGTTCGATCGCTTTACGGCGGCCATGCAGCGCCGTCGTTCGGCTTGATCGAGAAACCGAGTCCGCCATGCCGAAAAGAACCGACATCCAAAGCATCCTGATCATCGGCGCAGGTCCGATCGTCATCGGTCAAGCCTGCGAGTTTGATTACTCAGGTGCGCAGGCGTGCAAAGCGCTGCGGGAGGAGGGCTACCGGGTCATCCTGGTGAACTCGAACCCGGCCACGATCATGACCGACCCCGGCATGGCCGATGCGACCTATATCGAACCGATCAACTGGCGCACCGTCGCCCGCATCATCGAGAAAGAGCGCCCGGATGCGGTGCTGCCGACGATGGGTGGTCAGACGGCGCTCAATACTGCACTCGATCTCGTGCGCGAGGGCGTGCTCGAGAAGTTCGACTGCGAGTTGATCGGTGCTTCGCGGGACGCCATCGACATGGCCGAAGACCGCGAGCTCTTCCGCAATGCGATGCGCGAGATCGGACTCGAGTCGGCTCAGTCGGCGGTTGCCAAAAGTTTGGAAGAGGCTTTCGCGATCCAATCGACGCTCGGCTACCCCTGCGTCATTCGACCGAGCTTCACGCTCGGTGGCTCAGGCGGCGGCATCGCGTACAACCGCGAGGAGTTCGAGTCGATCGTATTGCGCGGTCTTGACGCTTCGCCGACCAGCGAGGTGCTGATCGAGGAGTCGATCCTCGGTTGGAAGGAGTTCGAGATGGAGGTCGTGCGTGATCGCGCCGACAACTGCATCATCGTCTGCTCGATCGAGAACCTCGATCCGATGGGTGTGCACACCGGCGACTCGATCACCGTCGCGCCGGCACAAACATTGACGGACAAAGAATACCAGCGCATGCGCGACGCCTCTATCGCGGTGCTGCGCAAGATCGGTGTCGATACCGGTGGCTCCAACGTGCAGTTCGCCGTGAATCCGGAAGACGGCCGCTTGATCGTTATCGAAATGAACCCGCGCGTATCGCGCTCCTCGGCGCTTGCCTCCAAGGCAACGGGGTTCCCGATTGCCAAGATCGCGGCGAAACTCGCCGTGGGTTACACGCTCGACGAGTTGCGCAACGACATCACGGGCGGCGCGACACCGGCCTCATTCGAGCCGACGATCGATTACGTCGTCACCAAGATTCCGCGTTTTACTTTCGAGAAGTTCCGCGGCGCCAACGACCGTCTCACTACGCAGATGAAATCGGTGGGCGAGGTGATGGCGATTGGTCGCACCTTCCAAGAATCGCTTCAAAAGGCGTTGCGCGGTCTCGAGACGGGTCTCGATGGCTTGTCACCCGTCACCACGCTGCCGCTCGGTGAAGAAGCGGCTGCCACGCTCGCACACAATCTGCGGATGCCGGGTCCTGATCGTCTGCTGCAGACGGCCGACGCCTTCCGAGCCGGTTGGACTTTTGATCGGGTGCATGAGCTCACCCGTATCGATCCCTGGTTCTTGGCGCAGATCGAAGAAATCGTGACGCTCGAGGTCGAGGTTGCCAAAGGCGCTCTTGCGGATCTCGATGCCACGCGTCTGCGACAATTGAAGCGGCACGGCTTCAGTGACTCACGCTTGGCAAAACTCGTCGGTGTGACCGAGAGCGTGATTCGCGCCCGTCGTCAGTCCTTTGGCGTTCGCCCCGTCTACAAGAGAGTCGATACCTGTGCTGCGGAGTTCTCGACCTCGACTGCCTATCTTTATTCGACCTACGAGGAAGAGTGCGAGGCCGAGCCGACGAGCCGCCGCAAGATCGTGATTCTAGGTGGTGGTCCCAATCGTATCGGTCAAGGAATCGAGTTCGACTATTGCTGCGTGCATGCGGCACTCGCGCTGCGCGAAGATGGTTTCGAGACCATCATGATCAATTGCAATCCGGAGACGGTCTCGACTGACTACGACACGTCAGATCGCTTGTACTTCGAGCCGCTGACGCTCGAAGATGTGCTCGAGATCATCGACAAGGAAAAACCCGAGGGCGTGATCGTTCAGTACGGTGGTCAAACGCCACTCAAGCTGTCGCGAGCACTCGAGAAGGCGGGCGCGCCGATCATTGGCACTTCGCCCGAGTCGATCGATGTGGCTGAAGATCGCGAACGCTTCCAGAAGTTAGTGCAGGCGCTCGGGCTTCGCCAACCCGCCAACGCCACGGCGCGCACAGAGTCGCAGGCGCTGGCGCTCGCGCGTGAGGTGGGCTTCCCCTTGGTCGTGCGCCCATCCTACGTGCTTGGTGGACGCGCCATGGAAATCGTCTTCAACGAAGACGATCTGCGCGCCTACATGACCGATGCGGTGAAGGTCTCGAACGAGAGTCCGGTGCTGCTCGATCGATTCTTGGATGATGCGATCGAAGTCGACGTCGATGCGGTCTGCGATGGTCGCAACGTGCTCGTCGGCGGAATCATGGAACACGTCGAGCAAGCCGGCGTTCATTCGGGTGACTCTGGTTGTTCGCTGCCGCCGAATTCGTTGTCGGCCGAACTGCAGGATGCGCTGCGCGACCAGACCAAGCAGCTTGCTCTGGCTCTCAATGTCGTCGGCTTGATGAACATCCAGTTCGCTATTCAGAACGGCGTTATCTTTGTTCTTGAGGTGAATCCGCGTGCATCGCGCACGGCGCCGTTCGTGTCGAAGGCGACCGGACTTGCGCTCGCCAAGATTGGTGCGCGCGTCATGACAGGACAAACGCTGGTGGCCCTCGGTGCCACGAAGGAACGCGTTCCTCCCTATTACTCCGTCAAGGAAGCGGTCTTCCCGTTCGTGAAGTTCCCAGAAGCCGATCCGATGCTCGGCCCCGAGATGAAGTCGACGGGTGAGGTGATGGGCACAGGTCGCAGCTTCGGCGAAGCCTATGCCAAGGCGCAGGCTGCCTCGAGTGTGGTGTTGCCGCGCTCAGGCACATGCTTCCTGAGCGTACGCGAGCGAGACAAGGCGGGCGTGGTGCAATTGGCGCGCCGTCTCACCGAGCGTGGTTTCGATCTTGTGGCGACCGAAGGCACCGCCGCTGTC
>Ga0315903_10002147_pt1 | contig 29540 bp, 26 predicted proteins | sample LakEriMetagenome_7_FD_203524 | JGI IMG/M metagenome (GOLD analysis project Ga0315903, IMG submission 203524) | Freshwater fungal communities from buoy surface, Lake Erie, Ohio, United States - Buoy 2 MA119 | ecosystem: Environmental > Aquatic > Freshwater > Lake | place: USA: Lake Erie, Ohio... | reverse complement strand
CGGCCGCACGCTCGGTGGTGCGGTCAAACAGAAAGTGCAAAGTCGGCACGGTGTGGATGTGCAGGCGCTTGAACAAGCCGCTGCGCAAAAAACCCGCGGCTTGCGTGAGCGCTGCCTGGGTGTCGTCGGGGTCGCCCACCAAGATGCTGTAGAACACCTTGGCGTGCGCGTAATCGGGGGTGACCTCGACCGCCTGGATCGTGACCATGCCCACCCGTGGGTCCTTGAGCTCGCGCGCGATGAGCTCCGTCAGATCGCGTTGGATCTGATCGGCGACTCGAAAACCGCGGTTGGGCGTGGAAGACTTCTTGGCTGGCATGGTGCGGGGGCTCAGAGGCTGCGGGCCACTTCCTTGATTTCGAAGAACTCGAGCTGGTCGCCTTCTTTGATCTCGTTGTAGTTCTTGAGCTTGACACCGCACTCAAAGCCTTCTTTGACTTCGCGAACGTCGTCTTTGAGGCGCTTGAGCGAGTCGAGTTCGCCGGTGTAGACCACCACGTTGTTGCGCAAGAGTCGGAAATGGGCGCTGCGCGTGACCATGCCGGAGGTGACCATACAGCCGGCAATGGTGCCGATCTTGGTGGCCACGAACACGGTGCGGATCTCGGCCATGCCGATGATCTCTTCGCGCTTCTCGGGCGCCAACATGCCCGACATGGCGGCCTTGAGCTCGTCGACCGCGTCGTAAATGATGTTGTAGTAGCGCAGGTCGATGTCGTTACCTTCGGCCAATTTGCGCGCGCCCACATCGGCGCGCACGTTGAAGCCAATGATCACGGCCTTGGACGCGATCGCCAAGTTCACATCGGATTCGCTGATCGCACCCACGCCGGCGTACACCATCTGCACCTTGATCTCGTCGGTCGAAAGCTTGAGCAAGGACGAAGCCAAGGCTTCTTGCGAACCTTGCACGTCGGACTTGATGATGATCGGCAAGACCTTGACCTCACCGGCCGACAAGTCGGTGAACATGGACTCGAGCTTGGCGGCCTGTTGCTTGGCCAGCTTGGTGTTGCGGAACTTGCCTGCGCGGTAAGTGGCGATCTCGCGGGCGCGGCGCTCATCGGCCATGACCATGAAGTCATCACCGGCTTGCGGCACATCCGATAGACCTTGAATTTCCACGGGGATGGAAGGACCGGCTTCTTTGATCGACTTGCCGTTCTCGTCGAGCATGGCGCGCACGCGGCCCGAGGTTTGACCCACCAGCACCACGTCGCCCGTTTTGAGCGTACCGCTTTGCACCAGCACCGTGGCCACCGAGCCGCGGCCCTTGTCCAAACGGGCTTCAATGACCAGACCCTTGGCCATGGCTTGCACTGGGGCCTTGAGTTCCAACACTTCGGCTTGCAGGAGCACTTGCTCGAGCAAGGCGTCGATGCCTTCGCCGGATTTGGCCGACACTCCCACAAAGGGGACTTCGCCACCAAACTCTTCGGGCACCACCTCTTCGGCAATCAGCTCGGAACGCACGCGCTCCAGGTTGATGCCGGGTTTGTCGATTTTGGTCAAGGCCACGACCATGGGCACACCGGCCGCTTTGGCGTGTTTGATGGCCTCTTTGGTCTGGGGCATGACACCGTCGTCGGCGGCACACACCAAGATCACGATGTCGGTGGCTTGGGCGCCACGGGCACGCATGGCCGTGAAGGCCTCGTGACCGGGGGTATCCAAGAACGAGATCATGCCGCGTGGGGTTTCCACGTGGTAAGCACCGATGTGCTGCGTGATGCCGCCGGCTTCGCCCGCGGCCACTTTGGCACGACGGATGTAGTCGAGCAGCGAGGTCTTGCCGTGGTCCACGTGGCCCATCACGGTGACCACTGGGGCGCGAGCAATCAGCTCTGCACTTTGCGAGGACACCTCGTCCACGGTGAACGCTTCTGGATCGTCCAACGCCGCCACCACCGCTTGGTGGCCCATTTCTTCAACCACGATCATGGCCGTGTCTTGGTCCAGCGACTGGTTGATGGTGACCATCTGGCCGAGCTTCATCAGGTGCTTGATGACCTCAGAGGACTTCACACTCATCTTGTGCGCGAGTTCACCCACGGTGATGGTCTCTGGCACATGCACCTCAATGACCTTGAACTCGGTCGGGGCGGAGAATTGGCCGCCACCGTCGCGCGAATCACGGTCGTTGCGACGACCGCCACCTCGTGGGCCCGAGCGCCAGTTGCTGGAGCGACCGGCCGAGGTATCGCCACGGGTTTTGATTTCTTTTTTCTTGCTGGCGTCGTCCTTCCAGGTCGACGACAGGTTCTCCGACTTGACTTCTTTTTTGCCGGCCACACCTGCGTTGGTGCTGACCGCGGGGCGGGCGCTGGGCGTGACCACAGGTTTGTGCAGCGTGCCTTTGGCCACCGCGGGTTTTTCGGGCACGGGGTCGGGCTTTTTGGCGACCAAGGTGCGCGACGGCGTGGCCATCATGGCGCGGATGCTGGCGGCTTCGGTTTCGGCCTTGCGGCGGCGGTCCACCAAATCGGTGGCTTTGGCCTCCTCCACCTTTTTGGCTTCGGCTTTTTTCGCTTTATCCGCTTTCACGGCCACCACGCGAGCCTCTTCCTCGGCCGCTGCGGCCGCGGTGGGTTCAGCGCTCGCCGACACAGCGGCCGAAGCGACTTTGGCGGCCATACGTTCGGCTTCGGCTTGGGCTTCGCGGGCCTCTTGGGCTTCGCGATCCAAGCGCTTTTGCGTCAGCTCTTCCTCTTGGCGGCGAAGCAACTCAGCTTGGCGTCGCGCATCTTCTTCGCGGCGCGCCAACTCTTCGTGATCCACCACCGGCACCACGGGCTCGGGCGCTGCAGCTGCTGGCACCACTTCGTCATCGCGTTGGATGAAGGTGCGTTTTTTGCGCACCTCCACCTGGATCGTGCGGGCACGACCAGTGGCGTCGGCTTGCTTGATCTCGCTGGTGGACTTCTTCACCAAAGTGATCTTTTTGCGCTCGCCGGTGGCGGTGCCGTGGCTGGTTTTGAGGTGGTTGAGCAAGGCGTGTTTGTCCGCCTCCGAGACGGCATCGGTCTCGGATTTTTTGCTCACGCCGGCCGCGCTGAGTTGCTCCAACAAAACGTTGGTGGGCTTGTTCAGCTCGGCGGCCAATTCGGCTACTGTGTTACTGGTCATTGGGTGTTATCTCCGCTTGGGCCTCCGCTGTTCACGATGTTTGCTGCGAGTCGTCACTGGTGAACCAGTGCTCGCGCGCCTTCATGATCAGCGCGGTGGCCTCCTCGGCGGTCTGATCCGTGATGTCGGTCAACTCGTCGGTGGCAAGGTCGGCCAAGTCGTCGCGGGTGTGAACACCGGCTTCGGCCAACTTGGCAATCAAATCCACGGTCAAGCCGGCCAGATCGCGCAGGTCTTGTGAGACCGTCTCCACACTTTCTTCTTTGGCAATTTCCATGGTCAACAGGGCGTCTTTGGCGCGGGTGCGCAACTCATTGACGGTGTCTTCGTCGAAAGACTCGATTTCCAACATTTCTTGGATCGGCACATACGCCACCTCTTCCAAGCTGGTGAAACCTTCGTCGATCAAGATGTCGGCGATCTCTTGGTCCACATCCAACTTGGCCATGAACAACTTGCGAATGCCGTCGGACTCTTCGGCCTGCTTTTGGGCAGACTCGTCGGCGGTCATGATGTTGATGCGCCAGCCGGTGAGCTCGGAGGCCAAGCGCACGTTTTGACCGCCGCGACCGATCGCGATGGCCAGGTTTTCTTCGTCCACCACCACATCCATGGCGTGGCGCTCTTCGTCCACCACGATGGACTGCACGTTGGCCGGGGCCAAAGCACCGATCACGAACTGGGCAGGGTCTTCGCTCCACAGCACAATGTCCACGCGCTCGCCAGCGAGCTCGTTGGTCACACCGTTGACGCGCGAGCCCCGCACACCCACGCAGGTACCAATGGGGTCGATGCGCTTGTCAAAGCTGTGCACGGCGATCTTGGCGCGAGAGCCGGCATCGCGGGCGCAGCCCTTGATATCGAGCAAGCCTTGTTCGATTTCGGGCACCTCTTGGCGGAACAACTCCACCATGAATTCGGGTGCCGAACGCGACAGGATGATGGGTGCACCGCGCAGGGTCAGGTCCACTTCCATGATCATGGCGCGAACGCGGTCACCCGTGCGGAAGTTTTCTTTGGGGATCAGCTCGCCGCGCTTCAAGCGGCCTTCGACGCGGCCCGACTCGATGATCAGGTCACCCTTGTCCATGCGTTTGACGGTGCCCACGAACACTTTGTCGCCGCGCGACATGAAGTCGGTGAGCAGCATCTCGCGCTCAGCGTCGCGGATTTTTTGAAGAATCACTTGCTTGGCGGCCATGGCGCCGATGCGGCCAATGGGCACGCTCTCGACGGGCTTCTCGAGGTGGTCGCCCTCTTCGATATCGGCTAGTTCGTCGCGTGCGTCGGTGAGCAGCTCTTCGGCGTCGGGGTTTTGCAAACCGGCCGAATCGGGCACCACCAACCAGCGGCGGAAGGTTTCGTACGCACCGGTGTCGGGGTCCACTGCGACGCGGATATCCACATCGCCCTTGTAGAGTTTTTTGGTGGCCGAAGCCAGTGCCAATTCAACTGCCCCCAAGACAACGTCGCGTTCGACGTTTTTCTCGCGGGAAATGGCATCGATCAGCATCAACATTTCGCGGTTCATATCAGTGGCCACCTTTCCAATTCACGTGTTCATTCAATTCAATACACCAAACCATCACAAGCCCTCAGCGCTTTCGGCACTGAGCTCTGCCGTGGGCGCGGCTTGCCGCCCCCGAAAATTCACCAGTGGCGCCAAGCGGGCTTGGGCCACCTCATCGAGCGTGAAGGCCATGGCCTGCACTGGCACGGGCGGACGCTTCTTGCTCACGCGTTGACCGGGCTTGACCGGCGGCGCATCGCTCCAAACGATTTGCCAGCGCCCGTCTTCGGCGCGCTCCAGCGTGCCTCGAAATTTTTTGCGGTTCGCCGCGATGTCGGTGCCCGTCACACCAATCGCCTCTTTCAAGGTGATGTCGATGACCTGACCGGCAAAACGCTGGTAATCCAATTCGTGGCGCAGCGGCCGATCGATGCCGGGCGAACCGACCTCCAAGCGGCGGTACTCAACCGCCTCGACTTCCAACAAATACTGCAACTGGCGCGTGACGCGCTCGCAATCTTCGACGGTGACAAAACGCTCTTCGGCCAATTGGCCCTCGGCGGGAAACTCAAACGGCCAATCGATGGTGATGCGCAACAAGCCCCCGGCGGAACGTTCAATTTCCACCAAGTCATAACCCAGTCCTGTGACGGTTTGTTCTACGCTTGTTTGCCAGCTCATCGGATGAAAAAAGCCCTTTGCTCACCACAGCACCCAGAGGGTGTAAAAACGTTCGGCCAAAAAAAATGGGCCGGTAATAACCCGCCCATTTGGTCGTGAAGTCCGCATTGTAACCGCAAACCACCGTCAGTTTTCAAGTACCCATTGAATGACGTTTTTGGCCAGGAAACCCAACATACCAAATGAAAGAACCAAAAACAATACAAAAGTACCAAACTTACCGGCTTTGGAGGCCACCGCCAAATTCAAGACGATGAAGAGCATGTAAAGAATGAAGGCGCCCACGCCGAAGGTCAGCCCAAACTGGGCAATTTGCAACTCGGTGTAACCAAACAGCGTCGTTTCCATCGTCAAACGGTTTTCGATGGTGCCGTTCCGCTGCTGGGCAAGCCCTGCAATTCACAATAGGCGTACCAACTGGCGTGGGCCAACCAAGGCACGACCACGATCAAGCCCACCAATCCCAAGACCATCGCCAAACCGGTGAGCACCGACAAGAGCACCGCCCACAAAACCAAGGGCGCTGGGTGATTGGCCACCGCCAACCAGCTCGCGCGCACCGCGACGCCCACGCTCACGCGCTGGTCCACCAGCATCGGTAAAGCCACCACCGTGGAAGCGAACATAGGCGCGGCCAGCGCGGCCCCCATCACCAGCCACAGCTCAAACAAGCCCACATCGCGCGCCAAAACGACTTGACGCAAAAAATCCAAAGGCTGTTTGATGGGCTGATCGGCCATGACGGTGATCAAGGCCGCCGAGGTCAACACCCAGCCCGCACCGGCCAAGCCCAGCAGGAAACCGAAGCGCACCAAACGGCCATCGCTCGAGCGCCACAAGGCCATCACCTCGGCCATACCGGCGCAACGTCCCGAGCTGCAAGCGCGGCTGACGTGGTACAGACCCGTGGCCAAGATGGGGGCCACGATCAAAAACCCCGAAAACGCACCCGCCAACAACCAAAAGCGGTCCCAGGCCATCAGCACCATCAGGCCGCCGGCGGCCGTCAGGGCCAAGCCGTGCACCAGACCCGGCAAGGGGTTGCGGCGCAGGTCCGCCCATCCCAAGGCCAGCCAGCGTAAGGGGGCCAAGAAATCGACGGCGGGGGTGTCATTCATGGGCGCTTTCAACCAGCTTGCGGGTGTAGGGGTGGGCGGGCGCTATCAGCACGCGGTCAACCGGGCCTTGCTCAACCACCTGCGCGTCTTTCATCACCACAACCTCGTGGGCCATGGCGCGGATCACCGCCACATCGTGGGTGATGAGCACATAGGCCAATCCGCGCTCCAATTGCAATCGCTGCAACAAGCTCAACACCTGTTTTTGCACCGTCACGTCCAAAGCACTGGTGGGCTCGTCGAGCACCAAGAGTTCGGGCCGCACGATCAGCGCGCGCGCAATCGCCAAGCGCTGGCGCTGGCCGCCCGAGAAGGCGTGTGGATAACGTGCCAACAAAGGCTCGGCCGCCGAAGCGTTGTCGGCCAAGCCCACGTCGCACAGGGCTTGCAGCACCTCGGTGCGGCACTGCTCAGCGCTGAGTTCGGGCCGGTGCACGCGCAGGCCCTCACCCACAATTTGCTCGACCGTCATGCGCGGCGAGAGCGAAGAAAACGGATCTTGAAACACCACCTGCACGCGCTGGCGCAAAGCACGCTCACCGCCGCTGCGCTGGGCCGTGGCCCAGTCGGTGCCACCCAAACGCAAGACCCCGGTGTGGGGCAACAAACCCAGCATGGCCAAGGCCAGCGTGGTTTTGCCCGAACCGGACTCGCCCATCACGCCCAGCGTGCGCCCCGGGCCCACGCTCAGCGACACGTCGCACACGGCGTCGACCGAGCCGCGCCCGAACCAGCCACGCCAACCCGGGCGCGGCACCGGGTACGACACGCCCAAACCCTCGGCTTGCAACACCGGCGCGCCAGACGGGGCTGAGCCGTCCAGCTCGGCGTCGCGCTCGGGACGGCTGGCCAGCAGCTGCTGGGTGTAAGGGTGTTGGGGCGAGCCGAACACATCGGCCACCCGCCCCTGCTCGACCACGTGGCCGCGCTCCATCACCAACACGTGGTCGGCGAAGCGCCGCACCAAAGGCAGGTCGTGCGTGATGATCACCAAGGCCATGCCGTGTTCGCGCTGCACATCGACCAACAACTCGAGCACCTGCTGGCGCAGGCTCACGTCCAAGGCCGTGGTGGGTTCGTCGGCCAACAAGAGGCGCGGCGCGCTGGCCAGTGCCATGGCGATCATGGCGCGCTGGCGTTGGCCGCCGCTGAGTTGGTGCGGGAAAGACCCCGCACGGCGCGCGGCGTCTGCAATGCCCGTGCTGGCCAACAGCGCCACCGCAGCGGTGTGCGCCTGCGCGGGGTCCATGCCTTTTTTCAGGCGCAGCACCTCGGCGATTTGTTCGCCCACGGCGTACAGCGGGTTGAGCGCCGTCATGGGCTCTTGAAAAATCATGGCCACGTCGTCGCCGCGCACGCCGCGCATCTCGCGCTCGCTCAGGGTGCTGAGTTCGCGCCCATCGAGCATGGCCGAGCCGCTGACCTGAGCATCGGGCAACAAACGCAGGATGGACAAGGCCGATACGGTTTTGCCCGAGCCCGACTCGCCCACGATGGCCCACTTCTCGCCCGCGCGAATGTCCACGTTCAATCCTTGCACCACCGGCACACCGCCAAAGGCCACGCGCCAATCGCGCAGCTGCAACAAAGGACGGTCGGCGTTCATCGGTCTTGCTTTCGAGGGTCGAGCGCATCGCGCAAGGCGTCGCCCATGAAGGTCAGCAACAGCAGCGTGATCACCAGCACCGCGAAGGTGCTCAGCGAAATCCACCAAGCGTCGATGTTGTTCTTGCCTTGGCTGAGCAACTCACCCAAGGACGGGGTGCCCGGCGGCACACCCAAACCCAAGAAGTCCAGCGAGGTGAGCGCCAAAATGGCCGCACTCATGCGAAACGGCAAAAACGTCACCACGGGCGTGAGGCTGTTGGGCAGCACATGGCGCCACATGATCTGCCACGAGCTCAGGCCCATGGCGCGCGCGGCGCGCACATAGTCCATTTGGCGGTTGCGCAAGAACTCGGCGCGCACATAGTCCGACAAGCCCATCCAACCAAACAGGCTCAGCAAGACCAAGAGCAGCGCCACACTGGGCGCGAACACAGCAGAAAAAATGATGAGCAAATACAACTCGGGCATGGAGCCCCAAACCTCGATGAAGCGTTGAAACACCAAGTCCACGCGACCGCCAAAAAATCCTTGAATGGCGCCGGTCAACACACCGAGCACCACCCCGGTGACGGTCAGGGCCAAAGCAAACAAGACGCTCACCCGAAAACCGTAAATCAGCTGCGCGAGCACGTCGCGCCCACGGTCGTCGGTGCCCAGCCAATTGGCCGCCGAGGGTGGCGCGGGGTTGGGTTCGGTGGCGAAATAGTTCAGGGTTTTGGGGCCATAGGGGTTGGGTGCGAAGACCGCCCAATTGCCCTGTGCGGCCAAACGCTCGCGGATGAAGGGGTCCAAGAAATCGGTGGGGGTTTCAAAGTCGCCGCCAAACGTGGTTTCGGGGTAGTCCTGCCACATCGGCGTGTACCACTGGCCTTCGTAGCGCACCACCAACGGTTTGTCACTGGAGACCAACTCAGCGGCCAAGCTCAGCACCACCAGCACCACGAACACCACCAAGCTGTTGAAACCCAAGCGGTTGCGGCGAAAGCGCGCCCAAGCGCGGCGCGCAGGGCTGGCGCTGTGGGTCGGATCAATCGAATTTGACACGGGGGTCCACCCAGACATAACAAAGATCGGAAATCAGCTTGGTCACCAAACCGATCAAGGTGAAGAAGTACAGCGTGCCCAACACCACCGGGTAGTCGCGCCGGATCACGCTCTCAAAGCCCAAGAGGCCCAAACCGTCCAAAGAAAACAAGGTCTCGATCAACAAAGACCCGGCAAAAAACGCGCCCACAAAGGCTGCCGGGAAGCCGGTAACGATGGGGATCAGCGCGTTGCGAAACACGTGTTTGTAGAGCACTTGGCGCTCGGACAAACCCTTGGCCCGAGCGGTCAGCACGTACTGCTTGCGGATCTCTTCCAAAAACGCATTTTTGGTCAGCATGGACGTCACGGCAAAGCTGCCCATGACCATGGCCGTGACCGGCAAGGCGATGTGCCACAGGTAGTCCACGATGCGCGCGGCCCACGATAACTCGTCCCAATTCGCCGAGGTCAGGCCGCGCAGCGGGAACCACTGCAGCTGCCCGCCAAAAATCACCAACAAGGCCACGCCCAGCACAAAGCCGGGAATGGCGTAGCCCAACAACACCAACAAAGTGGTGACGAAATCAAAGCGGCTGCCCGCGCGCACCGCCTTGGCCACCCCCAGCGGCACGGCCACCAGGTAGCTGATCAAAAACGTCCACAGCCCCAAGCTGATGGAGACCGGCAATTTTTCCAAGATCAAATCGCCCACGGCCTTGTTCTGGAAAAAACTGGTGCCCAAATCGAACTGCGCGAACTGCACCAGCATCTGCCAAAAGCGCTCGTGCGCGGGCTTATCAAAACCGTACAAGGCCTGTATTTCAGCCAAGCGCTTGGGGTCCACGCCTTGTGAGCCGCGGTAGGCCAAGCCACCTTCAGCCCCCGTGCCCAAGCCGGCTTTGGCCTCGGCCATGTACTGCTCCACCGGCCCGCCGGGCACGAACTGGATGACCACAAAGGTCAGCAACAAGACGCCGAACAAGGTCGGCAACATCAAGAGCAATCGCTTCGCAACGTACCACCACAGGTTCATGGTCGACTCCACCAAACGTCCATGGCCCAACCCTCACCGTCCACGTACGGTGGCACCACGTCGGGGCGCGTCAAGCGCCGGTCGTTGAAGGCCATGCGGTGCGTGGTGGCCGACCACTGCGGGATCAGCACGTGGCTGTGGGTGATCGCGCGGTCCAAGGCGCGGCAGGCCGCCACCAAGTCGCCGCGGCTGCGGGCGTTGACCATCCGGTTGATCAGCGCATCCACCGCGGGCGAAGACACGCCGGCCAAATTGCCCGAGTCTTCGGTGCGCGCGGCCTCGCTGCCGAACAGGTCGGCGTATTCCGCGCCGGGGTTGTGTGTGCCTTGAAAGGCGATGGAGATCACATCGAAGTCAAAGGTGCGCAAACGCTGTTGGTACAGGGCAAAGTCCACCGGGCGAAAGCGCAGCGCGACGCCGAGCTTTTCCAGGTTGCGTGCCCACGGCGTGACCACCCTGGCCCCGGCCTCGTTGCTGTCCAAATACTCCAGCACCATGGGCTCGCCCTTGGCGTTGCGCAGCTCACCGCCCTGCACCGTCCAACCCGCTTCGCGCAGCAGCGCTTGCGCGCGGCGCAGGTTGCCGCGCAAACCCAGCTCGCCATCGGTGCGCGGCGGCGTGGCCATGGGGCCCCACACGCGATCGGACAGTTGGCCGCGCCAGGGGTTCAAGAGCGCCAACTCATCGGCACCGGGCAAGCCACTGGCCGAGCAATCGGTGTTGCCGAACAGGCCCTGCACGCGCTGGTAGGCGTTGTAGAACATTTGGCGGTTCATCCACTCGTAGTCCATGGCCAAGCCCAAGGCTTCGCGCACTCGGGCATCGTCGAGCGGTGGGCGGCGGGTGTTGAGCACGTAGCTTTGAAAACCGGTGGGCAAACGGTGGGTGAACTCGCCCTTGACCAGCTCGCCACTGTCAAAGCGTTTGCCCTTGACGCGCCGCGCCCAGTCGCCGGCCGAGAAAAAGCGCATCAAATCGAATTCGCCAGCCTTGAGCGCTTCGAGCTTGGCGGTGTTGTCGCGGTAAATCTTCACGACGATGCGGTCGAAGTTGGCCGTGCCCTTGCGGCTGGGCAAATCGCGCGACCAATGTTTTGGGTCGCGCACGTAGGTGATGTCTTTACCAAAGCGCACAGGGCCAATGGTGTAGGGGCCGCTGCCAATGGGGATGTCCATCACCACCTGGTCGAAGCTTTTGCGCTGACCGGTTTTGGGGTCGGTGCTGTTGCCCCAAGCGCGGCTGAAGATAGGCAAACCACCCACGGTCAGCGGCAACTCGCGGTTGGGCTTTTTGAAGCGAAAACGCACGGTTCGCTCGCCCAACACGTCCAAGCCCGCCACGTCGGCCAGCACGGTTTTGTAGGCCGGCGAGGTGTGCGGCCCCATCAGCGTGTCAAAGCTGTGGCGCACGTCTTCGGCCAGCACCGGCTGGCCGTTGTGAAAGCGCGCCTCGGGGTGGATCACAAAGGTCACCGACAAACCGTCGGGCGCGGCTTGCACGTCTCGGGCCAAGAGGCCATAGGCCGAGCCGCTCTCGTCCAAGGCGCCGGTCAGCAGACTCTCGAACATCAGGCTGGAGAGGTAAGCCGGCGCGCTACCACGCAGCGTGAAGGGGTTGTATTTGTCGAAGGTCGACACACGCAAGTTGCTCACCAAGCGCAGCTCACCCCCCTTGGGCGCTTGCGGGTTGACGTAATCGAAGTGCGTGAAATTGGCTGGGTACTTCAGCTCGCCCCACAAAGCGTAGCCGTGCGCGGCCCAAGCCGAAGCGGCCAGCCCAGTGCTGGCCAAGACGGTCAGCACGGTTTTGAATAAACAAGTCCACAGCGTTCGCATGCGACAATTCTGAAGGATTTTTCTAAGGAGATAGAACAATGGGTTTTCTGACCGGTAAAAAATTGCTGATCACGGGGGTGCTGTCCAACCGCTCCATAGCTTACGGCATCGCCAAAGCCTGCCACCAACAGGGTGCCGAGCTGGCTTTCAGCTACGTGGGTGAGCGCTTCAAAGACCGCATCACCGACTTTGCCGCCGAATTCGATTCCAAACTGATCTTCGATTGTGACGTGGCCGACGACGCCCAAATCGACGCCATGTTCACCGACCTAGCCAAAACCTGGCCGCAGTTCGACGGCTTTGTTCACAGCATCGGCTTCGCCCCCCGCGAAGCGATTGCCGGCAACTTCCTCGACGGCCTGTCGCGCGAGGGCTTTCGCATCGCCCACGACATCAGCGCCTACAGCTTCCCCGCCATGGCCAAGGCCGCCCAGCCTTACTTGCGCGAGAAATCGGCCCTGCTGACCCTGACCTACTTGGGTTCGCTGCGCACCGTGCCCAACTACAACACCATGGGCCTGGCCAAGGCCAGTTTGGAAGCCTCGGTGCGCTACCTGGCCGAAGCCATGGGCCCCAAAGGCACGCGCGTCAACGGCATCAGCGCCGGCCCCATCAAGACCTTGGCCGCCAGCGGCATCAAGGACTTCGGCAAGCTGCTCGGCACCATGGCCACCATCTCGCCGCTGCGCCGCAACGTGACCATCGAAGACGTGGGCAACGTGGCCGCGTTCATGATGTCCGACCTCGCCTCGGGCGTGACGGCCGAGATCACCTACGTCGACGGCGGCTTCAGCCAAACCGCGGGCTTGAGCGAAGCCTCCCTATAAAGCCTCACAGGCTTGTGGCCCGCCAACGACGCGGGCATGACAAAGCCTCGGCTCCATGGGCCTCAAAGACCCGCCGCGACCCGGCGGGTCTTGGTTTTGGGACCTGCCATCGGCAGACTGGTGCCCAACACCCGGAGACCCCATGCAACACCAACCCCAACGCCGCCAACTCGTCTGCGCCGCCTTGCTCCAGTGGGCTTGGCCCATGCAAGCCAACAGCCAGACCAGCACCGAAGCCGCGCCCGGCCTCATGCGCGCCAGCCCATACCACCCGGGCATCGACGTGGCAACGCATTGGGTCAGCGAAAAACTCGACGGCGTGCGCGCCCGCTGGCGCGGCGGTCAACTGTTCACGCGCAGCGGCTTGTCGATCTTTGCTCCGGCGGCCTTCACCCAAGGCTGGCCCGAGGTCGAACTCGATGGCGAGCTGTGGGCGGGCCGTGGCCGGTTTGAGCGGACTTCGGCCGCGGTGCGACGACACCAGGGCCACCTCGCCGAGTGGCAAACCCTGCGCTTCATGGTGTTTGACCTGCCCGGCCACCCCGGCGCTTTCAGCGACCGCTGGCAGGCCTTACAAGTCTTGGCACTGGCGTCCCCGCATGAGACTTGGGGCTTGGTGACGCAAACGCGCTTGGACAACGACGCCGCTTTGCAAGCGCAATTGGCGCGGATCGTGGCCGAGGGCGGCGAAGGGCTGATGCTGCACCACGGCGCGGGCCACTACCGCAGTGGACGCAGCCCCCACCTGCTCAAACTCAAAGCCCAGGCCGACGCCGAGGCCTTGGTGATCGGCCACGAGCCCGGACAAGGCGCACTCAGCGGCCTGGTCGGCGCCCTGCGCGTGCAAACGCCCGAGAGCCTGGTGTTCCGTTTGGGTTCGGGCTTGAGCTTGGCCGAGCGCCAAGCCCCGCCGCCCGTGGGCGCGTGGGTGAGCTACCGCTACCGCGGCCACCACGCCAGTGGCGTGCCGCGCTTCGCCACGTTTTGGCGTGTGCGCCCGCCCGAATGAGCTTGGGTCGCCTTAGGCCTTGACGCAGTCGGCGAAGTAGCTCTTGCGGCCTTCGTCGTCCACCACTTCCACCAAACCGTGGATGTCGGTCTCAAAACCAGGGCAACGGCCGTTGAACTCGCGGGCGAACTTCAGGTAGTCCACGATCTTCTTGTTGAACACTTCGCCCGGGATCAACAAGGGGATGCCCGGTGGGTACGGCGTGACCAAGCTGGTGGTGATGCGGCCCTCGAGCTCGTCGATCGGCACGCGCTCGGTGGTGCGCTGCGCGATGTGCGCAAACGCGTCCGACGGCTTCATGACCGGCATCAGGTCGCTCAGGTACATCTCGGTGGTCAGGCGCGCGATGTCGTATTGGGCGTAGAGCGCGTGCACGTGCTGGCACAAATCGCGCAAACCCATTTTTTCGTAACGCGGGTGCTTGCGGCAGAACTCTGGCAGGATGCGCCACATCGGCTGGTTTCGGTCGTAATCGTCCTTGAACTGCTGTAACGCAGTTAGCAAGGTGTTCCAGCGGCCCTTGGTGATGCCGATGGTGAACATGATGAAGAAGCTGTAGTGGCCGGTCTTTTCGACCACCACACCGTGCTCGGCCAAAAACTTGGTGACGATCGAGGCCGGGATGCCCGTCTCGGCAAAGTCGCCCTTGAGGTTGAGACCCGGCGTGACGATGGTCGCCTTGATCGGGTCGAGCATGTTGAAGTCCGGGGCCATGTCGCCAAAGCCGTGCCAGTCTTTTTCCGTGCGCACCGGTGCGTTGGGGCGCTGCGGCTTGTCGTTGAGCACCCAGTCGCTGGACTCGCCCACGCCCTCTTCGCACAACTCGTCGGGGCCCCAGACCTTGAACCACCAGTCGTCGTCGCCGAACTCGTCGTCGACCTTGCGCATGGCGCGGCGGAAGTCCAGCGCTTCCAAAATGCTCTCTTCCACCAAGGCACGGCCACCGGGCGGCTCCATCATGGCCGCGGCCACGTCGCAGCTGGCGATGATGGCGTACTGCGGGCTGGTGCTGGTGTGCATCAGGTAGGCCTCGTTGAAGAGGTGGCGGTCGAGCTTGACGTTTTGTGAGTCCTGCACGAGAACGTGGCTGGCTTGGCTGATGCCGGCGAGCAGCTTGTGGATGGACTGCGTGGAATAAACCACCGACTCTTTCGGTCGCTCACGATTTTTGCCCATGGCGTGGAAATGGCCGTAGAAGCTGTGGAAGGCCGCGTGCGGCAACCAAGCTTCGTCAAAGTGCAGGTTGGCCACGTAGCCATCGAGCATGTGCTTGATGGTCTCGGTGTTGTAGAGCACACCGTCGTAGGTGGACTGCGTGAGCGTGAGCACGCGCGGCTTGACGGCGGTGGCGTCCACGCCCGCGAGCAAAGGGTTGGCGCGGATTTTTTCTTGGATCGACTCGATGGTGAATTCGCTCTGCGGAATCGGGCCGATGATGCCGAAGTGGTTGCGCGTGGGCTTCAAGAACACGGGAATCGCCCCGGTCATGATGATGCTGTGCAGGATCGATTTGTGGCAGTTGCGGTCCACCACCACCACGTCGCCCGGCGCCACCGTGTGGTGCCAGACCATTTTGTTGGAGGTGCTGGTGCCGTTGGTCACGAAGAAGCAGTGGTCGGCATTGAAAATGCGCGCGGCGTTGCGCTCGGACGCACCGATCGCGCCGTTGTGATCGAGCAGCTGGCCGAGTTCTTCCACCGCGTTGCACACGTCGGCGCGCAACATGTTCTCACCATAAAACTGGTGGTACATCTGGCCAATGGGGCTCTTCAAAAACGCCACGCCTCCGGAGTGGCCGGGGCAGTGCCACGAGAACGAGCCGTCTTCGGCGTAGTCGAGCAAGGCCTTGAAAAACGGCGGCTGGATGCCCTCGAGGTAGCTCTTGGCTTCGCGGATGATGTGGCGCGCCACGAACTCGGGCGTGTCCTCGAACATGTGGATGAAGCCGTGCAGCTCGCGCAAGATGTCGTTGGGCAAGTGGCGGCTGGTTTTGGTTTCGCCGTGGATGTAGATCGGCACCTCGGCGTTTTTGCGGCGCACCTCGGTGATGAATTGGCGCAGGTTGAGCACCGCCGGGTCCAGGTCGGGGCCGGGCGTGAACTCTTCGTCATCGATCGACAAGATGAAGGCACTGGCGCGGCTTTGCTGCTGCGCGAACTGGCTCAGGTCGCCGTAGCTTGTCACCCCCAAGACCTCAAAACCCTCGGCCTCCATGGCCTGGGCCAAGGCGCGGATGCCCAAACCCGAGGTGTTTTCCGAGCGAAAGTCTTCGTCAATGATGACGATGGGGAAGCGAAATTTCATGAACATCTCCCAGCCCCGCGCCCTGCGCAGAACCGAACAAGCGAAAGTGACAAAAATAGCGAGAACGCGAAGTGTACGTAAAACGCGTGACACTCCCGCAAAACCAGCCGATCGGGGGCACAATGAAGACACGCATTTTCGGAGGAAACGCAATGACAGACGCAACCGTTTGGTGGCTCTTGGCCGGTGGTTTGGTGGCCGTGGAGTTGATGGTCGGCAGCTTTTACCTGCTCATGCTGGCCTTGGGCCTGGCCGCAGCGGCCTTGGCTGCGCACGCCGGCATGGACACCGCAGGTCAATACACCGTGGCCGCGGTGGTAGGCAGTGCCGCGGTCGTCGCACTTTACATGGTCAAACGCCGCCGCCCCGAAGACCCTTCCGTGCGCAGCCTGCGCAGCGTCAACTTGGACGTGGGCGAAACCATTCAGGTTGACGCTTGGCAAGCCGACGGCACCGCCAGCGTGCAATACCGCGGCGCGCAATGGACCGCCATCTTGGCCGAACAGCAAACCGCACAAGCGGGTTTGCACCGCATCACCGAGCTCACCGGGAACCGATTGGTCCTTGAGAAGATCTGATATTCACACAACAACAGGGAACACACATGGAACTCGCCGTCCTTTTATTCGTCATCGCCGCCATCTTCATCACCCGCTCCGTCAAAGTGGTGCCCCAGCAAAGCGCTTGGGTCATTGAACGACTCGGCAAATACAACAGCACCCTGCCCCCTGGCCTGAACTTCCTCGTGCCCTTCATCGACAAAGTGGCCTACAAGCACAGCCTCAAGGAAATCCCACTCGACGTGCCCAGCCAGGTCTGCATCACCCGCGACAACACGCAACTGCAGGTCGACGGCATTTTGTATTTCCAAGTCACCGACCCCATGCGCGCGAGCTACGGCTCGTCCAACTACATCATGGCCGTCACACAACTGGCGCAAACCTCCTTGCGCTCGGTGATCGGCAAACTCGAACTCGACAAAACCTTTGAAGAGCGCGACATCATCAACGCCCAAGTGGTCAACGCCATCGACGAAGCCGCCATGAACTGGGGCGTCAAGGTGCTGCGCTACGAAATCAAAGACCTCACGCCACCCAAAGAAATTTTGCTGGCCATGCAAGCGCAGATCACGGCCGAGCGCGAAAAACGCGCCCTGATCGCCGCCTCCGAGGGCCGCCGCCAAGAGCAGATCAACATCGCCACCGGCGAGCGCGAAGCCTTCATCGCCCGCTCTGAGGGTGAAAAACAAGCCGCCATCAACAACGCCCAAGGCGAAGCGCTGGCCATCACCGAAGTGGCCAACGCCACCGCTTTGGCCATCGAGCGCATCGCCGCCGCCATCCGCCAACCCGGTGGCCAAGAGGCCGTGCAACTCAAGGTGGCCGAACGTGCTGTGGACGCTTACAGCAAAGTCGCCGCCGACTCCACCACCACCCTCATCGTGCCCGGCAACATGAGCGAGGTCTCGGGCCTGATCGCCTCGGCCATGAAAATGGTCAACGTCGGCAAAAGCGCCTAAAACCCGCACCCGGCCCTGCTACAATCGTGGGCTTCACGGAGCGGTGGATGAGTGGTTTAAGTCGCACGCCTGGAAAGCGTGTGTGGGTTAATAGCCCACCGCGGGTTCGAATCCCGCCTGCTCCGCCAGAACAGCAAAAAAGCGCCTTCGGGCGCTTTTTTCATGGCTGAGGCACAAGCCATGAACAAGCCCCGCATGCGCTTGCCCTTTTTGCATCTCAGGAGCGTTTTGCCACCATGACCATAAAAACCCGTTTGCTGATCGCCTGCGCCCTGCCCGAGGAGCTGGGCACCGAGCCGCTGCCCGGCAATACCTCGGTGGTGTGGACGGGCGTGGGCAAAGTCAACACGGCCATTGCCGTCACGCGTGCGATTGCGCGCCACCAACCGGACGTGGTGCTGAACTTTGGCACGGCGGGCCGGGTGACGGCCCACGTCAGCGGTTTGGTGGAGGTCTCGCGCGTGATTCAGCGCGACATGCTGGCCGAGCCCTTGGCGCCGCGCGGCCACACACCGTTTGACACCACACCCCCGGTTTTGCTGAGCGCCGCCAACACGGGCTTTACCTGCGCCAGCGGCGACAGCTTCGTGAGCGCGCACGACCCGTGGCTGGTCGATCAGGGCGTGGACATTGTCGACATGGAGTTGTTTGCCTTGGCCATGGCGTGCCACCAGCACGGTGTGGACTGGCAGGCGATGAAGTACATCACCGATGACGCGGATTCAGCGGCTGCGCAAGACTGGGGCAGCCAAGTGCGCCAGGGCCGACTGCTGTTTCGGCAGTGGCTGGCGCAGCGACTGGGCGTGTCCGCTTAAGACACGCCCGTCTTTATCACATACCCAAGAGCTTCTTGGCCGCGGCCAAAGAGGCCATGGACTCGGTGTGCTTGCCGGCTTTGTGCTCGGCTTCGCCTTTGGCCCGCAGGTCTTTGACCTTGGTCATGTCAGCCGCGCTCAATTTGGCGGTGGGCATTTTTTCATCGATCTTTTTCATTTCGCCGGGGCAGCCGCTGGCAAAAGCCAAAGAACTTGCGGCCATCAAGGCCATGGCAACCATCGTGTGTTTCATTGGATGTCCTCTTGAAAGGTCAGGAAAAATTTCCCAAAAAAATAGTATCACATGCAGGTAATGGTTGTGATGGACGCTGGGTTATTGCTTGGGTTCATGCGTTGGATCGCGGGGGAGCCAGCAAGGCGTCGACCGCGGTGGCGCAGGCAAAGTCCAGCGAGGTGATGCCGCCAGCGTCGTAGGTTCGCCAGCGCACCGTGGCGTGGCCGTGGTTCAAGGCCAGTTCGGGGTGGTGGTCTTCGCGGTGCGCGATCCAGGCCACGGCGTTGGCAAAGGCCATGGTTTCGTGGAAGTTGGGGAACACGAAGCGTTTTTCCAACGCACCGTCGATCAAGCGCCAGCCAATGGCGGCGTTGCCGTTGAGTTGGGTGAGTTGCGTGACCACGGCGGTGGCGGACAAAGCCTTGGGGCGGATTTCAATTGGATTCATATGAACAGCTTAGCCCAGCGTATCCAACCTCATTGTCGTCAGGGATTCACACCCTCATCCACCCAAGCCTTGCACCACGCGCCAACCCGCATCGGCCAGCAGACGGGCCCGCGCACCGGTGAGCGAAGCGTCGGCAGACGCCGCATTGCCTTGCAGTGCGCGGTGGCGTATGCCTTGCAAAATGGCGGCCAAGCGAAACATATTGAAGGCCATCAGGTATTCCCAGTGCTCGCGGGATGGCGCAGCACGACCGCTCAAACGACACCATGCGTGCAAATGCTCAGGCTCACTCGGAATACCCAAGGCTGACAAATCGTGTTCGCGCATGCCCCTGAATTCATCGAGCGTGAGCCGCCACGACATGCAGTGATAAGCAAAGTCGACTTCGGGGTCGCCCAAAGTGGACAGTTCCCAGTCAATGACGGCCAGAACGCGGGGTTCGGTGGGGTGAAAAATCAGGTTATCCAAACGCAAGTCGCCATGGACCAAGCCCGTGCTGCTGAACGAGGGGGCGTGGGACTCCAACCAGGCGATGAGCTGATCCATGGCGGCGATGGTTTCGGTTTGGGTGGCGCGGTACTGGCCACTCCAACGTTGCAACTGCCGTGAGCGGTAATGATCTGGACGACCAAAACCTTCCAGTCCAACCGCCAAAGGATCCACCCGGTGAATTGCCGCAGCCACCCGCTGCACTTCGCCGTAAATGGCGCTGCGCTCGGTCACGCTCAGGCCAGGTAAGCTGGGGTCCACAAACACCCGCCCGGACACGTAAGACATGACATAAAACTGTCGTCCAATGACCTTGGTGTCGGTACACAAGGCCAGCATCTCTGGCACCGGCACATCGGTGTTCGCCAAGGCTTTCATGACCCGAAATTCTCGATCCACCGCGTGTGCCGAGGGCAGCAAATGTCCAGGCGGTTGGCTGCGCAACACCCACCGATGTCCGACAGACCTCAACTGGTAAGTGGGGTTGGACTGACCGCCGCTCAAAGGCACAAACACCAGAGGCTCGTTCAAAGGCCCCATGTGCTGCACCCACCATTGGGCAATGGCGGCTTGTTCGGCGGCGTTCACAGGCTGCTGACCAAATGGCCGCCATCGGCGCTGATGACCGAACCGGTCATGAAACGGCCCGCATCGCTGCACAACAGCAGCAATGGACCGTCCAAATCGGCGGGCTCACCAAAACGCTGTTGCGGGATTCTTTTGCGCAAACGCTCACCTGCCTCACTGTCCAGGAAGTCGGCGTTGAGATCCGTGCGAACATAACCGGGCGCGATGGCATTGACACGAATACCGTGGCGGGCAAGTTCCAGCGCCATCTGTTGGGTGAGGTGGATAAGACCCGCCTTGGAAGCAGCGTAGGGCGTGGCCCCACCCACGGCACGCACACCTGTGATAGAAGCGATGTTGACCAACACCCCACCCAGCCCCGCAGACACGCGCGCTCGCGCCCAAGCCTGCCCCATCAGGAAAGCGCCTTTGAGGTTGGTGTCGAGCACCCGATCCCAATCGTCTTCGGTTTGCTGCAAGCAGGGCTTGGAGACAGCCACGCCCGCACAATTGACCAACACATCGGGCAACTGACCCTTGTGGCTCAGATGCTCCATACAAGCCTGAACACTGCCGGCTTGACTCACGTCCAGTTCTACCGCAGTGGCTTCACAACCTTGCGCCAGCAGCGATTGCACGGCATCGTCCAAGCGGTTTTTTCTGCGAGCCGCCAAACACACGTGGGCTCCCGCGGTGGCCAGGGTGTGGGCGAAGTGCTGGCCCAAACCACTGCTGGCACCCGTCACCAACACGCGTTGACCATCGAGGCGAAAGAGGGGCCCTGGCCGCTTCATGTGCCGCTCTCCGTGAAGGTGCCTTTGAGCAAGTGTTTGGCCAAGCTCCAACGGTGCACCTCGGAGGGACCGTCATAAATGCGGAAACCCCGAATGTCTGCAAAGATGCGAGCCACGACGGTCTCACCCGTCACACCTTGCCCGCCCAAGACTTGTACACAGCGGTCGACCACACGCCAAACCGCCTCCGAGACAATGACCTTCGCTCGGCTGGAGTCTTGTAAACCCAAACCACCTTGGTCAAGGACCCAAGCGGCGTGCCAAGTGGCCAAGCGAGCGATGTGCAAGTCCATGGCGTTATCGGCCAAGGCAAAACCCACGCCCTCGTGCTGACCAATGGGTCGGCCAAACGCTTGCCGTTCGCGCGCATAGGCCAAAGCCACATCGTGGGCACGGCGCGCCGCGCCCAGCCAACGCATGCAATGTGTGAGACGCGCTGGCGATAGACGAACTTGAGCGTAACGGTAACCTTGCCCCACCTCACCCAACACATCGGCAGGACCGACCCGCAACTGTTCAAAGCTCAAGACCCCGTGCCCACCGGGAAAACAGCGGTCCAAGGTGTCCATGTTGCGCTCCAAACGGATACCAACTGCATTCATCGGGGTCAAAAACATGGTGGCCCCTTGGCCTGGCACCATGGCCATGACGATCCCCAACTCTGCGCCATCCGCCCCCGTGATGAACCACTTGCGACCGGTGATCAACCAACCGTCACCGTCGGGCTGTGCCGTGGTGAGCAACATGGAGGGGTCGGCACCGGCACCGGGTGCTGGCTCGGTCATACAAAAACAGGACCGGATCTCACCGGCGACCAAGGGACGTAACCAGCGGTGTTGCTGCTCTTCGGTGGCCACTGCGTGCAACAGGTGCATATTGCCCTCGTCGGGAGCAAAGACATTCATGGCCACTGGGCCCAGCGCAGAGTAACCACTTTCTTCAAAGACAATGGCCCGCCCAACGTGGCTCAGCCCGAGCCCGCCGAACTCAACACTGGCGTGCGGCGACAGCAACCCGGCTTGCCGAGCCAAGCCCATGAGGTCTTGACGCAGACCCTCATGCGGACCATGTGGCCCTTGTCGGGGATCGCTTTCCATGGGAATGATCTGCTGTGCAATGAAGTGGCGCACGCGCTGCTGCAAAGCTTGCAACTCCGGGCTGGTCTGAAAATCGATCATGCCGATGCTCCTGTCGAATGTCCCCAATGATTTTCCGCATCATCCCACAGCCCCTGGGTTATTTGCCACTCAAACCTCGGCCCAAGTGTCCAGCCCAGTGAAACCCAATGCCATACTGGCATGCTGAGGATTGACTAGACCGAGGTGACTTATGAATCGCATCCCCCGCGCCCCGCTGCTCTTGGGCTTGGCTGGTTTGGCCCCCTTTGTTTGGGGTACGCTGACCTTGTGGTCGGCCCCTTTTTTGGACTGGAGCACCCTCCATTTGGGCGCACGTTTGAGCGGCCCCTACGTGGGTTTGGCCTATGGCGTGGTGATTTTGTCGTTCATGTCGGGCGTGTTGTGGGGCTTTGCCACGCGGGCCACGGGCGGCTTTGTGCCTTGGGCCTATGGCCTGTCGGTGCTGCCCGCGCTGTGGGCGTTTTTCATGAGCGGCATGGGCCCCACGGGCTCGGCACTGAGCCTGATCGTGGGATTCATCGGCTTGCTCAGCCTAGACTGGTTGTATTGGCGCCAAGGCCTGACGCCAACTTGGTGGATGCCGCTGCGCGGCTTGCTGACGGCCGTTGTGGTGCTGTGTTTGGGTGCGGTGGTGGTGGGCTGAACAAAAAAAAGCGCCGGGAGTGACCACCCAGTGCTTTTTGATCTACCGTGTTTGGTAGGCGCGACTAGATTCGAACTAGCGACCCCCACCATGTCAAGGTGGTGCTCTAACCAACTGAGCTACGCGCCTGAAAATCGTTTAATCCGAAGCCTCGCAGTATACCTTATTTTCGACGCACATCCGTCACACCCGGCACATCACCGACCACCGACATCGCGCGGGCGACTTGGCGGGCGTCGATCACCTCGATCGTGAAGGTCATCCAAGCCGTGCCTTTGACGCTTTGCGTTTGCACACCGATGACGTTCATCTTCTCGCGGGCGAACACCTCGGAGATGTCGCGCAGCAGGCCTTGGCGATCTTGGGCTTGTACCGCCACGTCCACCGGGTAGACCACTTTCTCACCAGGCTTGGGCGCTGTCAGGTTGGTGCTCCACTGCACGTCGATCACGCGGTCGGGGCTTTTGCGCTGCAGGTGCACGAAGTCGCTGCAGTCGCTGCGGTGCACGCTCACGCCCTTGCCTTTGGTGATGAAGCCACCGATGTCGTCGGGCGGCGCGGGTTTGCAGCATTTGGCGAGCTGCGTCATGAGCGAGTCCATGCCCACGACCAAGACACCGCCGCGCGCACCACTGGGAGGGCGGCGCGGTTTTTTGATGAAGGCCGCGTCGGGCTCGTCGCCGGGTTCGGGCGCGGGGCGCAGGTGCAGCTCGATGCTGCGCAACGAAAACTCGTCTTTGCCCACCTGCTCAAACAATTCCGAAGCCGAAGCAAAACCCAGCGTGGTGGCCAAGTCGTCGAGCTTGAGGGCGGTTTTGCCTTCGCGCTGCAAGACTTTTTCGACCGCTTCGCGGCCACGGGCCATGGTTTCTTCTTGCACCTGCGCGTTGAACCACGCGCGCACCTTGCTCTTGGCGCGGTGGCTGACCAAAAAGCCGAGCTCGGGGTTGAGCCAGTCGCGCGAAGGCCCGCCTTCTTTGGCGGCGGTGATCTCCACCGTTTGGCCGTTTTGCAGCGGGGTGTTGAGCGTGACGAGCGAACCGTCCACGCGTGCGCCACGGCAGCGGTGGCCGAGCTGGGTGTGCACGGTGTAGGCGAAGTCCAGCGGCGTGGCGCCTTGGGCCAGCTCGACGATGGCCGCGTCGGGCGTGAGCACGTAAATGCGGTCGTCGAACAAACCGCTGGCGCTGCCGCTGAGGTCGCGCTCCCAAGCCAAGAGCTGGCGCAGCACGGCGATTTTGGCGTCGTAGGCCGAGCTGGCCGATACGCCTGCATAACCCTTGGCGCCCGCTTCCTTGTAAGCCCAGTGCGCGGCCACGCCGGTTTCGGCGTGGGCGTGCATGGCTTGCGTGCGGATCTGAATTTCAAAAGCGCGGCTGTGGTCGTCGCGCACCACGGTGTGCAGCGACTGGTAGCCGTTGGCTTTGGGCTTGGCGATGTAATCGTCGAACTCTTCGGCCAACGGCGTGAAGTGGTCGTTGACCCACGCCAGCACGCGGTAGCAATCGTCCACGCTGGGCACGACCACGCGCAGCGCGCGGATGTCGAACACATGGTCAAAGCGCAGCGATTTGCCGCGCATTTTTTTGACGATGCTGTAGATGTGTTTGGGCCGGCCCTGCACCTCGGCGTTGACGCCTTGGGCGTGCAAGGCGTTGTGCAGGTCTTGGCGCACCTGCTCGACGTGGGCTTCGCGCTCGACGCGTTTTTCGTCGAGCAGCTGCGCCACTTCTTTGTAGGTTTGGGGCTCCAGAAAACGGAAGGCCAGGTCTTCGATTTCCCACTTGACCTGCCAAATGCCCAAGCGGTTGGCCAGTGGCGCGAAGATGTGCAGCGACTCGCTGGCCAGCGCCGGGCTTGGTTTTTGGCGGCTGAGCGCAAAGTGACGCAGGGTTTGCAAGCGCGAGGCCAGCCGCAGCATGACCACGCGCAGGTCGCGCGAAAACGCCAGCAGCATCTTGCGCACGTTTTCGGTTTGTTGCGCGTCCAGCGCGGCGCTGCCCGAAGACTTGCTGCGCGCTTGGCGCTGCAACTGCACGAGCTTGGTGGTCTCCACCGCCAAGTCGGCTTGGTTGTCGCCGAAAGCTTTGGCGATCACGTCGTGCGGGCGGTTGAGGTGTTGGCAGGCGTAGACCAAATAGGCCGCGGCCTGCATGTCTTCGGAGCCGCCCATGTCGCGCAGGATTTGCGCCACGGCCTCGGCGTGTTGCCAGGTGTTCTCACCGGTGTCGAGCTGCTCACCCGACAAGAGCGGCTCGGCGAAGGCGCGCGCACGCGCCAAAGCGGCGGCGTCCAGCGGCAGGTCGTGCGCGGTGGCCGCGGCCAGGGCCGACGGTGCGGCGTTGCTCACCGAAGAAAACGAGGACTTCATGGCGTCAATACAAAGTCGCACACGGCCTGTACCTGATCGGGAGCGACCAAGGTGGGCGCGTGGCCCACGCCGGCGAATTCCACGCAACGCGCGCGCGGGCCGCGTTGGCCCATGGCTTGCGCGGTGGCGCGGCTGAGCAAGTCGGAGTCGACGCCGCGCAGCAACAAGGTGGGGCATTCGATGGCATCGAACATGGCCCACATGGCGGCTTCGCCCGCGCTGATGGCTTGGCGCGCGGCCTCTTCGCTGCCAGCTTGGGCCATGGCTTCAAAGGGGTGCGCGATCTTGGGGTCGTAGTGCAAACCGACGCGGCCGTCCGCTCGTTGGCGCAGCATGGGCCGCGACAAGGCCAGCCACTGCTCGGGCGTGTGCGGGCCAAAGCTCGCGCTGATGCTGGCCAGGTAGGCCACGGCTTGGTCTTCGTTGTCGAAGCTGGGGTTCTTGCCCACGTATTCGCCGATGCGCTTGAGCGAGGTCCACTCCAGCACCGGGCCCACGTCGTTGAGCACCAATCGGCGCGGCGCGAAAGCGGGCTGAGCGGCCAAGGCCATGCCAATGAGCCCGCCCATGCTGGTGCCGACCCAGTCGATCAGCGCCTCGGGGTGCGCTGTGCGCCACTGCATGAGCAGCTGCGCGATGTCGGCCACGTAGGTGCCGACGTGGTAGCCGCTGGCGTCTTCCAGCCAATCGCTTTGGCCGCGCCCGGCCACGTCGATGCTGATGACGCGGGCATGGGGCTGCAGGGCTTGGGCCAGCACATCGAAGTCGCGCGCTTGGCGCGTGAGGCCGTGCACACACACCACCCAGTGGCGGCTGTTGGGGTTTTGGCAAGGCCAGACCCAGCTGGCGACTTGGCGGGCCGCACCACCCGGGGCCTTCAGGCCTTGGACGGTGTCATGTTGGTGTAGGGGAAAGGTCATAAACTGGTGCTCCATCGTAATGCAACGGAGTTCCCTGCATGTTGAAAAACAAAACCGCCCTCGTCACTGGATCCACCAGCGGCATCGGTCTGGGCATTGCCAAGGCTTTGGCGCGCCAAGGCGCCAACATCGTGCTCAACGGCTTCGGTGATGTCGAGGGCCCCAAGGCCGAGATCGCAGCCTTGGGCGTGAAGGTGGCGTACCACGGCGCGGACATGAGCCGCGTGGATCAAATTGAAGACATGGTGAAGTTCGCGCAAGCGCAGTGGGGTTCGCTGGACATTTTGGTGAACAACGCGGGCATTCAGCACGTGAGCAAGATCGAAAATTTCTCCACCGAGCGTTGGGACGCGATCATCGCCATCAACCTCTCCAGCGCGTTCCACACCACGCGCTGCGCCCTGCCCGCCATGCAAGCGGCCAACTGGGGCCGCATCATCAACGTGGCCTCGGTGCACGGTTTGGTGGGCTCGGCCGAGAAGTCGGCCTACGTGGCGGCCAAACACGGTGTGGTCGGTCTGACCAAGGTCACCGCGCTGGAAAACGCCACCACCGGGGTGACCTGCAACGCGATTTGCCCCGGCTGGGTGCTCACGCCGCTGGTGCAAAAACAGGTCGACGCCAAGGCCGCCGCGCTGCGCTTGTCCAACGAGGACGCCAAGAAGGTCTTGTTGGGCGAGAAAGAGCCCTCGATGCAGTTCACCACGCCCGAGGAGTTGGGCGAGCTGGCGGTGTTTTTCTGCTCGGCCGCGGGCAACAACGTGCGCGGCGTGGCCTGGAACATGGACGGCGGCTGGGCCGCCCAATGAGCCTTCGTGGCCCGCTCAGCCCACGCGGCTGATCAGCGCCACGGCGCGGGCCTCCATGGCCCGGCCTTCGCCCACTGGGCCCATTTTTTCGGCGGTTTTGGCTTTGACGTTGACGCAAGCCAAGTCCACGCCCACGGCTTGTGCGATGTTGCGGCGCATGGCGTCGATGTGCGGCGCGAGCTTGGGCGCTTGCGCCACCACCGTGCTGTCGATGTTGCCGATCTCAAAGCCCGCCGCGCGCACACGCGCCGCGGCTTCGCGCAACAACACCAGGGAGTCCGCGCCTTTGAAGGCGGGGTCGGTGTCGCTGAAGTGTCGGCCAATGTCGCCGAGCGCGGCCGCGCCAAACAAGGCGTCGGTGATGGCGTGCAGCAGCGCGTCGGCATCCGAGTGGCCCATCAGGCCTGTGGGGTGCGGGATGTGCACACCGCCCAAAATCAGGGGCCGACCGGCCACCAAGGCGTGGGTGTCCCACCCTTCTCCAACGCGAATCGACATGCTCATGAACGGCTCCGGATGAGGGCTTCGGCCAAAGCGAAATCTTCTGGCCAAGTGACTTTGATGTTGTGGGTGCTGCCGCGCACCAAGCGCGGCGAGTGGCCTTGGGCTTCGATGGCGCTGGCCTCGTCGGTGATGCCGGCAAAGTCTTGGGCTTGCGCGGCTTGCAAGGCGGTTTGCAGGTCGCCCACGCGGAACATTTGCGGGGTTTGCGCCAACCACTGGTGCTGGCGGTCGACGGTGCGCAGCACGCGACCATCGGCTTCGGCCTTCAAAGTATCGGGCACGGGCACAGCCAAAAGGCCGCCCACCGGGTCGTCCCGCACAGCGTCGATCAGCGCATCGATGTCGCTGGGCGAGACCAAGCAACGCGCCGCGTCGTGCACCAGCACCCAGTCGTTTGCTTGGGCGCCGAGCGCCACCAAGGCCGACAGGCCTTGAAAGACGCTGGCCGCGCGTGTGTCGCCGCCGCTGGGCGCCACCGAGGTGCGCGCGTCATCGGGCGCGTTCAAGGTGGCCCATTGGCCGTCGTCGGGCGCGATCACCACCAACACGTGGGCCAAGCGGGGCACCGCGCGCAGAGCGTCCAAGGTGTGCAAAACCAAGGCCCGTCCGGCCAAAGCGGTGTATTGCTTGGGCTGCGCCGTACCCGCCCTTGAGCCTGTACCGGCACAGGGCACCAAGGCATAACAACGGGGCTCGAGGCAAGGTTTCATGCGCCCATTTTAGAATCGACTGGAACAGCACCTTTCCCCCCTCCCGAACAGGCAGGGGGGTTTTGTGTTGATACCCACAGGACTCGCATGCAATTCCCTCCCCTCAAAGCCGGTCAACGCCACACCTTGCCGCGCCCGTTCGGCAGCGCCGACGCCCTGGCGCTGGGCCGCTTGGCCGAGCGTGAACAGTCGCAGGGGCGCTTGCTCGCCATCGTCACGACCGACGCCAGCGACGCCCAACGCTTGCAAGACGAGCTGGCGTTTTTCTCGCCCGGCGTGCGCACCGCCTTGTTCCCGGATTGGGAAACCCTGCCCTACGACACGTTTTCGCCGCACCAAGACCTGATCTCGGAGCGCTTGGCCACGCTGTGGCGCATCTTCGGCCACGGCGGGCAGCGCGACGCCGACGTGGTCATCATCCCCGCCACCACGGCCCTGTACCGTTTGGCGCCGCCTGCGTTTTTGGCGGCCTACACCTTCGAGTTCAAGGTCAAGCAGCGCTTGAACGAAGCACAGCTCAAGAGCCAGCTCACCTTGGCGGGTTACCAACACGTCACACAGGTGGTCAGCCCCGGCGAGTACGCGGTGCGCGGCGGCCTGATCGACCTCTTCCCCATGGGCTCGCTGGTGCCTTACCGCGTGGATTTGTTCGACGACGAGATCGACTCCATCCGCACCTTCGACCCCGACAGCCAGCGCAGCCTGTACCCCGTGCCCGAGGTGCGCTTGTTGCCCGGTCGCGAGTTCCCCATGGACGACGCCGCGCGCGCGCTGTTTCGCCAACGCTGGCGCGAACTCTTGGACGGTGACCCAACCAAGAGCCGCATCTACAAAGACATGGGCAACGGCGTGGCCACCGCGGGCATCGAGTACTACCTGCCGCTGTTTTTTGAAGAAACGGCCACTGTGCTCGACTACTTGGGCGAGCACGCGGGCGTGGTGCTGCACGGCGACATGGAGCCAGCCTTTCAGCGCTTTTGGCAAGACACGCAAGATCGCCACCGCTTGCTCCAAGGCGACCCCGAGCGCCCGGTGTTGCCACCCAGCGCTTTGTTTTTGAGCTCGGAGGCGTTTCACCAGCGCGTGCGCGAGCACCCGGTGTGGGTGTTGAAAACGTCAGCGGAATCGGAATCTGACCCCGAATGTTTGGCTTTGCCGGATGTGGCGGCGGTGCGCGGTGCGAGCGATCCTTTGCTCAAGCTCAAGACGCACATGGATGGCAGTGGGCATCGGGTGTTGATCTTGGCCGAAAGCGATGGCCGGCGCGAGAGCTTATTGGACTTCATCCGCGCCAGTGGCTTGAGCCCGCCGGCCTTTGACAGCTTGAGCGAGTTCGTGGCGTGCGATGAGCGCATCGGCATCGCCACGGCCGCGCTGCACACCGGCTTTGCTTGGCTTGAGCACACGGTGGACTTGGTCACCGAGACCGAGCTGTTCGCGGCCAACGGAGCGGCGCGGCGACGGCGCAAGCAAGAACAGGTCAGCGACGTGGAGGCGCTG
>Ga0315903_10002144_pt1 | contig 29572 bp, 26 predicted proteins | sample LakEriMetagenome_7_FD_203524 | JGI IMG/M metagenome (GOLD analysis project Ga0315903, IMG submission 203524) | Freshwater fungal communities from buoy surface, Lake Erie, Ohio, United States - Buoy 2 MA119 | ecosystem: Environmental > Aquatic > Freshwater > Lake | place: USA: Lake Erie, Ohio... | reverse complement strand
GAGTATGAGGCGAAATTAAGAGCCTGCACAAGTGTCCTTTCGAACATCAGTAATTTCTATTCTTCGCATGATACAGTCACGAAACGCAGGGTAGTGAGTTCGATTTTTCCGGAAAAGTTGGTTTTTGACGATAAAAAAAGTCGAACTCTGCATGTGAATCCGGTAGTGGCCCTGCTTTGTAGTCTGGATAAGGGTTCTGACGTTTCTAAAAAGAAAAAGCACACCGAATTTGGTGTGCTTTCCTGCAAAGTGGTCCCTGCTGGGATCGAACCAGCGACCCTCTGATTATGAGTCAGATGCTCTAACCATCTGAGCTAAGAGACCTGCTAATTTTTACAAACAGCGATGCGAAAATAAATATTAGCGGCTATTTTCGAAATTAATTATGACCCAAATAAAAAACTTGATTTTTGACATAGGTGATGTCATCATAGATATAGATTACCAAACCACCATTGCCGAGTTTCAAAAGTTAGCAAAAGTTGATTTTTCGGAAATAGTTTCCTATAGCAAACAGCACCCTCTTTTCGATCAATTCGAACGAGGAGAAATCAGCGCACAAGAATTCAGAAACCAACTTAAACCTTTTTTGAAGGAAGATACAACTGATGATGCCATCAACCAAGCTTGGAACGCAATTTTAATTCATTATCCCAAAGCTAAATTTGATTTACTACTCGAACTCAAAAAACGCTACCGCACATTTGCCTTGAGTAACATCAACGAAATCCATGTGATGGAAATAGACCGAGTGGCTGAAAAATGCTTACACGTTTCTCGTTTTGCTGACTTTTTTCACCGAGCGTTTTATTCTAATGAAGTGGGACACCGCAAACCAGAACTAGCCGTTTATGAGTTCGTGATGCACGAAGAAAACCTGTTGCCTTCGGAAACTTTATTTATTGACGACAAAGCAGAAAACATTGCCGCAGCAAAAGCGTTAGGATGGCACGCTCATCAATTAACAAACAGAAACAAACTAAAAGAACTTTTAACCGAATTGAACATCCTCTAAATGCGGCATTTCTTCCTTGTAGTTTATTTGTTTCTTTCCGTTTGTGCTTTTGCCGGTGATGGATTTGTTTATTTGGCGAATAAAGAGAAGTTGTTTTTTGTCAGTGGGAATGATATCCTCTCTCCCGACAAATCGCAGGTACTATACTTCAACAAAGGCAACATTTTCTTCAGTGGCACATCAGATGACAGACAGAACATTTTTTTGCTGACCACATCTATGAATACCGCGACCAATAAAACGGCCTATCTCTATGAGAAAGACAGCCGCCAAGCAACTTATAGTTTTGTAGATAATCAGTTTTTTGTTTTCCAACAGTCGCAGCGCGAAGAGAATGAGGCGCAAAAACTACTGTACATTACTGAAAGTGGAAAGTGGCAGGCTTTTTATTCAGCATACAATGATTCATTACTCGCCTATCTTGAGAGAGACTCTTTACCTACTTTTGCCAAAGTCATTACTGCTTACACACTCATAGAAAAATATGATTTAATCAATAAGAAATCTGTACAATGGCAAGAAGCAACAATTAATGCAGAACAACATGGATTTTCATCTATAAAACCGATATGGGGCAATGTTTCAGCCGGAGAATGGATCTGGGACGGACAAATACTTCTCCCAAGATGGAATGCCGACCCTCGATTAGCATGGACTTATGATGGCCAAACCGTTAAACCTTATTTAGGCAATAATATTTATGCGCAATACAGTTGGGATGGGGAATATTTCAAGCCAGTGTGGCGCAACAATCGCCAACTAGAATGGAGTTGGGACGGACGTATTTTGAAGCCGGTTTGGGATACTGATTGGGCTAATCAATATATGATACAGAACGGGGTGATTAAACCATGGTCAAACGTACATACCGAACGGGAATGGCAAATGGATGGAGAAATCCCATTGCCACTAATTATTCTAGTTATCAGTGGATTAGCGCTCAAATACTAATTATCCACCACGCTAAAATTGGCGTTTCACTATTTACCGTTACTTTAGCTTTCTAAATGATTTATTTTATGAAAAACGTAATGATGGCATTTGTCTTTGCATTCACCCTTGGCTCATGCGACTCTAACGCAGTAAAAGATGAAAATGTCATTAATTCACATGCCCCAACACCAACCGAAAACACCGGTGTAGATATTAAACTCAGCGAATTAGCTACAGACAAAGATTTGTATTGCGAAATGACTGTGGCAGAAGGGGCAATTGCGGATACCGCCAATATTGATGGTAAAATCTACGGCTTCTGCTCTGCCATGTGTAAAGAAGAAGTGGTGGCTGACCCACAAAAATATTTGTCAAAAAAATAAGCGTTTATGCTACACAGCAAAATCACCGGGGTGGGCATGTACGTGCCGGAAACTGTAGTCACCAATGCAGATATGTCCAAGTTCATGGATACATCTGATGAGTGGATTATTGAACGAACCGGCATCAAAGAGAGACGCTTTTTTAAAGAAGGCACAGACACCGTAAGCAAAATGGGAGCAAGAGCTGCTGCGCAAGCCTTAGAGCGAGCCGGCAAAACAGCCGAGGAAGTAGATTTTATTTTGTTCGCCACCCTCAGCCCTGATTATTATTTCCCGGGTTCGGGAGTCTTGATGCAACGTGAATTACCATTCCGCAACATTGGTGCATTAGATATTCGTGGACAGTGTTCCGGGTTTATTTATGCATTAAGTGTGGCTGACCAATTTATCAAAACCGGTACATACAAAACCATATTGGTAGTTGGGTCAGAAATTCAATCTAACATATTTGAAATGAGTGACCGCGGTCGCAACATGGCGGTCATTTTTGGTGATGGTGCTGGTGCAGTAGTCTTAGAAGCCACCACAGAGGGAAACAAAGGAATTTTGACGACCAAGTTGCACAGCGATGGCAGTCAAGCAGAAGAATTGTTTTTAGAGCATCCAAGCAGTAATTTAAAAAAACGATTGAACCATGAAATGATTGACAATGGAGCAATGCTGCCACACATGAACGGCAAGCTAGTTTTCATTAACGCTTTAAAATATTTTCCGGAAGTGATCCGAGAAGGTTTAGCAGAAGTCAATTTGAAGGAGGAAGACATTGACTTGCTTGTGCCGCATCAAGCTAATGCGCGTATCACCGTGGCACTCCAAAAAGAAATGAATATACCGGACGAAAAAGTCGTGTCCAACATTCATAAATATGGCAACACCACAGCCGGCTCAATTCCCATTGCCCTTTGTGAGGCTTGGGAAGAAGGTCGTGTGAAAGAAAACGACTTAATTGTATTGGCAGCTTTTGGCTCCGGTTTTATGTGGGGCAGCGCCATTATCCGCTGGTAATTTTAGCTCAAATCTATCGTGCGCATGAAATCAACCGTGCGTTGAATGTCGTCATACAGCACTCTGTCTTTATCTAAAAACGGAACTACTTTTCTATATTGTTTTTTCACCGCCTCAATGCGTTTTGAACTTTTCATCGGGTGGCGAAAATCAAGGGCTTGCATAGCCGTCATAAATTCTATCGCCAATACTTTTTCAATGTTGTAAACAATCTTGTAAGTCTTCACCGCTGCATTAGCACCCATGCTTACATGATCCTCTTGTCCATCGCTAGAAGTAATGGTGTCTACACTGGCCGGAGTGGCCAATTGTTTATTCATCGAAACTATCGAAGCCGCTGTGTATTGCGGAATCATCAAGCCGGAATTTAAGCCGGACTCATTGACCAAAAACTTTGGCAAACCTCTTTTCCCCGAAATCAATTGAAACGTTCTGCGCTCCGAAATGCTCGCCAATTCAGCCATAGCAATTCCTAAATAATCTAGCGAAATAGCCAGTGGTTCGCCATGAAAATTACCTCCGCTCAAAATCAAATCTTCTTCTTCAAAAATCAATGGATTATCGGTCACTGCGTTAATCTCGCGCTCAAACACATCGCGCACTTGCGCCACGGCATACTTCACCGCTCCGTGCACCTGAGGCACACAGCGAAATGAGTAAGGATCTTGCACATTGTTCTTAGGCTCAGCCGCAATCTGACTGCCTGATAAAAAATAGAGCACATTGGCTGCACTTTCTATCTGACCTTGGTGATTGCGCACTTTCTGAATGGCCGGATGAAATGGAGTGACCTGCGCATGAAACGCATCGACAGAAACAGCTGCCGTAAAATCGGCTAAGCGCTGGACACGCTCTGCTTCCATGATGGAGAAACAACCCCAAGCACTCATAAACTGTGTGCCATTGAGCAAGGCAAGTCCTTCTTTAGATTGCAAGCGAATGGGTTTAATTCGCTTTGCTTTCAACAAATCAGCAGCTTCATATTTTTCGCCTTTGTGGCGCACCCAACCTTTGCCAATGAGCGGCAAAGTTAAATGTGCCAAAGGCGCTAAATCTCCACTGGCTCCCAGCGAACCTACTTCATAAATGATTGGGAAAATTGACTTATTGTAAAGCTCTACCAACTTCTCTACAGTCTCTACGGCCACGCCCGAATAGCCTTGCGATAATCCTTTAATTTTGAGCAACAGCATCAACTTCACCACCTCCGGTTTCACTTCCTCTCCCATACCGCAAGCATGGCTCATCACTAAATTTTCTTGCAACTGCTCCAATTGATCGGCACTGATTTCTACATCGCACAAGGCACCAAACCCTGTGTTGATGCCGTAATAACGAGCCCCCGGCTGTGCCACTTTTTTATCTAAAAATTTTCGATTGCGGGCTATCTTCTTCTTTGAGGTTTCGCTCAAAACGATTAATCGATTTTGCGATAAGAAAAGTCGCAAATCCTCAATGGTAATAGGTTGGTTACTAATCGTAATGGGTTCTTTTGCCATGCCCCAAAGGTTGAACTATTTTTTGGGATAGAGAAATGGCAAAATCAACAAGTAATTGATGTTGCGGAAAGCTTTAGTGCAAAGACAACTTACGAGTGAACTTTTGCCCGATTGAGTTAGTAAGTTGAGCTACGTATAACCCGGTAGGCAATTGTGCTAAGTCCATAGATTGATTTTGACTTTCCAATACGCTGGTTGCTACCAACTGCCCGCTTAAATTGTACAACTGAAAATCCAACTTTAAATCGTCCGAATTATTGGCTACGAAAACTTGTTTCCCTGCCGACCAAACTTTTGCATTTTCTATAGTAAATGATGAAACTGAGCTAGGCGCATAAATCGTCAAGAAAATTGTATCGAAAGCTTCACAACCTTGTGAGTTGCTCACTTTCACAATTACCTCATAATCGCCTGGCTCTTGATAAAAGAACTCCGGATTGGCAATGCCATTGATAATGCTGCTGTCACCAAAATACCAAGTAAATTGGGTAGCATTCTTACTCATAGGAAAAAAGTTGATGACCTCACCCACGTTGGCAGCTATGGCCGATGAATAAGCATTTACCGAAACTGAAAACCCTTTCACGTTAATCGGTTTAGTGGCTACATAAGAACCCAAAATAAAGGCAACACTGTAATTGCCCGAAGGAAGGTTAGAGAAATTTATTGTTCCAGTGGCATTATTGAACGCAGCGACTAGGGCATTGTTTTCATCATAAAGCTGGCAAGCCGTCCAGCTGATGGCATTGTCTTGAACCAAATTGATGGCACCTTCATTGTTATTGCATAGTGCATCAGCCGTGCTAATTTGTGTAGGGAAAGTTATCTGCAATTCGAAACGAGTGTCGGTTTGCTGACCTTGGTTCATTTCAAAGGTATATGCACCTTGGCGTAAATCATGAAAAGTATTGAACTGGTTATCTTTCAATCGCACGATAGAAGTGGGGTCAATATTATCTAAAAGAGTAGCTGCAAATGTGTAATTACCTGCGCTGTCCACTTTCACACCCAAAGCAATGGTTGTTGTAGTGGTAAAACTACCATAACTGTTCGTCAAGCAAGGGATAGCATCGCTCGTTAATGAGTAAAGTTGGGGCACTTGAATTTGTGAGCTAAACACTTTTTGTACGTCTTCTTGCCAATTATAAGTAGGGGTAATTCCTTGGTCAACAAACACGTTGGTGACGTCTTTCAATTGAGAAGAAACATGAGTGAGTTGCAAACGAACTTGCTTTTTGCCGGGCACAGCATAAGAAAAAGTGACGAGTAGAGCAAAAAGAAGGGTGAATGTGGTTTTCATAATTATTAAAATATACTTGCCGCTATGTCAAAGACTGTTCCAACTTTAGAGAAGTTGCTCAATCTACGGCTAATATTTCTCTATAACCTCAAATTTGCTGATTAGTTTATGAATTTTGCTGAAACTTAACAAGTTATTTAGCCCTTAAAAAACCCATATAGTTCTTTTGCCGTCACCTGCGAAATTTCTTTCGTTCCCAGGTTTTTAACTCTTAAGGTTTCCGAGGCTTTGTCTTCGGCAGTGATTTCAATGATAAACGGAATGTTTTTGTCGGTAGCAAAATTGAACTGCTTCTGTTTCTTAATATTTCCCGTAAAAAATTCTGCCGCCACACCCGCCTGGCGCAAAGCCTGCGTTTGCTCAAAAGCAAATTTGTCTACTTCCGGCAACAGCGACACGACCAAAACTTGTACACTTTGGTTCAAGGTGTCGGGAAACAAGCCCAACTCTTCCATCACATCATAAATCCGCTCTATGCCAAACGACACCCCCACTCCGCTCATATTCTTTCCGCCAAAAATCTCCGTCAGGTTTTCGTAGCGTCCACCTCCGCCTATGCTCCCCATCGCCACTCCGGTGGGTTTCACTTCTACGATAAGTCCAGTATAATAATCCAATCCTCTAGCCAGTGTGGTGTCTATCACCAACGTCAAATTCTGCGCAGCACATATTTCAACTAACTCCCGCAATTCTGCCAAACCCGCCAAACCTACTTCAGAGCTAGCCAACAGTTTCTCCACCTGCTCAAATTGCGCTTCATTGCTTCCGCTCACCGCTAAGAATGCACTAATCACCTCCAACTGTTTTTCTTCAAACCCTCGCCCGCGCAACTCTTCCAACACTTTCTCCAACCCGATTTTGTCTAACTTATCAATGGCAATCACCAAAGCCGAAAACAACTCGCCCGAATTCAACAACTCCGCCAAACCGCTCAGCACCTTGCGGTTGTTGATCCGTATCTCATAATTATTAAATTGAAGTCCGGCAAACGCATCGCGATAAATACACAATAACTCCGCTTCGCTAAACACCGAACTACTCCCAATCACATCCGCATCGCATTGATAAAACTCTTGATAGCGCCCTTTCTGCGGACGGTCTGCGCGCCACACCGGCCCGATGTGGTAGCGCTTAAACGGAAACGTCAACTTATCTTGGTGTTGCACCACATAGCGCGCCAAAGGCACCGTCAGGTCATAGCGCAAGCCTTTTTCTGCAATCAGAGGCGTCACTTCTTTGGGGTCTAAATTCGTATTATTCAATTGACGAACATCGGTCAGATAATCTCCACTATTCAAAATCTTAAACAACAACTTATCACCCTCTTCGCCATATTTCCCGGTCAAAGTTTCCAATCGCTCAATGGCCGGGGTTTCTATCGGCTCGAAGCCATATTTCCGAAACACATTTTTTATCGTATCGAAAATATATTGTCGCTTCGCCACTTCCACGGGAAGGAAATCGCGCGTGCCTTTACTCAATGCCGGTTTAATCTTTATCATACTCATGGCACAAATTTACAATTTGCCCGCTTTAAAATGCTCAATGATTTTGTCGGTGGCTTCATCTAGCATGGCATACACCGCTTCATATTCTGCCTTCGGCAAACTCCAAGGGTCGGGCACCGCTTGGTTCATGCCCTCATTCACCTCGTTCATAATTAATCGCACTTTGCTGCGTTCTTCTTCATCTATCGCCATCGCCATCACGTTTTGATAATTGCTACTGTCCATCACATAGATAATATCAAACAGCTCTAAATCCTTCCGCTCCAATGGCCGCGAATGCTGATAGGTAATGTCAATGCCGTGTTCGTTCATCACTTCAATGGACTTGATGTTCGGCAACTCGCCTTTGTGCCAATCAGATGTGCCCGCAGAATCCACTTCCCAACCCAAATTCAATTGATCTGCCTTGTACTGCAACAAACCGTGGGCAATAGGCGACCGACAAATATTCCCTAAGCAAACCATCAATATCTTTAAACTCATAGCTCTTTCGTTTCTGCTGCGACATTACGAAAGAAAACGCTAGCGAACAATCAAACGCTTCGTTGTTTCTTGTTGCGAAGTTTGGTAGCGGATGAAGTAAACACCAGCAGGCATTTCGGCTGTGTTCAGAAAAAACTTGTTTTCGCCCACCTTCGTTTCTCCCTCAAAAACATTCGCCACTTTTTCACCCAACACATTAAAACAATCAATCAGTAAAGACAATCCTTGACTAGTTTCTATCGGCAAACAAGTAATGCCTTTAGACGGATTAGGAAAAATAGACCGAACGACTTCAGACAAAGAAATTTCCCTTATACCCACCGAATTGCCCAACACCTTGAACTGGTAAAACCCTTGCGGAGCTACGATGGGGCGCACTTGCTCTTTGCCCGAGCTGGCGTTGGCTTTTATGTAATAGAACACTTCTGTGCCTGCGGCTTGTGCCGGTATGTTGGCTGACCACAAGTCATTACTCCCTGCTGTCATACTCACCGATTGATAAGTTTGGTTAGTGTCGGTCGTGTAATACAAAGTAGCAGACGAGATGCCTGAACGATGTTTGATGGTGGCTGTTGCGGTGTAAGGTGAAGTAGTATTGTACGTGTCGCGCAAACGTTGATGGGTCATCAATAACGGATTGGCTGTGCTGATTTCGTGCGTGATGCAATGAATAGCACCCGAAGCCGGAATGCTTGGGTTTGAATTTATGCCCACTACTCTATAACCCGGGCAAGCCTCTCTCCATATTCGCAAAGCCGTGGTGTCTTCTGTTTCATTGTATATTGGCATCAAAATAGTTTTGTTGACAAACGAAGCATTGGCATACGTCAGATAATCACCATTCGTGCTTGGCCATTTACCAAAATCATCGGGCATTGGCACCCGCACCACCCGATAATCAGTGCCAAAAGCTGTTTTAAAATTCGCTAACACATATTGCAAGTTGGCTTCAATCTGCGGTCCGTCAGATATACTTGCCGGATATTCGCCTACGATTAATGTTTCCTCGTCTAGTAACTTCATGTGCATGTCAATGTGATGAATGCCATCATAGGGCAACTTATCCATTTTGATGTAGCGATTAACGCCCAAAAACTTTTTCACTATCGTGTCTATCTCTGCCTCGGTGTGGTTCACGCCAAACCCTCCGCTCGATTTGTTTTCATCAATAATCAACTTAGAGGAAAAAGCCGTGCCCATGCCGTCCGTCATCCAGTTCCCGCCTGTGGCTACGAAGTCGTAAGGCGCTTTGGTAGCGTGATAAATTGGCAATTGAAAATGGCGCGCCATCCCTTCCGGCACGGTGTCATCTTTCGGTCGGCTGATGCGGTTATATATCCAATCAATCAACTGCAACGAGTCAACATCATTTTTATACACACAATTCGGGCCGTAGTCGCGTATCCACACCGAGTTAGATGGCGCATTGATAAACGTCACGTTCACGGTGTCAATTCCATTGTTCTGCAAATCGGTGCGCACGGCATTCGCGTCTTCGGTGATGATATACATTCTGCATTCTTGTTTGCCATAGCGCACTATCTCGCGAAGCATAGAGCTATATGACTTCCACGACACCACATATCCCTGCACCTCTTCCCACTCTGCCGGACTGCGCACCCCAAAAGGCGGTGGAGAAAAATAAGGCGTATAAGCACGCTCTTCATCTTCATGAAAAGGAATTTTGTACGTCCCGGCCTGCGCTTTCTCCTCGGGAGTATTGGCATTGGGCAAATCTTGCGCCTGTGTTACTCCGGTGAGTAAGAGAACGAGTAATGTAAATACGTTTTTCATCGGACATCATTTTATACTACTAATGTAATGGAAATCCTCAAACTCCTTTTTCTTCCTTATCTTAGTTCAGCAAAATTCCATCCCATGGCCAAATTTATCCTCCTTATTCGCGAAGACCTCTCTGCCTATCCTCGCCCCGAGGACGAACTCAACGCCCTCATCAAAGCCCACAGCCAGTGGGCGCGCGACTTGATGGAGCGTGGCATCTTCATTGACGGCAACGGAATCGGCCCCGATGGTCGTCTCATCGAAATGATTAATGGCGACCTCATTGTGCAACCCCTTCGCGATGTGCGCCAAGGCATAGGCGGCTACTACATTGTCGAAGCCCCCGACCTCTACGAAGCCGTAGAGATAGCCAAAGGCTGCCCCACCTACAAAGATGGCGACTTAGTAGAAGTCCGCCCGATTATGTAAGATTGCCCCATGTTAGACTCAGAAACCATAGTAGCTTTATCTACCCCCCAAGGCACAGGCGCTATTGGTGTCATCCGCTTGTCGGGTGCAGAGGCTTTCGCCATTACCGACAAAGTCTTTCACGGCAAAAAACTAAGCGACCAAGCCAGCCACACCGTCCATTATGGCCACATTGTTGACGGTCCGCAAACCATAGATGAAGTGATGGTCGCCCTCTTTCGCGCGCCCAAAAGTTTCACCACCGAAAACGTGGTCGAAATCTCTTGCCACGGTTCGCCCTTCATCATCGAGCAAATCATCCGCCTGCTCATCAGCGCTGGCGCTCGCGCTGCCAAACCCGGTGAGTTTACCCTCCGCGCTTTCTTACACGGACGCATCGACCTTTCCCAAGCCGAAGCCGTAGCCGACCTCATCGCCAGCCAGTCTTCCGCTGCCCACGACATCGCCATGCAGCAAATGCGCGGTGGTTTCGCCAAGCAAATCCGCGCCTTGCGTCAAGAGCTCATTGACTTTGCCGCCCTGCTCGAACTCGAACTTGACTTTAGCGAAGAAGACGTAGAGTTCGCCAACCGTCAAAAACTCATCGCCCTGCTCGACCAAACCGAACAAGTCATTTTGCCCTTGGCCGAATCGTTCAAGCTCGGAAACGTCATCAAACAAGGCGTGAACACCGCCATAGTGGGCAAACCCAATGCCGGCAAATCTACCTTGCTCAACACCCTGCTCAACGAAGACCGCGCCATCGTATCATCCATCCCCGGCACCACCCGCGACACCATCGAAGAAACCATCAACATCAACGGCATCGTCTTTCGGTTTATAGACACAGCCGGCCTCCGCGACACCACCGATGAGATAGAACAAATAGGCGTCAATAAATCCTACACCACCATCGAGCAAGCCAGCGTGTTGCTCTACCTCACCGATGGCAGCCAGCTCGACACCCCCGAAAAACTCCAAGAAGAAATCAACCGGGCGCACTCGTTCGACACCCCCCACCTGCTCATCATCAACAAAGCCGACTTGCTGCCAACACACATCAACGAACTCATAGCCGCCACCCCAAACACCCTCCTCATCTCTGCCAAAAACAAAACCGGCATCACCCAACTGCGCGAAGCGCTCTATAGCCTAGTGGCCGGCTCCAACCGCCTCGAAGACCAAACCATCGTCACCAACCTGCGCCACTACCAAAGCCTACAAAACGCCCTCCGCGCCCTCCGCGACACCCGTGCCGCCATCACCAACCAAATCAGCAGCGAACTAGCCGCCCTCGACCTCCGCAACGCCCTCCAAGCCCTGGGCGAAATCTCCGGAGAAGTCACCAACGATGAAATCCTCGGCTCCATCTTCTCTAAGTTCTGCATCGGAAAGTAACCGAACTAAACCAACAATATCTGTCTCACCGGTCTAATGGTTTATTGGACATAGATAGGCAAGAGACACAAGGCACTCAGGAGCAAATACATCACCAAAAGATTTCTATTTTCACCGCCCAATTACAAGGTCTCGTAGTTCAACGGATAGAATAGAAGTTTCCTAAACTTTTGATAGCAGTTCGATTCTGCTCGAGACTACTTGGAGGGAATTCTTCCGCAAATTCGAAGGACTCCCTTTTTTATTTTCTGCTGAAACCCTTGCCAGATCTGCGATCTGAGCGATAATCCCCTTTGTTTTCTCGGTTCGATCATGCTCGTTTTTGCGATCATACACCAAACCTTCGGGAAACAGTATTTGTTGCACCTCTATTTTATGTTCCAATCCTCCGGAAGCCACATTTTACTGAGGTCACCGCACAGCTCCGCTGAAAAATCAATGAACTCTTTTGGGTTCGATAACTCATTTTGACTTTGCGCCAATTCTGTGAGACTTGTATCAAGTTCTGCCTTATATTTTTCTCTGTATTTTTGATACAAAGCCCGGTCAATATCGTCTTCCAGATACTTAATTTCCAGTACCTCTATCTTTTACTCCAAATCTTTGCAGTTTTTACTCAAATCATCTCTGCAGCGAACCAAATCCTTGTTTATCCGCAAGAATGTTGAGGTCAGACTTTTCCATACTGCCGGGATGAGTCATTTCCTAACTTCAAACTGTCTCAGGTAGTTCACAAACCCCTCATGCATCTGGTTTGCACTTCGGTTAGATTTACATCCTTTGGTGTTGCACTTGTAATAGAATAGCCCCTTTTTAATAACCAGATACCCTGTCCATTGACGACCGCATTTCTCACAGGTGATACCCCCCCTTCAAAGGTAATTCCGCTACCAAAAGTTTTCTGTCTGTTCTTTCCGGATGGAAATTCTTTAAGACTTCATTGGCTTTAAAAAATATAGCCCTGCTCACTAACGGTTCCCAATTTATACCCTCAACTATTTTTTTTCTAATAGCGTATTAGAAAGTAAGCCAGAATAGAATACGTTTCAAAATGCTCTGCTCAATTGCTTTTCACGGATTTTGATGCCTGACTTTGTTAAACGCTTTGCAATTTCAAAAGTAAGTAAACCCAAATCTGCTTTCCAGTGAAAGGCTTTGCGAATGTCTTCTCCCTCTGGTGTAATTATGATGATAATCTCGTTTTCCTATATTTCTCTTTTATAACCAATTGGCAGGGTACTAAAAAAGGGAAGCCTTCAAATCCTTAAAAATCTGTTTATCAAAATTCCCTGATCTAAAAATCAACGTTTTACAGATAATGATAATTAATTACATATCTTTTACAATAGTAGCTTTTACCGTAATCACAGTAGTTTGAGGCCTGGTGTTGGTTGTAATAGTTACGATTTTACTTTGATCACCGCTTTTGCCATTTGGGTCAAAAGCGACCTCAATCGTACCGGTGTCTCCGGGAGCTATACTTTTCTTAGGCCAACTTGGAACTGTACAGCCGCAACTACCTTCGGCTCCTATAATAACCAACGGTTCTTCCCCTGTATTGGTAAAGCCAAATTGTGTGTATACTTTTTTACTGTCCGGTATAACTCCAAAATCGTAAGACTGTTTTTTAAAAACCATGGATGTTAAGGGCAAACCAGGCAGATTTTTAAAATGGGTCTCCCCCTTACCGGGATAAGTACTCGGGTTGAAATCAACAGACTCTTTCCGTAACCTGAGTAAGTCTATGGCGGTCATGACAACCACACATATAGCGATAATCCAAAGCGGAATTAGAAGTTTTTTCAAGAGAAATGGCGCTGGCAGGATCAGAAATTGGCACGATAAATTATGTCACCTCCGCAGTCTGTACGAGCTTCTTCGCAAGTGGCATAGCAACTGGGAGAACTGGAACATGTATATGGAAGGTTATATGGGCAACATCCGCCAGGAACAGGTGCATAACCAGGGTCGCAATTAGCTGTGCCCGTCCATTGACTGGAGGTACAAGTGCCTCCGTTTCCTCCGTAACAATCGAAATTGCAGGATCCATCATCTTTGCCGGCATTGGAATCATAATTACAGGCATATCTGTCTGTACATCCCTCTTTTTTGCAGGAGTTTAATGTCAGTACAAAAATGCCGATAAGGAGAAAGATTTTTTTTGTCATGAGTATAGATTTGTAATGATTAAAGTTACGGGTTCTTAGAATTTTATTCCTATTGTGGGTATAATAAATTGATGGCTACCTATCACATCTTCATATTCTAAGTCAACCATTGCATTAAATTGGTAACGAACGCCTACGAGTAATTTCCGATACATGTACTCAATTTTTAAAGAAGGCGAAGCGCCCATGCTCAATACATTCACTCGCTCCCCACGGCTTCCTGAAAAGTTCGGAACGCTTCCAGCCAGCAGGCAGCCGCCAATCTGGGGAGTAACATACAGGTAATGTTGTCCCTTAGCCAGGTCTACAGAAAAAACCGGGCCCATTTTCAAAAACTGGAGGGTGTGCATCATGGCTGCGTCTCGGTTGGCATCGTAGCCCCCAAATCCGTCAAACTTATAATATTTGTATTTGGGGGACATTGAAAACGTATAGTTGGCAATTGTGAGGTCAAAACCCACACGAAAATTCTTCCCTTCACTCTTGTATCCGAACGACTTACTGCCAAAATCCAAAGTAACTCCTCTGGCCAGATAGCTAACGGCCATTGGCCCTTCTGTTAGTTGTTCAAGTGTTTGCAGAGCAAAGCCAATATTCAGATAGAAACCATTAGGCCGCACACTCTTTGCCTTTTCTCTGTTTATCCGTTCCTCTGCTTCTTTTTGAGCCTGCTTCTTTTGTTGCAGGCCATCAATCCTTTCACGCAGTTGGGGTAAGTATTTTGAGTTTGGATATGTATTTAAAAAGCTTTCGAGCAGGTTATCATCGTCCGATGCTTTGACCCTTTCAAAGAATTGATCTTCCGCCTTTTCTTTTTCCCTTAATTTCAGTTCCCGATCCTTCAGCTCAATATCTATGGTCGTTATATCCATATATTTTTCGGCCGGGTAAGTTTTAGAGTCCACTATTTGAAAGAACTTTGCTAACGACAGTTTAAGTTCGGCTATCCGGCTGGGGTTGCTCTTGGAAGATTGATTTAGCGCCTGTATGAGCAAGTACAAAATTTTAGGGTTGGTTTGCCCTAATGTGTTTTCGGCTTGTTTCAGATTGGATATAGCTTCATCGTAAGAACCATTGTTGTAAGCTAATTCTGCCTTGTTGTAATACACACTGGCCTGAAGGCTTTTATCCTGGGCAACACCTTTTAAAGTAATGATGATACAAATTAGGAATAAGATTTTTTTCATGTTTTTTGTTTTAAGTATTGGGTAGGTTTATTGTTCCTCTTTCAGTTTACGGCTTTACAGGGTTATCCCAAAAATCAAGAACTGGCTTTGCAGGCTTTTCCTCGGTTGGTGTATTGGTGTCACTGTTTGAGTTATCCTGTTTTTTATAGCTGGTTTCCCAAAAATCAGAACTCCCGCCTTTTGAATTGTGTGCCACTGCCTTTTCCGAGTATTGAATTTGGACAGTATTAATAGCGACTGTTCTGGTCTGTGTAATTAAGTTATTTCTGGCGGCTTCAGCTTCTGATCGGGTACTGTAGTAGCCGGATAGCTGAATTCCTGAGTACTTTGTGCTGCTGGCTACCTTGTCTATCAGCCTGTTTTGCAGGGGCCAACTACCATCGGAATACTTACTAACAGCAAATACATTTGTGAGGCTTATTTCAGGACCATTGCTCTCTAAATTGGCAGCGGTAGCGTGATATGCAAAAAAATAAACTTCATTGTTCCTAACAACGGGATGTGATAACGGCATTGTTGCTTTCGGAATTCTGCTTATCACCTCTTTCCGGCTATTTATAATTCGTAGCTTCTCCAACCGGGCATTCTCTTCGCGTTGCCGAATTTCTTCAAGCTGGCGTTGGCGCTGTAATTCTGCTTGCCTTTTGCGCTCTGCATCCGCGTCAAGCTCATCAATAAAGCTTAAAATAGAACCTACTCCGTTGACTATATCCATAGAACCGGAAATGTCGCTTGGAGTATATGCGCCACCACTTCCTATTCCATTTACAACCTGATTGATATAATTAACCGCATCTGTTGTGCTATTGCCGGTGTTATATCCGACACCTGTTGAGGAATTGTTGTAAATATTCGAGCCAACACCCGGATTTCCCGAACCATCTGTATTAAGAATGTTTTGAAGGATCCCTGTAGTAGTGTTTAAAATATCAGTAGCGTCATCAGAACCAATACCCGTTGCACCATAACCAGTTCCGCCTGATAGAATATCAAGAACACCGGCTGTGGTATTAAGGATATCTGTCAACTCATCAGAATCATCGTTACCCGAATTAGCATTGTCGTCCGCGTATGTTGGATTATTGATGGTTACATTGGTGGTATTTCCGGGAACTATACCGCTTGTTCCCGTATTACCAGTGATATCGGGTTGTGTAGGGCCAGTATTTGTGCTGGCAGAAGCGGTCGAACCGCCATTGACGGCAATACCCCACTGGGGTTCCTTGTTCACCAACTCCGGGCAGCAATACGGCTGACCCATTGTTTTTATGTTTCGTTTGCAGGCGGTAATCATGGCGTCCACTTTTCGAACGTCCTCCGGTTTTACACAATGCTTAGCAGAACAAAAATACAACGAAAGCATTGCACACTGCGAGCACCCCTGAGCATCCTGCGTTTCCGTCAGGCGTTTGTATTTGGCCATATCGGGGTCTTTAGCCTCGGTACATTGTGCATTTAGCAAAGCTGGAAAGTAGATTATAAAAATAACGAATACGGTTATATATTTCATATTTAGATTTATAAGACTGACTAACCCCTGACTCCAAAAAGGGAGGATGTGGTTTTAATCTGTTCTCCTTCTTTTGTTACGTGTTTTCTTATTACTCCTTTAATAAAATCAATTACATCAAACTGCTTATCTTCTCCAGTATACTTATCATAGACTACCTGCGCCTCAAAATCACTACCATAAAACACCAAATTGGTTCTAGCACCTGGTGGAAGTTTTACTGTGATCAGTTTGCCATCTTTGGGTTTAACAATAATAAGTGCCTGCTCACTGTCGGAGAGATTAGTAAACTTTGCTAGAATTCTGGATTTAGTAGCTGAAGTATACAGTGAATATTGTGCTTCTACTTTTCCATCATACTTCTCTATCAATTCGCTTTTCCTATACCCATTAAAGCCCTCCAATTTTTTATCGGTAAAATCATCAGGAAACTCACCTCCAGTTTCCTCGATAATTTTCCTTACATCTCGAGCGTCATATTCTAAAGGCTTGTTTAGCCCGTATACCTTGTATTTTCCGGCCTTGCAAACGTATTTCATGTCAGCCGCACCATAGTGTAAACGAGCAATTGCTTCCTGCTCCGACCCATACTCATCGGTAGTGTTGTAAGGGCCTATAGCTACCCATTTGCCGTTTTCCTGATAAGTTGCCAATAGCGCATGCCGTGGGGTGTTGTCGACATCTTCCTGTGTTTTGTCCTTTGAAAACAACTCCTGTTCGTATACTTGAATTTCATAACCAAATGCGCTGCTGCTCAGTTTGCTGCCGGTTCCCAAATTAGCCTGTAGAGAAACGATGGCGCACGTGTTATAGTCGATAAGAAGCTGATATGGCGTTCCGAGGTGTATGAAAAAAATTTCGTTATTTATTGCATCTTTCAAGGATGATTTTATGATTTCGAAACAGCCTTCCTTCTTAAGTGACTTGGCATGTATGCGCAATTGCTCTAAAATGCCCGCTGTTTCTGATAATTGGGTTATTTTTCCGCTACGATCTAATTGAACAAGAATATCAAACACCTGTTGAGCACGAGTTATTGATGTAAATAAAATACTCAGAATCAAAAATGTGTATCTGTAAGTTTTTGACCTGATAGGAACAGAAGCCCAATTATAAGATGTCAAATTTGATATATAATCTGTGAAAAGTTTAATTGACATGTCGCAGATTTTAAATTCCATAACAAATATAACTAATCTTCATTAAAATTCAAAGGCCTAATAACAACATTACAAGTTTAATTCAACAGAGTGTCAGTATGAAACACATAATGCCAAACGGCTTTATTTCGGATGGATTGATATGATGAAAAAAAATAAGTAGCATATTGCGATATATTCAGTTCAACACACAATGGCAGATATAGGTTTTCGGTGAACATTATGAAATAGTTAAACGAAATGTATTTGTGAGGTAAGTTACTTCAAAATAAATCTGCACTAAGAACATGAAGAGCTATCAAAACGAATTTGTGTACGAAAATCATTACTAATAAGCTCTCCTTCTAAAATCACATCACGCAATGTTGTTTTTTCAAATATTCAATAGATGCAAGAATCTTCATGGCTTCAAAAGATGAGTTTGAAAAAATGGCGATCGAGACTACTTTCTCCCTCTTTTAGTAGTTCCACATATCGTGCTCATACTCCAAGATTGACTGCTTAATACGGTCATTCTCCAGCTGCGCATCCACCCCGCTTGCATACTCCTGTATCGCCCGGTCATACACGTTGCTCTCCTTGTAGATGTAACTGCTAAACTTCCGCATTGCAAACAAATCATCCCAGCTGTAATGCTGCCAATCATTCTGCGGATTAAACACTTCCTGCTTCGCCAACAACGGCCTCAAATCCGGGAAATAAATCCAATACATCGTCATATCCCCTCGATAATTTCCCGCTGCATCATAATCCTCCATGATTGGTGCAATCCCTAAAATACGCACTTGCATCGTAGACGTCCTCGTATCAAAAAACCAAACCTCCTTCACCTTATATTTTACAATCTTATCCCAACTCAATTCATTAGCCATAGGCAACAATTCCTCCTCTTGCGTGATAGGGTTCATCGCATAAATAGTGTCCAACATATACCCGATTTTTGCCGCCTCTCCCGCAGTCAACTTCTGATTAAACTGATCGGCATTCAACCCCGATGCATCATACGCTTGCAACTCTCCTCTCTTCACGGCCTCATGTATTACCTGAATAAGTGGCGCTTGAGGGTATTTAAATGGCAAATTAGGTTTCTGCCGCACATCTATAATCCGCCACACATTCTTACTCCACATCACATCCGCCTCACGCTGATATTGATAATCCAAGGGCTTCATCTCTTGCCGGTCGCGCTGCTCCCAAGGCAATTGAGCAATCTCTTGTGCTGTTAAGAATAGTGGCGTAATCCATACGCAAAGAAATAATTGCTTAAGCTTTACATTAGTTCGCATAACTCGTTTTCTTTTCTAACGAAATGCGACATTTAAAAATTGCGTATAAAATCGAACAGATACGTAACAACTATCAGTAATAAAAAATGGCAGACTTGAAGGTCTGCCATTTTCTTAATAATTAGATATGATTTCTAGTAGTTCCACAAGTCATGCTCGTATTCAAACATTTGTTGTTTAACTGCATCGCTCACTAACAAAGCATCCATACCTGTTGCATACTCTTGAATACCTCTGTCATACACGTTGCTTTCTTTGTAAATGTAGCTCTCAAAAAAGCGAGCTTCAAATACATCTTCCCAACTCATACGAACAGCGTCATTCTTTGGATTGTATACTTCATAATTAGCTAAGATAGGACGTAAATCAGGATAGTATAACCAATACATAGTCATGTCTCCACGATAGTTACCTGAGGCATCATAGTCTTCCATGATTGGCGCTATACCAATCACACGAACCATCATTGTAGAAGTCTCTTCATCAAAGAACCAATCTTCTTTTACACGATACTTCACAATTTTATCCCAAGTCAATTCGTTTTTCTGAATAACCATTTCCTCTTCCAAGGTAATTGGGTTAACCTGCATAACAGTATCGATGCTACTACCAATTTTCTTAACATCATCGATAGTCATCACCATTTTGAACTGGTCAGCATCAACGATACTTGGATCGTAAACGGTCAACTCACCGTTCTTAGCGGCTGTATGCAAAATTTCGATTAAAGGCTCTTGAGGATACTTGAAGGATAAATTCATTTTCTCGCGGACATCAATCATTCGCCAAATACGCTTAGACCAAAAAACGTCAGCTTCACGAATGTAATCGTAAGGAATTACGTCTTTTTCTTTCGTAGTTGTTTTAACCCAAGCACCATCTAGAGGTTCTTGAGCAAAAGCTGCGCCAGCCACAAAAAGTGCGATGGATAATGCTATGCTTCCTTTTTTAAACATGATTATTCTTTGTTTAGATTAGATGATTGTAAAGGCAATTTGACCTAACTTACGTGGTTGACCATCCGGTCCAACTACTTTGATCTCGTCAATAAAGATGATATCTTTGGGTTTAGCTCTATCTAAGAAACTTTTCATTTGAGCATTCAACAAAGGACCTTGTGCAGTAGCTTTAAATATTTCTCCTTTGGAAGAGAATACCATTTGGAAGCTAACTACATTGAAACGTGCTTCAAAGTCAAAATTCTCTAACAGAGCAACTAGACCACTTTGTGCTTTGATAGCACCAGGTTGAGTGTTACCGCCTCTAAGTTTACCACCTAAAGTAGGAACCGGATCTGGAATACGTTTAATACGAAACTCTTCAGCACCCATTGCTTGAACTTTGCCATCAACTTTAGCTGAAACGTTAATTTGACATTTACCTACAGCTGTAACTTTTGCAGAATAACTGCCATCAGGATTTTTAGACAACGTTCCAGACCCTGCCAATGAAGCAGAAACATCACCTTGCCCAACACCCGGTACAGATATTTTCATTGGGTTCTCAACACCAATGTAAAGTACATTCATCTTAGTAGGAGAAACTACTACTGATTTGGCTGCAACTTGGTAACCACCTTCGAATGGATAGAATGTATATCCACCAACAGGGTTTTTAATGCGAATAATACCAGCGTATTTTCTTTCACCTACACCTGAACCACCTTGCTCTAATTTAGCCATACCACCGGCAGTTTTCATTTTGCTACCTTCACTATATCCCGGAGGAAGTGGATTTGGAGAATCCATTGGCTTAAAGCCGCCTTCTGGGTCGCGTTGAAAACCACCCAATCCGCCTAAGAACACTTCAGGATCTTGAGTAGAATTGAAAGCTGCTAAGAAGATATCGGCTTTGTAAGCTTGACCTTGCATAATGTAGCTAGATGGTGCTATTATTTTTGCAGCAAGAGCATCAAATTTAAAGTCAGTTTCACCAATCTTTTTAATCAAATAATCAATGATTGCACCTTCAGAACTTACTACGTCATTCTGGAATTTTGACAAGATAGTTACAGCAGCTGTTGTTGGTACGTGGTTAAATGTAGCATACTCCCAACTCGCGCCTGGATCTGCTTTCAATTTTGGAGCATCTCCGTTTAAAGATATCGAGAAATTAGCACGGTCCTTGTCATCAACTAACGCTAACAATTTAGCGCGAGTGTCAATAATCTTTTTTTGTAGAGCTTTTCCCTCCTTACCATTTTGCTCACAAAAAAGTTTGGTAGCTATGTCAATATTGTCGCGCTGAACGATATCACCAGTTTCTGGATCGCGACCATCTGATAACTTAATAATGTCTTTCTTATATTTATCCAAAAGATCATATAGTTCCTTTGCAATCTTCCTTGCTTCTTGAGCTTTCTCATAAGGCACTTTAGCTTTCTCCGGGTTATCTTGCTTTTGCTTATCAAAAGCCTTATAAATACTTTCGTTTTTTATACCAAGAGAACTATTTGAAGTTTGCAATCCTTCATCTACCAATTTGAAGGCATTTAATACCTCTGTTGATACGTTGAGGGCGAGTAAGGCTGTCAACACGAGGTACATCATGTTGATCATCTTCTGCCTTGGCGTTAATTTACCACCTGCCATTTATATTTTAGTTTTTAGGGTTATACAATGATTTGAATACAAAATAGCAAATTAGGCTTTCATAGCAGATAGCATGTTACCATACACTTGGCTCAATGCAGCTAAATTCTTGTTCAATGAAGCTAAGTTTTCTTTCAATTTAGCAGCATCTCCTGCTGTTTCAGTCAATACTTGCGCAGTAGCACCAATTTGACTTACTGCAGTTGTTGCACCAGCCGCAGCTTGAGCAAAAGACGCAATTTGTCCAGAAGCAGATTGAGCGTTTTTAGAGAAATCGCTAGCAGCAACTGTAGCACCAGTCAAATCATTCATTTTAGATACGCTTTCACCCAAAGTTGTGAACCCTTTACCTAAACTGTTAATCAACTCAGGACCTACTTTTGCATCGCTAAGCATTTTGTCTAACTGTTGAGTAAGTGGTTTACCGCTAGATTTTTGAACCGGACCATCGTCAGCTAATTCAGGGTAAACACGCTCCCAGTGATACTCAGGCATTGCGTCATGTTGTGGTTCAAATGCAGAAATAATGAAGATTAACACCTCGGTTCCCATTCCTACAATAAGCATCTCGTTTGCAAACTTCCAGTGCATGATTTTGAATAATGCACCTAAGATTACGACTGCCGCACCCAAACTATAAGCATAGTTTAGATTTCTTTTTCCTGATGCTGTTTCAAAGATTGATTTTTTGTTTGAAGCCATTTTTAGTTTTAGTTTTTAAGGTTAATTAAAATGAAGATTAGGGTTAAATTCTTATTAAAAAAATGATTGAATAAAATTAATTATCCATTATATCGCGACCAAGGAATGTGGTCAAACATCTGAAACCCACATAAGATTTAGCAGAGTCAGCATATTCCCAATGGCGTGTACCGTTCTCGATATAGTAGCCTATATCTTTCCATGAACCTCCTCTGATAACTTTGCGTTTCATAGCTTCTGGCTCTGATTCTTGAGCATCATAACGAATATCAGGGTTCAAATCATGAATGAAAGAATATGAATTTTCGTAGAAAGCTGAAGATGTCCACTCGGCTACGTTACCTGCCATACAGTATAGACCGTAGTCATTAGGCCAATAAGCATCAGCACGTACCGTGTAAAAACCACCGTCTTCCGGATAATTTCCTCTTCCTGGTTTAAAGTTGGCTAGGATACAACCTTTTGAGTTACGTACGTATGGACCACCCCAAGGGTAAGGTGCTAGTTTTTTGCCTCCACGAGCAGCATATTCCCACTCATGTTCTGTTGGCAAACGGAAGATGTCCATCAAAGGCTCTCCGCGTGGCGTTCTGTAATCTGCCCAAAGATTTGTTCTCCAATAGCAGAATGCGTTTGCTTGATGCCATGTAACACCGACAGCAGGATAATCATCAAAAGCGGGGTGATGAAAATAGTTACGAGTCATTGGCTCGTTGTATGAGTAAGAAAAATCTCTTACCCAAACCAATGTATCTGGATAAACATCACAAACTTCTTTGCGGATAAAGCTGGTTCTTGATTTACCTCTATTTTTTGTCAAAGAGGCTGCTTTGTAGTCAAACCACTCGTACACATATTTAAGTTTACTAAGATCTAATTCTTTTTTACCCCAAATGCGCTCGTCTTCTTTTAGATAAATTTCTTCTAACTGTTCATTTTTCTCTTTACCACTCCATTCGATTTTTTGGTTCCAATCCAATTGGTCTTTACCTTCTTCTCCACCTTCAAGTTTGTGCTCTAACAGAGAGTGAGCAACAGAGTCTCTTACGTAGTTGATAAATTGACGATACTCATTGTTGGTGATTTCAGTATCATCCATGTAGAAGCCTACGATTGAAACTTGCTTAGCGCGAGCTTGGGCTGAGGCATTAACATCTTGGTCACTTGGGCCAATATGTAAAACACCTGATGGAATAAAAACCATTCCGTAAGGAGTGATTGGATTCCATTTTGGGCGATCTAACTCACCTAAAAGTTGGCCATTGTAACCACCCTGGCAACCGGTGATAAAGAGCACTACCGTCAGTGCAGAAGCACTAAAAAGACTTTTCAAATTTTTCATGTTTTTGGTTTTGATAGTTTTCCCCTGTTATTAAAATGAGAAGCGTAAATATAAACACTTTTTAACTTTACAAAATATTACTTAAAAAAAATATGGTTTTCAGTTTGTTAAATACGTTTTTGAAGGTGTTTTAGTTACAAAAAAGCTACTTCAGCGTTAGTTAAATCTCGGATTGTGATAAAAATAACCCTTTTTTTCTTTTGCTACCAATGGGTATCGATAACTAAAACTAACTTCATGGGAACCAGTATTAAATTTAGTCAAATACGACAGATTTGCATCGTATGAATAAATCAATTGTACTCCCTTTATTTTAAAGCCAAAGAACAATGCTAACGCATCTACAGATTTCTGGTTATATCCTTTAAACGAGAGTCCGGATAAAATATTGCGATAGACAGTCATCGTGGCGCTTAATTCCGCTTGTACTTTAACAAAATCAGTTTTGATTAATGCACTAGGCATGATACTAAAACGACTATTTACCTTAAAATCATAGCCACCGCTAACCAATAAATTTTGTGTAAAAAATAAAGCACTAGCTACAGTTGCGTCATTAAGTTTTGCCTTCGAAATAGCTATGTGATTTAAAGCTGCTCCGGCATAAAATTTATCGTTATTGAAATAAAGTCCAAAGGATAAATCCGGTGCTATTCCTTGTGATAAATTATCCGGCAAGATATTGTCATTGTGATTAACTCCGCCCGTATAATCACCTTCAGGAGTTCGTAATTTCGCTCCGTCAATTGATGTTTGAATGATCCCAGCACCTAAACCTATGCCCATTTTCCCCCATTTAAAAGTATGGCGATAATTGTAGTTAAAAGCTATGTAGGTGGCCCGTTGAAAACCTATTAAATCATTAACGAACGTAAGTCCAATACCGGAACGAATAGCTGGCAACGGCATACTAAAATTGAACGCTTGAGAGGCGATGGCACGATTAGCTAAACTTACATATTGTGAGCGATGCAGTAAACTAAAATTTAAAGCATCATCGCTACCCGAGAAAGCAGGATTAACCAAGTAACGGTTGTACATATATTGGGTAAATTGCGGTTCTAATTGTGCTTGCACATTTATCGCAATAAAACCACTGAAAAATATAGGTAGAAAAGATTTTAATTTCATTCCAAAAATGAATATAGTGTAAAGTATGAATTGTACAACACTATATTCATTTCGGACGATAAGCTATTTAGCTTCTTTTATATATTTCTCGATGGCTGTGATGATAGTTGGCGTGTTAGGCAACGGAGCCATGAGGTGTAATTCTAGTTTTTTTGCAATGATGGCATCTACTGTTGTTTTGCCATAAGCTCCAATTTTCAAACTTCCTTGTTTAAAATTAGGATAGTTGTGATATAACGAATGAATACCTGTTGGGCTAAATAAAACTAACATATCAAACTTGGTTAAATCAATATCTTCTATCGAATTAGGTACGGTTCGAAACATAACCCCTTCCGCATAATTAAAATTATTAAGTGCCATAAAAGCCGGTATTTCATCTTTACGAGTTTCTGCACATATATACAAAAAGCGTGTTGCATCGCGATGCTTAACTAAAAGTGTACGTAGCTCCTTATTATTGTTCGCATCCCCAAAAAACACTTTGCGCTTTCGATACTGAGTGTATTTCTGTAGATAAAGTGCTATAGCTTCGGAAGTACAGAAGAACTTTGTTTCTTGACTCATCTTAACTCTAAGTTCCTCACAAATTCTAAAGAAATGATCAATAGAATTTCTGCTAGTGAAAATTATACCACTATAATCATTTAACGTGATTCGTTGTTTGCGAAACTCTTTACCCGGCACACCCTCTACTGTTATAAAAGGCATATAAGTAAACTTCACCTTGATCCTTGCTTCCAAGTCAAAGTAAGGTGACTTTGGGCCTTCGGGCTTTGGTTGTGCAACTAATATGTTTTTGATTTTTGTTTTCGGCTGCTTAGAGATATACTGTTCGTAGTTAGTCTCATTTTTGGGCGGCAATATAATTTGTGGTTTGGCAACCGGAGGAGGAGGGGCAGCATGCTGTTTATTATAAAAAGAAGTAGCACTCTTTACGGGTGATGTCACATCAGCCTTCGTTTTGAGAGTGCTACTACTGTTGGTTTTTTCACTGCCTTTTTTTGCTACTGTTGAGGGAAGCTTAGGGGCAGCTGGCTTACTAGAAGCAGTTTTATCAACTACTTTTTTTTTGCCGCTTTCTTAGCTACAGCTTTTTTAGCCGGTGCTTTTTTGGCAGGTGCTTTTTTAGCTACTGCTTTTTTCGCAGGTGCTTTTTTAGCTACTGCTTTTTTTGCAGGTGCTTTTTTAGCTACCGCTTTTTTCGCAGGTGCTTTTTTAGCTACCGCTTTTTTTGCTGCTGGCTTAGCTGCTTTCTTTTTTGTTGCCATGTTTAAGCAATTGTTTTAGTTAACAATTTAATTAATAGAAACATCGGTGATACTTCTACAACACAAACGTAGATAAAAAAATAATATACACTCCTGTACAATATTTTGTAGCCTGTGGATAAACCCCGCCAAAGATAAAGTAGACCAAAACAAGCAAGAACAATAAACGTGATAACAACAGCTATATTAAATACTATTGAAGATGATGTATAGAAAACAAAAAGCATTGGTATCATAGATAAACCAAGGGTTTTACATATAGTAAAAAAATTATATACATATTCATTAGCTATTTCATTCACATCAAACACAACACCAATTGTCTTTACAACAAGTTGTTTTGATACATAAAAAAATGTGAATAAAAAAATTAGAAAAAGCAATGAAGATGTACTATCAAAGGTGTTTAGACCAAAAAATTTTACAAAAACAAATTGCGTATACAAACTAATCGCTACAATAAAATTGATGTGCAACAAAAAAGATGATAATGCGAAATCACTTGATTGTGTTCTAAAAATTTGAAGTGCCATATTTTGATTCCAAATGGATTGAAATAAATCTTCCAGGACTTTAGCATAAGCTACTTTGATATATACCAACACCATGAATAAAGCAACCAATAAAATAAAAAGCAAAGTATTGTTTTGTGTTGGCACCATCTGTTGAACATCAGAAGTAATGGGCTTGTCCTTTGAATGGATTATTGGAGAAGAATAATCAGCATGTAAATGCATTTGAAGGGAGATGGAATCTGCTTCTCGTTTTTGGATAGCCTCAGCTGCTAGTATAGAGTCCAAACGAATGTTCTGCGTAGAGTCGACAACTTGTGCTTGAGTATTAATGATACCAATCAACAATAATAAAAAAGTACTAATAGTTTTCACCTAAAAATAATTGACATAACCGAAATGAATTTTAGCGGAGCGGAAACTAATCTTGTTGTTTTGCTGCGTGCCCATAGCATACGTAATGCCGAATATTCCGGCTTTGGTTTCAATAGCAGCACCGGCTCCAAACCCATAAGGGAAGTCGAATTGTTTTTGATTAGCTGCATTATTTTTAACCATTGCTGAATTGAAGAAAGCACTAAAGTAAGAATTCTTGGAAAGCAAAAAACGGTATTCTAAGTTGGCCATCAAATAGTAAGGCGTAAAAATTGATTGGTCGTCAAAGCCTCGTAAAGAACTGACACCACCGAGCCTATACATCTCGTTTTCAAAAACCAATGGGCTATAAAAATATTTACCATCGATGGCTGTTTTAATGGTGTGGCGTGGAGCTAGTCGCCAGTATTTGTCAAAAGCCAGTGCAATTTTGAATTGAAAACTTTTAGTACGAATACTATCATACAAATACTCAAATGACTTTCCGGCTATCTCATCAAACATAGAGGCGATGGTGTTATTCTTTCGAATTCGTTTCACGCCCGCTGATCCTCCCAAACGAAGTACATAGCCGGAAGTTGGATTGAAACGATAGTCTAATTTTTGCACAAAATATTCCAGCGCAAACTCATTAGAATTAATATCAAGGTTGGTCGGCAAAGCTCTTCTTTGCCTAACAAAAGCTGTGTCAGGATTTAGTAAAATGGTTGTTTTCTGTTTGAGTGATGCGCGGAGATAATTGCTACCAATGGTTTGATATTGCACACCATAGTCGCCATCAATATCGAGGTAAGTCGTGTCGCGTTTATATAATTCAAAACGGGCGTTAATACCCAACGGAAGGCCGGCAATGTAGGGATAGGTGAGCCGAATATCCAGCCGTTGCGTTTTAGGCTGCAGCTTTTGCCATTCCAGAAAAATTTCTTCGCCAACTCCAAATGGACTGAATAAATGTATGCGCGCTTCGCCTGTGACTAACAATTTCTGGCCCGAACTGCCGGGTAAGAACCCCAATAAAAAATTAAACTGACTTGCCCGTTTGTCTTTGAGATAAAGATTGACAGCAGCTTTGCCGTTTTGAAACTCTACGGTGTGTGGTTGAATTTGCTCCACAAACTGCAGTTCATTTAATCGCTGTTTAATGCGTGAAATATTTGATTCGTTATAAGCTCGGTTAGTTTTTAAGCCCAAATAGTTCTTAAGAAAAACTCTTTTGACTTTTGTTTTACCAAAGATACGCAGCGTGTCGTACTTGATTAAATCATTCTTAGTCAGCATCAATTTCGCACTGATGTTTTCCCCATATTGAAATGAATCTAACCGAACCGATGCAAATGGATAACCACTATTTTCTGCCGATTGAATAACTCGCGATTTGATTTGCTCAACTTGACGATAGCTAATCGGCTTGTTATTCTGTATTGAATTTTTTGCACCGCTGGCTTGAAGTTGCTCAGCATCAAGATTTCCGGAGGTTAAAACTATCTGGGAAAATGGCTCGCCTACATATATATATGTATGCATAGACGCAGAGTCAGCTTGGATGCTGTCGGTTGATGCCGCTAAATAACCGGCATTGCGTAATTTACTTAAAAAGAGATTCATCTCTTGAACAGCTGCCGTGGAATCTCGTAGCGTTGATTTGTAGGCAAACTTCTTTTCAAAGAAATCGCTTGGCTTATCAGTGCCGACAATCTTTAAGGCATACTTCGTCTGCGCTGACGATACCGCAACAGCCAAAAGCAAGAAGAGAAGAAAAGTGTGCCTCATTTAATTTGGGTAAAGATAACGAGAAACATTTGCAAGTATTTCAAACCAAAAGAGCAAATTTGATTTTTGAAAAATAATCATGGCCGGCATCTACATTCATATTCCTTTCTGTAAACAAGCCTGCAACTATTGCAATTTCTATTTTTCCACTTCGCTAGGCAATAAAGAAAAGTTTGTAGCCACACTCATTCAAGAGATAAATCAAACCAAAAACTATTTGAATGGGCAAAAAATCGAAACCTTATATTTTGGAGGAGGCACTCCTTCCCTATTGATTTTGAACGATTTTCAACACATTCTACATGCATTGCAACAGCAATATGACCTATCGGGTTTAAAAGAATTTACCATAGAAACCAATCCCGATGATTTATCGGTAGCGAAAGTGAAAGATTTTATGGCATTGAAACCATTTGGGTTTAATCGCTTCTCCATGGGCGTGCAGTCTTTTTTTCCGGCAGACCTATTATATATGAATAGAGCGCACACAGCTGATGAAGCGTTGAGTAGTATAAAACGAGTGCAAGACGCTGGGTTTGAAAACATCACGATAGATTTGATTTACGGCACACCCACTATGACCAATGAGCAATGGTTGAATAACTTAAATATTGCCGTATCGCTCAATATCCCACACATTTCGTCTTACGCATTGACTGTAGAAACGAAAACATCCTTGGCGCAAAAAATAAAGAAGGGTGTATTAGGTCCTGTAGATGAACAAAAATCTGCTACCCAATTTGAGCTGATGGTTGACTATTTAGCGAAACACAACTTTGAACAATATGAGATTTCAAACTTTGCCAAGGATGAGAAATATGCTTTACATAACACCAACTATTGGAAGGGCGTG
>Ga0315903_10002143_pt1 | contig 29608 bp, 26 predicted proteins | sample LakEriMetagenome_7_FD_203524 | JGI IMG/M metagenome (GOLD analysis project Ga0315903, IMG submission 203524) | Freshwater fungal communities from buoy surface, Lake Erie, Ohio, United States - Buoy 2 MA119 | ecosystem: Environmental > Aquatic > Freshwater > Lake | place: USA: Lake Erie, Ohio... | reverse complement strand
CCGATTTCAGTGGATGGAAGAAGCTATAAGCAGCGAAGGTAAATCCTTATCAGAAATGAACTTGGAAGAGATGGATGTGTATTGGGATCGAGCGAAGATAGCATTGAGGGAGGCATAACCTTTCCTCTGTATCACGGGATTTGAAATCTTCTGTTTCACCGGATTTGAAATCTTCTGTTTGAAACAGAAGAGCCTACTTCAACTTAAAATGCTTATCCGCCTCATCGGCTACATAGTCTCCAATTGCCAATGAAGCTGTAGCGGCAGGTGATGGTGCGTTCAAGACATGAATCGAATTTCCATGGTACTCAATTCTAAAATCATCTCGGGTATCGCCGTCTTCAGCTAACAATAAGGCTCTCACCCCTGACCTCCCCGGCTTGATGTCGTCCATAGTTAAAGACGGAATCATTCGCTGCAAGGTTTTGAGAAATAATTTCTTGGAAAATGCGCGACGGTATTCGTTGATTCCGAAAGACATATTCGAGAAAAATAATTTCCATGTACCCTTGTATGTTAAGGCATCCCACGTATCGCGAAGGGAGAAATCAGTTTTGCCATATCCTTCGCGTTTAAAGGTAAATACCGCATTGGGACCACATTCAATCTCACCGTCTGTCATGCGAGTAAAATGCACCCCAAGAAAAGGAAAATCGGGATTTGGTGTCGGATAAATCAAGTGTTTTACTTTATGTTTCGCTTGATCGGTTAATTCATAATAATCTCCGCGAAAACCAACCACTTTCTCCTTTAGCTTTACGCCATCTTTTCGCGCTAAGCGGTCCGCTTGCAATCCGGCACAATACACTGCAAACTTGGATTCAAATTCTCCATTATTGGTAGTAAACAGGGTGCCGTCAGCAATTTTCATCACCGATTTCACTTCCGTGTTAAGCATCAATTTTGATGCTGGGTTAATCGCTAACGCTAACTCTACCATTTTTGCGGTGGCTGCTCTAAAATCAATTATTCCTGTGCAAGCCACATGTAAACCGGCTATACATTCCACATTCGGTTCAATTTCCTTAATTTCTTCCGGAGTTATTTTGCGCAAGCCTTCAATCTCGTTTTGAAGCCCCGTTTGGTAGATTTCTTCCAAGTATTGTAGTTCTTTCTCTTCCGTGGCTACCACTACTTTTCCGCAGACATCATGGGGTATTCCGTATTCCTTAGCAAAGGCAACTAACTCACGACGCCCCTGAATACAATTCCGAGCTTTTAACGAGCCTGGTTTGTAATAAAGTCCGGAGTGAATTACCCCGGAATTATGTCCAGTTTGATGATCTGAAAGTAAATTCTCTTTTTCAAAAAGAACTAACTTCAAGGACGGATTTCTTTTTTGCAGCTTATAAAAGGTTGCTGCTCCAACAATCCCTCCACCTACGATTGCGATGTCAAAACTCATGGCACAAAGGTAGTTAGAAAATAAGTTCGTTCAACGCAGCTGAATTTCACGGCGCCTAGCGAGATTTATTACTTTTGCATTATGAAAACACCCACCATACAACGAAGCTATATTGCAAAGGACATCGTATTAAAAACGTTTGAAGATGTAGAAGGCTATTTCAAGGAACTCTTAACACGTGAATTAAATGAGTTGAGTAGCTATATAAAATGGCTTTGTGATGTCAGTGAATTGGAGGCGTTCTTAGAGGAAGACGGTGCGTGGAGATACATCAGAATGTCTATCGATACCACAAATCCAGCACTCACAGAGTCTTACACGTATTTCGTTACTGAGATTCAACCAAAATTGGCACCACTAACCAATGATTTAAATAAAAAAATGATGGCGAGTGAATTCCACAAGGAATTAAGTGAGGACCCTGCTTATGCCATCTATTTTCGCTCGGTTGGCGTACAACTCGATTTATTTCGCGAAGAAAACATTGCGATAGAAGCTTATTTGAGTGAGAAGTCTCAAGAATATGGAAGCATAAGTGCTGCGCAAACCATTGAACACGACGGGAAGACTTTAACCATGCAGCAGGCATCCGTTCACTTGAAAAATCAGGATGAAACCTTGAGGTCAGAGGTATATCACAAAATCGCAGCGCGCAGACGACAAGACATTGATACCTTGAATGTGCTTTTCACTGATTTAATTCAAAAACGGCATGAATTAGCTAAAAATGCAGGGTTTGAAAACTACCGGGATTACATGTTTCAAAACATAGGGCGTTTTGATTATGACAAAGAGGCCTGTTTTGATTTTCACGAAGCTGTTGCGCAGAAAGTCGTTCCATTGGTTAAAGAAATTCAACAGAAGAAACTTCAAAAACTTGGCAAATCAAGCTTTAAGCCTTGGGATTTAGATGTTGATCCGGATGGGAAAGAACCTTTAAAGCCGTTCAACAGTGGTAATGAAATGCTTGAAAAAACGATTGAAATTTTCAATCAAATGGACTCTTACTTTGGCGACTGTTTACGTACGATGAAGGAAATGGGTCACTTAGATTTAGAATCGAAAGAAGGCAAAGCACCGGGAGGATACAATTATCCCTTGTACGAGATTGGAGTTCCTTTTATATTCATGAATTCTGTGGGCTTACATCGGGACTTGGTGACCATGGTACATGAGGGAGGACATGCCATTCACAGTTTTCTGAACCGTGAATTAACCTTAACTGCATTCAAGAATATCCCTTCTGAGGCTGCTGAGTTAGCCTCGATGTCGATGGAATTATTGAGTATGAAGTATTGGGATGCCTTTTATCCGAATTCGGACGAACTCTTGAGAGCCCGTGAAGAACACCTGGAAGACATTCTTAAGGTATTGCCTTGGATTGCCCAAATCGATGCGTTTCAGCATTGGGTCTACACTAACCCAACACATAGCACAGAAGAACGTAGTGCACAATGGCTAACACTTAGTAAGCGCTTTGGCACTGGATTAACGGACTGGACAGGTTTTGAAGATTTACAGGCTCATTCTTGGCAGCGACAATTGCATTTATATGAAGTACCATTTTATTACATTGAATACGGAATTGCACAACTTGGTGCCATTGGGGTATGGAAAAACAGCCTAGAAAATGAAGGAAAGGCAATTGAGCAGTACAAAGCGGGCTTATCGCTTGGGTATACGTGCAGTTTACCAAAAATCTATGAAACCGCTGGTGTAACCTTTGATTTGAGTCCAAAGCGTATTGGAGAGTTAATGGAATTTGTAGATTCTTATATAAAGCACTTGGCGTAAGAAGAAAAATCTTTATATTTGCCCTCTCAAAAAAATGGCGAGATGGCTCACCCACCCGCGCCAGCTTCGGTAGATTTGAGTTGGTTAAAAAGACATAATGGCGAGATAGCTCACCCACCTTTGCAAGCTTCGGTGGATTTGAGTTGGTTAAATAGACATAATGGCGAGATAGCTCACCCACCTGCGCCAGCTTCGGTGGATTTGAGTTGGTTAGTTAGATATAATGGCGAGATAGCTCAGTTGGTTAGAGCGTAGGATTCATAACCCTAAGGTCCCGAGTTCAACTCTCGGTCTCGCTACAAGAGCCCCGAAGATTATTCGGGGCTTTTTTATTTTAATCACTTTTGATAGTCAATTGTTCCCCCGAGCTCTGACGAACTTTTGCTTGTTCAAAAGTTAACAGAACAATCAGAGCCTATGAAGATCACTCGGTTCGTCAAGCCGCTTAAACACGAAATCCAGGCAATATATGATGAATTATTTGGTTTTATAACTATGTTTTACACTTACATTTTATATTCTAAAAAACTCAACGCTTTTTATAAAGGAGAAACAAAAAATATTTTAGATCGATTATATCGCCATAATAGTGGTTATGAAAAATCTACCAAGCTCGGAACTCCTTGGATTCTTTTATGGAAAGAAGTTAGATCATCTAAATCCGAAGCAAAACAACTCGAACGAAAACTCAAGAATTTATCAATTAAACGAACCCTTCAATTCATATTAAAATATAAAGATGGAGTCCCGAGTTCTGACGAACTTTTGATTCTTCAAAAGTTATCAGATCGCTGACAAACTCGTTTCGTCAGTGTTCAACTCTCGGTCTCGCTTCAATAAGATATCTATATCCCAGTAAAAGATTCAGAGTTTCATTGACACCTTATTATTGCACCAATTACCTTGCACCAGAAACTCTGCGATCTCTTGTACCAGTAATTTCCATGTTTATTAAATACAGATGAAAATCAAAGGGTATGAGATAATTCGATATTTTTAGGGATATTTATTTCAACTAACATGAAAAATTTATTCATTGTTTTCTTCCTCTCTAGTTTTTTTAAATTTAATATCGATGCACAAATTAGTAAAAAGAACTTCAAGACTCTTTCAAATGAAGAAAGACTCGATGTAGCAACAGATTGTTTAAATAAACTTATTGGTTATCATAGAAAGGAGGAAGCTCCTTATTGTTATGATTGTTTTAATCAAGATTTAAGAGAATTTAGTACATTTTACCTTTTATACATAAATGCTGAAAAGGAGTTTCAATATGTAAAAGAAATAAAATCAACAAAAATCAATGGCGATAATAAAATAGAGTGTACTTTAACTTATTATCATGTACAGAATGCAAATAAAAGTCATGGTGGGCCTAAAGCAACTCTTCTTAATGAAACTTATGACTGTAAAATGTTGTTTGAATTTACCGAGGAAGGTTTAAGTTTACTGCTTGGTTGTTATTGATTTATCACTAAGGTTTCTGCGTTTTAACTTTAACCTTTATTATAACCAATAACATCTTCAGCTAGGTAATGCGATAGATCTTGTGCTACGAATTTAATGATTTTACGTTTTTTGGATATAAAAAAATATACTCAGGATTAAAATCCTTTCTCCAGATACTTTGAAGGAGTTCAACATTCACATTGCAAATACTTTTTCTAACTATTCATGGAAGTTTTTGTAGATTAATATAGTTCTTGGAGAACACCTCACCTCATATCCTAATAGATTAATATATAATTCGCTATCAAAGCCCAAGACCGTTTTGGCTTCATGAATTTCTATCTTAATACCGTAAATAATCTATTTTCGTATTGACACAATATTCAAAAATATTTTATATTTGAAAAAGCTAAAAACCAATACCTATGAAAGCAGTTCTTACCATTTTTTTATTCTTGTATATTTTCATCACGAATACCTCTTTGTCACAATCTGTTCGAATTAACTTTATTCGCTACAAACAAATAGAATATAATGTCTACAGCGAAAAATGGTCACCATGGCCTAATGCATGGAATCAAAGTGGTGCTCATGCCATCATCCAACATATCTATGATGATATGTACAAAGTATCCATTTACGGTTATGACGGAGATCTGATTGCATCCACTACATGTACATTTGACTCTGATGTATCTGTAAAAAAAAGAATCTCTCAAGACGACCCTTATCTTAATTGCTACTCAGATACAAATGGTGATCAGATTTGGACAAGTGTAGTTTCATTACAATCACTGATAGATAATGTGGAAGGATGGAAGCAAGATAACGCTCAACTTTACCTTTGGGTTTTTAGTACAGATACGCCTTTCGCTTTTGTTTTAGAATAAATTATATACTAACACATTACTCTATTTAGAATTCCTCATTTGGCTAGGAAGCACCGCAGATGGCTTAGCCTTTTATTTCTTAAAAGTTCCTCCAGATAGACTAGTTACATTTATCGCAAGTTGTTTTTCCCCACTTGGGTTATTCGCAAATCCAATGATTTATAAATCATTAATTTTGTAAACCAAATTAAACGCAATGAAATTACTTTGTTCACTCTTATTAAGCTGTGTTTTAACAAGCTTTGTTTTTGCTCAAGATCTTATTACCCTTAAAAATGGTACTCAAATAAACGGTAGCATCCTGGAGGTAACTCCTTCGCTTGTAAAGTTTAAAAAGACAAGTGACGGACCTGTATATTCAATGAATCTTACAGAATTAAGTTCTATCGCTTATAAAAATGGGACGGTTGAGAATTATGGTCCTGCTCCGGTAGTATCCAATTCAAATAAACCAATTACACCGGCAAATTCTGACCCGAAAGAAGATGAAATGCTAATACCGATAAAACGTTATGGAGGACCGAGGGTAGGATTAACTTACATCAGCGCAGGAACAACTCGTACACGGATTGCTGAAGCATTTAACCGTGCCGACATTACTCCGTTTGTTTCTCAGTTTGGGTGGCAATTTGAAACCCGTATTTTCACGCTAGAAAGTGGAGGCGCTGGATTGGTAGAATTCATTCCAATGATCGGGGGACTAGAGCAAGGGTTATTTTTACCAAGCGCATCTGGAATCCTTGGTTTTCGGGCGGCTAATGGCATCGAATTTGGCGTAGGTCCAAGTGCATCACTTGCAGGATTTGGACTTGTAATGGCGGCTGGAGCCTCATTCAAAGTCGGTAAAATCACTTTTCCTTTCAATATTGCGTTTAGTCCAAACATTAAAAAAATCCTGCCAGATCAGCAAACTTACAATCCGATTACGGGGTTGTACGAGACCATTCCCGGAGAAATCACTAATTCTGGCTTTAGATTGAGTTTGCTTGTTGGATTTAATTCAAGAAAAGGCTAAATTATGATGAAATGTTTACTTTTCATCCTTTCGCTCAGTTTCTGTTCATTTGAATTTGCTCAAATAACGCAACATGATTCATTGCTTATTCCCATTAATTTGAATCAAGATACATTGGTTTCTAATTCAGGTGAAATTATCACAGGGTATATATTAGAACAAGCCGACGGATACATTTCATTTCAGGGACCATTGAGCGAGGAAATAAACCTTGTTGCAGTAGACCAATTGTTGCTTATTAAAAAAGCAAATAAACCTGCTGAAGTATTGTACAAGGATGACACGTTAGTCACTAAAATCGGAATATTTATTGCCTGTAAAGTTCTTGAGGTGTCTGCTGATTCCATCAGCCTTTTTCAATATAATGGGCTTATTGAATCTCCAAAGCATATAGATCAAAAATCACTACTTCTCATTAAATATAGCAATGGAACATCAGAAGACTTTAGCGCTCTTTCTTCACTAAAACCAATCTCAAAAGAGGAACTGAAGGAACTTGGTAAATTAGATGCAAAAGCCTATTTCAAAACACATCCTGTGGTTATCGCAGGTGAAGTACTTCTTGGGTTTACCTCGATTTTCATACTACCTATTCCCACAGCAATTACAATTGCATGTACAAAACCAACGAATCTAGTGAATCTTGAAAATCCAAATGTAAATCTCATATCTTCTGAACCTGAATATAAATTAGCTTATGCTAAGCAGGCAAGAAAATACAAATCCAGGGATGCTTTAATTTCTTATTTCAGCGGGCTTGTTGCTTGTGTTGGGACTTTATTCTTGATGAATTAAGTAATTTTAAGACCTTGTGAACTAAAGTAGTAAATTAGTGTTCAATAGGTCATGACTACCGTTCAAAAAAACATTTTTGGTGAACCTCTAATTCCATGCTGTATAAGTCCAATGACAGGGTTTTACCGGGATGGTTTATGTCGAACCGATGCGCTCGATGAAGGACGCCATGTAGTGTGCGCTCAAATGACCGACGAATTTCTTGTCTTCTCAAAAGTAATGGGAAATGACCTTTCCACACCTCTACCTGCATATGATTTTCCCGGTTTAAAAGCAGGTGACTTCTGGTGTCTCTGTGCGCTTCGTTGGAAGCAAGCATTCGATGCGGGAAAAGCTCCTTTAGTAAACTTAGAAGCTACATCCGAAGCAGCCTTGACATACATAGAAATTCAAGATCTAATTGCTCACGCCTATCGAACGATCAATGAATAAACTGGAATACAGTTATTTTGAACTTCCCTCCGCATTTTACTCTAAGGTTAGACCTCTGAAATTTAAAGGCGCTTCAACCCTACTTTTTAATGAAAAACTCGCAAGAAAACTACATATTTCTGAGGATTTCATACCCGGTTTGCTTGACTCAACTTCCGAAGTATTTGATGAAATTACAAGCCCCTTCGCCCAAGCCTATGCAGGACATCAATTTGGTCATTTCACCATGCTTGGTGATGGACGTGCGATTGTCCTTGGCGAAGTGGTAGTTGACAAGCAGCGCTTCGACTTGCAATTGAAAGGAAGCGGTCCTACCCCCTATTCTCGTCGTGGAGATGGTCGTGCAACCCTAAAAGCCATGACTCGAGAGTATATAATGAGCGAAGCCATGGAAGCCTTGCATATTCCAACATCCAGATCATTAGGCGTTTTTTCAACAGGCGAGCGCGTATTTCGCACGGGTCCTGAACCTGGCGCGGTATTGGCACGCATCATGAAAAGCCACATCAGAGTGGGAACTTTTGAATATGCTCGTTATTTTTTAACCAATGAAGCGCTTCAAGCACTCTTAAATTATACCATCGAAAGGCTTTACCCGTCATGTAAACAAGCAAGTAATCCGGCCTTGGAATTCATTAAAACAGTTGCTGAAAAGCAATTTGAATTGGTCACTCATTGGATGCGCGTTGGGTTTATCCATGGCGTAATGAATACCGATAATACCGCAATCAGTGGCGAATCGTTTGATTATGGTCCGTGCGCTTTCATGAATCAATACGATCCCAATACTGTATTTAGTTCAATAGATGCACAAGGACGGTATTCGTTCGGAAACCAAGGAGCCATTATTCAATGGAATTTAGTGCGTCTAACAGAAGCCCTTTTGCCACTCATCGATCCATCGGAGGAGCAAGCGCTTGTCATTGCAAAATCGTTTATACAAGGATTTGAAGAGGAATGGAAACGGAAATACCAGCAGACGATGGCGCAAAAAATTGGTTTTTCAAAAGCTGACAAGGAAACAGAACGCTTGGTTAGCGATTTATTGAAGCTGATGAAGCAGCATGGCGCAGATTACACCAATACCTTTGCTGCACTTTCTCATGCAATTCCTAATTCCCTTTCCCCATGGGGACAAGAAGCATTTATTGAATGGAAAGCCCAATGGAACACTTATGCGAAAAGTCAAGGCACATCATTAGCGGAACGAATGGCGCTAATGGGTCGGATAAATCCTGTCATTATTCCACGCAACCACCTGGTAGAGTCTATACTTTCGGAAGTAGAACTATGGGAAAATGATACAAGGTATTCAGACCGATTTCATGAAGCAATGTCTTTATGGACTGATCCATACGCATACGATGAGTCGCGCATTCCTTGGATGAAACCTCCTACCGCGGAAGAAAACCAAGCCCACCAGACCTTTTGTGGCACATAAGGATTAAACAATTTCTCTTAAAAAATGTTATTACTTTCAATTTTGATAGTAATACTATTATTTTTGCAAGACGAACATTTTTATGAACATTTCAATTCAAGTAAGCGCAACGCTCTATCTTAAAGATCCAACAAGTTCCGAGATTGGATTAAAAATTCTAACGGAAGGAATTCAGTTGATGCAAGATTTAGGATTTGAAGCCTTTACTTTTAAAAAACTTGCTCAAAACATTCAATCAACGGAAGCTACAATTTACCGGTATTTTGAAAACAAGCACAACTTTCTACTATACTTAATCAATTGGTATTGGGGTATTTTATCGTATCGATTGATGCTTGCAACAGCGAATGTCCCAGACCTTAAGCAGCAACTTTCAAATTCTATTTCTGTACTTACCGGTTTACCTGACCCATCTCAACTGGGCTATATTGCAGAAGAAATGCAACTGAAACAAATCGTCATACAAGAATCAGGGAAAGCCTTACATACTAAAATGGTAGATGATGAGAATCAGAACGGTATTTATTTGAATTATAAATCAATCGTTTCTACCGTTGCTGAATTGGTTAAAACCATTGACCCTGGCTTTCCTTATCCAGAAATGTTGATTTCAAATCTAATTGAAAATGCCAACCATCAACGGTTTTTCAGTGTTCATCTTCCCAGGTTAACGAATACCTCACCCGAACAAGATGCTGTTGAAGCATTTTCACACTTAATTATTCAAAAAGTACTTCAATCATGAAAGCAGAAGAAATGACTCCATTTAAGAGGCTATTAGCGATGCTTAAACCCGATAACAGTGAAATTCGCAACGTGTATATTTTCGCGGCATTCAGCGGGATTGTTGGCTTAGGATTACCCATCGGTATTCAGGCCATTGTGAATTTTATACAAATGGGAAGGGTGAGTACCTCTTGGATTATATTGGTTATCTTGGTAATGCTTGCGATCATTATTTCTGGTTTTCTAAACATTGCCCAAATGCGAATTACAGAAAACTTACAACAGCGGATTTTTGTTCGATCTGCGCTCGATTTTACAGACCGAATCCCCTTGATAAACACAGAGGCTCTTAACAACAAATATGCACCGGAGCTACCCAATCGGTTTTTTGACACCATTACCATTCAAAAGGGGCTATCGAAACTCATTCTAGACTTTGCCGCAGCCTCATTGCAGATTATTTTTGGGTTGGTTTTGCTTTCATTTTACCACAGCTTTTTTATTTTCTTCGGCTTGGCATTAATCTTATTGCTTGTCATTGTGTTTCGAATAACCGCTGAACGCGGATTTCGCTCGAGCTTGAGGGAATCGAATTATAAATACAAAATTGCGCATTGGCTCCAGCAAATTGCATATACTCGATTTAGTTTTAAAATGGCCGGTACCCCCTCCTATTTAATGTATCGCACCGATCAATACTTAGTGGAATATTTAAGCAGCAGAAATGAACATTTCAAAATTTTAAAACAACAATACCTATACCTCATTGGATTTAAAGCCATTATAGCAATGGCCTTGTTAGTAATTGGCGGGGTATTAGTAATTAACCAAACCATGAATATTGGTCAATTCGTAGCTGCCGAAATCATAATACTTCTAATCTTAAGTTCAGTAGAAAAACTCATCGTGAGTCTTGAAACAGTGTACGACCTCTTCACCGCCATTGAAAAGATTGGTCAGGTTACAGACTTGCCCCTTGAAGACAAAGAAGGAATGGACATTCCACACAGTGAACTTGGATTCGAAATTGATATCCACAACCTTCGCTACGAAAACGACCTGACGAGTCAGACGCTACTTGAAGGAGCTACCTTTAGGATTAAACCCAATGAGCGAACTGTTTTTCGGACAGACAATACCGTTTCCACGAATTTAATTTTTGGATTAATCGCTGGCATTTATAACCCAAAAGAAGGGAGTTTATCCATCAACAACATCCCACTGGGCAATCTCAATCGAACTTATCTTCGAAATCGAATTGGAAACATGTTAACACAAGATTTATTGGTACATGCTACTGTGCTTGAGAATATTACCCTCGGTAGAGATTATGTAAGTTTTGGAGAAGTTCAAACCCTTTGCGATCGGCTCTTATTATCGAAACAAATTCAACATTTAAAAGAAGGTTATGATACCTTGTTAAATCCGGAAGGACATTTTTTAGCCAAAGATTGTATTCGAAAAATCCTAATTGCTCGGGCCCTTGTAGGTTCACCAAAATTAATATTACTCGAAGAACCGCTACAAGACATTAAATTGGATGAGCGGGAAGAAATTCTTAACGTGATCTTTTCCCCCGAAAATGCAACCATACTCATTCAATCAGACGATGAATTGGTTGTAAAGCGCGCAACCCAAACCATAATCATTAACCAAGGATTAATCACTCATTAATATCGTATAGTATGTTGAATATTTCTCCAAATAATCGTAATAGAATTGATGAGCAACAATTTATTTCTTATCAAAATGTTAAGAAAGAATCATCCAATCCAAAACTTAAGCGTACACTTTATATAATCGGGTCTGTAGTACTGTTAATCATGTTTTTACCATGGACACAAAATATACGATCCAATGGAAAAATAACGACACTTAGACCAGAGCAACGCCCTCAAACTATTAATTCAATCATTGCTGGTAGAATTGAAACCTGGTTTGTTAAAGATGGAGATTTTGTAAAAAAAGGCGATACCATAGTGATTATTTCCGAGGTAAAGGATGGTTATTTTGACCCAAAACTTGTGGATCGGACGCAAAACCAAATTAAAAACAAAGAGTTAAGCGTTATTTCCTATGAACAAAAAGTTATCGCGTTAGACCAACGCATCGATGCACTGATTGAATCATCTAAACTTAAGTTACAACAGGCAAAGATTAAATACCGACAAGCCCGTTTAAAAATCACTGCTGACAGCATCGAATTTCAAGCAGCAGAAACGAATTACGATATTGCGAAAGACCAATACCATCGTTTTGAGAAACTTTATGAACGTGATTTAAAATCACAAACCGAGGTTGAAACACGCCGAATGGCGATGCAGCGGGCACAAGCCTCCATGATTTCAGCGCAACAGAAACTACTTCAAAGTAGAAACGACCTCATCGACGCAAAAGTTGAAGTCCGTTCAACTGAAGCAAAATATCGCGATGAAATCGCAAAAGCAGAATCGGATAAGATGTCGGCCATGACGAGCATGTATGATGCGGAGGTTGATGTGACCAAGCTACAAAGCCAAGCCGCAGGGTATTCAATTCGAAGTGGAAACTATCTTATTTTGGCACCACAAGATGGATACGTTACCAAAATCTTAAGCAGTGGTATTGGGGAAACTATAAAAGCAGGACAAGAATTGGCTACCATCATGCCTTTAAATTATGACCTTGCGGTAGAAATGTATATTCGTCCAATGGATTACCCTTTAGTCCGTAAAGGTCAGCACGTCAGAATGCAATTTGACGGTTGGCCAGCCATTGTATTTTCGGGTTGGCCAAACAATAGCTATGGTACCTATGGTGGAACTGTATTCGCAATAGACAACTTTAGCTCAGATAATGGAATGTTCAGGGTACTTATTGCACCAGATAAAAAAGACCATCCTTGGCCTAAGGCATTACGTGTTGGTGGCGGAGTAAACTCCATGTTGCTCCTTCAAGATGTAGCTATCGGGTATGAATTATGGCGTAATATCAACGGATTCCCACCTGATTTCTATATCGAAAAAGATTCAAAAGAAGCAAAAACATCAAAAAAGAAATGAAGTATCTATTCATTCTCATAATCGGTTCAATTGGGGTAGCATTAAATGCCCAAAAACCTCTGACAGAAGACGCGTTCATAACCTTGGTGAAACTGAATCATCCGTTAATTAAAATCAGCGATATTCAACCGAAATACGGTGACGCATATGTACTCAAAGCAAAAGGAGGATTTGACCCCAAAATCGAAGGCACCTTAAATCAAAAATATTTTGATGGGAAGCAATATTACTCGGTGGGTGATTATGGAATTAAATATCCTACGTGGTATGGAGTGACTGTAAAAACAGGGGTAGAAAGCAACAGAGGCTCTTACTTAGATCCGCAAGCCAAAACGCCTTCCGGTGGTTTATTTTACGGTGGCATTGGTGCAAATTTAGGTCAGGGACTCTTGATTGACCAACGACGTGCAGACCTTTGGAGTGCAAAAATAAATCAGCAATCGAGTGAAGAGGAGCGGCGCCTACAAGTAAACAAATTGATCTATGAAACCGGTTATGCCTATTGGGATTGGTATCTCGCTTTCCATTCTACAAAATTACTACAAGAAGCTTATGATGTTGCATTGCAACGGTTTAATGCAGTAAAGGAAACAGCGATTCTCGGGGACCGAGCATATATTGACACCGTTGAGGCCGGACTTCAAGTGCAACAACGCCTAAGTTTATTACGCGATGCAGAAGCAAATTACCGAGAAAAATGTAATATACAATCTACCTACTTATGGTCTGAACAACAAGAGCCATTGATACTTGGAGAAACGGCAAGGCCCATAGCGCGAACAAACTGGATTGCTTCGGCAATGATCCCATTTCAAAGTGACTCCATTATAAACAACCATCCATATTTAATGATTACTGAATTCAAGGTAGATATGCTTGAAATTGACCGAAGGTTAAAAGCTGATCGTTTAAAACCTTCCGTTCAAGTAAACTATAACATCCTGAACGAACCCGTTAATTATAATCCATTTAGCGACCTAGATATTAACGATTATAAATGGGGATTTTCTATTGAAATGCCCTTGTTTCTCCGCAAAGAGCGAGGTGATTTAAAATTAGCTAATTTAAAAATTGAAGAAACTCAACTTAATCTCGCACAACTGAAGGCTCAGCTGACCATGAAAATAAACAACGCCAAAATAGAGTTAAGCAATAGCATTGAGCAATTAGCCATTTATCAACGTGCAGCCAAAGACTCTAAGCAACTGCTTGAAGCGGAACGGAACATGTTTGAAAATGGGGAGAGCTCTTTGTTCTTAATCAATATGCGAGAATTAAACTATATACAATCGGAACTTAAATATTTAGAATGGCAAGCAAAAAACAAACAAATTGGTTTCAGTTTAGGCTTTGCTACAGCAACCTTGTTTTAAGTAGTTAATCAACACGTTAAAATCGCTTAATATTTAGTTAACTTCGCTTAGTGAAACTAAGTGCTGTCTATAAATTATTATTCTTTCCTGTACTAATTGTCTTATTAGACTTATGTTTTCGATGGGATCGCATGAGCTATTTCCATGCAAAACATTTCTATTTTTACTTAGCATCTGTTGTTGTATCCATACTGTTCCATACGATTTGGCTTCTTATTTTAAAACGAGTCGTAGCGAGTAATTGGCTTTATTATACGCTTGGTTCTTTTTACTTTTTACTTACTTTTTTTGTTGTTGGGACAAGCTTAGCGTTTAAAAACATAAACGACCTGTTCCCTAACTATTACACCCTACTCTATTTTAAAACGGAACCCAAGAGTGCCTTTATGATAATTCGCGATGTGAGCGGATGGAAAGAGCTGCTTGGAATATTAGTAACCGTAGCGTTAGTCACCTGGGGAGCACGAAGGCTTATTACCAGGCATATTCCTACGGTCATCACTACGAAAATCCTGTTGTTATCTATTTTTCCCATCCTTCTATTTGAAGGATTGGTTGCAACGCACAAAAAGTATGATCAATGCGCCTTGGTTGATGTGAATTTCTGTGCATGCGTACAGCGCCATCTATTTACTTGGGACGACCATACCTCGTTCAAAGGAAAAGGCCTAGGAATAAGAAAAGTGGCTATTCAAATCGATCGAAAACAACCCGCAACATTCAATGTATTGGTTATTGTTTGTGAATCTTTACGAAAACGGAGTCTCAGTGTATATGGCAATCCAAAAAACACAACACCTAAACTTCAAGAATTTAAAGCGTCTCATCCTGGATCAACTTATTTATTTGAGAAGCCGTTTACGGTCTCTACAACCACCATGTTAGCTGTTCCTGCCACCTTAAGCGGTATAGGACCTTACCAAGACTCCGTACTTTTGTATTCGCAGCCCTTAATTTGGGATTATGCCAAACAATATGATTATAAGCGATTCTTTTTAAGTTCACATACACTCGAATGGTATCGGTTTGCCGACTTCTATAAACATGACTCCTTAGATATCTGGTGGAATCATGACAATTCAGGTCTGCCTTATTATAATGATTTGGGAATTCGAGATGAATTAACCATAAACAAAGCGATAAAAACAATCAATTCCTTGAAAGACAAACCGTTTACAGGGGTGATCCAACTTAACACCACCCATTACCCTTACCGTGTTCCAACAGACTATGAGCGCTGGAATGGTCGCTATCAAGACGCATACAACAATGCGGTAAGGTATCAGGATGCCATCCTAGGAAAACTCTTCGATTATTTGGAACGAACAAATAAACTTAAGAATACCGTAATACTACTTACCAGTGATCACGGGGAATCTTTGATGGAACATCACAACATTGGCCATGTTGAGAGCAACTATTATGAAACGATTGCCATACCATTATTTGCATACATCCCGTCCACCTTACTCACGCAAGCACAACGGGTCGCACTCCGTAATAATCAGAAAAGCATTACATCGAACATCGATCTTGTACCCACCTTGCTTGATTTATGGAATATTAAACAATCAGATCAATGGAAACCCTATACGGAACGGTTAACTGGGCATAGTTTACTCAAGAAAATACCTAAAGACCGAAATATCATCACCTTAAACAATAATCAAATCGCAAGTTTTAATACGGGGCTATCCATAATAAATTCAAAATTTCATTTTTTGCTCCGAACCAACCTGACGCCCGCAAAAATAGAATGGTACCGTTCAGGTGATGAAAAAGAAGTTCACGATTTAGGTCCAGTGTTACCCGATGCAGTACAAGGTACCGTAAAAAAGGCAATACATTCATTCCCGATTTGCCATCCATTTTTAGATTACTTGAATTCTAACTCATCTAAAGAAACGATGCGTTGAAGGCGAACCCCTTTTTCAGTATTTATTAAAAAAATTAAAGTATTGCGCCACGGTTGAATCCGTAAAACGCCAAAATTATTCTCCATAACCGGACCTTCCTCTCGATGAACATTGGGTGCTGCGAATGCCCAAGATTCAGAAATCCCACTGCTCGTTAAATCGTATAGTGGATATGAAGAGCTACAAGATTTAGATAATTCGGCATAATGTACATCACCCGAAATAAAGACCACGTGCTCTTTTCGTGTGGATTCAATTAACTGGACCATACGTTCTTGTTCGAGTGGAAAATTAGCCCACGTTTCGTAGCCATTATATTCTGTAGCAAATTGGGTAGAGGACGCAATAATCGTTACCGCAGATTTTACCTTTAATTGTTCCGCTAACCAACTCCATTGTTCTTCTCCTAACATGGTTGAATCCGCTTTGAAACATGGAAGATACAAGCGTTCATAAGGATAATAGGTGTCGTTTTCTTCGCTTTGCACATTAATTCGTTTCAATGAACTTCTAAAGGTTCTCGTATCCAATAAGATCAACTGAATCTTTTTTCCCTTGTACCTAAAAAGGTACGATTGATAAATTCCTTGATGACTTAATACCTGTGTTAGATTTGGCGGTTGAAAAAATGACGTAAACATGCGTTTAGACGCCTCTTTCAATGGGTAGTATTTACCCACATCGTCCATCCCGTAATCGTGATCATCCCAGGTTGCATAAATGGGCGCGCTGCGCTTTAGTGCTTGAAAATTAGGATTGCATGCTAAGGCTTGATATGCCTTATTAATTCGCATTGAATCATAGGTATCTGCATAGATATTATCACCAAGAAAGACAAATGCATTGGGCGACATAGACGCAGCCTTATTCAATAACACAAGCTCTTTTTCCTGGTGAAGACATGAGCCAAACGCCAAGTTAAATCCTTGTCCAAATAATAATCCATCTTGAATTATACAAATCAATAAAATCGTAATAATCGTTTGTTTCATGCGCTATAAAATTAGTAGTTTTGGGGGGATGGCAAAACCTGGATTAAATATCATTCATTACCTGGCGATACTTAGTTTGTTTGTCTTGTGTATGATCCTCATAATATTCAACAATGGGCTAATGCCTTTACTTTGTTTGATGGGTTTGTTTTTTGGAGGCAGATTAGGTATTCGAAAACTTACAGGACATGCTTCCAATGGCTTAGGAATCCTTAAAAATAGCCTGTTAGTTATATTGTTTATTGGCGCAGGGTTTACATGTAGCATTTTACGAACCGAAACCAACTACTATTATTTTTTAACGCGAACTAATGCGTTAAAGATTAAACAAGATGGTGAGTGGGTCTTAATTCATAATGCTCACCGGATCGATGTGAATGAAGTGTATTCAAATCCTTCGGTAGTTGTACAACGCATTGACATTAAACGCAATCAGAAGGGAATCCTTGGTCGTGCACTAAACCTCGTGGTTTCTCAAAAAGTGAATGTCTTTACCTTTAAGCCAACGAATACATTTTACTTAGTTGCAGATCCCAATAATGGATTTGCTCCGCTCACTGTTAGTGAAGCAAATACTCGAAAAGAAAGTAGTTTTCTAATCAACGCGAGTTTTTACGATCCGTTAAACCGTGCCCTGGGCGAAGTAATCTACTGCAGCAAGCAATACCAAACAAAGAGCAGTTCCTCGGGGTATTTCAAAGTAATCGATGGCGTACCTCATGCAGGTCCTCGTTCCGTGTTTGATAATTATTCCAATATCCCACAATATTCATGTCAAGCGCATCCATCCACAATGAAAGATGGAATAATATTTCAGTACATTTTGGATAATTCCTTTGCAAAGTGGCGTCAACGCACATATCGCAACTTAGTTGGAGAAAAAGCAGATGGCAGCATCGTGTGTATTGCCTCCGGAAATGGCGGATTACTTGACGTTCGCGAAATCAGTCAGCTCGCTAAACTACTCGGCGTAAAACACGCTACCCTCTTTGATGCGGGAATCGCCTTACAATATGCGTTCAATAGTCCTGGATATTCCATGGAGTTTTCTGCATTCAATAACCTATTGGATGCTGGATCTTTTGTTGACAAGGTAGGAATGGAACTTTTTCGCAAGAATTTCATCCAACGATCGCCTGTTTATATTGGTATTACCCTGAACGAATGAAACAATTTATCCTCTACGTTATTTTTATTGTATCAAGTACAGCGATATTCGCCCAAGAACGTGCGCTTGAACGGAACCATCAAGAAGGAATCGATAAAGCAAAACAAGGCGATTATGTCGGCGCAATAACGTCATTCACCAAAGCAATCGAAGTATTGCCCTTGGATGCCTACGCGTGGTACAATAGAGGGATGGCAAAAAACATGATCGGTGAATACGAAGATGCACTCAATGACTTTGGTACTTGCATTGGACTTAATCCAGCCTATGGAAGGGTTTGGTATAACCGAGGGCTTACAAAAATGTATGTCGCGAATTATGACGGGGCAATTGTTGATTTAACACAGGCCATTCAAATTGAGCGGGAATATGCCGGAGCCTATTACTACCGGGCATATCTATATGAACTCAAGGGTCTATTTGATTTTGCATGCACCGATTATCAGAATGCGCAAGCCAAAGGGTATCCTGTACCTGCAGCGAAATTAGCGGCATGTAGGGATACATCATACCCTGGATTTATTAAACACCCGCTCCTTTTCCTAACTAAAGAAAGTTCGATGCGTAGCTACGGTACAAAAAAACGCAATCCAATTCATGTTGGAAGTACAGATAACATGGAAATCTATCTGCGTTTGTTGAGGTCTCCGGATGGTAAATACGTATACCACAATGTAATCGAAAAAGGGGAATTATCGGTTGTGGAAATAACCTACACAAAACATGGGAAGAAAAAAAGCAAGCTAATTTATTTTGATTTGAGTGTGTTAGAAGATCCTAAAATCATCAAAGGGTTCAAGACATTTAATTAATCTTTGCATTAAAATCTTCTCGAACCATGCGTTCAACAATTTTTGCACCATTTATTGCCAATGGAATTCCTCCACCTGGATGTACGGTTACTCCCGCAAAATACATCCCCTTGACAGTAGGCGCATGATTCGGATGCCGATAGAACGCCGCCAACGCGGAATTAGAACTATTTCCATAAATGGATCCTCCTTTTCCGTTATAAACCGTTTCAAGCTTTACAGGATCATTAATATATTCCGTTTCAATGAAAGGAGCGATATCTACACCTAAGACATGATTTAATTTGTTAATGATATTATCACGAAGCTGTTCCACCAATGCAGCCCAGTCCTGACCAATGTTGATTGGAGCATTCACCATAACAAACCAATTCTCACAACCCGAAGGGGCATCTGAGGATTCAGCTTTAGAACTTATGTGAACATAAATGGTAGGGTCATCAATTAAGGTTTTAGAATCAAAGATTGCCTTAAATTCCTTCTTGTAATCTTCCGTAAAAAATATATTATGGACTCCTAGTTCCTTGAATTCCTTTTTTATCCCCCAATAGAAAACGACTCCAGAGGAAGACAACTCTTGCCTTAAAATTTTAGAAGGACGCTTAACCTGAGGCATTAATTGCTCATAGGTAAAATGAGCATCGGCATTGCTAACAACGATCGATGCGGGATGAAAAGTATCTAAGGCATAAACGCCTACAATACGACCATTTTCAACTTTTATGGATTGAACCGGAGTATCCATCCGGAAATCTACGCCGAGGGAACGTGCCGTACGTGCTAAACTTTGGGTAATTGAAACCATCCCTCCTTTCGGAAAATAGATGCCTTCATTAAATTCCAAATGTCCAATAATACTTAATAAGCCCGGTGTTTTAAATGGATCACTACCGTTATAAGTAGCGAATCGATTCATAAGCTGTATGGATTTTGGATTTTTGAAAAATCGTTTTGAAAATCCATTCATGCTAATCAATAAACCATAGCGAGGAATATTTAAAATGGCAGGAATCAGTTTTTTATTAAATAAATGAGAAAAACGATGCAAGGTCGTTTCAATAAAAACAGGCTTCAATACGTCATAGTTCTTTTTCAAGCGGTTTAAATAGGTGTGAACCTTTTTTGGATTTTCATTAAACTCCGAGACCAATACATTCATCGTGGCCTCCATCCCGGTGGGTAAGATAGAACTCGTACCATCTGAGAAAAAATAACGAAATGATTCGGGTAAGGCATGATATTCAAAAGGCTCTTGATCGATGCCTAAGGCAATCAACTCACGAATTAATTCAGGTTCGGTAAAAACCGAGGGCCCCATGTCATATCGATAGCCGTTGAATTCACGCGTATGCACCTTACCTCCAATGAAAGAATTCTTTTCAAAAACCGTAACCTTGTTGCCTAATTTAGCAAGTCGGATTGCAGATGCTAAGCCTCCTACCCCGCTTCCAATAACAATTACTTCTTCTTTCATACCAAGGTTTGGAACAACAAAACAAGAAAACAGTTCAGGTTTATTGCTACGTTTTCAACAAAAATATGGTTTTTTCAACATTTTATTAGATTTTTCAAGGGCTACAGGTTTATGGGAAAGATATTCAGATATATTTGTCCCGTTAAACGTTTTTATTAACCTTTTAAAAAAATTAATTATGAACAAAGCAGAATTAATCGACGCAATGGCAGCTGCTGCTAATTTGTCAAAAGCTGATGCAAAAAGAGCGCTTGATGCGTTTGTTGATGTTTCAACTGGAGCATTGAAATCAGGAGACCGTATCTCTTTAGTAGGATTCGGTTCTTTTTCAGTTTCAGATCGTAAAGAAAGAAACGGAAGAAACCCTAAAACTGGTGCAGTTATCAAAATTGCTGCTAAGAAATCAGTTCGCTTTAAAGCTGGTGCTGAATTAAGCGGAAAAGTAAACTAAGAAAAGATTACTTTAAAATAAAGGGAGCCTTTGGGTTCCCTTTTTTTATGCGCTATGCGGAGCGATTACTCCTTAATAAAAGACTGAATCATCACCTGACCTGACGATAACTTCAAACGAAGTAAGTATTTCCCTGCATTCAACGTGGACACATCAATCGCTTCTGTAAAGCTCGACTCATAAATTTTTCTTCCATCCACGGAATAGATTTGATACGTTTTCACCTCACTCAGTTGCCTACCATTTAAGTAAATTTTATCGCTACTTGGGTTTGGAAAGAGTACTATTTCTTTCAACGTTGTCTGATTAATTCCTACCCCTTGGCATTCTCCCGATTGGTAACTAGAAACTCCGTAGTAATTTATTGCAATGCAAGAATTTTGATAGGTAACCGAATCACAACCACATACAGGTTCAACTATGCCTGGACAAAGCACATTCAAATTAATTAAATTTGAATCAATACATTCCAAGGTTACTACCGTGTCGTTCATACAAAGACTGTTGCAGGCGTACAAACTATTAAAGAAATATCCACTATAATCAACTCCATTGCTACCGATCATACTACATCCGGAAACCGCAAAGCACGAGTCGTTTTGACGAATCACCCCGAGTGCCATGGCACATGCGCCAAAATCTACCCCCGACGGAACTTCCATACAGGTATCTAATTCCACAGGTTCACACGGCCCTGGAGTCCATGAGGTAACACCTCCGTAATAGAAGGCCTCGCAGGAATTGTTATAAGTCATGCTATCGCACCCACAAACTGGATCAACAACGGTTGGACATAATACGGAAACATCAATTTGAGAAGGGTCGATGCAATTATTTTGATTGCAAGGACCAGGTGTCCATGACATTACCCCACCGGAGGTGGTAGCAATACAGTCATTAGGATAAGTCACCCCATCACATCCGCACACTGGATTGTATACCGCAGGACAAATTGCCATGGAATCAATCAAGGTTGAATCAATACACGGCTGTGCCAACGCATTAAAACTTACCAATAAAAATAAAGCTATTAATTTTCTCATGCGTTTATGTGTTCTAATTCTCCTTCTGAACGTGCTATCACAGCAGTAGCAAGGCAATTCCCCAATACATTTACAGAGGTTCGAGCCATATCCATCACAGCATCGATTCCTAAAATAACACTCGCCTTCTCTGGATCCAAGCCCATGGAGGCAACTGTTCCGGCTAAAATAACGAACGAAGCACCTCGGACTCCTGCAACACCTTTACTCGTTAACATTAACACGAGGCAGATAGAAATTTGCTCCCCAATGCTTAAATTGATTCCTGACATTTGCGCTATAAATACAGAAGCCAGGGATAAATACAAGGTGGTGCCATCCAAATTAAAACTATACCCTGTCGGAATAACGAATCCAACAATATGCTTAGGTATACCAAATTGCTCCAAATTCTCCATCGCCTTTGGTAAGGCAGCTTCACTGCTCGCAGTGGCGAAAGCCAAAGAAACAGGCTCGGATACTGCTGTTAAGAATTTTCGAATTGGAATTTTAGCGAGTAAGGCAATCGGTAACAACACGAGGAGTACAAACACCACCAAAGAAACATAAAGGGTACCCACTAATTTCATGAGTGACATTAGCACATCAACACCCGATTTAGCGACCGTAGAAGCCAAGGCGCCGAAAACAGCTAAAGGCGCTAAGTACATGACAATATCTGTAAACTTAAACATGACCTCAGCTAAACTTTCATTCATCCGAAGCATGGTTAGTTTGTGTTGCTCATTTTTTACCATACCTAGACCAATGGCAAAAATCACGGAGAAAACAACGATTTGAAGTACTGAATTTTCTGCGATCGATTTGGCGATATTCTCCGGAAAAATCTCAACAATGTGATCTTTATGTTCCGATCGTTGAGCTAATAATTCGGTGCTTTTTTCTTTTACTTTTTCATTGACTTCTACCTGAACCCCTTTACCGGCCTGTGTGATATTGATTGCCATTAAACCAATAAACAAGGCCAAGGTAGTAACGATCTCAAAGTATATGATACTTTTTAAACCCATCCGCCCAACTTGCTTCAGGTTACTATGTCCGGCAATGCCAACCACTAAGGTTGCGAAAATTAAGGGAGCAACCAAGGTCTTAATTAAGCGAAGGAAAATTTTTGCAAGACGTTCCATTTCCATGGCGAACGCGGGAAAATCCATCCCAACCTCAATTCCTAATACCATGGCACTAAAAATCCAAAGTGACATCTTTTTCCGAACGAAAGAGATCACAAAAAGCAAGGTAATTAAGACGAATCGAAGTGATTCAAACAAGCCAGACGGTACATTTTTTAGGTACGCTTGGGCAACAAAACCTGCCAATAACACACCAAAAATCACTAAATACGCCTTTAAGTTGGCTAACGCTTTTATAGTATTCCACATGCCGTAAAGGTAATGAATTCGAACTTTGATTCCCAATCCGTATCTTTGTTAAAAAAACGCTCATGGCCATTTCAAACAAGGAATTGGAATTCAATTTTAACGAAGACCGCATGCGCCTTCGCATTAGAAATTTGGAACAAGAACTCGAGAAAATCTACCTTGGAGGAGGAAAAAAGCGCATCGAAAAACTGCATGAAGCAGGTAAACTTACCGCCCGAGAGCGTATTGACTTACTGCTCGACCCGAATACTGAACGTGTAGAAATCGGAGCAATCGCAGGATATGGTATGTATAAGGAGCATGGTGGTTGTCCAGGTGCAGGCGTAGTGGTAGTTATTGGATATGTAGCTGGCAGGCAATGTATCGTTGTAGCGAATGATGCGACCGTAAAAGCAGGCGCATGGTTTCCAATTACCGGAAAAAAGAACCTTCGAGCACAAGAAATCGCCATGGAGAATCGCTTACCGATTATATACCTTGTTGATTCAGCCGGAGTGTACTTACCTATGCAAGATGAGATATTTCCCGACAAAGAGCATTTCGGACGAATATTCCGGAATAATGCCATCATGAGCTCAGAAGGTATTGTACAAATTGCTGCGGTGATGGGCAGTTGTGTTGCGGGAGGCGCCTATTTACCGATCATGTCGGATGAGAGTTTGATTGTCAATAAAACAGGCACCATTTTCTTAGCGGGATCTTACTTAGTAAAGGCGGCGATTGGCGAAAGCATAGACAACGAAACCTTAGGTGGTGCAAGCACGCAAACCGAAATATCAGGAGTTTGTGACTACAATGTAGAATCAGACCAAGAATGCCTTGCTACCATCCGTGATTTAATGTCGCGCATTGGACATACTGAACATGCCGGTTACGACCGAATTGCGGCTGAAGAACCTTTAGAGGCAGCCGAAAAACTTTACGGAATCATGCCCGACGAACGATCAAAACCATATAACACAAGAGAAATACTTAAGAGTTTGGTGGACGGCTCTAGCTTCACGGAATATAAGCAGGGTTATGGAAAAACCATACTTTGTGCTTATGCGCGAATCGACGGCTGGAGTGTTGGCATCGTGGCGAATAACAGAGAAATTGTAAAATCAGCCAAGGGGGAAATGCAAATGGGAGGAGTTATTTATTCGGATTCTGCGGATAAAGCGGCGCGGTTTATAATGAACTGCAACCAAAAGGCAATTCCTTTAGTGTTTTTTCAAGATGTAACCGGGTTTATGGTAGGATCCAAGAGCGAGCATGGTGGAATCATCAAAGACGGTGCTAAATTAGTGAATGCCATGTCGAACAGTGTGGTTCCTAAATTCACGGTCGTTATGGGTAACTCATACGGTGCAGGAAACTATGCGATGTGTGGGAAGGCTTATGACCCAAGATTGATTGTGGCATGGCCAACGGCAGAAATTGCGGTAATGAGTGGAGCTGCAGCTGCAAAGACCTTGTTACAAATTGAAGTTGCTGGTTTAAAAGCCAAGGGTGAAGAAATCACAGCGGAGCGGGAAAACGAGTTGTATACGAAAATAAAATCTCGATACGACGAGCAAATCTCACCGTATTATGCGGCAAGCCGTTTGTGGGTAGATGCCATTATTGACCCTATTGAAACAAGAAAAGTGATTTCCATGGGCATATCCATGGCGAATCATGCAAAACCTACGAAGCGGTATAACGTTGGAGCGATTCAGACGTGATTACTTGCATCTATTGCGTTCTGCAACCTTGTAACGAAATGGCATAAAAGTGGTTAGAAAGTAACTTTGCTTTCAAAACTAATTTTATGAAAAATTTCCTGCACCTTGTTCTCTTTCTTCCGTTTATTGGTTTAAGCCAATCAAACAAAATTCAAGCCGGTATCAGCACCAAAGACAGTGCGAAACTGAGTATTCTCGGGGTTTATCAAGATGATTTCCCTAATATATCTGTGGTTTTCAGGGCTGAGAAAAAAAATGGCAATCCAGTGTTCGGATTGAGCAAAAAAGAGTTAACCGTTCTCGAGAATGAAGAGGAATGTCAAGTTATTTCCATTCGAGAACTTTCAAAACAAAAACCTATTAATATTGGCATTGTGTTAGACCATTCAGGATCGATGGATTACGATGAAGTCCAATTACAGCGCTTAGGAATTGATATGTTCGACTTACCAATAGATGCACAAGGATTAATCGAATTCCCGAAGGGCTATGTTAAACCTATAACCTTAGCAAAATCGGCACTTCTTGAATTTGTTGAATCTTTTAATTTCAAAAAAGACAACATTAGTGTGGTTGGTTTCTCTTCAAAAGTTGACCGCACCTTAGGACTTACAAACAACGTTGGAAAGATCAAGCGAAATATTCGAACCATGAAAACCGAAGGAACCACTGCATTTTATGATGCAATAATAGCCGGTTTGAAACAACTTAACGGTGCGGAAGGCATGAACGTCATTGTGGCCCTAACGGACGGAAACGACAACTCTTCTTACGCGAGCTTAGTCAAAACTGTAAATGAAGCAAAACAAATGGATATCCCAGTCTACGTTGTTGGATTAGGTGATGTAAACCGAGCAATGCTAAGTCAAATTGCCACAGAAACAGGCGGACAGTTTTTCTATGCGAATTCAGCTAAATCACTTCATACCATTTATGAAAAAATAAGCGAAAAACTTCAATCCTTTTATGATTTGATCTACCTATCGCCTAACCTATCCAAGGGCTCATGGGATCGCTCCTTGGAAATCTCATTTGTTAAAGAAGGGCAACACGTAGTAAGTGAAATCGAGCATTTCACAATTGATTCAACAGCGATAGCATATATTAAGCAAAAGAACTTAGAAGCTAAACAACGTGAAGAAGCAGCTAAAGCGGAAGAAGAAAAAGCAGAGGCAGAAGAAGAAGCTCAAGAAAACCTAATACGAAATAGCGGAATTGGCATAGCAGCGCTGTTAGTTACTGGTGGAATTATCTTTTATTTTACTCGAAAAAAATCCAAACCGCAAGTAGCCATTTCTAAAGTTTATCCAAATCCAACAGCAAATAATGTTAGCATTGAAATACAAAACAATAGGTCGATGGAAGGTAAACTATATGTATTTGACATGCAGGGAAATCAAGTACTACATCAAGACATTGGTTCTAAGGCTGAAATTAACTTATCAGATCTTGCTAATGGGACCTATTTATTAAGAGCAAATTTTGATGACTGTCAAAGTGAATCGATACGCGTAGTGGTACAAAAATAAGATGAGGAGGAATTCGTAATTTTCTTAACTTAGTGAGGTATAAAAAGCGAACTATGAAATTAATCGTTTTCGGCTTGTTATTCATTTCCTTGCTTTCATGCCGATTGGAGCGAAATCTAATTAATGGAGGAATCCACATTGTAAGTAACAAACGATCTTCGGAGAATAAAATCGCAGATCAAAATAGTGATCCCAATTCATATAAGCATTCAATTTACAGTGCACAACAGGTAAAAACTGAGCAGATTGATATAACCATTGAATCGGATAAAGCCAATTTCGATTCAATACCTAATGTGGCGCATAAGTCATTGTCAAAACCTTTGAAATTTGAATCAATCCCATTAATTAAAACTGAATCATCAATTCCTGTTAAAACCACGACTAAAAAACGAAAAAAATCAAATCATACGGCTGGATTTATCCTAAGTATGTCGGGACTCATTCTTTTTCTAATTTGCGCTTTATTATTCCTGTTTTCAAGTGAATTAGGAGTGATACTTTTTGGATTGCTTCTCGGACTGATTGCCTTTTTAATAATGTTTATTGCTGTCTGGATTTCCCTTTCCAATCTAAAAACCGCACGCACTAAAAAACAGCGATTATTGGCAACAGTGGGATTAATCGTTGCCTCTTTATTCAGTTTAACTGGTATTGTCCTACTTTTGATTTTTACTGTAAATTCCCTTGTTTAATACGCATGAACATTGAAATTATTTATGCATACTTTACTCCTCGTCCCAACCCGAATTAGTACTTTTCTTGCCGTTGAAGTATCGAGAATAACCAAATCCAACAATGAGGTAGGATGACACCTTGTTTAATTCACTGGCGGAATATCCTAAATCAGAATTAATACCGATATCCCAGGGTTTATAGCCAAAGCCATAAAAGGCGTACCCAATAGTCAAGCGAAACGATGCATTCACATCGGCTGCTAAACAAATTCCTATGTTCGGTTCTATATATGCTGATTGTTTAGAATTATAGGTGATGCCCATACTTTTCAGGGTATCTGTTACAAAGGCTGTTTGGGCAAATCCTGCTTTTACACCAATATCCGTTGCTAAACTTGGCGTCCAAAACTTTTCATGACCTAGCTTTATAAAAGCCGCCCCGTTGTGCATTCCTCCGCTTATTTTCTGATTGATCCTAAACTGATTGATATTAAAATAAGAATAATGCACCCCAGCTCCAAACATTAAACCAGACCTCAAGGTGTATTGATACATTGGTGAAACATATACCACTCCTTGCATTATGTTTTTAAACGGGGCATTAACAAAGCCATTCGGTAGCCCTAACTCAAAGACAAAGGAATCGTCAATTTCCATATCCTGTGCTGTATAACTACCTTGAAGCCATGCAAAAACTACAAGTATCAGGGTATAAATTCCTTTTTTCATGTATTATAAAATTACAACTTAAAATATTTTTTCTTAACCGTCTGAATAAAACTACGTGCATATCCCGCAGTCTCTGGCTCCAAATTAAAGCGTAGAACAGGGAATACAAATCCACCAAGAACTAACGCTTCTATGCAGCCTATACGCAAAAGCTTATAAATCGTTGTGGATTCAGAATAAAATGGGAAAAAATAGACGCTTACGTAATAAATTCCCAGTACGCCTAAAAATACCATTAAGGGCTTTGTATGTCCCCAATGAAATGGATTCAGTCGATAAGCCCAATAAATATAAACGGAACGGGCTACATTGTAAAACACAAAGATAAATCCAGTAGCAAATCCAACACCAGCTATTCCATATCGTGGAATTAATAAGCGATTCAGGACATATATTCCCACACACAGAAATACGGTAAAGAGTAAATCATACTTGTATTTTCTTGAAGTAGCAAAAATGATTCCGTTGAGTCCGCAATACATATCCACTACCCTACCCAATAATAAGAAAAACAAGACAGGAATTCCTGCACTGAATTCCGGTTTCAAAAAGGAAAACAACTCATGAACCGGCAACCATAAGCCCAAAAAGGACAATAAACCAATAAACAACCCTGCACCGCTCGACTTTTGATAGATTTCCTGAAGCCCCTTCATGTTTTTTTCCTTCCAAAGTTTAGCTACAATGGGTGAGCTTACACGCGTCATCGCACGAAAGGGTATTAGCATGGCGCTGGTCACTTGAACCATAGTGGTGTAAATCCCTGTAGCCGCGAGCCCAATCATTCCACCGATCATCACTGCATCCATCGTCACTACGACCATTGTGGCTAAGGTATTTACGTACGAAAAAAGGCTGAATGAAAGGATAATTTTTCGAAATCGTTTTGGAATGGTAATGTGTTTTAATGAATAGTGTAATTCTTGATGATAAATCAAATACCCCATTAAAACTAATGCAGGTAACATATTGCTTAGCATTAGCACCGTTAAAAATACTTCAAATGAAATGTAATCTAATGCATATACTACAAGCAGAATCGTTGTTAACACTCGAAGACCTATGTCTTGTAAAAAAACCGGCAGAATATTCTTAAACATCCCCCGCATGTGGTTCTCAAATAGCATGAACAGCACATTGCCTACACCAACTGGAATCACCCACCAAGCATAGCGATTGAATAAAGGGGATTTATCATGAAAATAGGCTCCGATTTCGGCTTTAAACAACCAAAACAATACCGAACAAAGCAAGATACCAAAGCATACGATAAGTACATTAAACAATAGAAACCCATAGTGCTTTTTTGCTTCGTTTCGAAAAAATGGAAAAAAACGCCAAGTGACATATATTCTCCCAAGATTACTCAAT
>Ga0315903_10002137_pt1 | contig 29656 bp, 23 predicted proteins | sample LakEriMetagenome_7_FD_203524 | JGI IMG/M metagenome (GOLD analysis project Ga0315903, IMG submission 203524) | Freshwater fungal communities from buoy surface, Lake Erie, Ohio, United States - Buoy 2 MA119 | ecosystem: Environmental > Aquatic > Freshwater > Lake | place: USA: Lake Erie, Ohio... | reverse complement strand
TAAAATAGGATTTGGATTTAAAATAGGATTTGGATTTAAAATAGGATTTGGATTTAAAATAGGATTTGGATTTAAAATAGGATTTGGATTTAAAATAGGATTTGGATTTAAAATAGGATTTGGATTTAAAATAGGATTTGGATTTGGATTTGGATTTGGATTTGGATTTGGATTTGGATTTGGATTTGGATTTGGATTTGGATTTAGATTTGGATTTGGATTTGGATTTAGATTTGGATTTAGATTTGGATTTGGATTTAGATTTGGATTTGGATTTAGATTTGGATTTAGATTTGGATTTGGATTTAGATTTGGATCTGGATTATTTATTGGTGAAATATTTTCTAATGAATTATTATTTAATAATAGTGATGTATTTAGTAATTTAATATCTTGATTCAATTTTTGTCCTTCAATTATTAAAATTTCATTTATTTTATCTGTTACAATAGGCATAGCTATTAATAGGGCAAGTCCTTGAATAAAAAAAAGTATAATTGCAAAAATTAATACTGGATGTAATAATGAATAATAATTTCTTTCTAACATTTTCTACAATGATTTAAATAATTGATTTAATTTTACTAATATAATTATATATTTTTGCTAGTAATTATTGTATTTTTTTAAAGGTGTAATAGTAGATATCCTTTATTATATTAGAATTTTGTTAATCAATTAAAACATTTGATATGAACTAGAACTGTTTCTAGATTCTATTATAACAATTTTCTTGTTTCTTTATAGTATTCTATTTATAATTACTAATGATTCCAAATATAACACCCCAATTTAAACCAGACATACAGTTGATAACATTTAGAAAATGGATTGAATTATTAGTATCTATGAAATATATTAGTAATGCTAGTATATGGTGTTTATTTTTAACTTATTATACACAAGCATATGCTATTTTTTTATATTTGATACCTATTGTCATTACAAATTGTATAGTTATATTTTTGTTAGAATGGTTTCAAGGTGATGAACTTGTTTGTGGTGTATTTGGTAATCATATAGAGGCAAATGATAAGATAAAATTTTTAATGTTAAATACAATTTGGCATATAATACCTTTATTATGGTTATGGTATATTTTACAAAAGGATAATGTAATAGAGGTTTTTCATCCTAATTTTTTAGGTGTCTTTCTAGCAAGTGCAATATTTTGTATTATTTATTTTTATTTTGCAAGTAATGGTAATTATTATGGAAATATAAATTATACCACATATATGATAATTTATTTAATTATATTGTTAAGTGTATGTGTTAGTCTTTTTCTTTCTCACTAGAATGAAATAAATATAGGTAATAAGTAGAAAGCAAATAAAATGAAAAAACAAACTGGCAAGTATTCTAGAAAGCATTCTAGAAAACATTCTAGAAAGTATTCTAGAAAGCATTCTAAAAAACAAATAAAAAATAGAGAATCTAAAGATATGTTATTAGATATTGATTATACAGATGCTAGTATATCAGATTTCAGACAGAAAAAATCTATTTCTGTTGCAACTACAGAATCAGATATTAAATCTAGTAAAATTGGTGAATTATATGATGTTAAACCAATTCATGATAATATTCAACGATTATGTCAATTAAAATTACAGGGGCGATCACTTAAAGAAGAAGGCAAACCATTACCTAAAAATGTAAACAAAAATATTTGTGAATGTCTTTTTGAAAAAAATCGTTTATTACGTGTCGTTGATTTAGAAAATATAATTAAAAAGCAAATGGAAACACCTGCATCATCTTGTATTAAGATTTTAGATAATTATCGAAAGAAAGAACATGATAAAACAAACAAATCAAGCAAATCAAGCAAATCAAGCAAATCAAGCAAATCAAGCAAATCAAGCAAATCAAACTAATAATAAATTGGAAATTTAATTTATACATTTATATATTCAAAAATACATAACATTCAATTTAATAAAATATTAGTTTTGCCTATTTGCATAAACTTAAGCCAACGGCAAAATTCATGCAATTTGGCAAATAATGAATATAAAATGTTAAAAGTGGTTATTTATTGTGTTTATGGATTTTTAATCAATATCATATGTAATAGGATTAGAATCAGGATCATTGATATCTGCTAATTCTGGTGTTTCATCTGGGTCTTTAATTTCATAGCTTTTGTATATTTTTAATTTATTTTCACGATTTGAAAAAAAACCTTCCTTCATTTCAATAAAGAATGAAAATATAATTAATGCTAGAATAATAATTATCAAAACAAATAAAATATTACAAATAGGTGTTGGCATTTTTCTATTTACTAATATATTTACTAATATATTTACTAATATATTTACTTACTATTTTTTTTATGAATATATATAAATATATATCATAAATGGTTGCTACTATTTTACAAAGAAATAAACTTTTTCCAACTTTGGCAAGGTCAACACCTAAATTAGTAATAATATTTGCTTTTTTAAACTGTATGCTAGAGCCTACTAATAATACATTTTATGTATTAGGTGTAGTGTTATTATCATCTGTTTTGAATATTATCTTCAAATATATTGTAGCTAAGCCAATATATAAATTATTTAGGACTAATGATTTACCTGTTTTAGGAATTGGTAGTCGTCCACCAGGTGCAACTAGCTGTGGAACTTATATTAATGGTAAATTGTCTACTTCATTTGGTATGCCTAGTGGTCATAGTCAAATTGCATGGACAATAGGAACTTATTTAATTTGTCGTTTAATAAATAAAATGGTTGATGATAACTATATTACAACATCGAATAAAATTTTACTTTATATATGGTATTGTATATCAATTAGCATTTTAATCATATTTATGATTTATATTTCCTATTCTCGTGTATATATTGAAGGTTGTCATACTATTCAGCAAGTTATTGTAGGTAGTATTATAGGTGGTGTTTATGGTTTCCTAGCATTCTATTTTGAAAAGTCTATTCTAACAGGTATGAAACTAATGAACTAGAATAGATAACATTACAATATATCCTTCTAAAAAAAACAAGATAATTACACTAAAAAAAAACTGAAACTTTTATATTTATATTTTTTAATAATACCTATCCTTTAACCGGAAAAGATGATTTTAAGAATCTTTGAACGGTTAAAGGATATACATTCAATAAGATATGGAGGAAGAGAAAATTATTTATAAGAAAATGCCATCCATTGCAATTCCTGAAAAAATCTAAATAGCACATAATGACTTTATTTCTCGCTTGTATGATAAAAAAATGGAAAATCTGGAAAAACACCAGAATATATTGACTTATACATGTTCGTCAGTGATATTTCAAATATTGGATTAGTGAATAATAATGGACAATATGGATATTATAGTGAACTACAAATGGCTGAGAATTGTATGGATATTTTTGAATATTTTTATCCAGAAAATTATTCTAAGGAATCAATTTTGATTGTTTTGTCGATTCTGGAGGAAATTGGTTGTAAACTTAGCCAAAGTCGATCTGCAATTTATGGTTGTGAAATGCAAAAAAGAGAATTTGTTTGGGTTGCCAAATCTATTCTTGTGAAAATCTAATTAAGGTTATCACTTATTTACACTAAAAGTCATTTTTTATTTTATTTTTTGTTGCAAATAAAGTAAAATAAAATTAAAAATTGATTTTTGCTAATAATAATTAATATACATAAAAAATCGTAATAATATAGTATATAGTGTATTTGCAATTTGATAATGTCTTCTACTACTAAACCTATTATTAAAAAAAAAATAGCTAGTAAGGTGGAACTAAGCAAGACAGAGAAAGAACAAGATAAAGATATATCTATAGATGCTGACGATATTGAAACTATTAAAGAGACACCTAAACCTGTAGCAAAAATAATAAAAAAGAAAACGGTGAATATTCAATCTATAGATAAGGTGGATAAGGTGGATAAGGTAGATAAGGTAGATTTAGATGATGAAAGTATGCCAAAAGATAGTACTGATAAACAGAATACCAAGGAAGTAGATGAGATATTGCTAGATGTATCTAAGGCGGTTAAGACATCATCTATTTCTAAGAAGACAGTTAATAAAAAGCAAGAAGTGCAAAATATTATAAATGATGATGAAATTGATTATCGGCAAATAATAATGCATTATGACTTTACAAAAAATAAAACATTACCTAAAATAACAAAATATGAAAAAGCATTACTTGTTGGAAAACGTGCTAAACAAATAGCTGAAGGTGCATCACCAAATGTAAAAGTATTACCCGGTCAAAATGCTATTGAAATTGCAGAAGAAGAATTACGCCAACGTAAAATACCTTTTATTATTAAACGACCAATTGGAAATAAATTTGAATTTTGGAAACCTGCAGATATGGAGGTTATAATGGATTAAATCAATAAAAACTACAAACCATAAAATAGTTTTTAACAGCATCAACAAATTATATTATCACTTATATCCTTTAACCGGTTAATTAAAAATAGTTTACTTGGTTTTTATAATAAAATGTATGTAAAATAAATTGTATTAAAACACCAATAACCGGTTAAAGGATAACTGGTTAAGGGATATGCTGTTATTCTTTGTGTATGTTTTTTCTTTGTTTTTATTGTTTTTGAATAAAGTAAATAAACAAAAATTACAACAAATAACACAAAATAACAACAAATAATAAAAAAAATGGTTTATGTCTAAGAGTCAAGTGCCACACTTAGCGATACTCAAAGAAGTTGTCAAGAACTGAACTTGGAATGATGATGTTGTCGTGATCACGACTGTAATAATCTTCAGAAATGGCCAACAGCAAACATTTGAGTTGCTCATAGTAGTTGGTCAGATTGAATTGTCCATGTGCATCGAGACAGATTTCAGGATGTGTATCCAGAATGGCGTCTCTGTTGAAATGATATTGTGAGATGAGAATCACCACACAATACTTCAGTATGGCTGGTGTGAAAATGTTGTTGTCCTTGAGAATCTGTCGCACATGTCTTTTGTTTCCATTGAATTCCAAACCTCTTTTCTCATCTGCACGAGAAATGTAGCCAGTGAGGTCTGAATCGGGGTGAACAAAGTCGATGTCCAGAAAAGTAGTGGTCAAATAGACCAGTTCTTTCTTCAATAGACCGAAGTGTTGATGTGGAAACTCATGTTCCATCGTCAGAAACGAACAGGTTGTCTGAAACACTTTATCAATTTTAGTGATATCCACCACCAGGATTATATTCCAAAGGGCACTCTGAACTGCATGCAGAGTGTCCAGTGGATAGTCAACTGGTATTGGATTGTAAAATTGTTCTGCATCAGGGTGAATGTGTTCTTCCAGAACTCCCAAAAGCTCCCTTCCAGTGTGTGCGAGATACATTGAAAAGTCTGGATGTCCGATGGTCTCAAAGAGGATGTAGATGTTGTGAAAGCACAAGTGGCTGAGAATGATGCAGACAACCTCGAAAGGAAGTTTGAACATCCGGTTCATAGAACCAAGCGTTGCATCTGATGCTGCTGCTGCCATTGTGCTTGTGCTTGTGCTTGTGCTTGTGCTTGTGCTTGTGCTTGTGCTTGTGCTTGTGCTTGTGCTTGTGCTTGTGCTTGTGCTTGTGCTTGTGCTTGTGCTTGTGCTTGTGCTTGTGCGGGAAAATAGTTTAAAATAAGTTTATTATATTTTTTCATTTTTCCTATGATTTTCCATTATTTCTATTTTTGTAATCCAGTTATATTTTTGATTGACTAAATATAAATTACGTTTTTTTATGAATAAGAACAACCTATATTTATAATAAAATAAAGAAATTCATTATAAATAAATGTCTGTTAATCTATCAAATTTTTCAATTAAACCTATATTAAATAATTCAATATTGAAATCTACAGATATACATATACCTAGTATTAGTGATAATATTCGTATAATTGATTCTAGAAGGTTAAAAGATTTTAAGGATCAAGTGTTTGGAGGTTATAAATTATCAGCGGCAGCCAGTGCATTAGATAAGGCGTTATTAGAAGATAAGCTAGAACCTGCTATGCATTGGGTATTACAATTATTATTATCTGGAACAGTACAACCAATATGGAATAAATTAATTAGTTTTGCATCAAAAATGATAAATATAAATAATCCTACATTACCTGAATTTCTATATAATAAAACTCTAGAGTGGCAACATATAACTGAAAATTCCCGATATGTAAAAGATGAAATATTACAATTACGAAATCATCCAACAGTTCGTTTACTTCTTGCAGAAATGATTGTGGTTATAATACAATCTAAAAAACGTAAACCTATAACATTACCACGAATAAAAAAAGAAGAATTTATTATTGATAATTTCAAATCTAGATTAGTTGCACCGGATAATTCCCTTTGTGCTAGTATATTTCAAGATGGTGATCCAAGTGAAATTCGTATAGCTGTTAATGAAATGGCTTATCACTTATATAAGGCTAATCTATCTAATGCATTATATTGGTTAAATTGGATATTAGAATGGGAAAAAATAAATTCAAAAAAATATGGTAAATATGAATGTGCTTCTAGAGTAGTTGAAGGTGTTGATAGTAAATATTATAAAGATGTAATATGGTTAATTTGGTATGTAATTAATAAAATGCGAGTAATGAAGCTAGGAACATCAAGTAATGGTTCAAATCGTCATATGGAGTTTTTATGGAAATTATATACTACAAAATTTACATCTGGAACTCGTGTGAGAAAACAACCGCTTTTACTGTGGGCAATTTTATATTTAACAGAAAAAATTGATATGTCTGTATCTTTGATAGAGAGACCAGCAATACTTTTTCAAAGTATGCTAGGTATAGATAAAATAATTGCTAGTTTAAAATCGCAAGAAGTGCATCATGTAGTAAATAATGAACTAACCAATGTAATAGTTGAAAATAATTATATGATGCCTCAAAACTGGAAAGAATTACAAGCATCTAGATTAAAACAGCAACAAGAAACCACCAATCATACTAAAGATAATAAAACGACAAGTAATTCTACATCTTCAGGAAATCCATCTAAAAATAGTAGCCAGCAAAAACTGAATGACATATATAAACTAGATAGAATGATGTATGCCTAATTACTATGATTCCGAATGTAATTATTATATTTTCTTGGTTATCCTTATTGGTTTATTTTATCAGAAAATTATGATTATGAGATAACAAATAGGATAGTTTCTAATTGGGATTGTAAAATATCATTTTATTATAGTAGTTGAAATGGAATTTTATAAAGAAGGGCATTCGCATCCCATGATTTTGTTAAAATATCTAGATATGGTGATACATATACCATCAACAAGAATTCTAGATATGTTATCTAATTTTAGTATTTCTGAAATATTTAATTATCATATTAATTCAACTGATCTAGATGTATGTTTTCTGTTAAATGGTCGAATCATATCAGGTGATATTATATTATCTGAATTGATATCTAGAGTGAATATAATTGATAGAATACATATTGAAGCTATACCACGATTACGTGGTGGTATGGAACTAGAAGATATTCCGGTAATAGGTCTAGTATTTCAAATTTTCGGGCCATTGATAAATCCTATAATAGGTATTGGAAATGTATTTGTCTTCTTATTACAATTTCTAATATGGCTAGGTAAATTTATTTATTGGTTTATATTCTTCATGATATGGGCATTTACTGATTTATTAAATCCTGTAAGATTAATAGCGGATTTTTGGAATAGCATTCTACTTATTCTTATTACATTAATTAATACATTTTTTGGTGTATGTATGGGTTTAGCTGGGGCTGTTGTGAATCAAATAGGGCAATGGTTTCAGGGATTCTGGGGTTGGGATATGTCTAGTTTAACTAAACGAGATAAGCAAAGTAGATACTTTAAAGGAATAGATACTAAAAAAGGTAAAAAATGTTATCTTACAAATAATGGTCGTGTTCCATTTAGTATTCTTCTAGGAACTATATTATGTCCCCCTATTGGTGTTTTTATGGATTTGGGAATGACTGGTTGGATGAATATTTTTATTTGTGCTCTATTAACTGTTTTATTCTATCTACCCGGATTGTTCTATGCTCTTCTAGTTATATATGCTTGATAGTATTATCCGTAAGGTAGTGTGTTATCAGTGATGTGGGATATTATCCTTTAAATGGTTATTTGTGTTTTAACAAAGCAAGCCGATTGTTAAAACACAAATAACAAAACTGATAAAAGGATAGTAATGATTAGTTTTTTGCCTTTTCTTTCTTTTCTTTTATTAGTAAGAAATGCTAGATCTAGAAGATGTTTTTATTTTAAAAGATGGTAAATTAGTAGATAGTGCACAATTACTAGATTATGATATAGCTAAATTAGAAATAATACCACGTATACGTGGTGGTGGTTTTCTGGATATATTTTCAAGTATATTAGAAATAGGAAAAGTTTTTTTCATATTGCTAGATATTATAAAATGGTTAATTAAATTTATAATTTGGTTTGTATTCTTTATTATAGCAGTATTAAAATTTATGTTTGTGGATTTAATATTTGATTTCTATAATACTATAGTTCTCATAGTAATAACTATATTCAAAACCCCAATTGAAATTGTACATGCATTGTTCGCATGGGTAATAAATGGTATTGGTGGATGGATGACTACAATCTGGGGATGGGATCAGAGTGGATTAACAAAACGGGATAAGAATAGTAATTATTTTAAAGGTATGGATAGAAATCGTGGTAGAAAATGTTATCTTACAAATAATGGTAAAGTGCCATTTAGTATTTTATTAGGAACTGTATTATGTCCTCCGCTAGGTGTATTTATGGATTTGGGTGCTACTGGTTGGTTTAATATTATGTTATGCACAATATTGACGTTTATGTATTATATACCTGGTTTGGTATATGCATTATTTACTATTTATTCATAGATATATATTTATAATTTATTTTTGTTTAGAATGACACCTATCACCCTCATTCCCCAAAGAAGGTAGTAACGCCGGGTGGGGGTAGTTTTACAACACTTGGAAGTTGTGCCCCAACCAGAAGTTCATCCCTCTCCGGAGGTACCATCCGAGTAGGTAGTTCTTTCAAATCATCAGAATTAGGAAATCCTGGTAGTTGATTATTTGGCAAAGGACCACTACTATCTTTTAATTTATATAACTGTTTTCGAGTTAGTTTTTTATTCTTATTTTTTACGAGTACTTTTACTGCTAGCTTACGACTAGTTTTTACCATATTTTTTAACTAATTGTATATCCTTCCAAAGGTACAGTATCCCTTAAACGGTTTGGATTTTTTAAAAATTCAAAACCGGTTAAAGGATACAGTACCATAGCTAATACTTTTTATAGTAAATTACATCTAGTTATAAAACATGGAAAGAAATGAATCACAATGAATAACCGCTTAAAACTAAATACATACATTTTTTATGGTTCTACACTTAAAAATCTTATGGCCACTATCCTTTAACCGGTTATTGGCGTTTTAACACAATTTATTTTACATACATTTTATTATAAAACTCAATAGAACCATTTTTTAATTAACCGTTTAAGGGATAAAATGGCCATAAGATAATTTTACATATAAAATATATAATTTATAACTCAAAAATAGTTAATATAATTCTAGCGGTTATTTACTGTGTAATAATAGATTTAATTTTCTAAAAAATAAAAGTTTAAGGGATAAAGTTATTCTTTATTACATAACTATATTTTTTACACCTTTAGACATTTAAAACGCCGATTTTATACTGAATTTTAAACTCAAATTAAAGGTTAAACATTGAAGTTTAGTAAAAACAACATATCTACTGACTTTTACCATAGACTGTATGATAGTTTAATGTCAGTATTTGGTATCCTACGATTTTCTTATTAATTTCCTAGCATTTATATATAGGGATTATGACGAGCTAACTTTAGCCAATAAGTTTTCAAAACATATAACATTATCAAGTCTAATAGGAATTTATATATGTTTTTACCTTCAAATACTACATAGGCTACCTATAATACAAGCTAAAAGCAAGTAGACTGCACATCGTTAGATATGCAAGGTTAAGACCCTAGTAATACTTAAAGACACATACAAACCCTATTTAGGAAATATTAAATTTTATAAATTACCTACCTTAAAGATAGGGAAGATATAGAAAATAACTAAAGTATATCTTACTCTCTAATATAGACTTTAGCTTTAAGTTATTTTTTTTTTATTAATTATATTTTTATTTTTTTAATTTAAAATCGGCGTTTTAAATGTCCAAAGGTGTAATAAGTCTTCTTTTCCGAATATTCAGTCTTGAATTATTTTTAATTATATTTTTATTTTTTTTAATAGTTCTAATTCTATTAAATTTTGTCATTTTATAAATTATGTATTTTACTATCCCTTAAACGACTAAAGGTGTTATAACACCTAGGAGTTGAGGGATGCAATACAGTGCAAAACCTACGGTTTTGTACGCTATCCGCATAACCAAGACCTAAGGATTTTTTAAATCCTGGTCGGTTAAAGGATACATTATATACATTTTTTTTTTATAAATAATTATATATAGAATAATTTAATTTTATATTACAAATTACAATGGCAACAGTAAAAAGAAATTTAGGTAAAAAACGTAGTGCAACGTATAGTTTGAATACATATTTTACAAAAGATGAAGATATAGGACAAAAAAATGAAATTATATATTTTAATAAAGAATATCAAAAATTGCATTATTTTAAAACCATTGATTTTTCATCAGATATTTTACAATACCTAATTAAAAATAGTAAATTCACAGTAAATCCGGAAATACCAATATTACGATCAGTTTTTTCTTTATCTATAAATGATTCTGAGATACCGATACCATTATTACAATCCAATATAATAGAACCAAAATTTATTGATAATTTAATTATACAAATAAGACTAAAAAATATTTTTGATTCATGTAGTTTCTTAATACCTGAAACAGCATCTGTAAATACAGAACCACACCTAGAATATGTAGAATCTTTAATGTCAATAAAATCATATTATCGTAAACTATTATATGATAAAAAGCCTGGTAAATTATTCCCACATGATAATTTTTCCCATTTATTAAAAATTCCTATTCCTATTGTATCTAGTTATTCACCTGAATTAATTCCTGAAAGTTTAGAGCCTAGCTTTCTTAAAGATGATTTTATATTAACATATAGTTATATTGATAATTTTCAAAGTATTGAAGACTGTTTAAAAAAATTTTATTTACCCAGTTTTACAGTTGATGTCAGTAGAAAATTACCAACCAAATATTTTGATAAGTATGGTAATATACATTCTACAGTTATTATTGACGATTCTATACCTCATTATCAACCAAATAAAAAATTTATCATTATAGGTACTAATTATGTGTTTTGGTTATTATCTAATATATTATTTCAAGAATTACCAGGATATAGAGATATTTTAAATGAACAACGTACAAATTATGAATCTTGGTTAAAAGAATATACTTGGCAAGAGTTAAGTGATAAAATTGCAAAAGGTAATCTAGATGCAGAAAGTATTGCAAGATTAAAAAGTGTGGCTAATGTGCAAATTGCTGATTACATTCTTAATAAAAAGAAAATATCGGATATTGATTTTGACTATATTAATAAAATGGGACTTCTAACCTCTACTGAATTTAATCAAATGCTAGAATATTTAAAATGGAAAATAAACAAATTATATGCACATAAATTTAATAAACCAAATTGTTCCTTACAATATAATTGGAATATAATGGAGCTTACATTAAATTCCGATGGTACACCTAATTTTGACACTCTAGAATATGCAATAAATACTATTCGTGAATGCAATGAACATCATAAAGGTGTTCTAGAACGAATTCAAAAATTAAGTTGGACTAAAATGTTAGAAGTAAATGGTATTATTAATATTGATGATCCGTTAGATACAGAGTTTAAGCAAGTATTTACCGAAACAGATTTAATGGACGGATTTTCACTTAATAGTTTTTATATACATCCACTTAATTATAAAACAAATTATTACTATCATGAAAATAAAGTTTTTTTTATTGAAGACCTAATAGCCAATTGTGCATTAAAATGTGATGGAACTTTTCCAGGTATGGAAAAATTTAAAGGATTACCATTCTATGCAGTTTTACCAATTGAAATTACAACATTTGCTTACCAATTAAATAGCAGTTTCTTTTTTAAAGATGTTAAATGTAATTCTGATGATATAAAAATGTTTGAAGATATTACACGTGTAAGAAATACAACTGTTAAAAGTTATAGTTATAAAGATGCTCTTTTACAACCACCAAGAACAACAAAAAAAACTAATGCTAATAATTTAGAAAATACAACTACACAGCTAAATAGAACAATTATAAAGGGTATGGATGGAAAAGAAATATTTGACCAACCTAAAGATAGTATGGAGAAAAAAAAATATCTAGCAAGACTTTTTACAAGTGAAACTATAAAAGTTTATTCAACATTAATTACCAAAGATGGCCTTTTAGTTTGTACATTATTAGATACTGCATCAAATAAATTTTACTATGTATTGCTAGAAATAAATCTAAAACAACATAAGCAAAAAATAAAAGAATTCTTTGATACTAAATCCCATACTACATCCTCTAAACAATCTTCTATATCGAATAAAAAACACATAAATCTAGGTTTGATATCTAGTTTATATACTGGTATAAGTTCAAAAAAAATAGATATTTATACTTTGCCTGATACGCCATTACTAAACATTTATTTGGTAATGGAATTTGCACCTGGAAATAAGATTTTTTCATCATTAGGTAATGAATGTATATATAAATTATTTTCAGAACAACACCAATTTTATACTAATCCTAAGATAACTCTAGATTATAATGGTGAAAAACCACAAGTAGAAATATCAAATTTTTATGGATATATGTTATTATCAATTTTAAATAAATTGAATCCAATTAAGTCATTATTACAAGATATTTTAAAAAAAGAACTAAGAGATGATGAAATATTAAAGTATTACAGAATAAAGGATAGTAGAGGAAATAGAATGGTAAGCGAAGCAGAATTATCACCTAATACAGTTAATTATGAATGTATTTATGAAGATGATATACGTAGTGAAATTTTAAGAATTGAAAAAGTAATGTTTCCAAATAACAATGTTTTTATAACTGTAGGTAAAAAATATATTCTTATAATGAATAAATTTTATGAAGATGAATTAAAAACTAAATATATACCGAAAAATAAAAAACAATTAAAGAACCATTATAAATTTACAACCTGGGTTCTTACCCGTGAATATGTACAAAAATGTATTGATATTTTAATAGAATTTAGTAAATCTGGTTCTGCTATAAGTTTATTTAAAATTGAAAATGTGCATGCTTTATATAAATTAACATCAATGATAGATGGTGATGTTATAGAGTTAGATAAACATGTACAATTACATACAGAATATATTAAAACATTTATAATAGCAAAAGATAAATATAAATGTAAAGATGCACAACCAGAAATTGTAATCGCTCCATCTTCTGATATAAGTGCATCAATAATGCATATACATTTTATGATTGAAATTATTCATGATATTTCATTTAAAAAAATTAATTATAGAATAGAATTATTAAAAACAAAATCATTATTATATGATTCATATACAGTAAATGTTTTTAGATTAAATAAGTTGTTAAATAAATTTAAAACTAATAAATTACAAACAATTGATAATTGTTTTCAAAATCCTTTTATTGTAGCATTAAAATTATCACATTTATTGCAATTACCAATTAGCTAAAAATTTTAATTAATTTGTTCATGTTTTCATCATCAAGTATCTTATATTTTTTTATATTTTCAAATATATATTTATAATAAAATTTGATAATTTTAGTAGTATCATCACTACTTGGATTTTGTATCTTATAAAATTTAATTATTTCATTATCTATTAAATTATTCATATGTAAATATATATTATATTTTTTCATAATATTACTAATCAAAGCATCATTTATTTTTATCCCTTCAATATCATATAATACAATTATTTTGTCTTTTTTTTTTGTATTATTATTGGTTATATCAATATCTTCTATATTTATTTGATAATTAAATTTATTACTAAATAATAAATCCAACATATCATTTTGATTTATTTCATCTTTTTCATATTTTTTTGATTGATTTATAAGAGATTCAATAATTTTTCTATTCTTACTATCTAAACCTTTAAAATTCTCAAATTTTATAAATATTCTATTCATTGAATATAATGTTATAAAATCACTTAAAGCGAACAAACCACATAAAAATGTTAATATTTTTTTAAATATTGGTGTATCTATTTGTCCATCACGTAAATTCACTAATAAACAACCACTTTTATTTAATTTTAATAATGCATTACAAATTATAAATAAAAGACTCTGTGTTTTACAAATAAAATTTATATTTCTAATAAATACATCAAAATTAGCATTTGTTATTTCTAAAAAAATACAATCATACATTTTTTTATTATTAAATATATTTGTTAAATCATTATACTGATTAGCAAACATTATTTTATCAGATATTTCTTTAATTTTTTTATAGGCTTCATTAAAATTATCAATTTGTCTAATACTGATTATATCATTTTTATAAATACTAAAACTCTTAATTCTTACAAAATTATTAGAAATAATTAACCTATTATTATATTTGCCAATTAAATTAAAGACTAAAGCATTATCTATCTCATACATAAAATTTCGATTATTTTTAATAATATAATTTATATTAATTACTTTATTTTTTAGATCATCTAATTTTAAACTATTAATAGAAACATTGATAATCTTACTTAATAATTTATATATTTTATCATTGAATAATAATGAACTACTAAAGAAACGTTTCATTACATATTCATTAACTGTAAGATTTTTATTTATTAGATAATCAAATGCAAATATATATTTTAATGAATACATTTTAAAAAAATCATTATTATAATCTGGTTTATTTTGTATTTCCTCAATATCATATATATTTTTTGTTATTATCTTTATATCTGGAATAGGAACACTTTTTTTTGTTATTCTACCACTTTTACTAACTTTACTAACTTTACTAACTTTACTAATATCTTTTCGGTCATCAATAATTCTATCTAAATTGTAACCATTTAGTAATAATGAAATTATATCACTAGTATTTATAGTTTGTAATTTCATTATTTCCGGCGATTTTTGAAAATTATGTTGAAAATTATCTTGAAAATTATAATATATATTATATTTTTCCTGATATGTAATTGTATCAGTAATACCAAATACGAAACAATCTTTATTTGTTACATCATTAACTATGTCATTTTGAATAATTGAATTATATTTATTATTTTGCATTGGTAAATACATAGATAAAATTTTACATATTTGTGAATCTACATTATACTTATGAAAATGCTTTATTAGTATAGTAGTTATTTTTCTATCAAATTGTTCGGGTTTTATAATAAGTGTTAAATCCCATAATGCTAAAGGTTCTACTTCTAATAAAAATTTGTAGGATACACAACCAAATATTTTATTATTATCTAGCAAAACATAATTATAAGTATTATTTTTTTTTGAACTGCGTTTACTTTTGATACTTTTATTTATTAATTTTCTCAAATAAATTAAATCCCAAAATAATATATTTACATCTAGTTTATTTCTAAAATTATTTTTATCTAAAAGAAATAAAAATAATTCATCAATCTCTTTATTATTTAGTAAGTCTACTGACTTTAAATTTAATACCATATTAAACTATACTAAATACTATAAAATACTATAAAATATTATTAAACCTTATATAGCTTTATTTATAATCTACATTTTTTTATAGGTGAATTAATTTTATTAAGTATATCTAGTATAACAAGCGTATTTTAGCATATCTAATTATTAAGTGAATTTAAATATTTATATTAAATGAATTATATAAATAAAAACAAAACAAAAAAACATAAATTATCATTTCATAAGAAAACATTACGTAAAAATAAAACACAAACACAATCACAATATATTTATAAATTACTTGATAAAATCTTATTACCATACAAAAATATTCATAATTATAGTAAAGATAGTAATTCTGAAAACCCAATAATTGTGTTAAGACCTAGGCACCCACAGTATAATACTAAAATTATTAATTATATTAGTGGTATTGAAGATATTTTACAAATAAATACATTGAAAAATAAATTCAAAACATTTTTTACTTTAGATTATATGAATTATGTTAACTTAGATATTGATAAAAGAAAAAGTGAAATTTCCAATAAAACACTTACATATAATAATCAACCTATTATTTTTGAAGGTTATTTGGCAATTGTAATAACATCTGGTATATTTTATGATTCATATATGCTGGATACATTAAAAATAATTACATCTAAAGATCAAGAAAATAATTTATATTTTCCACAAGATTTACCAGATAATTTTGCTAAAGAATATGAAACACCTTCTAGAATGATAACGAAAATATATGAAATTATTAATCAAGCATATACAATTATAAAATATATAGCAATTATTTTAGCACATCAACAACAAATAAATAAACTGGATAGCAGAGATGGCAGAGATGGCAGAGATGGCAGAGATGGCAGAGATGGCAGAGATGGCAGAGATGGCAGAGATATCAAGAATAAATATCCAATAAATTCTTTTGAAATTATTAAAGTTAGAATGCTAGCATATGATGATTTATCACTTGTTCTAGATAGATGTAATATTAAAAAAGATTGGAAAAACACAAAAGAAGATTATAAAATACTGAACTGGCTAAATTCAATATTTTTTACAAAAATAATAAAGAAATCATCAACATTAAATCTGAAAAAAGAAAATTCTATAAAAAAAGAAGTATCGTCATTATCTAGATTATCTACTTTATCCTTATATAAACGTAATTTATCAGATAAACAAAAAAATATTGCCATACAATCTATTTATGCGTCTAATATGACCCGAAATGATTTTAATAATAAATTTGTTATTATTTCATCTGATTTTATTAAAAAAGATTATACAAAAGTAGATGTTGATTTTCAAGAATATATCAAATATCTAAAAAAATATGGTTTAGAATTTGAGGAATTTTACACTACAGTAGGAACAAAACCTGCATTTATATTTTATCCACATGATGCACCTGCTAACAGTCATCTAATTACACAACATTATAATACACCTGCATATTGTTCTAATATGTTGGATTCGCTTGATAACATAAATAATAAAAGTAATCTTTTTTTTTACCTTAAAAAATTATATCCAAATGACTATAAAAATTTTATTGCAGATTCTTTTCATTTGACACAATCAACTAAATATATACCCGGTAAGATATACATAGCACGACCAATAAATCAAATAGATCCTAAAACTGGTAAAATCCTAGTATCCGCATTTTCTGGTCGTGATATAATATATATTACAAATCCAGAAACCCTAACCAAAGCAAAACAATTACTAAGCAAATATGACAATGTTCTTATATCAGATTATATTTCAAACCCATTATTATTTAAAGGTCTTAAATTCCATTTACGGGTATATTTAATCATAACCTATATAAATTCTGAAGTGAAAACACATTTTTTTCCTGATAGTTATATTTGGACAGCAAGTAAACCGTTTGTGTTAGATAAATTTTATGATAAGGAAATACACGATACACATTATTCATCTACAGATGATGATTATTTATTTTCTAGTGATTTTAATACAGAGAATATGGGATGTAAAATAACAAAAGAAATAAAAAATAAATTATTAGATGATATGCAAGCAATCATGGATAAAATAAGTAAAGTTTTAGTATATGGTAATACTGGAGTAAAATTATTTTATAATCATAAAAATGCTTTTCAAATAGAAGGAATAGATATTATGATTAATGATAAAATGCAACCTATTTTAATTGAATGTAATAGTAAAGCTGGTGTTTCTGATAGACCTGGAAAAGGTATAGAAATGCAAAAACGCCTAATAGCATTTATTAATAAACATGCTTTGGAACCAATTTTTGGCTCTAAATCTTAATTAAGTCTATAACCATTAGTGTTTGGTGTTGTGTTTAGTGTTGTGTTTAGTTTTCTATAAAATATAATAAATTTTCTATTTACATTTTAGGAATCTATTACAGTTAATAATTGTTAAAAAAGTATAAAATATATTGTGAAATTTAGAAATGGAACAAATAAAACAAATACGAAAAAGTATATCTAATAGTGTTCGATCATCTTCTAGATTACTAGAAAAATCAACAGGTTATAAACTACAAACTATATTGCTAGGGGTTATTACATTATTAATTATATTTTGTATATTATGTTGGATATATAAACTAGCAAAAGAAGGTTTTAATTCAATAAAAGAAGTTCCTAATATGAAGCGTCCATTTCTAAATATGTGGGCTGTTCGTAAAGATGGTAGCGAATTTCTCGTAAATATCGTTTTTATTACACATCCATTTACTCGTGATGAATGTATAGAACAATACAACGATGCAAAGAACAAAGGCGTGCATTTTTTAGGATTAAGTAGTTATAGTGAATTTCCAGGACCAGTATCAAATCCACACGATGTATTGCATGACCCTAAAAATAAAGCCTGGACAGATTATAATTATTTTGACCTTACCCGTGGCTGGTTATCTTGTTTCCGTGAGGAAAACAATGCTAAATGGATTAAAAACGGTTTTCCACTAGTTAATATTGCAGAAAGCGATTTTGCAAATTATGAATATCATAAACCTGATCCCGAAGTGAAAAAAGAATATGATTTTATTTATATTTGTTTGAAGGATGGGGATAAAAAGCCGGAAGATAAGGATTGCCCTTTAGGCTGGCAATCGACGATTCATAAATTTGAGGAAACACGGCAATTATTAGACATTATGTGCACTAAATATAAACTAAAAGGTTTATTAGTAGGGCGTGTTAATTGCACTTTACCAAAGAATTGTCATCAGCTAATGGAAGCCACAGACTTTATGGAATATAATACATTTATAAAACAATACAATAAATGCCGGTTTATTCTAGCAACTGATCAATATTCTGCTAGCCCAAGATGTGATACAGAAGCTATGTGTTATAATTTACCACTATTAATGAACAAAGATACAATAGGAGCATGGCATTACTTAACCAAACAAACAGGTGAATTTATTGATATTAACAATATGGAATCATTTGAACAATCATTAGAAAAATTCTTAAAAAAACTAAATAACAATGAATATAAACCTAGAGAATGGTTTATTCAAAACTATGGTAAATATAATACTGGAAAACGCCTATTGAAATTTGTTAATGAAGTATTTAAACCGGAAGAACTTAATTTCAAAGCTGAAGAAGTAGAATATTTAAAACCAGGTATTTAATAAAAATAAAAATAAAAATAATAATAAAATGGTTATCCCTTAAACGATTAATTTAAAAATAGTTCTATTGAGTTTTATAATAAAATGTATGTAAAATAAATTGTGTTAAAACGCCAATAACCGTTTAAGGGATAAAATATATAATTTCTAATGCAATAACACATAAAATAATTCTAGAGGTTATTTACTCTCCGTGATAAGTTGGTTTTCTATGTGTCCTAAGAGAAGATGTTTTTAAAATTATAGACATATAGTCAATCATGTTTTTTGTTTCCTTAAGATCATAATTATCAAAAATATTAGGTCCGAAAACAATTGCCAAATTTTCTAATGACATTTGATTAGAATTGTTATGTTCAGCAACTTTATTAATAAATTTAATTAACTTATCAAATAAAGGTTTTGAATCTAGATTTTGAAGGTTATCGTTAACTAATGAGGGATATAAATCCTTTACTGTTTTGTAATCCAAAAATGCTGGGGTTAATCGTGATATTATTTGCTTCATAAATCCAGTTATAATGTGTATATCTAATTTGCTAAAATCAGGAACTTCCCGAGTTACTACTAAAGATTGAATAGTTGATATATTTCCTGATTCTCTAAAAATACCTGGTGTTTCTAGAAGACCAGGATTTGCAAGTAAATATTCCATACATGCATTAAGAAGTTTTTCTGCAATTTTCAATGGTATATCTCTTTTGTTATCTATATAATTAAAATGTCGTAATGTCGCATTTTGTCTACGTTGGTTTTCGTTTTCGTTTTCGTTTTCTTTTTTTTTTAAATTTAAATATCTAGCGATTAAAGTTGCAGGTTCTAATGTTGATCTTGATGGAAATAGTAAATAGTTCTTGATGTCTGTTAGTAATTTAATTTCCTCGGGATTTTCATTTACAATCATCAATTCTTTTTGAATTATTTCTAATTGTACGTGTAAAGGCGTTGAACTATCTAACCCTATTATTGCATCGTGACTTTCTTTCTTTTTTAATATCGCAAGTCGTAAATTATTATTTCTTTTTGCTGCAGCAGCCCCACTTACATTTCTTTTATTTGATTTTTTATTTTTTGTACTATTTTTTTTTGTACTATTTCTTTTTGTACTATTTCTGTTATTATTTTTACTATTTAATCCTAAAACACTTCGTACATCTTCAACAGCTGTCATACCCGATACGTCAAGTAAAATTTGTTTTAACTCACGTACATTTTCATCAGCATTAAGTTTAGGAATACTATGTATTTTATTAATAAATTCTTGAATAGTTGCTGTTTGCATTATATCTTCCATCGTTAAGTTGATATTTTTGCGTATCTTTTCAGCAACTAAATCTATAAAAATCTTATGATGAGTACGTAAGCGTTCACTATTGTCGGCATGTCCAGTTTTTGATTCGACTCGTAATCTAGATAAGTTTTCTAATATTGAAATTGCCTTTTCTCTTGTAGCTCTTGTAGCTTTTTCCTCTTTAGATTTTCTTAACGCTTTAAGCATTTTTTATTAACTCTAAAAAAAAATTGTATAATTTATACTTAATATATATATATATAAATACTAATAGTAAAAAATAATAGTTATAAATTATTACAGATAGTATGAATACAAACTAGAATATTCTAACATTACAATAGTAACATTACAATAGTAACATTATACATATATATGGTTTTTAATATTGATATGGAAACTATTTTAATATTACTGCTAGTATTCATATTAGTAATATATTGTTGGAATGATTGGATATATCCTTTTATAACAGGTAAAACTTCCGTAGAAACTTTTACAAATACTAGCACTAGCCTAATTACTAGCACAACAGGTAATAATTTAAAATCTATAGCATTTGATTCTACATGGTATTTACGAGATCCAAATCAGCCTATAATACTTAATAATCAAATTTCATTACCGGTTATTCAATTTGGTTTTTATGATAATGGTTCATATGATGATTTAATAGGTAAATATTTCAGAAATCATATATATCCAATAGAACCACAACAGCTAACAACAGGACTAGATACCATTTATAAATTTATGAATGGTGATATTGATATCGCATTTATGAATGAGGAAATGCTTGCTAGATTCATAAAACGTGATTGCAAATACTTAACACGATATATTACTGACCAATTAGGGTTGGAATCATTTGATACTAGTAAAAGTGAAAATATAGAGAGAATTTATCCGGATTGCAATTTATCGGCTATAGGTGTTGCCTATCATGTTGATATGTATTTGATAGTAAATAATTTTTCTAATATTCAGGAATTTTCAGATATACAGAATAAATCAATAGGTGTTCTAGAAGATAGTTATTATTATTTTATGAAATTGGCTAATGCATATGATATAACATTACCTAGTAATAATACCAATCAACAGGGTGTAAGTTTTCAAATAGATAGACAATTGCGAATGGAAAATTTAATAGATAATTTAAAAAAGAATAAGTATGATGGTATATTTATTCTAGCACATCCTAAGAATCAGCAACTTCTTAAACTAACGCTAGATATAAAAGTTCGTTTTATTCATATTCAAAAACGTTCCTCACCAAAAGATGCACGTAGCAACCTAGCAAATCTATTAACTGAACAACAGGGAACAAATAATAAGGCACCACCACCGCCACCCGATATGAATCGACAATCACAATATAGTAAATCGCTTATAAAGGATTTGCAAACAGTAAATATTCAGGAATCATTTAATTCATTAATAAAAAAATATTTTCAGCATCTAGAACCACGTTCTGTAAATTTGAATAAATTTCATACTACAGGTAATATGTATTCTTATCTAGAAACATATTCAATTCGTATGATTCTAGTTATTCGTAATGATATACCAAAAGAACGAGTGGAATATATTACACATAATTATATAGATAGTCTAAATAAGATACGAGACCGTATTGATCGAGAATTATTTACACCACAACTAGATAATTTTTCATCTATGGAATTTAATTATAATGAATTACTAGCATTTGATAGTATTATACCACTGGCCACCGGTGCTAGGGAAATATATAAATTAGAAGGTATGATTTATTATGAAGATGATGCTAGATGTCGTGTTTAGGATATTTATTCTAGCTAGTTATTTATAAATTATTAATATTAATCTAATTTTTTTATTATTTTATTTTCTTAATATATTATAAATTTAAATCTTATATATTTATCCCTTAAACGACTAAAGGATAGAAAGTTCTTTTTTAATGCATCCTCTTTATCTTTTTGGTAAATCTAAATTATCTATAACGATAGTATTAGGTATTGTAATAGTGTTTCTAGTGGTATTTTTACCAGTTTACTTTCTAGTTATTAATAAATCAAATACAAAACAAAACGTGTTGCCAATTCCAATATTAACACCATATCAATTTAATGGTTTTCTATGGCAAAAAATACTTGGTATGTGTAGTGCTTCCGATAATATAACTGGTCAAGATTCAGCTTATGTATTAGGAATTTATAAAAATAATAAAACTATTGATAATTTATATAATTATTTTCTTCAAACATTCCGATCAGTGAATGCACAAGAAGAAAATTTTATAAAAACTTATTTAAATACTAATTCACAGTCAGAATATAAATCATTAATAAACAACTTATCAGGTGAGGTTAACAAGTCCCTATTAAATTTAAATCGCAGAAATATGACCAGCGATTGGACACCGGAAAATGCATTAATATATTTGGCAGATAAAGATCATGAAAATAATATGTTAAGTTCTCATTTAACTAATTTATTTGGAAGTTTTTCAATATTTCCAAAATCATTGAACAATCAAATAGAAGCAAGTGCAATTTGGATGAACGAATCATATTCTAAATTGCCAAATTTAATAAAAACATTCGAATCTAATCAAACACCACTTAATTTTGATATATTATTATTTACTTATTTAGATTATATTACAATGAAAAAAGTAAATACAATTTTCCAATTTACAGATATTAATATTACATTTGACTTAGCATTTAAATATTATACGGATATATTACTTCGTCTTCGAACAATGTTCAATGATTTAATTAATATGCAAGTCCACAACACTAACCAATATTCTCAATACGAAGTAAGTCAAGTTTAACTTAATTTTATTTTATAATCCAGATATATATCTTACTACGGTACCTATTTTTAGTACCATTATTAATAAATTTTATTATTTTTATTTGTAATTATTTTTGTAGACCGAATAGAACGTGAAGAATTTACACCTCAGCTAGATAATTTTTCATCTTTGGAATTCCAGTATGAAACATTGATAGGATTTGATAAGGTAATACCACTTGCCCCGGGTGCTAGAGAAGTTTATAAGGCGGAAGGACTGATTTATTTTGAGGATGATGCTAGATGTAAGATATGATTCTCAAGATTTGCTAGCCGGCTTAATTCTTTTTCCAGATAATGTTGTTTTACGAATGTAGCGTTTTGCTTTTTTGAATAATTGGTCTATATTGTTTGTATTCTTTCTATCAATAATAATAAGCCAATTCTTGCCATCATTTACCTCTAATAGTTTTTTATTACTTTTCAACAGTAATGCATTTTTCTTAGTGCAATATAGAACGGTTTCTCGAACAAATTCTAAATCAATCTTATATAATTCAGTACGGTTTTTAGCTTGGTATTTCTTCAAATTATCTTTCATACATTTTTCAATATCATCTGCGTGGTCTGTTTTATAGGCAAATACAATAGGTAATTCACTAATTCTAGCTACTTTATATTGTTTCATTCGATTATTTAGTTCTGATGTTTTACCTATTTTGTATATTTCATCATCAACTTTAAGAACATAAATCATTGCTTGATTTTTATTATTTTCTATAAATTCTTGATTGGTAGTTTTAATTCCTAATTGACGTTCTAGAGACTCCACAATGTTATCTTTATATTTGATGATGAGTTTCTCTAGCTCAATATAGAACTTACGAACTAAAGCTGCTTTTTCACACTTAGAAATCATACATAGTAATTTGGCACAAGTGTATGTTAGCATAACAATTTTAATGTTATTGGTTCCAGTTCCTGGTAGCTTTTCTGATGGCTTGGTTTCGATGTAATCTTGATTTTCAATAAAATTGGATTCTAGAAGTCGCTTGATATTTTCTTTGCGTAAGTCAAGCCAGAATGCGATATCTTCTAAATCTATAGTAAAGTCATATTCATTTTGCCCTTCATCATAGAAACTATAGAAATCATCTATAAACTTTGAGTCAATCAAAGAATGCCGTTTAAGAAAATCTGTAATTTTCATCTTTATATTAAACTCCGAAATTTATTTAGTCAGTTTTAAGTAAATAAAATAATTTAAGGATTTTTACTTGTTATTTTCAAAATGGTAAAATTAACTACTAAGAATTCTAGTATGAAGCATTGCTAGGATTTGATAAAGTGATACCACTGGCCACCGGTGCTAGGGAAATATATAAGTCAGAAGGTATTATTTATTATGAAGATGATGCTAGATGTCGTGTTTAGGATATTTATTCTAGCTAGTTATTTATAAATTATTAATATTAATCTAATTTTTTTATTATTTTATTTTCTTAATATATTATAATTTATTATATGTTATAAAAGGTAGTAACCCCTTAAATGGTGTCAAATACTACTAAGCCAGTAATGGTGCAATTATCCCTTAAACAACTAAAGGTGTTATAACACCTTTGGTCGGTTAAAGGATACTGACTGTTTAGAATTCTCATTTTTCTTTTCGGTCGGTGTAATTTCAATAATCAAAATATAATTATTTTTTTGTATTTTTTGTAGATTTCCGGGATTTGTTTGTTTTTCGGAATTTGTTTGATTTTCGAGGTTTGCTTGTTTTTCGGGGTTTGCTTGTTTTTCGGGTTTTCTTTTGTACTTTTCTATGTCCACCACCTCCTAAAACAGGTTGTAATAAAGCAGTTGCTCTACTAGAATGATCTAATGTAAAATCTGAATCAATTTCAATTAGAGCAGGACACCAAAAATAAAATGGTAAGCTAACGTTTCTTATAACAAAGTTTGAAAAATCATCTAATTCAACGTGTATGATTCGCTTATCATTTGTAGGACCTAGTTCTAAATCGGACCACCATCCAAAATTATCATAACTAAATAATAAAAAATTATTTATTCTTACCAGACTTGGGTCTTTTGCTAATTCAAAATCATTTTTATGTTTTAGTAAAATTGTTAATAAATATAAATAATAATCATCAATTTCATTATTTTGTGTATGTGAGGAAAGTAACATAAATGGAAATTGATTTGCTAATCCGTTTCCAGAAACATTTAAAGTAATATTAGGTTGCCCTGGTGGAACTGCTGGAACTGCTTGACCTGCTTGACCGTGAGTATCCCACCTATTATTTGTACAAAAAATACTAAATATATTATTATCATCAGGTATATTATATTTGTCTTGAATAATATTTTTAATTAAATTTACAATTTTATCCTTTGGTATTAATCTATTGACTTTAGTGTTTATTGTTGCTGCTGAATCAGTGGGGTTTACTACTTTGCTCCTTAAATAATCATATCGTTCAGGAGTACATCTTCCTTTTGAATCTAAAATTCCGTGGTGTATTTCTGGGCGTGGTTTACCTACTACATTTTTACGTATAAATGCTAAGTTTTCTAAATCAACTAATAAAACATTTTTCATTTGATAACGTTGTATAAAATCATGTATTTCGTTTATATTTTTAATAATAAATTGTAATGCATATAAAAACTCTCCAGCTAACTGATTTTTTATATTGGTTATTTCTAAATTTCGTTCTGCTAAAGTGGCTAATGCATTTATTTGACCTAAATATTTTGATTTCCTAAGATTTGCATCAAAATTTCGTGTCAAATTATCCTTGACACGTACTACAAAATTGTCATTATGTTGTTCTGCGTTACTTGTGTTCATAGAATTTACATCTGGTTTATGAATATTATGTGCATTAAGAAAATGTTCTAATTCTGTTCTTATATTTTCTATCATATTTTCTAAATATATTTCTGCTTTAGACATATCTTGAAAACGGGTATATACAGCAATCGAAGGACTAAGGTTACTACCTTGTGATATTATTGCTGTATTTGAATTAAAAATACTTTGTGTATCTCTTGGGTTGTGTGTATCAATGCTTGTGATAGTACTATGTTTTTGATTTTCGGGTCTTGGAAAATCTTTAGTATACAACGCACCTGTTTTATTAAAAATTTCATTATATAAATTAGTATGTTGACTATCTATCACATAATATTGACTATAAAAGGAATCTAGTTTTGCATACTCACCAAATAATTGACGTCCAAAATCTTGTACTGAAACTTGTACTGAAACTTGTTGAGGAACTCCAGCAGCAGCTGCACCCACTGGACCAGACCCTGCACCCACTGGTGCATATGCAGATGCACCCACTGGTGCATATGCAGATGCAGGTACTGGTGGAAATGTTGGTAGTGATGCAGGTACTGGTGGAAATGTTGGTAGTGATGCAGGTACTGGTGGAAATGTTGGTAGTGATGCAGGTACTGGTGGTGGAGGGACTCCCATAAAGAATCCCGTAGAACCAGCTTGTGAACCCATAAAATGTGGATATAAATGTCCAGAAGCCAATGATATAATATTTCTTATTTAATATATATATATAAATTTTGTTAAATCAAGATTTTTTAATCAAAAATTGACATATAATTAAATTAAAAAAAATTATTATTTTATTTGCACTGAATCCTGATTTTTGAATTCTGAATTCTGAATCTTGAAAAAACCTATTAAATAAATATTTTTGAACTATGGACAAGCAAAGCAATATTTTCAATGCTGATGTTCATTCTATAACAACTTTTGATATACATACTGCAGTTCCAACTGTATACAATACATTACTAAAAGACTTCATTATTAAAAATTGTAAAAATATTGAATCTTTTGTAATTGCCAATTTATATCATTTGCTTGAGAAAACGTATTGGTTTTGCTATCCAAAAAACTTTGTCACAACAGATGAAGATATTAACAATTTATTTGTTTTGAATAAGAAAGGAATAATTACACTGTCTTTATTTAATCAAATGCCTAATCCTGATAATGTTTATCAATTACAAGAAGATATTAGTTGTTATGAAGACATAACACCTATTACAAGTTATGCCAAAAAGTATGTATCTTTTTATATACCTATTTGGCTAGCTGTTTATTTGCGTATGTATATAGAGAATGTTAAATATTTTAATCCTAATATTAAAATGTTTTTTCAAAATGAGTTGGAATATAATAACGTAGATTTAACTTTTGATACGAATGGAACACCATTGATTACTAGTGAAAATATTAAAAAAATAATGCAATTATCACCAGAATATTTTTGTAGTAATGTTCAATCTGCACTTTATACTAATTACATTGGTTGTATTATTTATGAAGAATCAATAAATTCAACTACAGATATTATATCTGTATTGAAATATTTTATTACACTTACTTAAGTGTAATAGCCATTTTGATTCTTTTTTTTATAAACATACTTTCTAGATAATTTTAGAATAAGACCAAATAGTAATCACATGAATTGATAATGATAAATAAAAAAATTATAAAATTTGAAATATAAACTAGCTATTTACTCTAGACATTTTGTTTTTGTACATATTCTAGTGCTTGTTTAATTAAAGTACTTGCATTTTCACTTAGTCGAATATGTTTGAATTGGTATAGTGTTTCTCTATAACCATCAATTGGTTGCCACAATGAACCATCTTTCACTTGACCTTCAATAATACAGGTTTTTTGCAACATTTCCATAGAATTATCATAAAAACCTAGTATTATATTAGTCCAGAATCGATTTGGAATAGTTCCACAACAATTATAACCATAAAATTTATCAACCCAATTATTAAAGTTGGTTTGCAAAAGTTGTTGTAGATATATGAAATCCATATTCCATTCTAGAATAGTATCTATATTATATTCAATGGATCGATTACCAGGTAATACAAATGTATCACTCCAATGTGTTATTTGAAGATCTTCTGCAAACTTGCCAGGTAGAACACTATCCTTATTATATTCAATCCATTCAGACCAAAATGTAGGTTTAATACGATTCATTATATTTTCGTTTGAATCATTATCACAACAATCCTTTTCATTTGGAAATCCAATATAATCACAGTTTACAAGGTTATTTGTTTTCCATCCACTAGCCGGTTTAATTGGTGCATAATATTTTACATGTGTAGCAATATTCAATTCAGTATCTTCAAAGTCAGACATATAATCATCACGGGCTTTTTGTATTTCCGCTTCTGTTTTTTGCCGAATAATTAGTTTTCTTCTTACTATAATTTCAAGACTAAAGTAATTTGATAGTGGAATACTTCTAATATCTCCATCTTTAAGAACTTTATCTTTTAATAGTGTGAATCTGTCTTCATTGTATGTCAAACGAATCAAGAATTGCATATCTGGCAAGCCAAATAGCCATTGTGTTCGTTGACACCATTGTTGGCCTACATTACCTGGACAATATGCGGTGTTATTAGTAGTTCTTAAAATAAGTTCCCATCCTGCCTTTCTAGCATCTACTTCTAGTTGTTGTAGTTTTTCCCAAGATACTATTTCATAATATGGTTCACTTGTAAAATGTGGCTGATGAGTTTCAACATATTCTTTCCAATCTGTATCATTCATTGTAGTAAATGGATTTGTTTTAGTTATGTTGTAAATATGTTTTCCATATAATCTTTTTTTCACTAATTCTTCAACTGGTAGCAATTGCATAACATCAATACTTGATGTATTCATTGTGAAAAGTGAACAATCAAAGAAGAAGAATGAAATTATGATGTGTTACAGTCCTAAATGCAATTAGTAAATTCAATTTTTTATTATATATTGCATTTCTTTCTAAGTTTTATAACTAGCAGTAATTGCTCATAAAAAGTGTTACCCAAAAGGATATCCTTTTAGTAGTAATTTCGTGTGTTAATAAAATATATAAAAAATTGAAATATTTTCATATCAAACAATTATAAAATTATAGTATTAAAATGCTTGAATTAGATTTTACTTCAGATCAGGTTAAATATAATAATGTTAGAAATATTCTTACTTCACCTAATAAGAAATTCATTGTGATAGATGGTTTAATTTCAGCTGGTAAGACTACACTTATTCAAT
>Ga0315903_10002136_pt1 | contig 29657 bp, 46 predicted proteins | sample LakEriMetagenome_7_FD_203524 | JGI IMG/M metagenome (GOLD analysis project Ga0315903, IMG submission 203524) | Freshwater fungal communities from buoy surface, Lake Erie, Ohio, United States - Buoy 2 MA119 | ecosystem: Environmental > Aquatic > Freshwater > Lake | place: USA: Lake Erie, Ohio... | reverse complement strand
AATATCAAAGCCAATTTTCTTAGACTTCGCTGGATTAAGTTTGGATTTGGAGGTTGACATTAATTATACAACCTCGTCTAGCGGATTAGGTATTGCATTAAAACATGTCGATAGTAGCGGGACAAGTAGATATTTAGGAACGGCCATTGTTGGCTCTTTAAATATTTTGGCATGGGACGCGGCTTACAATACTTTTGTTTTTTATTCGACAAGAAACGACGATACAAGAAAGTTTAAACTTTCGTCTTTTGTTTTGCCAACCGCTGGCTTTCTGTCTCTTGAGCTTAAATACTTTGGAATTGCTGGCAGCGCAATTGTAACTGCGGCTAAAATAATTCCAACGTTTGAAGGGCGACGTAATCCAAGCGAAGTAACAAAAATTTATGAGACGGCGCGAGCTTATACCAGTTTGCGTGACGATACTTTAAGATTTAGCGATCTAGCAATAACGGCATCTAAAAACTGGCTAAAAATTGGCGATTTGCCAGCCATTGTATTTGTCGAAAAATCTTTGGCTGCAACGCCTGGCATTATCCAAGTGCCAAGCGGAGCCGTTACGCAAGTAAACAGATTGACTGACACGTTGGGAGCCAATACGCTTAACTTCAGCGGCGGTACTGTTACTGGAACTTACCAGCGTCAATTTGTTGCGGCTGCTGGGTTTACTATTGACTCAACCTCTGTTTTAATTAGCAGTTTAAGCGGTAGTCCGCCACCTCCAGGCGCCCAATTAAACGCGGTCGTCACGACTATTTCAAGCCAACAAAGAAATTTAACAGTTACCTTTAACGGCTACGATTATACAGGCGAGGCAAATATTCAAATCCAAGTCTTTTTAAAAGATTCGAACGGCAATAATTACCAAACCTCGACTTTCCTTTTGCAAGTAAACGCCAACGGGACAATTACCTATTCGCAAACCAATATAACATTTGAAAACCAAGCTTTACTAGGCGGCTATTCACCACGATTGCGCGATTGTTACGCTCGTAATGTGTTGACTATATACAACGCTTTAAGCTATCGCCTGGAAGGCTCATTTAGACGCAAGGGCGACACGTTTGGAAATGGTTATATAGGTACACAATTAGTATATACTGGATTCTCAACCGTACGTTTGCAAGTAATTGGATGGGAATACGACTTGGCAAGTCGCGTGGCAAGAATTACCTTTGGACAAGTACCGACGGCGTACGTTTACCCAATTAATTAAACATGGCTAATAGACGATATATAGACTTTCCAATTGCCGCAAGTGTTGGCAACAATGACATTGTATTAATTTGGCAAGACGGTTTAAATAAACAGACTACAAAGGAAACGCTTTTGCAAGGATCACCGCAAAGCCTGGCTGGACTTACTGACGTTGACATTTCAGCGCTCAACAATGGTCAGATTTTGCAATACAATTCGACCACAAGCAAATGGGAGAACGTAGATAGGACCGACATAAATTTGTCAGAGTTGGGCGACGTTACAATTGTGGCGCCAGCAAATGGCCAGGTATTGGTTTACAATTCGTCAACCTCTAAATGGGAAAATTCAAGCGGCGGTTATGTCCCTTATACTGGCGCGGTAACTACGGTTAACCTGGGCGCACAAACCATACAAGCTGGCTCTTTTGTCAAGGCTGGCGGAACGTCCGCGCAATTTTTAAAAGCTAATGGCTCGGTTGATTCAACGGTTTACGGCACGGGAACAGTAACCTCGGTTGCGTTAACCATGCCGTCGGCTTTTAGCGTTGGTGGAAGTCCAATTACTACGGCTGGAACTTTGGCAGTTACTGGCGCTGGCACGGTTGGGCAATACATTCGAGGCGATGGTAGTTTAGCTGACTTTCCAGCAACTACTGGCGGAGGCTCTTCGGTTAGCTACTATTTAAACGGCTCTGTTTCGCAAGGAACAATCGGCGGAGTTGCTTATCGTGAAATTAACAGAACGCCAATTTTTGGCGCTGGAACGGATATTACTATAAACGCCGACGGATATATTGCCTCGTTTATTACGGACGCTTTAGACCCTAATAAGCTACTAATCCCAGCTGGAAACTGGAACTTAGAAACCTATTTTTCGGCTAATTCAGGCGGAGGCTCACCGACTTTTTATGTTGAGCTTTACAAATATAATGGCACAACATTTACTTTAATTGCAACAAGCAGCGGAACGCCTGAATTGATTGCTTTTGGCACAAACATAAATCCATATTTTACCACGCTTGCCGTTCCTGAAACAGTCCTAGCTTTAACAGATAGGTTGGCACTTAGATATTACGTTACTCATTCAGGCCGTACAATAACTTTACATACTGAAAACAACCATTTATGCCAAGTTATTACCACGTTTACAACTGGCTTGACCGCTTTAAATGGATTGACAAACCAAGTGCAATATTTAACGGTTGGAACTAGCGGAACGGATTTTGCGATTTCTAGCGCAAGCGATACTCATACGTTTAACTTACCAACGGCAAGCGCGACAAATCGAGGCGCTTTAAGCTCGGCGGATTGGACGACTTTTAATGGCAAACAAAACGCTTTGACTAACCCAGTAACGGGAACAGGGACAAGCGGCCAAGTTGCGTATTTTAACGGAACAAGTGCAATAACTGGAGAAAGCGGTTTAACTTGGGATGCGACAAACGACAGATTAAATATTGGTGCAGGAACTGCAAATAGTAATTTAACAGTTAGCGGCTCAGATAATAGCATTATTTTTTCTGTTTTAGCTGGCGTAAATTCAAGGCTACACGTTGGGACTGTATCAAGTGGAACAATAACTTATATTCGTTCTCAAAATAACTATGCTTTAAATTTAGGGGTTAATACTACCGATTATTTATCAATTTCAACTGCTGGTAATAGTAGTTTTTCTGGAAATATAATTTTAACAACTGGAGCAAATAGATATGTAAGAATTGGCTCTTCAACGGCTTATTATTACGATTTACAAACTACTGGAGATGATTTCCAAATTATCGAGGCTGGAACAACGCCAAGATTGACTATTAAGTATCCAAATGGAAATGTTGGTATTAATACAACAACTCCAGCCACAACTTTGGAGATTAATGGCGTTGCTTTATTTAGCGGAACTTCTTTAAGTGGTAACACTAAAAACGGAGTTTATATTTATGACCAATCAATTATTTCTTTGGCTGGAGGTAATGCTAGACCTTTAACTATTCAATCCCAAACTTTATCAATTTTTACAGGCACAACCTATTCAGAAAAAGTTAAAATATTTGAGAACGGTAACGTAGTAATAAGCACAAGTCCAAGTGATGCTGGTTTTAAGCTAGATGTCAACGGAACTGGTCGGTTTACTAGTACTTTAATTGCAACTAATTTAAGAAGTAACGGAGAAGGTACTTTTAGTTTTAATACTGCAAATAACGGGGAGTTTCAAATCTATGCAAATAGTACGGGTGGAATGATTTTGGCTGGTCGTGGTTCAACATATGATATGGTTATTACCAATAAAAATGGTGCTGAGACATTTAGAGTTTTAACAGGTACAACTATTGCAAATTTTGTAGGAAATGTTGGGATTGGGACAACTACGCCTGAAATATATGGTTCAGGATGGGGAAGAGCCGTTGGAATATTAGCATCAAGTGGATACTCAACAATTCAAGTGGCTGGCTCTAGTGGTAATGGTGGCGAAATAGATTTTGGTAATAACACAATCAGGCACGCTGCAATTGCTTCTTTAAATGGTAGCGATTTAAATTTTTACACAAACGGAACTAATAGCGGAACAGGTGTAACCGAACGAATGCGTATCTCATCAGGTGGCTCAATTGGCATTAATAATACCTCACCAATGAATTCAGCTTGGGGAACTGATTCATCCACAAAGCAATTATCTATTGATGCGTCAGGTTATGCAGTAATAAATTTAACAGGGTCAACCTCACGCAAATACTCAATGGGTGTTGGTGACGGAAATTTTTATATGTGTTACGATAATACCGCCGGAAGACACAATATTAGCGTTACTTCAGGCGGTAGCGTGCTAATTGGAACGACAACAGATAATGGAGTAGGTAAGCTTCAAATTAGTGGCGGAAGTGTTACAGTTGCTGGAGGAGTTCGTTTTTCTTCTTCAGGTGCAGACGCAAACAGATGGAGTGTTTATTGGAATGGTGGAACAGGGGATTTAATTGTTGTAAACAACATTTCCGATATTCGAGCAAAAAAGGATTTTGATTATAACATTAAAGGACTTGAAACCATTAAAAAACTAAAGCCTTTGAAATTTACTTGGAAGGATGGAACAAGCCATAGCACAAGCGTTTCGGGAAGATTGCGACAATATGGTTTTATCGCCCAAGAAACAATGCAAGCAGATGACTATTTAGCTTGGTATAATCAAAGCCAAGATACATGGGGAATTGAGCAATATGAGAGTTTTAGCGCAGTTATTGTAAAAGCGATACAAGAGCAGCAAGAAATTATAAACGACTTAAAACAAAAAATAAAATGAAAAAAATTGAAACAGTAACTATTTGGAAAAATGGAGAAAGTCAAGAGGCAAATTTATTAAACGCCTACATTATTAACGACAACTTGCAATCGTCTTGCGCTTTTTACTATTCGCTAAATGCTGGAGGCGAAGGAACAGAGGCAATGCCTTTGGTAATTGGCCAAACACTTGCAGAGGGAAATATTGCAATGACTGGCGAAGATTATTTGGCTTGGGATAATTCAAACGAGGCGGCGTATGTTTATATTGCCGAAAAATTAAACCTAACACTTATATGATTGTAAACCTAGCAATTGCCTTGACTGACATCGAAGGCAACAAAATTACCAATGAAAACGGCGAGTTTATGTTTCTTTCTAAGATGGTTGGAAACGCCTTATTTTCAGCCGAGGAAAAGGACGACCCGATTAGACTTTACGAGCTGGCTAAGAAAATTTACTATTCCGAAAGAGACATTGAGCTAAGCAAATCGGACGCTGATCTAGTAAAGGAAAAGGTAAAGGCCAAAGGCTTTACTGTGCTTGTTTTAGGGCCGCTTTACGAGGCTTTAAAGGAAAAGTAATGGTAATACAAGGGCTAAATTTTAGCCCTTTTTTATTTGCTTTAAAATGCCTTATTTTTGGTAAACGAAAAGCAATTACTTAAATGAATTTATTGAAAAGCGATGAGTTAGGGGTGCCGTCTACTTTCCTAGCAATCTTTGCAAATGTCACGGCAATGGCTGGTCTACAAATGGTAAACGTCGTTTTTACTTCGATAATTTCTATTTTATCGATTGTTTATTTGGTTTACAAAATAAGAAACGAAATCAAGAAGCTTAAAAATAATGGCAAAGGCTAAAGCGGCGACAAGTTCAATAAAAGTGACCTTTGGGACACGTCGAAATGGCAAAGCAAAAAAAGCCTATTCTAAAAACATTAACAAACCAAAAAAATACAGAGGCCAGGGACGATGAGAAAGTTTTTTACATGGGCAAAAGGATTTTTATCTGAGAACGGCGAAGCATCCAGCAAAAGATTTGTTGGCGTAGTTAGCGCAATAGCTTTGTGCTGGACATTGTACGCCAATCACGATGCAATAAATGAGCCATCTGAGGCTTTGGTTTATTCAGTTGCGGCTTTGTCTGCCGCCGCTTTAGGAATTACGGCCGCGGAAAAAATATTTAAGAAGCCGAGCAACGAATGAAAAACCTATCCAAAGAAGAACTATTGAGCAGAATGGAAGCAATTAATCGGAGCAATGCGATTATTTACTTTGATCTTAATGGTTTTATTCTTGGGGTAAATAATATTTTTTTGGAGGCAATGGGATTGGCAGAGGACGAACACAACAAGCTAATTGGTAAACATCATTCAATTTTTGTAAGCTACGAATATTCAAAAAGCGAAGATTATACTAAATTTTGGGAAACTCTTAAAGCTGGCAAATTTTATGAAGGCGAATTTGAAAGACGAAAAATCGACGGTTCGCCTATTTACTTGCAAGCAACTTATAACCCAATATTTGACGAAAGCGGAACCATTACTAAGATAATGAAAATCGCGACCGACATAAGCGAGACAATTAAAAGCAAAAATAAAATTGTCGAACTTTCAAAAAGCTTGCAAAGCGAATTGGAAAATTCCAACAAGCTAAGGGCGGCTATTGAAATAGAAAAGGACGCTGCGGTTAATGACTTGGATGCAACAATTAAGAAAAGCCAAAACGAACTAATTAAAGTAATTGTAAAGTCCGCCTTGTTTGTTATTATGAGCGTTGGGTTTATTACAACAATCATGTACTCTTTTGCAATCCTATCAAATAAAGACACGCAAATAATTGGCTCGACCTGGTCCAATATGTTTTCGGTTTTATTAACAAATGCGTTTTCAATAGTTGGAACAATTATGGGAATTAAGTACGCAACCTCAGAAGAAAAAAAGGAAAAATCATGAAAATAAGCACCCATTTAAATTTAGCCGAAATTACTAGGAGCGATACGGCCAAGCGCCAAGGCATTGACAACACGCCAACGGCGGAGCATTTGGAAAATTTCAAGTTATTAGCTGATAAAGTTTTTGAGCCAATAAGGGAGCATTTTAAAACGCCTATTTTTATTTCTAGCGGTTACCGTTCCAAGGCTTTAAATGATTTTATAAAAGGTAGCGCAAGCTCCCAGCATTGCAAAGGACAAGCCATCGACATTGACATGGATGGAAGTAACGGCGAGGTCACAAATAGAATGGTTTTCGATTTTATTAAAAATAAGCTAGATTTTGACCAGCTAATATGGGAGTTTGGAACGGATTTTAACCCCGACTGGGTACACGTTAGCTATGTTAAAAGCGGAAATAGAAAGCAAAAGCTAAAGGCCGTTCGGTCGGGAGGCAAAACAACCTATATTCCTATTTAATGGAAATCAAAAAAATCTCGAGGAATTTGCACCAAATAAACCTCGGCCATACGGAGTCCAAAATTGCTTTATTATCGGACATACATTGGGACAATCCCAAATGTGATCGCGAGAAATTAAAGAGGCATTTAGACTACTGCAAACAACAAGCAATTCCCGTCTTTATCGCGGGCGATTTCCTATGCCTCATGCAAGGGAAATATGACCCAAGGCGAAGCAAAAAAGACGTATTACCTGAGCATAATAAAGCTAATTACATAGACGCAGTAATTGAGGATGCCGTAAATTGGTGGACACCTTACGCGCATTTAATTACGGTTATTGGTTACGGCAACCACGAGACGGCAATTATTAAAAATTTGGAAACTGATCCATTGCAAAGGTTTGTGGATTTGCTTAATTACAATAATAATACTAGCGTATATACTGGAGGTTATGGCGGCTGGCTTGTAATAAAAAAGCAAATTGAGACAAATACCTTTATGACCAAAATGCTCAAATACTTTCATGGAAGCGGCGGCGGTGGTGTTGTTACAAAGGGAGCGATTAACTTGACTAGAGCGCTGGAAATGTATGAAAACATGGATATTTTTGTTATGGGACACATCCACGAAAATTCAAGCCGTAACGATGCCAGGGACGCGGTCCAATACAACCCAGGTAAGCATTACCATGAGTTAATACAGAAACAAATTCACTTGGCAATTACTGGATCGTACAAAGAAGAATACGAGGATGGATTTGGTGGCTGGCACGTTGAACGTGGTGCGCCTGTAAAACCAACTGGCGGTCGAATTTTAACCTTAGACGCTCGACGAATTAGAGCCAAAAATCTTGACACTTGGGAATTGTTAGTAGACAGTTGTAAATTTCCGTTATGAAAGCAATTTTAGAATTTTATTTACCCGAGGAAAACGACGATTTCCAAGCGGCAATCAACGGCCATAACTATAAGAGCGCCATTTGGGATTTTGACCAATTGTTAAGGTCCGAAATGAAGTACAAAGAATTATCGAACGATACTTACCAGGCTTACGAATGGTGCCGCGAAGAGCTGAGAAAAATACTAGAACAAGACAACCTTTATATTGAACAATAATGCCACTACCGAAGCCAAAGCCAGCCGAAAGCCAAAGCGATTTTGTCGCTCGTTGTGTAACTGACCCAGTAATGGAGCGAGACTTTCCGCGTATGGATCAGCGCCTGGTTGTTTGTTACCTACAATTTAAAGCCAAAAAATGAGACAGTTACTTGACGACGAACGCATACGAATTGCAATTATTTCGTTTTTAATTGGTGTTTTGCTGGCTTTTGTAATTTTTCCAAGACCTGAAAGCGAAACCGTATATAAGTTTGAAAGCGTGACAAAAACGGACACTTTGATTGTTGAAGTAAAGGACACCGTTTACGTCCCTAAAACAAAGATAAAAACGGAAGTTTTAAGGGATACAGTACTAATCGATTTTAAGCCTAAAATAAGCCAGTTTAACGCGTCTTTTCCTTTTGAGTATGGAAGTACCAACGTAAGCGGCGAAGTCCTTGGAGAGGTGCTTAAAATGACCGCAACAAGCGATTTTAAAATACCAGTCGTTACGAATACAATAACCAACACAGAAACAAAAACAATTGTGCAAAAGCCGAAAGGAATTTACCTGGGTGCTGGCGTTAATTCATTGATCCAGCCGAGCGCGTCGGTTAGCTACCTGGATAACAAATACATTTTTCAATATCAATTCCAGCCTTTGCAAAAAGTACATCAGATAGGGATTTCTAAAAAGTTATTTTAATTCGGAAATTATCCGAATTGTTTGTTACCTTTTTACATATATTCGTCCCAAAAATCGACAATATAAATGGCAAACCGTCTCCATTTTGTCGACACTTGCATGAATTTTTACTAATTGTGGCAGATTCGCCTTATTTAGGTTTTATTATGTCTTGAAGTTGACCCCAAATAGACTCGCTTAAATCACCCCAATACATATCACATTTGCCGTCCTTAATTGGTGAATTAATAAAATAGGATTGCATATACTCGCTTGGCTTAGCGGTAAATCTGTAGCAGCTTTCTTTGTAGGGACAGTTTGTCCCTGGGCACATTGTGATATCAGGCATGATTTTTCATAGATTAAGTTTATTTTTTGTCTATAATGCGTAGGATATCTTACATTTCATATCCTTTTTGTAAACTATAGTTTACTTTATAGGCAAATCTTTATCAATAATGCCATGAGCAATCCAATACCAACCAGCGTTGGGGTCATTCTTAAAAGTCTTTTTTTCGTCATAATATTGCTGGAATGATTTGTAATGGTCGCCAAATGTGTATTGGCTACTTTTGTATTTAGATCGTCCTTTTTTTACTAGCAAACCATCGGCAAACAAAACGTAAAATTCGTTTTCGTCGACCGCCTGGTTAAGCTCCAAGTATTGCATCCACCAATCTACTGGCTTTCGGTTTTCGTCTAGCACCTTTGATGCTATTCCGTAGCCAAACGGATTTATTATTTGGTCCTCATTCATGCTGCAAGATAAAAGCATAATAAATGACATGGAAAAAAAAGATTGCCTTTTGTTAAAAGTATTTTTAGAAATTGTTTGGAATCATAGAAATAAGTAATAATTTCGGGTATACATTTAACAAACATACCTATGGGAAAACTATTTAACGATTCTGAAATGTACCTCGACCAAGAAGTGCTATTCTTTTACGAGGGCGAAGAGTATTGCTGGACTGGCCATTACGAGGTCAAGCAATGCGGCGAAGAGTCAGACTGGGATTACTGCGGCGACTCCGAGATTGAGGTTGAAATTGAGACAACCAAAACAATTACAAAGTTTAACGAAGAGACCAACGGCTGGGACGAGGTAACGCCTACCAACTCTCTTATTTATGAATTAGTAATAAATATTGAACGCAACCTTTAAACAACAAACACCTATGAAAGAATTAATTTTAATTCAAGCGGAGTTAAAAGCTCCCAAAAACCAGTATAATTCCTTTGGGAAATATAAGTACCGTTCCGTCGAGGATATACTTGAGGCGGTAAAACCGTTGCTTTTAAAATACGAATGCACCTTGATTATCGAGGACGAGGTTAAAGAGGTTGGCGGCATTGTTTTTATTGAGGCAACCGCCAGCATTCAAAAGGACATGGAAGGCAGAGCGGTAACGGCCCAGGCTGGCATCGACATTAACCGCAAAGGAATGGACGTGGCGCAATCCTTTGGATCATCGTCTAGCTATGCGCGTAAATACGCGCTTAATGGTTTGTTTTTAATTGACGATACAAAAGACCCTGACTCGACAAACGACCACGGCAAAGCGCCAGCGGTTGTAAAACCCAAGCCAACCGACGAGCAATTTGCTTTTATAGTTAAATATCTTAACGGAACGGACGCCCAGCAAAAGCAAGCTAAAGAGGCGATAACTAAATACGAATTTACACAGGATCAAAAGGACACTTTAGACGGATTAATATAATGGCAAACTTATATGAAATAACAAGGGAGGCGCTAGAGCTTGCCTCCCTACTTGAAACTGAAGAGCTGACGCCTGAATTGGAGCAAATGCTGGTAATTAACCAGGAACAACTCCAGGCAAAGGCTGGCAACTATGCCAAGGTAATCGCAAACATTCAAAGCGATAGCGACGCAATCGACCAAGAAATTAAGCGATTAAAAACAATGAAGGACAGTAAGGACCGAGCCATTACAAGGCTAAAGGACGCGCTTAGGGAGGCAATGCTAGTAAGTACAATCGACAAGATAGAAAGTCCTTTATTTAAGCTTTCATTGCGTCGTAGCGAGTCGGTCGAGGTTGACATTGTGGAGGCTTTACCTAGCGAGTTTATAAACATTAAAAACGTGGTAACCGCTGACAAGGTCGCAATCAAAGAAGCCATTAAACGCGGCGAAAATATTACTGGTGCGAGAATAATCGAAAACTTTAATTTACAAATAAAATGAAAAGCTATCTGTATTTAGGCAAATTTATCCAACGCCCTGGGGACCTAGCGCCCAGGGGCGTGGCCTCCACCTACAACGAAGAGAAATTACCTTTTAACGAAACATTCGAAAGATTATGGAACTTGATGAAGTCATGATTAAAATTAAAGCGCTTTACTTGGAAGGTTTAACGCGCAAGAAAATTGCAAAGCTTGTTGGACTAGATCACCAAAAAGTCGGGTATTTGCTTTATACTAAAATGAGGTTGCACGAGCTTTACCCTCGAAAGTTAATGGACGAAAATATATTCCAAATTCTCACGGATCACCAAATAAGCAGAATCTTAACTTTGGCAACTTATGGCTATGATTGCCGAGAAATAGCAGAGGATCAAAACTTGGAATTTCGCAAGGTTAAAAAGCTGCTAGACGTTGCCCAGGCTAAAAACATGATTGAGAAAAAAGTATAAATTCTTTTTTATTCCTAAGATTCTTTTAATATTTGTTAAACATTTAAACAAACACCAATGAAAAAAGCAGTTAAAGTAATCGGAAAAATCATTTACACAATCCTGGCTTTGTCGCCAATCTTTGCGCTGGGTTATATGCTTGGCTTAAAACTTTCTTAAACACCTAAAACCAAACTCTTATGGAAAATTATTTAATTAAAACGACCAAAGTACTCGAGTTGCACATGGAAGTCCCAAGGTACTTTAAAATCGTCCATTTGCATTACATGATTATTAATGAAACGGACGTGCTTGTTGTAAATCCTTTTTACTTGTCTGAATTGCTAAGTTACGCTTATATAAAAGTTGACCAAGTTAGATGGCATTCGGATTTTTGGGCAAAAAATGAATTGGAGCCAATGACAGAATCGGAATTTAGAAAAGTATATACCGATGCAGTTTTAAAAATTTCTAATCTTATACAATAATGGAATCGACCGACTCCCAAAACGCGCTAATAAAAGGCTGGCTTTTAAATGGCTATTCCATTACGCAGCTAGAGGCTTTGACCCAGTTTGGATGCTTTAGACTGGCGGCTAGAATCGCTGATCTAAGAGACAAAGGTTTAAACGTTGTGACCGACATGGTTACGCTAGAGAATGGCAAACGAGTTGCACGTTATTTTGTAAAAAGATGAGGGGACGCAATTTAACAGAATACGAAAAAGAGTTAATCTTTGAAGCCTGGCAAGACCGAAAGCAAATTAAAGTCATTGCGCAAGAAATGGGTCTTTCATACGGTTGTATTTATTTTCAACTAAAGAAGCGTTGCCTGGTTGGATAAATCAAAAAGATTTATATTTGTGTATCGAATTATTCCAGGGTGGTAGCTAGAATAATTCCATAGGTTAACCTTAACCTGAACCCGACTGTCTACCACCAGTTGGGTTTTTTTATTTAAAAAAATGCAAGGCAAAAAATCATTTTTACTTTACACGGATCAAAGAGAAGTATTTGATGAGCTTTCCGACGAGGATGCTGGCAAGTTAATTAAGCATATTTTCGCTTATGTTAACGATGAGGACCCAATAACAAACGACAAACTTTTAAAGGTGGCATTTTTACCAATTAAGACCCAGCTTAAAAGAGACCTTAAAACTTGGGAAAATAAGCAAGAACAACGAAAGGATGCGGCAAAAAAATCCGTTGAATCGCGGCAACGAACTTTAACGAGCGTTAACGAGCGTTCAATTTCGTTCGGTGATAATGTAAATGTAAATGTAAATGGTAATGTAAATGATAATGTTAATGTAAATGGAAATGTAAATAAACAAATAGGCGCTGGCGCGCTTTTTTCTTTAGAGGATATTTTTAATGATTTTAAAAAAGAAAAGCCTTTAAAACGTCCTTACTTTGAAAGAATGGCCGAGGTACATTCGACGGATTCAGATACCATTAAAAAATTGTTTAAAAAATGGGCGGTTTTAAAAGAAGGCGAAAGCATGACAATTGCCAAGGCCGAAAATAGTTTTAATCTTTACATTGGCAATAATTTAAAAACTAATTACAAGACAGCGGAAAAGTCAAAAACATACAACGTCTTTGATGAGCTTTACGAGGATTTACAAAAACAAAAACTACTAAAAAATGAATGAGACAATTTTAACGCACCTCCGAAAAATGGAGTTTGTTTGTGGCCTTAAACAATTTAAGGAATACAAAAAAGAAGAGGGAAACGAATTACTTGGATGCCTCAGCAAATTATTTGGCTCTTATGGCTGGATGACCGAGGACCGAGTAAACTATATTCTACACGCTGGAATGCGTGGCCAGTACGGCGATTTTTACCACGTTAACGAAAAGACCGTAAGCGTTTGGATCAATCAATATTACGCCCATCACCAAAGTCAAATTGTCCAGGAGGTCCAAGCTTTAAACAATAAAGAAAAAGAGCCAACCAATGAAGAGATTGCGTACTGGATTGAAGTTGGAAAGCAAACCTTTAGAGACAATTACCAGGAAGCCAAAGAAACTGGAAATTGCAAGCATTTAGCTGATTGGGGGATGTACTGGTTTAACAAGTTCCAAGAGAAAGGAATTTTAAAACCTTGGGAGTTTAACGTGCAAGAAATAGAAAGCGACGTTCGTAAGGAATTGCGGTTAACAACCAGGTACGTTGAGGAGTCGACAGTTGGCGCCAAGACAAAGAATAAGATTTGGAAATTGTTTATTTTACAGGCAATTAAGGACAATAAAAATTTAGATCAATTAATTTAAACAAAACAACTATGTCAAAAATTTACGGCGGAAACGCAAAACTCGTTCAAACCAAATTTGGAGAAATTTGGAAAGTAAGTCAATCAAGAAAAGACTTGGAAGGACTTTTACAATACCTTAACGACAACGATGCTGAATGGGTAAACCTTGATATTAAAGAAAAACCGCAAATTGTGGAAGGTAAGCCAACCCATTATTTACAAGTTTGGCAAAAGGAAATTGTACAAGTGGCAAACCAGCCAACACAACAAGAACTTTTGGAAAAGCTAAAATCTGCAAAAGTTAATTTGACAGAGAAGCGAATTGTTGAAAACGATAGTTTACCGTTCTAATGAAAAAAAATGATTTATACGCAATATTTGCGGCGTTGGTAGGTATTACCCTACTGGCGCTCCTAAAGGTTTCTAGTTTGCTGCTATTTGTAGTGGCTTTGGCTTTGTGGACCTTGGCCTGGTCTTGGATTTATAGCAAATGTAAATGATCCAGTTTAAGTTAAACGAGAAACCGTTAAGCGTTAACGAAGCCTGGCAAGGCAAACGCTTTAAAACCGAAGCATATAAGCATTACGAGCGCACGATTTCATTTATGTTGCCAAAAGCCGAAATTGACCCTAAAGAAATGTTGAGGATTGAGTTTTTTTTTGGGTTTAGCAACAAGGCCAGCGATCTAGATAACCCAGTCAAGTTGCTTATTGATATTGCGCAAAAGAAATACGGATTTAACGATAAAAACGTTTTTGAGTTAAACGTTCGTAAATGCCTGGTAAAAAAAGGCGAGGAGTTTATACACATGGGCATTTATAAATTGGTCCCATTTTAAACAAAAATCTTGTTTTTAACTTGGAATCATATCGGAATCCTATATTTGCCTAAAGATTAAAACGATGAGCATATACGAGGGTTTATTTATACGAAAAGCGCGCAAAGCCGCTGGCTACACCCAGGAGCAATTGGCCGACAAAATAGGATTATCTTTGGCCCCAATTAACCAGGTGGAAAATGGTTGGGAATCTATAAGCCTAAACAGACTTAGACAGATTTGCGAGGCAATTGGTTTGGAGGTTATAATTAGACGAAAAGATGACTAAAGGTTACCCGATTTCTAAGCCTGATTATTCGCTTGAGATTAGGTACCGACTAAGGGACGGACAATGGTCGCCTTGGTCTAATAAAGGCAAAGGTAAATTTGAAACAATCGAATTAGTCCAGCGACAGATTAGAACGCTGGCCGCGTCTTACCAGGGCCGAGAAAAAGAGGTGCGCTTTGAATGGAACGGAAAACTTTGCAGTTTTACTGGCGATCCAACAGGGCAAACAATTATATTAATGTAGTTATTTTGGGTTTGTTGATGTTTAAAAGGCTTGGGTTATGCTCAAGCTTTTTTTTCTAACTTTTAAAAAAAATTAAATATGAAAATAAACAATTTAGGATTTTGGGAGACCACGGACGAAACTGGGCACATTCACGATCGCAGCATTGCCGCAGCTTTGTCCAATTATTTAGCAGAAAAACAAGCCAAGACAGTTGTAGACTTTGGTTGTGGGATGGGTGACTATGCAAAAGCTTTTAAAGCTGACGGCTATAAGGTCGAGGCATACGACGGCAACCCAAATACGGAAACGCTAAGCGATGGAATTGGCAAGGTGCTAGATTTATCCAAGCCGTTTTATTTGTGTAAAATGTTTGATGTTGTTTTGTCGCTGGAAGTTGGCGAACATATACCAGCGGAATTTGAGCAACAATTTATTGACAACATTTGTAAACACGCAAAAAAGCATTTGGTTATTAGCTGGGCAATTGAGGGCCAAGGCGGAAGCGGACACGTTAATTGCAGAAATAACAACTATATAATTGGCCAAGTTGAGGATCGTGGCTTTAAATTTAATTTTAACGATAGCGAAAAGATTAGAAAGGCCGCAACAAATGCCTCTTGGTTTGGATACACAATTATGGTTTTTGATAGAATATGAAAACGCAAAAAGTAAAAATTACAGAAGTAAAAAGCAATCCAAACAATCCAAGATTAATTAAGGATGACAAGTTTGAAAAGCTAGTTAAATCAATAAAGGAGTTTCCAAAGATGCTGGAAATTAGGCCCATTGTTGTAAATGCTGACATGATTGTGCTAGGTGGAAACATGAGGCTAAAGGCTTGCAAAGAAGCGGGTTTAAAAGAAATCCCAATCATTTTTGCAGACGAGTTAACGGAGGAGGAGCAGAAACAATTTATAATTAAAGACAACGTGGGGTTTGGTGAATGGGACTGGGAGCAATTAGCAAACGATTGGGATGAGGTCCAACTTCAAGAATGGGGTTTAGATATTCCTGATTTTGGAGTGACCGAAATACCAGCAGCTGAAGAGGATGATTACGAGATGCCAGAGGAACTGCACACCGATATTGTTTTAGGGGATTTAATTCAAATAGGAGACCATCGATTGCTTTGCGGAGATAGTACGGATAGTGATGCGATTGATAAGCTAATGAATGGAGAGAAGGCGGACATGGCCCACAATGATCCTCCCTATGGAATGAAGAAAGAAAAAGACGGGGTGCTTAATGATAACCTTAATTATGATGACCTTCTTGATTTTAATCGTGAATGGATTGCTTTGCAATTTATGCACCTTAAAGAAAGCGGTAGCTGGTATTGTTGGGGAATAGATGAGCCTTTAATGGATATTTATAGTGAAATACTTAAGCCGTATATTCAAGAGCAAAAAGCCACATTTAGGAATTTGATAACTTGGGACAAAGGAAACGGACAAGGGCAGAATAGTGAAAATACTAGAAGCTATGCAATAGCAGACGAAAAATGTTTGTTTGTTATGTTAGGAGTTCAGGGATTTAACAATAATGCAGATAATTATTTTCATGGCTGGGATTCTATTGTTAACTATTTAGATCAAGAGAAAAATAAGGCGAATTTTACAATAAAGGATTGTAAAAGGTTGGCGGGACATAGCGAAAAAAGCGGTTGCCATTGGTTTGACAAAAGTCAATGGATGATGCCAACTGAAGAAACCTACAACTCTTGGAAAAATTATTGCGCTAAAAATAATATTAATGCTTTTGAAAAACCATATTTAGAAATAAAAAAAGAATATGAAAAAATAAAGTACGGCCATGATGAATACAAAAATAGTTTTTACTCAACCCGCGCCTACTTTAATAACACGCACGATAATTTTAATAACGTTTGGAAGTTTGAAAGACATTTAAGGCAAGGAGATGAAGGAGGTCACGCAACACCTAAGCCAATACCTTTATGCGAAAGGGCAATAAAATCAAGCTGCCCTGATAAGGGTTTAATTTTAGATATGTTTCTTGGTTCAGGGTCTACAATGGTAGCAAGCCACCAACTAAATCGCAAGTGCTACGGGATTGAACTAGACCCAAAGTATTGCCAAGTCATTGTAGACAGAATGCGTAAATTAGACCCAGCTTTAGTCATTAAGAAAAACGGAGTAACTTTGTAATATGGCACGACCAAAATCAACAATCGACTGGATTGAAATGGGACGACTTGTCCAAGCTGGATGCACAGGAGTCCAATGCGCTGCTTATTTAGGCATTGACGAGGAGACATTTTACAACCGCTGCAAGGATGACCTCGCAATGGGTTTTACCGAGTTTTTACGGCAAAATAGAAGCAAGGGCGATGCGTTGCTACTTGCAAAGCAATATGAGTCAGCTTTAAAGGATAAAGACCGTGGTATGCTTATATGGCTAGGTAAACAAAGACTTGGCCAGCGTGATAAGTTTGACCATGACCATACAACCAAAGGCGACAAGATAACGCCACCAATCGAGTGGATTCAATCCGAATCATAGACAAATACAAACCTTTATTTTTAGAGGTGCCTAAAACCCGTTATTTTTTAATGACTGGCGGTCGCGGTAGTGGTAAGTCTTGGACGCTTTCAATGTTTCTTTTAAATCTTACTTACCAGGATGGCCACGTTATCCTCTTTACCCGTTGGACTTTAACGTCGGCGTTTATTTCCATTATCCCTGAATTCATTGACAAAATCGAGTTAATGAATAAGTTGGACGATTTCGAAATAACACAGTCCGAAATTATAAACAAGGCAACTGGATCAAAGATTTTATTTCGTGGCATTAAGACCAGCCAAGGGACGGCAACGGCTAATTTAAAGTCAATTGCTGGCGTTACTACTTTTATTCTTGACGAGTCCGAGGAGTTAATGGACGAGGATGTATTTGACCGCATCGACTTATCGATTAGAGCAATTAACAAACCCAACCGCGTTATCCTGGTAATGAATCCGTCGTATAAAAGCCATTGGATTTATGGGCGTTTTGTGAAGGTAACGCGCGACGATACTAGCTACATTCATACAACCTATTTAGACAATGAACAGAATTTAAGCCAGTCATTTATTGACCAGGCAAAGCGCGTTGAGCAAGAAAACCTCCATCGTTACGAGCATTTATTTTTGGGCAAATGGCTAGACGATGCCGAGGGATTGCTTTGGAATCGACCAATTATTGAACGCGCAAGGGTAAGCGCCAAACCTGACTTGTCGCGCATTGTGGTTGCTATTGATCCAGCAACAACCGCCTTAATGAATAGCGACGAAACTGGTATAATTGTTTGCGGTACGGATGCCAACGGCAAGGGATATGTACTCGAGGATTTAAGCGGCAAATATTCACCAACTGAATGGGCAACCGTTTCATTGCAAGCGTTTAAAAATTGGAATGCTGATTGCATAGTTGCAGAAAAAAACCAAGGCGGCGACATGGTCGAAAGCGTTTTGAGGTCGCAAAATACGACCGCAAGAATTAAGCTTGTAACGGCAACAAAAGGTAAGTATGTCAGGGCCGAGCCAATATATTCGCTTTATGAGCAACACAAAATTTTCCACGTTGGTAGTTTCCCAATACTGGAAAATCAAATGGTTACCTTTGAGCCTGACAAAGGCAAATCGCCTGACCGCGTCGATGCAATGGTTTGGGGATTTACTGAATTAATGGTTAGTGGCCAAGAATTTTGGCACGTTTAGAATATTGAATCATTTTTTTATTTTATTACCCTATTTTTACAAAAAAGAAAACGGAATGAATTATATCGACAGAATTAAAGCCGCGCTAGGCTTTAACCAAAAAGATTCCACCTATTTAAACGCGGTTTTTCCTTATTTGGGTAATAATGTTATTTGGACCGCCCCAACAACGCAAAATTTTATTGAGAAAGGTTTATATCTTAATTCTGACCTTTACGCCATTATAAACCTAATCATCAACAAGGTAAGCACGGCGCCAATTGTGGTCTATGAGGTAAAGGACCAAAAGGCATTGAAGTACTATAAAAGTATGTCGGGCAGCTTTGAAAATTCAGGCGCTAAATTTCAAGCTCAGCAATTTAAAGAAAGGGCATTGGAAGAGGTTAGCATTCCTGAATTGGACCGACTATTTAAAAAGCCAAATGAGTTCCAAACGTGGGACAACCTTTTAAAAGAAATTGCCGCATTTCGTCTAATAACTGGCAACGCTTACATTTATGGCGCTAGACGTGGTGAACAACCAAACGCGCCAATCATTGCGTTGTATTCTTTGCCCGCGCAATACATGGAAATCATTTCGGGCGGTTTAAATCAGCCTATTAAGGAATATCGATTGACGTATAATGGTTACGAGCGAATAAGCGCTCACAACGTTGGACACCTAAAAAATATTAATTTAAGTTACACAGCTGGCACGGCTAACCACCTTTACGGCGCATCACCTTTGCGCTCTGCGGTCCGCGATCTAACCACTTCAAACGATGGAAAGCAAGCGCTTTTATCTATGCTTCAAAACATGGGAGCGCGTGGAATACTTACAGGCGATGGAACGGTAAACATTACGCGAGAGCAAGCGCAAGGTCTTAAAGAGGATTATAAATCCAATTACCAAGGCGCCAACCGCGCTGGCGACGTAATTATAACGCCAGCCAAATTGAGTTGGGTGCAAATGGGAATGAATGCCGTTGATATGTCAATCATTGACACGCAAAAAATAATTTTAAGGTCGTTGTGCCGCGTTTATGGCGTCGATGCTAAGTTACTAGGCGACACAGAGGCAAGCACGTTTAACAATACTGAAACGGCTTACAAGGCGCTAATTAATAACGTTGTCCGTCCGTTGCATATTGAAATCCGAGACGTGCTTAACAACTGGCTTTTGGAATCGTACGGTAATAAAAATCTATTCTTGGATTTCGATTACATGGCTTACCCTGAAATGCAAGACGACATGGACAAGCTTGTAAACCAATTGTCGGCGGCTTGGTGGTTGACTCCAAACGAAAAGCGCGCGGCCATGAATTACGGCGAGTATGAAAATACTTTGATGGAACAACCATTTATTCCCCAGGGCCTAATGACTTTGGCCGAGTTCCAAGCGTCAGAGATTGACAACATAGACAATATGGGAGACTATGCCCCAGCCAACTAAAAAGGATTTAGCACTTGCAAAGCAATTGGACGCATTGCAAAGGCGTTATGAAAGGCGATACGAAAAGCAAATATTTACCGCTCTTAAAAAGCAAATGCAACCTTATTTGGATGCAATTAAACAAGCCGACGGAAATATTAACCGCTTTGATTTAATAACGCCAGCGCCTTTGGCTGACACCTTGGAAAGCCTTTACGTTGTAGCTGGCACGGCTTACGCCGAAGCAATGTATAACGCAATCCAACCGCCAACAAAAGCAACTAAAGAAGCGTTACGCGCTGGCTGGCGTGACTTTATGCGTTTGTTTGCAGTTAGGAACTTGCCTAAAACGTTAATAGGTATTAGCGACACAAGCCAAAAGATAATTCGAGCCATTGTACTTGCTGGATTAAACGAGGGCCTTGGCGCGCTAGAAATAGCCACAAACATACAACAAAGCATTTCTTTAATATTTAGAAATCGTGCCAAGTTAATTGCCAGGACTGAAATGGTTATTGCAACCAACGTTGCTGCAATGGAATCGTCAAAGTCTTCAGATTTTATGTACGAAAAGAAATGGATTCCAGCGACCGACAACCGCACGCGTCCTGACCATGCAGAAATGAGGGCAAAGCCTTGGATTCCTTTTAATCAAGACTTTGTTGTTGGAGGTTATGACATGGCGCAACCAGGGGACAGTTCAAAAAATGCGCCAGCAGAACAAATATGTAATTGCAGATGCAAGGTTGTTTTTAGAATTATGCGAGACGTTGACGGTTTACCTATGCGTAAATGATTGCTTACGTTATCAACTTAGATCATCGCAAAGACAAATGGCGCGCGTCAATGCAAGAATTGGCACCGCACTTTAATTTGGAAAGGGTAAGCGCAATTAAAAACGAATGGGGTTGGCTTGGATTGTGGCAAACCTTTAAAAAGATTTTTCAAGAATGCGAGGGCGATGTTTTGATTTTTGAAGACGACGCAACTTACCGAGGCTGGGCGACCAGTTTACAAAATGCAATCAATGACTTACCCGGAGGCTGGGATATGTTAATGCTTGGCGCCAATATTAAAGACTCAAGACTTGACCGGGTAAGCAAGGGATTGGTTCGCACCTATGGATCGTGGACAACTCATGGCATTTTGTACTCGTATCGATTTGCAAAAGAAATGGCCCAGTTAGATTTGGATATTCCAATTGACGAATATTTCAGGACAAAAGTCCACCCAAAAGGTAACTCATATATTTGCGTACCTTTTTTATCTTATCAGCGACCAAGCGAAAGTGACATTGAAGGCGTTTATAAAAATTATACAAGTATCTTTGACGATAGCGAGGCAAAAGCAATGCATTTTATTAACCAATAATTTATTGGTTTGCATTTTTTTTCAACCTTTTTATTTTTACAAAAAAAGACGCAATGATTTACAAGAATTTAAGCGAGGGAATAATTGAAGACGTCGACGACGTTAAAGGAATCGTTACGGGATATTTTTCCGCGTTTAACAATATTGATTCTGACGGCGACGTTATCGTTTCAGGCGCTTACAAAAAGACAGTTGCAGAGAATGGACCAATGGGCCGAAATAGAATAATGCACTTGCTCCAGCACAATCCTTTGATGCCATTGGCTAAGCCTATGGAGTTAATGGAAGACGCGAAAGGTTTGCGTTTTACTTCAAAGATTACAGAAACTAGCTACGGAAAGGACGTAATAAAGCTTTACAAAGAAGGCGTTTTTAACGAGCATAGCGTAGGGTTTGAAATTGTAAAGAGCGACAATAAGGCTGGTTATCGGGAAATAAGAGAGATTAAACTTTGGGAAGGCTCTACCGTTACCTGGGGAGCCAATCCAAACACGCCGATTGAATCAATGAAAGGCTGGGATAAGCCAAAGACCGAGGACATGATTGCCAAGTTTTGTGGAATTCTTAGAAACGGCAACCTTACCGACGAGTCAATGATCCAGTTAGAAATCGGATTAAAGCAAATTCAAGAACATTTAAAGGCATTGAACACTAAATCAGTTTTGGCCGTAGAATCCGACGCAAGTCAATTCACCACCGTACAAGACCCGACTTTGTCAATGGCTTTAGAGTTCGAATATATACCTAAACTCAAAAAATTTATCTAAAACAAAATGGAAGCAATTAAATCACAATTAGATTCAGTACTTGCGAAATTGGAAGGCAACGAGGCGTTGATTTCCGACGTAAAGGCTATGAAAGAAGCTGGCGAAGAATTCAGAAAAAACCTTTCTGCCGAAACCGCTAAGTTAAACGAGAAAGCTGACGCCCTCCAGGCTCAACTTGACGGCGTAGATGCACGCACCCAGGCTAGTTTTTCTAAATCTGCAAAAGGTTACTCTTTTTCTAGCGAACTAGAGAAAGCTTTTAACTCTGACGCATTCGGAAACTACAAAAGCGGGAACGCTAATAAAGTAAAGTTGGACCTTGAATTGAAAGGCTCTGACATGACAGTTGGAAACGCTTATACTGGCGAAGTTATCCCAGCGGACAGAGTTCCTGATTTAAAGTTTGTTCCTAACCGTAAGGTTAACGTTCGTCAGTTGTTGCCAGTTGGACAGACTAGCTCAAACCTTATCCGTTTCGTACGCGAGTCAGCTTACGACAACGCAGCGGCTCCAACCGCGCAAGGTTCCGCAAAACCGCAATCCGACTTCGATTTGACCGCGGTAGATCGTAGCATCCGTACAATCCCAACTTTCATGCGATTGACAAAAGAGATGTTGGACGACACCCCTGGCTTAATTGCTTACCTTTCTAGCCGTGCGCCTAGCAAATTGTTGAACGTAGAAGATACCCAACTTTTGTACGGAAATGGAAGCGGTCAAAACTTGAACGGTTTTGCAACTGACGGATCGGCTTGGACAACTGTTTCTTTTGGAGCATCTGTTAACAGATTTGACGTTTTGGCTGCTGCGGTAGTTCAAACTACTAAGAACGAGTACGCACCAAACGCAATTATGATTAACCCAACGGATTACCTTAAATTAGTATCTACTAAGGAAACCGCTGGAGCTTATATTTTGCCTTCTTATGTCACTATGACTGGCGGACAAATGTTTATAATGGGCGTTCCAGTTTACGCAATTAACGGCGTTGTTGTTGGCGATTTCTTTGTTGGAGACTTTGCACTAGGTTCCCAATTGTTCGTTCGTCAGGGAGTTACTTTGGAGTTTTTCGAGCAAGACGCTGACAACGTAACTAAGAACTTTGTAACAGTTAGAGTTGAGGAAAGAATTGCACTTGCAGTTTACACAACTCAATCAATTGTTTACGGAACATTTGCAGCGGCTTTGGCTAACGGTTCAGCATCATAAGTAAAATAGGTGTTTGTTTATAAAAGGGTCGCCAAATATTGGCGGCCTTTTTTTATTTATCTAAAAATCAATACCTTTCAAAGAATCAAAAATAAAAAACATGAATATCGTTTTTTTTGTACACGCGTGGGCGGGAACGCATAACTCAGGCGCCGAGTGGACCGTTCAACATTACGCCAAATATTTTCACGAAAAAGGATGCAACGTTGAAGTCATTTTACCTGAAAGCCAAATTTATCCCGACGGCGAAAAGTTTGCTTTTATAAAGTTTATTACTGGTTATTATTCAAACGATTTTTTTCTAGCCTTACAAAATGCGAGCGTAATATTTACCCATTTAGATAATACAGGCGTTGCAATTAATTGGGCAAGACATTTTAAAAAGCAATTGATTTTTTTAAGCCATAACGATTCCGATTATAGAAACGTCCGTTTTAAACAACAAAATATTCACGTTGTTTACAACAATAAGGCAAACGAAAAAAACGTACAAAACGGGCCTTACCCAAATGCGTCAATTGTTTGCAAACCGCCAATTTTTCCCGAGGATGTAAAGTACAACCGCAAGCATGGGCAATACATTACCCTTATTAATTGCAACGAGAACAAAGGCGGACATATATTAATTGAATTGGCAAAACGATTGCCTAAGCGCAAATTTCTTGGCGTACTTGGAAGCTACGGCGAGCAAATCATGGACGACACGTTAAAAAATTTAAAGTATGTAGCCCAAACGCCTGACGTCCATTTGATTTATGGCAAAACAAACATTGTGCTTGTGCCCTCATTTTATGAGTCCTACGGGCGCGTTGGTTTGGAGGCGGCAATTAATCGGCTGCCAGTTATTTGCACGCCTACGGATGGTTTAAAGGAATGTCTTGGAGCCGCTGGCCTTTACTTTGATCGTAACGACATAGAAGGCATGGCTGCAAAGATTGAGGAATTGATGAGCGACGAAATTTTATACGACTTTCACCAAAACATTATGCGCAACCTTGCAGAGGAACGCCTAAAATACCAAGACCAAGAACTAGAAAGATTCTTTAATTTTATCGTTGACAAAGCAAAAAAACAATACAATGAGTGATTTATTATATAGTCCAAGCAATGGCAGTTTTACTGGTTATTCAATCCAGTTTGCCGACGTAGCGCCAGTTACCGAGCCAATTACATTGGCAGAGGCAAAAGAATACGCTAGAATCGACGGAGCTGCCGAGGACACCCTAATTACTAGCCTTATAAAAGTCGCGCGCTTACATTGTGAGTCGTACATGGGTAAGGCAATTATTCGCAAGACAGTTACGATTGAATCGTTTGGATTTCCTTACCAATGGCAAATTCCTTACGGTCCTTTGCTTGCTGCTGGGGATGTTACTAAGGTTGTAACGCTAGATCAAAACAATGCTGAGACGGCTTTAAATTACCAGCTAAACGTTGGATTATTTCCAAAGATTAACATTATAGGAGGCGCACAATCTTATAAGTTTAAAATGGTTTATACGGCTGGATTTACAACGGTTCCCGAGGACATAAAGCTTGCAGTTAAAATGATGGTTAATACCTTGTATGAAAGACGAGAAGATTTTAGCGACTTACAGGCTATTCCATCGCCTTTGGGAGTAAAGGCAATCTTAATGCCTTATAAGACTTATAACTGGTTTGGCGCGTGAGGACTAATAAACAAATTAAGGCTGGCGATTTACGCGAGCGAATCCAATTCTTAAATCCAAATTTATTTGGGGACGGATATGGCGGTTTTTATTCGCAGATGAGCGTAACCTACATTTGCTGGGCAAAGGTTACAAATCTTAGCGGTGCGCGTCAAAATAGCGAGGACCAAATGGTTATTAAAAACCAATGGGAGGTAATTATTCGCGACAATCCTTTGGTTACAATTACCAAGTCAATGCATATTAATTACGGCGGTCGAGTCCTGGTAATTAGCGAAATAATTGACGTTAACGAATACGACCGAATGCTTAAATTTATTGCAATCCAACGAGACTAAAATGCTAAGCATTGAATTTAACAAGCAAAGCCTTAACACGTTTTATAAGTATTTAAAAAACTTAGAGGACGACGTTGCCGACTATGTACGGGCAGAGGTTGAGGATTCAATACTGGCAATTGAAAGCGAGGCTGCAAGCAATGTGGCCGTTGATACGGGCGCGTTAAAAAATAGTATTCAATCAACGCCAATTAAAGTAAGTAAAAACGAAATTACTGGAGGCGTGGAGGTTGGCGCTAATTACGCGGCTTATGTCGAGTTTGGAACTGGTACCAGGGTAAAGGTCCCAAGCGAGTTAAGCGATTTCGCGGCCCAATTTAAAGGCGACGGAATAAAAGAAGTAAACTTACCAGCAAGGCCGTTTTTTTATCCTGAAGTTTTTAAACAACGTACGGAATTGCCAAAAAATATTGAGCGCACCTTAAAAAAATTACTTGCTAAATGAGAAATATAAAACCATTTATTCGAAAGGCTTATTGGACGGCTTTAAATAATACAATTACTTACAAAGGTGCGCCTGTACCTTGTTACGATACTTTTGCGCCTGACACGGCGGTTTTTCCTTACATTTTAATCGGAAACCAAACGCAAGAAGACGACAAAGACAACCAGGAATATAATTACATTACCACAATTACTTTGGACGTTGTAACGGCTGGTATTGCGCCATACGGACGCATTGACGCTGATCTAATCGCCGACTCTATTTTGCAAATCGTTTGCCTTTATCCCGAAAATTATTTGGCGCTCCAGGTTGGCAAAATTGTTACGGCAAAGCTTGTTCAACAAACTAGCCTTTCAAGTATTACCGACACAAACATTGTGCATCGTGAAATAATGACAATTGAGAACTGGATAAATGGCTAAAGTTAACGGCTCCGCTTTATTTGTAACGGTTGGACTTAATCAAGTTGCCAAATCAACCGCTTACGAGTTGTCCGCTGAAATGGGACAACTTGATAGAACAAGCAACGAATCGGGCTTTTTTGCTGACCATATTTCCAAGCTTGCCTCCTGGTCCCTATCTAGCGAGTCCTTATACATTCAAGACGGCTTTTCCTTTGGCGATTTATTCAACGCTTACGTTAATCGTGAGCGCGTTTATTTGTCAGCTGGGCAAGAAGACAATTTAACGTTTATTGGCTTGGCTATGATTGAATCGTTGAGCCAGTCGGCGCCTATGGAAAATGTTGCAACTATTTCGGCAACCTTTAAAGGTGTTGGCGGACTTTATCCAACAATTTTACCAGCGGAACGCTTTATTATTGACGAATTATTCGAAATAATTATAGATCAAGACGGTAACTTTTTGGTCTACACTTAAAATTTATTGTTTTGCAATTATTCAAAGTCCTTTTATTTTTAAAAAAAATTAGAATTTAACCTAACACAAATATGGCAACTGCTGGCAAATTTAACGGCACCCTTTTAAACGTTTACCTTAACAACGTAATGATTGGATGCGCAACCTCTTCAGAATTATCCGTAAACGTTGACCTTGCGGATGCAACTTGCAAAGACGATGGCGGATGGGCCGACCATATCGCTGGATTGCGTGATTGGTCAGTTTCTACTGACGGATTGGTTGCATTTGACGACACAAACAACGTTGGCGACATTTACACGCTTTTGAGCGGTCGTACTGTTGTGGCGTTGAAGTTTACCACCAACGTAACTGGAGACCTTGTATTTTACGGAAACGCTAGCGTTGCATCAATCAGCGTATCAGCTGAAATGGAGGCCGCGGTTACCTATTCCGTAGAATTTACAGGAAAAGGTCCATTACTTAAGGCAACCGTAGTACCAGCATCTACTTAATTAGTATTATCTTTCGCCTATGAATCATTCAGGCAGAACAATAATCACAATTAATGGCGGCACCTATCCTGTTAAATTTGGGATGGGTGCCTTGTTGCATTTTAGCGAAGGCCTTGGCTACGACGTCCAAGAAACAATCGAGGCTTTAACCAAGCCAGGTGTTGGTCAAATTAAATCAATCGCAAAGTTTATTTACGCGGCTCTTTATGTCGATGCGCTTTACAACGACAAAGAATTTACCTTAGATCAAATAGATATTATTGACTGGGTGGATTCTAATCCAGCGGACGAGGTTGGCAAAGTTATCCAAGTAATTATGCAAGGCATAAGCTCAATCACCAAAATTGATTACCCAAGCGCTGAAGCTGGCGAGTCAAAAAAAAAATAACATTTAAAGACGTTTGCCATTACGCCATTGGGGAGTTAGGTATTGCACCTAACTCCTTTTATTTTATGTCTTTTGCCGAGTATCAATCCATTGCATACGGTTACCAAATTAGGCAAAGCAAAGAAGAGAATTTATTTAGGACTATTTGGGTGCAGTTAAACAACGTTAATGTTACTAAAAAAGGGGATTTAATTAGAAAGCCTGATAAGTATTGGCGCATTCCTTTACTAGACGCTAAACCAATTGTAATTCCAACCGCTGAAGAAAAGGCTAAAGCCTATGAAATTGGACTTACTTGGCAAAACCTTAAATTTGAAGAACAAGCCAGTTTCGACACGATAACAAATAAAATACAATGAGCGCAAAATTAAACGTTGACATTGTCGCCCAACTAAAAGAGTTTAACAAAGCAATGGCCGACATAAAATCGGAGGTTGACGATTTAAACCAAAAGGTTGGGAAAGGAAATAGCGAAAGCACAAAATCAACAAATGCATTATCCAGCGCCTTTGGAAATTTAGGTAAAACTATGGGCGGTCTATTTGCCGCCGATATGCTTTTGAGTTTTGGCAAAGCGGTTGTTTCAACAACTGCCGAGTTCCAAAAAATGGAAGCCGTTTTAACAACAACGCTTGGCAGTAAATCAGCGGCTCAGGTTGCGATGACTCAAATTGTTGAGTTTGCATCAAAAACACCTTTTCAAGTAAACGAATTAACAGACTCATTTGTAAAATTAGCTAATAGAGGTTTTAGACCTACTTTAGATCAAATGACTGCGTTGGGTGACCTTGCCTCCTCAACTGGTAAATCTTTTGACCAATTAACAGAGGCGGCATTGGACGCAATGACTGGCGAATTTGAGCGTTTAAAAGAATTTGGTATTCGTGCAAAAGCTGAGGGCGATAAGGTTGCGTTTACTTTTAAAGGCGTAACAACGGAGGTAGAAAAGACAGACGAAGCGATTAAGGATTATTTAATTAGCCTTGGAAATGCTGAAGGTGTCAGCGGCTCAATGGCTGCAATTTCGGAAACTGTTGGCGGTCAAATTTCCAACTTGCAAGACAATTTTTCTCAATTACAATTGGCAATTGGATCGTCCTCTAGCGGTTTAATATCTAGCGTTTTACAATTATCCAACACAATACTTGGCGATTTAGTAACCTCTTTAAATTCTGTTAATACAGTTGCGCAAGAGGCTGGCGATAGTGGTTTGCAAGCTTTTGGCCGCCAATTACTTTCTTTCATTGATCCAGCTTACGCGGCAACAATGGAAGGCGTTGCAATTGGAATTAACGCAACTAAAAAGGCAGCGGTTGAGGCAGAGCAAGCGCTAAAAAAGGAAAATGAGACAAAAGAAGCCTCTAAACAAGTCAGCGATCAACTAGCTAAGCAACTAAAAAAGGACCACGACCAAAAAATAAAGCAACTTAGAAAAGAGTCCGAGGAGTTTATTAAAACTCAAAACGCAACACTTGGAAAAGTTGGCACAAGGGATGCATTTGGCGGACAACCAACCGACCAAACGCAACAAATGACTCCCGAGCGTTTAAACATGATCCAAAACGCATCGGCAAGCATTTTGGCAATGAATAAACAAATTGCTTTAACAATGCCAGGCATAACGATTCCTGAGGACGCGGTTGCAAGGTTACAGGCTTACAATACGGCACAATCGCAATTGGCTTACGAAACTGGTTTAGTTGCTCAAAACATGAACGCAGCTTTAATGGTTGGGGATTTGTTTGGCCAAGCGCTTGGACAACTTGCCGAGACTGGTAAAATATCTTTTCAAGGCATTTTCGATGCGTTAAAACAAATGGTTATAAGATTTGCGGCGGCAATTGCTGCGGCCATAACATTAAACATTTTAACAGGCGGTGCGGTCATGTCAGCTGGTAAAGCGGCTGGAGCCAAAAGCGGTTTTGGTGCTTTGTTAAAAGGTGGTAAATCGATGGGAATTGGCGGCCTTACGCCCTTTGCGGCTGGTGGTATTGTAAGCGGTCCAACCTCCGCGCTAGTTGGTGAATATACAGGAGCGCGCACAAATCCTGAAGTTATTGCACCTTTAAGCAAATTGCAAAACATGATGGGCGGAAATGTTACCTTT
>Ga0315903_10002135_pt1 | contig 29662 bp, 23 predicted proteins | sample LakEriMetagenome_7_FD_203524 | JGI IMG/M metagenome (GOLD analysis project Ga0315903, IMG submission 203524) | Freshwater fungal communities from buoy surface, Lake Erie, Ohio, United States - Buoy 2 MA119 | ecosystem: Environmental > Aquatic > Freshwater > Lake | place: USA: Lake Erie, Ohio... | reverse complement strand
GGGTGAGTTTATAATAGTAGGGGCCGGTGATGGATACCGCGCGGCAGCCGAGATCAGCGCAGTATTTGCACATTTCCAGAACGAGCCCGATGTTCGCCTCGGCGGCACCGGCGAGGATGGGGCGGCCATTGGCTTCCTCGCTGACGATGCGCACGACGGTGCGGCGCTCCTCATAGCTGAGGCGGATGAACTCACCCATGCTGCCGTTCGGATAGAATCCGGTGACCCCCTTGTCGCCGACCCAGCGGATGATGTGACGGAGTTCGTCTTCATCGATGCGGCCCTGGGCGTCGTAGGGAACGATGTTGGGGACAAATATTCCCTGAATGGTTGGTGAGTGGGACATTGGGTAGTGGGAAGATGGATCTATGGAGACTCAGACCAAAAAGCAACTTCATGGTTTGCTGCCGGGGATGGGAGTCGGAAGTTTGGTTTCTCCGCGGATCAGCGAGCCGACCTGGCGGAGGGTTTTCACATCCATATCACGCAGCTTGCCGTTGTAGTCCGGGCCGACATCAAGGGAGAAGATGTTGCCGTATTTCACCGCGCCAAGGTAATCGTTGTAGAGCTTCTCGGCGGGATGACAGAGGTTGTCATGTTCCGGCAGCGAGTAGAACCACATCGCGCCGCCATTGTGTTTTGGCAGGATCGGATAGGTGAACTCGGCCAGCAGGTAGTCTTTCGACGGGGCATTCTTCATGTGCGGGCCGGCGGCCTTTGGGTCGTTCAATGATCCGGGCCTGCCCATCTCGCCCAGACGGATCCGGACCCCGGTCTGATCGCCGTGGTTGAAGCCGATGAAACAACCGGGCTGCAGCGCCTGGCAGTGGGCGATGAATTCCGCGTGGCTGAGGCCGCCGGTGCCGGCCGCGTGATCGACCCACATGTATTCGATGGGGCCGTAGTTGCTCAGGAGTTCGGTTAGCTGGGTTTTCTCCTTTCCGGCATCCTGCCCCGAGCCGCCGTGCGCGCCATCCTTGGCACCGGGCCAGGTCCAGTCGCCCTCGGAGAAATACAGTGCGAGCTTGATGCCGTATTTGTCGCAGGATTTCTTCAACTCCGCCAGCACGTCGCGGCCCAGCGGCGTTTTCGTGACTTTGCGGTCGGTCGTCTTGGTGTCCCAGAGGCAGAAGCCATCGTGGTGCTTGGTAAGGAAGAGGATGTAGCCCATGTTCGCCTCCTTGGCCGTGCGTGCCCATTGATCGGTATCCACGCTGGTTGCCCGAAAAAAGGAGATGTCTGTGATGCCAGGCGTCCACTCCTTGCCGGAGAAGGTGCTGAACGACCAGCAGATGAACATCCCCCATTTCAAATTCTTCAACGCCTCGGCCCGTTTCAGCATGTCAACCGGCGGCGGCTGCGCGATTGCGGAAGAAACGGTGAACGCAAGCAGCAGTGCTAAACATGTTGTTTTTGTTTTCATGTGCATGAGTTTTTTCATGAGAGTTGAGGAATACATCATGACCGATCAATGTCCTGTCATCATGGCTGATTTGCCAGGTCCGCCGGCATCGCGGGCATACCACCTTGAAAAGGTCAATCCGTAGAAGGCGATGAAGAGAAAACAAACCAAAGGCATGACGAATCCATAGCCCCATCCAAACAGATCGATGATGTGTCCCATACACCAGGGCATGACGGCGCCCCCGATGATCGCGGTGACCATGAATGAGGAGGCGAGCTTGGTCTTCGCTCCCAGGCCGCGGATGCCGAGCGCGAAGTTGGTGGGATACATGATCGACATGAAGAAGAAGGAAGCAATCAGCGCGAATGCGGAAACCCAGCCGAGGCTGGCGATGACCAGCAGCATCAGCACGCAGTTGACCGCGGCATAGATTCCGAGCACCCGGTCCGGGGCGATGCGGGTCTGGATGGCGCTTCCCGAGAACCGGCCGATGGCGAAGAGCAGGAACGCAAGCGAGAGCATGTAGGGTGCGCAGCCCTTGGTGATGTGCCAGCCGTCGTCGCCGAGTTCGCGCATCTCGGACGGCAGGATGCAGGCGAGCCCTTCGGAGAGCGCGGGAGTGGCCTGTCGATCGAGGATGTAGGTGATGAAGAAGGCGAAAATCCCGCATTGGCCGGCGACATATAGGAACTGCGAGACCCAGCCGAAGATGAAGTGCCATTCCCTGGCAAGGGGCGGACCGGATTCCTGCTGCGTGGGTGACGCGTCCTTCTCCTCCGGATTGAGATTCGGAACCGGCGTGAACAAGGTCAGGACGAGGAATAACGCGACGATTCCCGCAACAACCAGATAGGGAATGTACAACTGGGCATTGCTTGCGGCACCTGCCGCTCCGAGAGTGAACTTTCCACCTAACATCGGACCTAGAATCCAGCCGATGGCATTGAAGCTTTGCGCGAGGTTGATGCGTGATGATGCCGCATCCGGCGGGCCGAGCACTGTGGCGTAGGGGTTGGCCACGGTTTCCAGAAACGTGAACCCGGCACCCACGGCGAACAGGGTGGCGAGAAACGCGGCGTAGATGGCCATGGTTTCACCGGTCATCCGGGTGACGGGGATGAAGACCAGCGATCCGATGAGGATGATCGACAGGCCGGTCATGATGCCGCAGCGGTAGCCGAATCTCCGGGCGACCATCCCGCCGGGAAAGGCCATGAGGAAATACGCGCCATACCACGCGCCCTGGACCAGCGCCGACTGCGCGTCTGACAGATGGAGTGAGTCTTTGAAATGCCGGTTGAAGACGTCGATCATGCCATTGCACAAGCCCGACAGACAGAAGATGCCGCAAACGAGCAGAAAAGTGACGATCCGGTTTTTCCCATCCGCGGTGGTGAACATGGTCATGGGCTTGACGTGTTAGACAGTCGCCTTGAGGTGGGTGGTGCCGGCGGTGCAGGCGCGGTCGAGATGCACATAACCGCCGTCCACATGCAGGATCTGGCCGGTGGTGTGGGATGAACGTGCGGAGGCGGTGAAGACGACGGTGTGGGCGATCTCCGCAACGGTGGTCGTGCGGTGGCCGAAGGGCACGCTCTGATCGAGCTTGCGGCGGGCTTCTTCGGGATCGGGCGCGTTGGCGAGCCAGCGTTCGTATTGCGGGGTGATCACCTCGGCGGGCACGACGCAGTTCACGCGGATGCCGAATTTTGCCAGATCGACGGCCCACTCGCGGGTCAGGGCGTTGAGCGCGCCATTGGCGGCGGCATAACCGGAGGTGCCGCCCTGGCCGGTGGTGGCGGTCTTCGAGCCGATGTTGATGATGTTGCCTCTTGAAGCGATCAACGCGTCGAGCGAGTGGTGGACCAGGGTGAAACTGTGAACAAGGTTGCGTTCGAGCGAGCGCACGAAATCCGCGGGATCATGGCGCAGGGTCACGGCATCATTGCAGCCCGCGTTGTTGACGATGACGTCGATGCGCCCGTATTTCGAAACGATCGCCTCTACCGCGACGCGGATGGTCTCCGGGTCGGTCAGTTCGGCATGGAACGCATCGGCCTTTTGATTCAGCAAGGCAATCTCCGCGATGATGGCGGCGGCCTCCGTGGGATTGCGTCCGAGGATGACCGGAATGGCTCCCTCGGCGGCGAACGCGCGGGTAATGCCCGCGCCGATGCCCTTGGCACCACCGGTGACAATGACAATCTTGTTTTCGAGTTCGAGTTTCATGGGGCGGGATGGCAGGCCGGTCCGGTGGGTTCGAAGGTTTTGTAGGTGAGCACGAACTCCTGGTGCCCGAGTTCCTCCGATGCCGTGGGGCGGCCGTTCGAGACATCAAGCGTGAGTTGATAGATCTTCAGGCCGAGTTCATCGAGGGTTGTCCAGCCTTCCAACAAACGGCCGGCGTCCACGTCCATGTCCTCGCGCATGCGGCGGTAGGTTTCCGGATTCGCACAGACCTTGATCACCGGCGAGATGGCTGATCCAACGACTGAGCCGCGTCCGGTGGAAAACAGGATCAGATGGGAGCCGCAGGCGATGAGTTCCGCAATCTCGGCGTTGTCGTTGATATTGGGAAATCCGAAGCGCACCTCGCCATCCGGCACGACGTCGAGCAGATGAAGCCCTGGCACGACAGGAAGCTCGCCGGGTTTGATCAAGCCGGAGATGATGGAATTCCCGCTCTTGCTGTAGGCCCCCATGGATTTTTCCTCCTGGGTGGTGAGTCCGCCTTCGGCGTTGCCGGGGGCGAAACTGCCGTGGCCGAGCGTCGTGTAGTAGCGTGCCGCCTTCTCCACGGATTCGCGCAAGGCCTGTGCCAGTTCCGGGGTCGCCGCGCGCGAGGCCATGATGTCCTCGCAGCCGATCAATTCGCCGGTTTCCTCGAAAATCGCCGTGCCGCCCTTGGCGACGAGCAGGTCGAAGGCCCGGCCGATCCCCGGATTGGCGGTGAGGCCGCTGGTGGCATCGGAGCCGCCACAAACGGTGCCGACTGTCAGCTCGGCGACACTCATCGGAACGCGGGGAACGCCCTGCAAGCCTGTTAGTGTTTCTGCGATCCACCCGCGTCCGGCATCGATCGTGCTGCGGGTGCCGCCCTCGCTCTGGATGACGAGGGTTTTCACCGGCCGTCCGGAAGCGACCACGGTTGCTTGCACCGAAGCGCGGTCGAAACTCTCGCAGCCGAGCGAAACGAGCAGCACCGCGCCCACGTTGGGATGGGTGCACAAGGCCTTCATCATCCGGTCCGCGTAGGCGTTCGGATAACAACCGCCAAAGCCGATGACATGCACGCCGGAATCGCCGAACGGCGCGGCAACGGCGCGCGCCACATGGTGGGCGCACTCGACCAGATAGGCGACGATAATGACATTGCGGATGCCCTTGCGGCCATCGGCGCGCAGGTAACCCGTGAGTTCCGCGCTCACGATTCCCCGCCCTCCTTTCCGCGCAGGTAGGTGGGGAGATAATCGCTTTTCATGTTATGCAAGTGAACCGTTTCCCCGACTTGGATCGTGGTGGTGGCGGAGCCGATCGGCACGCCGTATTTGATGATCTTCTCACCCGGATTGATTTCGCGGGCGGCGAGCTTGTGGCCGAGACTCGCCCGGGCTCCGAGGGGAATCATGCAGCCATCGATTTCCAGCAAAGCGCCCGCTTCGAGGGCGCGCACGGCGACCAGGACGTTATCGTCAGGCGAAATGCGCAAGAGGTCAGGAGAGTGTGGGCTCATGATGTTAGAATTTCCCGTGGCGGAGATAGGCCTCCTTGGGATCGACTCCTTCGAGGATCGCCTTGCGCACCAGGCTTTCGGTGCAAAGCACCTCCTCGACGCGGCTGGTCACTTCCTCGATCAACGCGGCGGGAATGATCACCGCGCCGTCGTAGTCGGCCATGACGTAATCGCCGGTGTGGATGGTGACGCCGCCGATGAGGATCGGCTCGCCGAAGGTTTCGGCCTCCCAGCGCCCAACGACATCGACCGGGGTGAAATACCGGCAGAAGACCTGGAAGCCGATGTTGCGGATGAAGGCCGAATCGCGGCAGCCGCCGTCCACGATGTAACCGCGCACGCCGCGCAGTGCCATCGTCTCGCTGGACAACTCGCCCATGTGGGCCATGGTGGAATCGTTCGGCTGCATCATCACGACGCTGCCCTTGGGAGCACGCGACAGCATTTCGGTCCACGACAACAGGGTCTGGTGGCCGTCGAGGTTCGGTTTCGCATGGCCGCTGATCGTGTAGACGCGGCCTGCAAGGCTGCGTTCCGGCAAGAGCGGGCGGATCGTGTTCGGCAGCACCTGGTTGGGATGCCCCATGGCGCGGAGCACGTCGTAAACCGCTCCGGAATAACATTTTTCCAGGCGTTCGGCGTAACCATCGGTGAAGTCGGGCTGGGCGGGAGCCGGGGAATCCATGGGCATTGGTTTGGATGAGGCGGGTTGCAGGGCGGCGGGTGGAATTAACAATCGAGCAATGGATAGCGGAAAACCCGGGATTGGGATATGGACGATCATTCCAAATGTTTGGACGATCTCAACCTGCCGGCTCACGGAAACTCAGCGTCCATACGACAAGGGCAGCGATTGGTAATCCGATGGCGTGATGCCGAAGCGTTTGGTGAACACCCGCGAAAAATACGCGGCGTCCTCGTAGCCGACCTGGTTGGAGACCTCCTTGACCGTCATTTCCGTGCTGGCAAGCAAGTGGCGGGCGCGGTCCATCCGCTGTGCCAGCATGTGCTCGAACGGCGTCCTGCCGAACAACGCGGCAAACCGGCGGTGGAAATGGTTTGCCGCCATGCCGACTTGTGATGCGATCTCAACCAACGGCGGGTTCTCCCTGTAGTGGAGTTGCATGAAATCGAGCGCCGGCTTCAGGCGTTGCCACTGCGGCTGGAATGAAGGCGCGCCAGCCAGGACCTCCAGTGCCCGGGAGATGAGCGTGAGCAACATCCCGTGAACCCGGCAATCGGCCACTGGCGAACTCTCCTTGCGCGGCCGGTTCATGTCGCTGAATGGATTCTGGAAGACTTCGCACAAGTCCCGCAGTCTTTCCAAGGACCAGTCATCCGGCCGCGGGCAGTGGAATACCGCAGGCAATTGATCGATCAGATGGTGCAGGTAGAGGGATTCCGGCACAAAATGGAGCCAGAAGACCGCCATCGCCTTCGGGCAATATTGGTGCGTGAGCCGGTAGCCGGAAATCAAATACACTTGGCCGGGCCTGAGCGCGATCTTGTCCGGACCCAGCTGCAACGCAGCCGCTCCAGATACCGGAAAATAGACTTTGTAACAGCGATCGGTCCCGGTTGCTTTCCTGCTCCACGAGCTGTCGCAATGGTGTTGGCCACCGGAAAGCAGGATGAGGTTGTAGTTGTCAATCACGGTCGCTTTTGTGTATGGCTAAGATCGTGCAAGGGTGGGTCAGGACTGTGGAATCGCCGTCCAATTGTCGAGCTGCCACGATTGACCTTGATGGTGTGTGGTTCGGATCACAACGTCGGTTTGAGGCGGTAGATTTCGCGCGCGTTGTGCTGATAGAGACGGGCGAGTTCGTCTTCGGAACCGCCCGATAAAATTTCGTCGAGAAGACGGGTCCACGTGCCGAGGTCGCGCGTGAGATTGCAGACCGGCCAGTCGCTGCCCCAGACGAGGCGGTCCCAGCCGAAACAAGCGATCGCGTGTTCGACGACCGGCCGCAAGCTGTCAGCGGTGATTTCGCCAGCGGCGTAGGCGATGATGCCGGAGATCTTGCAGGCGAGATTCGGGCGACGGGAGATTTCGCGGAGTTGTTCGCGCCAGAATGCGAGGTCGCCTGAGGCGATGTCGGGCACGCCGCAGTGGTCGAGGATGAAGCGGGTGTCCGGGCAGGAATCGATGAGGGCGGCACCGGCAGCGAGCTGGCGCGGGAGCAGGCAGAGGTCGAATGTTAGACAAGCCTTGCCGATCCGCGCGACATTTTCGCGGAAGAGCGGGCTGGTGGAAAGTTCGTCGGGCTGGGTGTGCAGCACACGTCTGTAGCCGACAAGGCGCGGATGGGCGGAGGCTTCCATTTGAGCGGCGAAATCCGCGTGCTCCGGCCTGCAGGCGGCGATCACGCCCGGGATGCGGTTGGCGGGATCTTCAGCAAGCGAGCAGAAGAATGCGGCTTCGGAGGCCGCTTGGTCCCATGGAACATCGACCTCCATGAAGATGGATTCGGTGATGTCGCAGTCAGCCGCGGCCGCCTGGTATTCCTCAAGGCGGAAGTTTCCCTGCAGGGCGGGAATCGCCTCGGCCCAGTCGTATCTGAAACACTCCGGATAGATGAGATGCTGGTGGGTGTCGATGCGGTCCATGGCTTACTTGGAAGTGAAGTTTTCCGGGTGGTGGTATTTCACCGTCTGGATGTGCTCGCAGTAGAGCACGAGTTCGCCGTCGTTTTTGAAGATCTCGTAGGACGCGCGATAAAGGCCCATGTCGGGATATTTGGGGGACTTTTCCAGATCGGTTTTGATCGTGTAGATCGTATCGTTGATGAACACCGGCTTGATGAACCGCAGCTTGTCGTAGCCATAGCTGAAGGCGTTCACACAGTTGGTGGCCACCAGGCCGAGGCCTGCGGAGAACACGAAAGCCCCGGCGACAAGGCGCTTGCCGAAGATGCCTTTTTCTTTCGCGAAAATTTCATCGGCGACGTAGGGATGCATGTCGAGCACCAGCGCATTGAACTGCATGCTCTCGCCTTCGGAAATCGTGCGGCGGATCGAGCGGATCTGGTGACCGATGACGATGTCTTCGTAGAACCAGTCCTCGGCATTCCATACAGGCACCGACGAGTGTTGTTCCTTGGGCGTGTTGTGCGGCTTGCGTTCCATGGGGTTAGTGGGAGGCGGGTGCTTGATTCAAATGGTTGCCATAACCGATGATCAGCACTGCGAGCATCAGGATGCTGATGGCTATACTGATGAAGCGAATGGTGACCGGCGAGCAATCCGACCACTCGCGGCGGATGATGGCGACGAGGTTGCTGAAAAGGATGAGCATGATCATGTGCAGCGGCCAACTGGCTACGCCGAGGGTTTCCATGCGGTTGTGACCCATGCCGTAGAAAATGAATTGGAGATACCACAGAAGGCCGGCGAGACAGCCCCAGAGGATATTGGTTTTCGGAGCTGCCCGTCCGCCGAACCCGGCACCGGTTAGTTCGCGCAGGGAGCTTTTCCCGGCAAGTTGCCAAAGTGTGATGGGCAGCGTGCTGAGGAAGGCGCCGGTGCTGGCGAAGAGGAAGCGCACGTTCATCACGAGTTCGGGATTGGCACCTTTCCTCAACGCCTCGTCCGCGATCGGATCGGCCGAACCGAGGGCGAGGCTGTAAACGGCGGACAGGACTCCGGCTAGCACACAGAGAGGAATGCCGATGGCGGGTCTGAAGACCGGGCCATGGGCACTGCCGGATTTTTTCACTTCGCGTTCCTTCTTCCTCCCTGCAAGGCCGCAAAGAATGATGCCGGCGAATCCAACCGCCACGCCTGTTAGCACCGCGTTGCCACCTGCGCTGGAAGTGATTTCACCGAGCTTTCCCTGGATCAATGGGGTCAGGAAAAATCCGAGCACGGCCGACAAGCCGACGGCAAGTGCGTAGGTGAGCGAATATCCGACGTATCCGATCGCGAAACCGAAAGCCATACCGCCGAAACCATAAGCCGCTCCATAGCCGAACGACTTCCACATCGCTTCACGCGGCGAAGCATCAAGAACCTGGGATAGATCCGGAATAAAGATGATGGAGCCGATGACCGGAAGCAGGAACCACGAACTGAGGCACATCCAGAACCAGAAGCTCTCATAACTCCAGTTGCGGATCTTGTGCTGCGGGGTGAAACAAATGGCGGCGGCGAACGCGCCGACGGCGTGAAGAAGGATGCCGAGGATGGGGAAGGACATGGGTTTTGACGTGTTTGTTAGATCGCGAACTCCCTTTCGATCTCCGCGGTGTGCTGGCCGATCGCCGGAGCACCCACGGAGGATGTGGAAACCACGCCATCGATCCGGATCGGGCAGCGCAGGGTTTGAAGCGGTGTGCCTCCGGGACAACGGATTTCCTGCTCCATATCCAGAATCTGATAGCCTTCGGTTTCGCGCAGTCGTTTCCACGAGAGCACATCGGCGCACCAGATGTCCGCCGGTTCCAGCACCGCAAGCCAGGCGGCGGTATCGCGCGTGGCAAGATGGTCGCGGAGGATGCCCTTGATCTCATCGCGGCGGTCGAACCACGACTGGCTGTCCTGATAGGCGAGCAGCGCCGGGCACTCCAGCAGTTCTCCAAGCACGGGAATGGAGCCCATGGCGAGTGCCAGGTGTCCGTCGGACGTGGCGTAGATGCCGTATGGCGCGCCGAGATAGGCGTGGGCATTCCTCACCGCGCTGCGCTGGGGTTCCCTGAAACCATCGTTGAGGTGTGTGGTGATGACTTCGAACTGAAGATCGAGAATGGACTCCAACAAACTCACCTCCACACGTCCGCCCTCGCCCGTGATCCCGCGCCGGACGAGGCAGGCGAGGATGCCCTGCACGAGGTGCGCGCTGGCGGTGAGATCGGCGACCGCGAGCCCCATGGGCACCGGACCGTCGCCCTCGTCGCCACTGAGCCAGGCCAGGCCGGACATCGATTGGGCGAGCAGATCCTGCCCGGGCTTGCCTACCCACGGGCCCTTGGCACCGTATCCGGTGACGGTTCCGTAAACCAAGCGGGGGTTGATGGCCTTGGTGGCTTCATAACCCAGTCCGAGCTTGTCCATCACGCCCGGGCGGAAATTTTCGATCAGCACATCGGCCTTTGCGATCAGGCGACGGATCTTCTCCAGATCCGCAGGATCCTTCAGGTTGGCGGCATAGCCTTCCTTGTTGCGGTTGATCGAATGAAAGAGCGTGCTGTCTCCCTCGACGCCGAGGTTCGAGATATACAGCTGGCGGCAGATGTCGCCCGTGCCCGGCCGCTCGATCTTGATCACCCGAGCACCGAGGTCGGCAAGCCGCATCGCGGCGGCAGGCCCGGCGAGGAATTGGGAGAAATCGAGGATGATGAGGTTTTCCAGTGGTTTCATGATTTCATTCGTGATGGAACACTTCCTCCATCGGAGCCCAGCTCTCTCCCGGCGGCAGGTCATCGAAAGGTTTCAAACATGGCTTGCAGACAGCCCACCAGCGCTGGGTTTCCTCGTCGCCGGCGATGGCGGCCATGTCGGCGTCGAAGTCGCATCCGGTGTATTCGAAGTAGGTGAAAAGGAAGTGGCGGCCGTCGTCGAAGGTTCGGAAATAGATCGAGTAGTTCCGAATGTTGGATCTGGTGATGCGGTCCAGCACCCCTGGCCAGGTGTTGGCGTGGAGGCGTTTGTATTCCGCGAGCTTTTCGGGAAGCACTTCGGTGACGGAGCCGAATCGTTTCATGACTTGGGTGGGTTGAGGAAATGTTGATAGAGACGGTTGATCTCGGACGCGGCATCGGAGGCGGAGAGGGTGCCGGCGACGGCCGCGTGGGCGACCGGCGTGGCGGCGTCCTGAAAGTCCATGTAACCGGGGAACTTCGGGCGCAGCAGCGATTCATCGAGCGTCTGGAGCGTATCCCGGAAGAAGCCGCTGCATGCGGCGTTCACCGCGTCATCCAGCCAGGCGGCGCGGTGCCCCGGCTGGCCGCCGGACTGGAAGTAAACACCCATCTGGGTATCCGGAGCGGCGGTGAAGCGCGCGAAGTCCATGCAGGCCTGCGGATGTCTGGTTTTCGAAGACACCGCGATCCCGGCGCCGCCAAGGGTGGAGCGGAGCCGCCGGCCGCGGTAGGAGACCAGCCCGCCGGCTTTGAGCAGGAAGGGTGCGTAACGGGGCCGCGAGTAGTTCGAATAGCCGTAGGCGAAGGGACAGTATGTCGCGCGCGGATCATCGGCTTGCGACATCCATTCGGCCGTGCGGATCGGATTGCGTTCCAGGCAGGCGGGATCGCACAGCCCCACCAGAGTCCGCAGTTCGGTCAGGGCCGCCGCAAGCACCTCGTCCGGAGCGACGCCATCCGAGCCGAACGGCTCACGTCTAAGCGCGGCACAGAACGTGTAGGAGAGCATCAGCATGTCGATCGGAAACGCGGAAACCGTCACGAAGCCGCGCCGTGCCAGGTCGAGCACATCCTCCCAGGTTTGCGGTAGCTCCAACCGGTGTTTTTCCAACAGGTCGGGCCGCCAAGTGGCGATGGGGGTCGCGGCGTCGGTGGCGAGCGTCCATTGTTTCCCCATGAAGCGGTAGCTTTCGTGCGAGCCGCCCACGGAGTTGGCGGCCTGATCGGAAAGGAAGGCTTCATCCAGCCAGTCCTCATAAGGAAGCAGAAGACCTTCCGTCGCCGCGAGCGCGGTGTGCGGATGATCCATCACGATAAGATCGTAGGTGCTTGCGAGCTGCTCCATCGAGGCGTCCGCGAATGCCTGCAGCGAGCGCTTTTCCCAGACGATGGAGATTTCCGGATGCAGTTCCTCGAATCGCTGTGCGCAAGCGGCCACCGAAACAAATCCGCGGGTGTGGTTCCAGGCGATGCCTTTGAGCGGGATCATGATGTTAGAGCGAATGCATGGCCTCGAAGAACGCCTCGATGTTGGCGGGCGGGATGTCCGGCAGGATCGCCTCGTGACTGGGCGAAATGACAAGGCCGTTGGGGAACAGGGCCGCCAGTTCGCGCACCCGTTTCGCAACTTCCTCCGGTTTGCCGTTCACCAACAGGTTCTGCGCGTCCACACCGCCGCAGAACGAGACCTTGCCGGCGAACTTGCCATGGAGTTCCTCGGCCGACATGCCGTGGGCAAGTGCCTGGATCGGATGGATCACATCAACGCCGATTTCGATGAGATCCGGGATCAACTCCTGGATGGCACCGCAGGAGTGGTGGACGACTTTCAGTCCGTACTCCTTGGCCTGTGCCACGAGTTTCCGGGTGCCGGGCCACACGAACTCGCGAATCAAATCGCGGGAAAGCATCAGGCACTGCTGGCTGCCAAAATCGTTGCCGATGAGCACGGCATCGAGCTTGCCGCGGGTGGCCTCGTAGAAAACACCGTTCGCCTGGAGATAGAACCCGGTGATGCGGTCGATCACCGCGCGGAACATGTCCGGTTCGGACATCATGTTCATCAGCGCGGTTTCCATGCCGAAGGCGGCACAGGCGTCCTGGAAATGGGCGGACCAGACCACTCCGAGCACCGCCTGATCCGCGGGCGCGGCCTCGACCACGGCGCGGCATTCGTCCGGTGAAATGAACTTCGCAGGATCGGGCCAGTCGAAACCGCCCACGGCGGCGGGATCGGTTTCATCCTCAAAGCACCCCGGCGAGTTCAAGGTGCGTTCCTCGTCCACCAGATGTCCGGCCTTCGCGAAGTCGAATGCCATGTAGATGGCATCCGAGAATGGCGAGTGGTAGGGCAGTTCCACCGGATAGACGTCGTCGCCGAGTTTGAGCCGCAGTGCGGCGGGATCGGGCACACCGAAGTGCGCGAGCAGGGCAGGCACGGCGGAATGCGCGGGAATGCCGAGCCATGGGGCCGGACGGTCAACCGGCCGGCGCTCCACGGTGGCATGGAATCGTTCGCGTGATGTCATTTTCCTGAGAGATGGAGATCGGGTTTCACCCCGCCACGCCGGTCGGATTCATAAGCTGCCTCGACGCAGGCCATCGTGTGAATGACGTCTTCCACGTCGGTGACCATGCGGGTGAGCGTGCCCTCCTTGTGGCACTGCACCTGGGCCATCGAGCCGATGAAGGCTTCCGGAAACCATGAGCCTTCGAGTTCCACTGACTGCCATTCGCCGGCCTTTCCGGCATCATCTAACAGGCAGTATTCGAATTTATCACCGACACCGTGCGGATAGTTCATCAGCAGACCCACGCGGGCCTTGATCGCGCCTTTCGTTCCCTCCCACTTGAGATAACTTTCCTGGTGATCCGGCCCGAACCGGTGGAGGTGGTTGGTGGTGATGGTGGCACGCAAGGGATCCGGATAATCCATCAGGATAGCACTGCTCACTGAGGCCAGCTGCGGATGGAGCGGATTGGAAACCGTGCGGGCATGAATGCTGCGGGGTTCTCCCAGGAAGGAGCGGATCAGATCCACATAATGCACGCTGTGATAGACCATTTCCACGCGCGGCAGCCCGTTGAGGAAAGGGAAGAGCTCCCAGGGCGTCATGGTCGTCAAGCGCATCTCCATGTCGGTGAGATCGCCGATCAAGCCGTGGTCGATCATTGCGCGGGCGGCCATCACAAAAGGCGCGAAGCGGAGTTGGCAATTGATGGCGGCGTGCAGGTCCCGCTCGCGACAGACCTCCAGCACCTCGCGGGCCTGGGCGATGTCTTCGCCCATCGGTTTCTGGATCAGGACATGGGAACCCGCGGGCAGCCGGCGCAGCGCCTCCGCAAACATCGATGCAGGCAGGGCCAGATCAAAAATCACATCGCCGGGCGCTTGCCGGATGGCCGCATCGAGATCATCGAAGACCCGCTCGACGCCGAATTCCCCGGCCAGGGATTCGGCGCGCGGGATAGTGCGGTTGTAAAGCCCCCATACCGGAAAGCCGGCCATCCGGTAGGCCGGCAGGTGGGCGTCCTTGACGATCCCGCCGGTGCCGATGATCAGGATCGGAAACGGTTTGCCAGGAAGCTTGGGCCCGATGTCCCGACGATGAAATGGAGGTTCGTTCATGGGCGGCAAAAATTTCATTGGCAAAATGGTGTTTCAAATGTGAACGTCAAGACCGAACCTGCGAAGCCACCCCATGAGCGCGAAATCCCCTGTCTATTCGGTGCCGGCCCTGGAGAAGGGGCTCGACATTCTGGAGGCGCTGGCCGCCTCGGCCACGCCGCTCTCACTGGCTGAGCTTGCGCGCGACCTGAATCGCGGCAGCGCGGAAATCTTCCGCATGCTGGTGTGCCTGGAGCGGCGGTCCTATCTGCGGCGTGATCCGGTTTCCGGCAAATACATGCCGACCCTGCGCATGTTCGAGTTGGGGCAATCGCATCCGCCGCTCAAGACCCTGTTGGATGCGGCCAGGGATCCGATGCGGGAAGTATCGCGGAAACTTGGCGAAAGCTGCCACCTGAGCGTGATCGAACGCGGGATGCTGGAGGTGATCGCCCGTGAGGACAGCCCGGAAAGCGTGCGCTTGTTCATCGAGGTGGGCGGACGCTTCGACCCGCGAAAGACCGCCTCGGGACGCTTGTTGCTGGATGCCGGACCGGATTCCGTGACCGCGAGGGACGAAACGATCATGGGCGTGGACGACGTGGCGGTGCGCATCGGTTCGCCAAAAGGAGCCGTTCATGCGGCGCTGGCGGTTTCCTGGCTGCGAAGCCGCAAGGGAGCCCGCAAACCCGCCACCATCCTCACCGCGCTCAGGACCGCGGCCGCCGCCATTCACCAAACGCTTGGAATCTGAACCATGAAGGAAATCACCTACGAGCAATACACAACCGGAGACACCCGCACCAGTGGCGGCCGCACCATCACCGAGACCGATATCGTCCTGCATGCCGGGCAGAGCGGTGATTTCTATCCGCACCACATGGATGCCGAGTGGTGCGCGACCCAACCTTTCAAACAACGCATCGCTCACGGCACATTGATCTTCACGGTCGGCGTCGGACAGACGGCGGGCGAGATCAACCCACTGGCAATGACGTATGGCTACGAGAAACTGAGATTTCCGAAGCCCGTCTTCATCGGCGATACAATCCGCACGCGTGTCACCATTTCCGACAAGCGCGATCACAAGCGCCCGGATTACGGGATCGTCGTCGAGAAACTGGAGGTGCTCAACCAGCGCGACGAATGCGTGATGGCATGCGAGCACCTGCTGCTGGTCAGGCGGGTCCAGAAATTGCGCTCACAGGGATTCGCCCTCGTGGTCTCCCTTACGCTGATGATTCTGCTGACCTTAATTGCCGTGGGTTTGCTGGGTCTTTCTGCCGTTAGCTTGCGCAGTTCCTCGCAAGGAGTGGCCATTGCAGAGGCACAGGCCAACGCGCGCATGGCGCTGATGATCGCCATTGGCGAGCTGCAGAAAAACGCCGGTCAAGACACCCGGATCACCGCCCCGGCCGATGTGATCGACTCTGAAAATCCTCCCCTCACCGGCGTCTGGAAGAACTGGGAGGGAAGTGACCACGAAGCCACAGGCATTTTGACGGGACGCCCGAAACCCCCGAGCTATGGCCAGAAAATGCAAACTGCGGCAAGCAACGGGCGGTTCCTTTCCTGGCTCGTTTCCGGCACGAACGCCGCGTCGGCTGTCACCGACGCTGGCAGTCTGGTCCGCAAAACCCCGACAGGAACATCGATTCCTCTCGTATCCGCGGGAAGCCTCGCCATCGGCGACGAACGCCAGGTCCACCTGGAACCCGTCGCCGTGAACGGCAAAGGCAAATTCGCCTGGTGGGTCAGTGGTGAAAACCAGAAGGCCCGCGTGCCCAAACCCTCCAAACCCAAAAACGACGATGCCGCCGGTTGGTCGGATCTCGTCCGCAGCCATGGCGTGGCCGATCCCGAAGTGTTCGGGCTGGAGTCCCTGTTAGCCCAACTTCGGCACTTCGTTAGATTATTCTTCGGCAGATCAAGGGATTCCGGCTTTTTCAGGCCTCTGGTCGGCCACACATTTCTGGCGGAGTCTCTTGTTGGGTGGGAGGGGTGGCGGAATGTTATGCGGGGACCGGGATTTGCCGGCTGCGGATGCGCGGTGGCGGTTGTTGCGGCAGGGTCCAGCCGAGTTGTAGCAGGATGGCGACTTGTTCCTGTTCGGGGATCGTGATGCGGGGGATGGTGAGGATGCGGGCGTCGCGGGTTTCAAATTCGACATCGACCATGGCGATCTTGCTGAGATGTTGGAGGATTTGCCATGGGGTCAGCGATGGCGCTTTGGCAGCGGCAAGTTTTTTGAGGCAGACGTGCATGGCATATCCGAGGAAGGCGATCATGATATGGGCTTCCACACGATGTGGGATCTTGTGCCAGATCGGACGCACCTTGATTTCGCCTTTGATGGTGCGGAAGGCGGCTTCGGCTTCGGTGAGCTGGACATACGTTTGCCAGAGTTGCGCGGGATCCTTGGAACCTCCCGGCCAATGGGCGCGCAGGAGGTAGGCGCCGTCGCAGTTGACCGAGGCTTGCCATTTTTCCTTGTCCCATTGCCAGCGCAGCCGGCCGTCCTGGCAGGCGCAGTGTTTGAGGAAACGCCAGTAGGGACGGTGGCGTTCTTCAAGGTGGGCGAAGCGGCGATCAATGGTCTTTCGGTCCTTGAGTTTGCCTTTGGCGATGGGGTTGCGCAGTTTGATGAGATCGCGGATGAGGGATTTGATGGCGCGTCTTCTCATGGCGTTTTCCTTTTGGATGCGTCCCGCGCTGCGGCAGAGGATGTGGATTTCCCTGTCGGTCGGGCAGAGTTTGACTTCCACTTCGGGTGCCGCTTTCTGCCAGTCCCGTTCGGTGAGGTGGCGCTCGAAGGCAGTGAGCTGGTTTTTTGGCGTGCCGACCAGGTAACAGGCTCCGCGTTGCCTGAGCCATTCGAGGTTCTTCTCGGAGTTGATGCCGCGGTCAAACACCCACACGCGACGGGCTTTGCCATGTTTGGCTTCAACGGTTTGCACGATGTGCTCGAGGGTGGTGACGTCGATGGTGTTGCCGCTGAAGATTTCATAGGTCAGCGGGAAGCCTTCCGCGGTGACCACCAGACCGATGACCAGTTGCTTGCAATCAGGGCGATGGTCCCGGCTGTAACCGCGTTTGGCCTTATCGATGGCTTCGGCCCTGCCCTCGAAATAGGTGCTGGTCAGATCGTAGAGGACGATGTCGAAGTCGGCTCCGAAAAGGTCTTTCCATTTGGCCGCGAGGTGTTGCTCGAGGGCTTGCTTGTGGTCGGCGAGGTGGTCGAGGCAGCGGTAGAGGCGGGTGAGTTCGGCGACGTTCTTGTCGCAGTCCAGCAGGATGTCCATGGCGGTTTGGGGAAACCATTTCTCATGAACATATAACTCGCTGCGGGGATCCAGCAGACGATTGACGCAGAGCAGTTCGAGCACCTTGGCCCAGGGGACGTCGCCGCGCTCGGAACCGGGCTTTTCCTGCCAGAAGGTGTCGAGTCCGAGCTGCCGCCAGAGGCGGGTGACCGCCCAGCAGTCACCGAAGCGGCGCGACTGGCGCACGCGCAAGCTGGAGAGGCGCACTTCGATGACGTCTTCTTCGGGGGGCGCGGTGCGTTCGTGGTCGGCGAAGAGGCGGCGTTGGAGGAGTTGGCCGTTGTCCTCGTTGATGACATCAATGGTGTGCTGCCAGCTTTGTTCCTGGCGGGTGTTGAGTTCGCCGAGATGGAGGATCTGGCGTTGGATCGTGCGCTCGTTGTGGATGCGCAGGCTTTCGCACACCGAGTAATAGACATGGTCTTTGCCGTCCTTGTGGCGGACACGTCGTTTCAGAAACATGCCACATGGAACTACGGAATGCGGCGCGGGATCAAGGGGGTGGGTCGGCCCACAGGGGGTCTGGCGAACCCGACCCTTGCAAAATCAAGGATTTCCGCACGGGGAAAGTGAAAAAACGGCGTTTCTAACAGGAATGTGCCGAAGTTGGGCTAGTATGTTCTTCTGGGAAAAGATCAGGGATTTGTCGCAACCGGATCGGTTGTTTGGGCTGCGGCGACCCCAGCGCTCGACGAGGTAGAGAGCCACCGAGCCCCAACCACTCAGGGACTTGCGCGATGGAAGCAACGAAGTCAAGCCGGTGATACGCCTCATGTTACCCCTGCCTCAGGGGGCAGGCGAGGAATCACCCGCCCTTGTTGACGGCTTTCTCCAGCACCAGCACCCAATCTTGCGGGGATGGCACATTCTTCTTGAAGGCGACAGGTCTCGCCCCCTTGTCGCCGGTCTTCGCGGTGGCCTTGATCACGCCCTGGTCAAACACTCGGCCACTTGCCGGATCGAAATAGTAGACGTGCCAATCGACATCCGGCTCGAGGTCCTTCACCTCGGGGCCGTCCCAATTGTAGATGTTGCGGCGCGGCAGATAGATGAACCGCACTTCACCCGGAATGCCGGCGGCAAAGCAGCCCGGCGCCCATTCCGGATGCGGCTCGAATCTCTGCCACGGATATTTTTCCAACAGTTTCCTGCCCAGTCCCAACTGGGTGGAGCCCGGGTAATTCATCCCATGCTTCCAGGTGGTCCAGTCGTAGGGCTGGCGGTCCCAGGCACCCCAATTCCCGTGATCGCCATCGACACCCGCATGCCAGACTCCCGCCGCGCCATACGTGTGGCCTGCGGCACCGCTCAGGATGCTCTGCCAGAACATGCGCCGCTGCACATCGCCGAAGCCCTGCTGCATGTGGCCTTCATAACAGGTCTCTCCCACCAGCACGGGCATCGGCGGCTTGGTCGCGCAGGCCGAGGAAACGATCGCCACGGTTTCCGGTGCCACGGCGATCGGCTCGTCGTGGTTGCCGCCGACCATGTCGAAGTCGATCACCGGGACGTCACCCTGGGCAAGCTTCCGCCCCTGACCCGTGTGGCAGGTGAGCGGGTGGCAGTAGGGATCAATGCTCCGGAGATAGGTCGCCACTTCGGCCCACGGGCCCTTTCCCGCCTTCGTTTCTTCCGGAATCTCGCCCGCCAGGATCCAGATCACCGGGTAGGCGCCGTAGCGCGCAATCAGGTAGCGCCAGTGCCGCTTGAGATTGGCCACCCCGAATTTCTCCATGCTGTTGCAATCGCCCCGCCCCCACGCGCCGACAATCGCCGGCACAATCCCGTTGTCCGCAAGGTGCTTCAGCCGCCTGTCCGCGAAATCAAAATACTTCGGATTGACCACGCTCATGTCCTCGGCGAGGTAAGGCTGTCCGCCTTCGTTCTCCAGGCTCGGCGCGAAGAAGTTTTCATCGGGGTACGGCCCGCAGACAATCTGGACCACGGAAAAGCCCTTGGCCTTGCGATCGGCTGTGAGTTCTTGAAACCCGTCCCAGGTCATGCGCTTGCAGAGGTTCTTCCACCACGTGTCGCCCAGCCAGAAGAACGGCGTGCCGTCGGCATGCTCGAAATGCGTTTTGCCTGGAACGGCCTGCACGAAACCATGCTTCAGCAGCCGGTTTTCGCCCTTGTAGGCCGTGACTGAAAGCGTCTGCTCTTTCCCGTTCAGTCCGGTGTTCGCCTTGTCGGTGCATTCGACCCGATAGGTGTATTTCCCTTGAACAGGCGGCGCGAAGCGGACCGTCCATTTCTTGTCCCCAGCCCAGAAGGCCGGAACCTTCCATTGTTTGCCACCCTGCTGGAAAATCACATCGACCTCGATCTCCGTGAATGGGTTCTGGTATGCTTTGGAACTCTCGTAAGACGCTTCAAAAAGATCCCATTGGGCAACCTGTGCACCATGCGCCAACGGCAGACACGAGAGCAGCGCGAGCGCAGCAAGACAAGCCGCGAACATCACGGATGAGATCACGCCAACGATCGTTTTTCTACGGGTATTCATTGGGTAATTGTGATTCATGATGTGTGATTGATGGTTACTGTTTGCTTCCGGGTTGCGGCAGGGCCTGCCCGTTCAGAGCATCCGGCTTGTTTCCGTCTGATTCACGCTTGGAAGGCATTGCAGGGATATTACCAAGAACCTCAACGCCGGGGACTGCGAGTGCCTCCAGCATCCCCTCCGCGCGCTTTGCCGCAAGGACGAAACCATCCACAGCGGCGCCCTCCGGTGTCTTACCCAGCGTATAGACCCACTGACGACCGTTCCCGATGATTCCCGGTTGCGCGGCCGCATGCACCTTTCCGGCATCCAACCACCGCAATACGACCGCTTCAGGTTGTGGCATCGCCGCAGACTCCGGCCACTGAAGAACGACTTGTCGCACTTGCTGCGGGCTGGACCAGACATAAGCACAGATCACCGAGGTTGGGTCCTGTTTGAGCGTGCCAAGGAGCTTGACGACATCGTCGGACAATCGGGCAGGCGTCGCATCCCGGCGGAATACTTGCGCCGTATCCGCCAGATTCGGGGTTTTGTGGGTGATGTTTGTCGCGGGCTGCGTCTTCCCGTTTGGAAAATAGACGTAGGGCTCGCCACCGCTGCCACCCGGACCTAGCAGATCAAGAATCGGCACGAGTGGCTCTTCGGCTTTCTCCGTTGACGATCCCAACAACAGCGGACCATCAAAATGCCGGTAGGAACCGGGCGCCTGGCTGGATTGCACTGCCGCGCGCGGTCCGCGCTCCTGTTGGAAGGTCACCTCGATGATGGTACCGGCAACAAGAGGAGCCAGGATCTCGGCAAAGGAATCAGCCAAGCGCGCCTCCGCCTTCTTGCCATTCACGCGGATCTCAAGGCTGTCCCGCACCGCCCACGAAGGAATGAAAAAGCGCCATGTCTTTTCCTTGTTCACCTGACTCTCGATGACTTCCAACCGCGCCCGCCCCTTGTGCGGATAGCCGGTCTCCTGGCGAAGCTTGCATGCCCCTTCCGCAAAACGCAGCGTCGCCGTGTCATTCGAATAAAAGGGCAGGACCACCGTGTCCTTGGCTTGGAAGTAACTGTATTGAATCGCACGGGCCAACGCTTCTCCGCCCCGCATCGAGCAACAAAATGGCGCTTCATTGTGTCCTTTGGTCCGGCACACTCCCGTGGCGTGACCCACGCAAGGCCCCGTGCCGAATCCGCCGTTGTGCAGCTGGCCGGGTAGCAAACCATTGAACAGGATCAAGTGGGCGTCATCCAGATAGTTGGCGCGCCCGGTGAGTCGCCAGAGATTGACCGTCAGGATGAACGAATCACTGACCGCACAGGCTTCCGTCCATTCGGGCCGGTTGAACCAATTGTAGTTCTCGTAGGTTTCGGTCATGGCCAACGTGCGATACTGTTTGTAAAGTGCCTCGGCGAACGCGAGGTCCTCGGGGCGGTGGTGAAACTCATACCAGCGCAGGATGCCGGTGGCGGCCGAGAGCATGGCATGGGTTTGGGCGCTGAGGCCGACCAGATCCAGCTTGCGATAGCGCTCGATCGCGGTCTCGATCGTCGCCTTGAATTCCGGCGACGGCACCAAAGCATAGGCGCGTGTCATTCCATCCAGCGTCGTGAAGAACTGGCCAACATCGCCTCCGGACAGATGCCAGTCGACTTTGGCCTCCGACGTTTCACGATAGCCCGCGATGGCGGCGCGTGCGGGAACAAAGAGGTTGGCCACCATACGCCGGAGCGACTCTTTGGCAGCCGGGTCCTTGGTCCACAGCGCATATTCCGCCAATCCGTAGGTATACCCATTGTGACCCGCCATGGTGTCCTCGTTGGCCCGCGACTCTGGCAATTTCGGGCCAAGATAGCCGTCGGCGTTGGTGACTGTCGGAACGCGGCGCATGATTTCCTTCAGGCTGGCCGGTTCCGGCTGGTGCAGCGCCTGCGACAGCAGCGTGAGTCCGTTGATGGTCCGGCCGATCGCATCGCCAGGGAACGGCTCGAAATTGACGCGGGAGAGGTTGTTCCACTGGAAGTAGGGTTCCTGCAGGTGGCGAAATGCCAATTCGGCACGAGCCTTCAGCAGTCCGTCAGGCATGACATCTTCAAAGGCTGCCGCTCCTTCAATATTTCGAAATGCCGGTTCACCTGTCTTTTCGGGGGACTCCTCGGGTTTGGACTTCGGCATGGGCTGGTCCGCCGCCGACACTGTGGCATTGGATGACAGGACGAATGCGGCGAGCGCGAGTGCTGCTACAGTAAAAGTTCCGTGTCCGATGGGGCTTTGTTTCATGGCTGTGATTGTTTGTGGGGCTGCCTTGCGGCGCTCTTGATTGCGATGGGCGGAGATCACTGGCCGAAGGGTTGTTTGCCGATGAAGGTACCAAAGGAATGTTCCTAATTTTGATTGCGCAGATTCCTGCTTCTCCATGAAGACAAGGCGGCCGCTGCTTCATCAAGCCATCGTGTATCCGGAACGTATTTCGGTGGCTTCCCCATCGTCGGGCACAATCCCCCGCCTTCGGAGTGTTCATTCCATGAATACATGATGATGGCTTGGGCTTCGCAGTCCTTTGGGTGTGCCGCCACGAAATCCATGACCGCCTTGAGCCTGGCCTCCAAATCTCCGTTCGCGGGCCACTGGTAGTGATACCATTTCGGAAGGGGTTGTCCTGTTTTGTGATCCCGTGCGCGTGGCCAGGCGTAATCCATGCTGGAGCACGGCGGCAGTGACGGCAGGGCCTGCCCCACAAAGTGTTGATCCAGATGCTTGAGCAGGCTTTGCGTTGCCTGGGCATAGCTTGGGGCGCGATCCCGTTCGGCGTGAGCTCCCCCATATCCTCCGGCATAGTCGGAAAAGGCATCGTAGCCGTCCGCTTTCCATTTCTCGACTCGCTCGTAACTCCTGGCTGGTACCGCCATGCCCACGATGTAGGGGTCCTTCAATCCGGCTTCCCTCACCCGCTTGCGGATGTATTGGACAAACTCACGACCGGTCATGGCTTCATTCCCTTCGGCACTGGCCAACTGCTCACTGAAATGATCCGGCCACAGCACGGGAATCAATGGGCGGCCATCGAGCACGGTCTGCCAGTTCGGTCGTTTGATGTAGTCGAGCGTTTCATCCATCATGAGCGCCACCTTGCTGCGCGTGTAATTCATCGCCTCGTGGCCGTAGAGGGCCCAGACAAACTTCATCTCTTTGGCGGCTGGCAATTGGCTGGCCATATGGGCATCGAGGTTGTTCTTCAGCTCCCATCCATTGCTTTTCAGCGACCGGGTCGGACCGTGGTAAATGAAGAAGTCAATCCCTGCACGATGCGCAAAGCGGATTTCCTGATCCATCGCCTGCTGCAGCCGATGCTGGTCAAAAGGGTGGTTGAACCACAGTGGTCCCGCCTCCGGCGGGTGTTCCACCCCGGTCACATCCTTGGTGAGACGACAAAAGAATGGGGCGCGATCATGCCACTCTTCGGGCTTGAGGAAGGCCTGCCCGCCCGGGAGGTAACCCAATTCCTGTTTTTGAGTCGCACCCTTGCCTGAATACATGTCCCAGCGTTGGACTCCCAAAAGCGGCCTAGCCTGCAGCTCAGGGTTTTCAGCCCGGGTTACCTGCAAGCACGCCGCCATTCCAAAAAATATGAGACTGATTGACCCACGCATTCGGGTCAACTCAGGCCGGTATGTCCTGAATCTTGTATTCATATATTTTACCTTCAATCCGGGTATTGGCTGACTTTGAGGTTGTTTGCGCCTTCGACAGGAAACTCGTTGCGGCCCCAGGGTGTGTGCCAGCGCAGCGTGCCGCGCAGGCGGTTCTCCGGGTCGTAGACCCCATGCTGCAGCACGGACACGGCCGGCTTGGTGTCGTCACCGGTCTCGAGGTTCACATGGCCGAAACTGACGTTGCACACCCCCTTGCGGTGACCGAACAGGTTCTCCCGCGTGGTCGTGATGATCCGGGTGTTGTGCTGGGCCACGATGAAGTCGATCACACTGAGGTGGGTGCTGTCGTGGAAGACAATCCCTTCCTCGCAGTTGTGGACATAGAGGTAGTCGGCATGAACGTGCTCGCCGAGCACGAACCCGTAGCGGAATCCCTGCACGGCCACATTGCGCAGGACCTGGTTGTCATTCTGGTCGCCCGAGGTCATCAGGCCGACGACGTGACACGGGTTGGCCTGGAGTTCCTTGCCGAGTTTCCCGTCGCCGATGTTCTTATCCAGACAGAACTGCGAGTCCTGGATGTTGACCCGCCCGGCGTTCTGCAGATTCACCGCGCTGGCCGTCGGATACATTTTCTCCGTGTCCAGCGGAACCCGGAACTCCAGATTGCGGATCGAGACCTGCTGGCAGCCGAATTTTCCGGCATACAGATCCCCTTCGACGGTTGCCAGCAGTGCCCAGGGCCGGGCTGTCGGGTCGCGCTCTTCCGGGGCCTTCCAGTCGGAGAACAAATATGTGTTAGAGCACGGCATGTTCGCAAATTCCGTCACACCGCCATAGGTGGGGGTGGCGTCCCGCACCTGATAGGTATAGAGAAGGGCGCACGGCATCTCGCCCTCGAAAGCGATGTTCGCCTTGTCCCAGCCGGGTTTGAATGGGATATAGAGCTGTCCCCGGCAAGGCCTTCCGCCCACAGCCTCCACTGCCGGCTTGGCGATGCGGTAGCCGGTCCGGGTATAAGGAAACAGGATCCTGCCGCCACCCTTCTCGCTGACGTGATTGATGGCCGCCTGGATCGCGTCGGTGTCGTCGGTCACGCCGTCGCCTTTGGCTCCGAATTGACGCACACTCACGCCGGGGACAGCGCCTTGCCCGGCATCGGCTTTCTGGCTGTCTGATTTCTGCCTGTCCCGGCCCAGGCAACCTGAAAGCAGAACGCATAGTGCCACGCCAAACAATCCATCCCTCAAAAGCTTGTTTCTCATTCTTCGACTCCTTGATGCCGACACCATCAGTTTTCCGATTCTAACACCATCATGAAATCGATGCCCTATTCGCTCCGCGTCGTCTCGTCGAGAACGAGCAGCCGACCCTTGCCGGCTGGAATCGGGATCGCCACGCCGCCTTGGAAAGTCGCTTCGTCCTGGAATCCCGCAATCGCCGGCGCGCGGAGACCCGCCTTGGCGGGATCCAATCCGACCGCGCGCCAGTCAATGGCAAGTTTAACAGTTTCATCCTTGGCGGACCAACTGCCGATGGCCACCAGTGCTTTGCCGGGTTTTCGATAGACGGTTACCGGGATATCTTCCCGCCCGCACTTTACAGGGCAGGCGGCATCCCAGAACCCGATCATCTCGGTGCCGGCCATGCCGAACTCGTCCCAGAACTTCCACATCGACCTGGGGTCCCCGCTCCAACCCAGGCGGGCTGTCTCGCCGAACACCATGCCATGCCACGGGTTCGGATGGTCCAGCATCTCACTCATCAGTCCGAAAGGAATGCCGGACTGCTGGACGAGCATCTGGTCGGGCGGGATGTTGCAGTTGTGGCCTTCGCCATACCAGAGCCGGTGGTAGTATGGGAAGTTCTGCATGAAGACGTAAGCCGAGGGCGTGTTGCCGGCGAGGCCGTTGTTGTGGTTCCACGAGTGCATGTCCACCAGCAACGGTTTGCCGGCGGACTCGAAGATGCGATGAGCACGCTGGAATCCTTTCCGACCCAGCGCGGTGTCATCAATGTAGAGACCGTCGAAATTCGTTTCGAGCAGGGTAAACGCGAGACCTGCGCAGTAGAAATTGTCGAGGCGCGAGTCAGGCGCGGTGATGACGGCAAGGTCGGGCATCTTGTTGTAGCGGCCGCCGATGACTTCACGCCACGCGGGGATGTAACCCGTGTCGCCGAGATGCTCAATCAACCACGGGTGGGGGCCGCTGCTGTTGGTGACGGGGCGGGCGTTCCTGCCGTCCTTGCCCGGGCTGGGGCAGATGATCTCGCCGTTCAGGCTCCGGAACGCGAACAGTTCCGGCAGGTTGCAGGTGAGTTCGCGGGTGGTGTAGTAGATCTTCGTCTTGATGCCGTAAGCGTGGGCGTCGGTGACGCACTTCTTCAATAGCGGCAGCGAGAGATCGAAGTACGGATAATTGATCGTCGGGTTTTGCTCTTTGTTGTGGTGGATGTTGATGACGTTTGCGCCCATCGCCTGCACGCGTTTCAAGTCCCGGTAATCCTCATCGTCCACACCCTGTTTCTTGTGAAGATAGCGCAGCGACCATTGCTCCTCGGTATTGAGCGGCTTGAACGGCGTGAGGAATACTTTGAAGTTGAAATCCATTTGCTGGTCCGCCGCCAGTTCACGCGCGCCCGAATAGGCAACGATCTTGGTCCCTGTGGCGTCTTTGTTCAGGCGAATACCGCCGGTACCCCACGATTCCGGGATCATCAGTTCGCGCCAGTGATAGTAGGCATTGATGAGCGGCATGCGCCAGTTCGAACCGTAGAACTGGAGCTTGAAGCCGCCATTCACTGCGCCGATCCAGAACCCGTCTTGGTTCACATTCGGGTTCCACTTCCAGTTCAATGTCTCCGGGCACCGTCCGCCGGGCTGCGCCAGCCCCATGAAGTACGCGTCCGAACCAGCCGACACATCCACTTCAAGGCGAATGTCCTTCACTTGTACCGGACGCGATGCCTTGAGCTGGCAATGCATGTCTGCGAAGCCGTCATATTCAAGCAAACCGCCAACCGTCAACTGCATGCCTTCGGCTTTCGATTCAACCTGCCATTCCACCGCACCTTTAAGCTCCCTGGTGAACTTGAGTCCTGCCGGCTTGAATTCGATCAAGCCATCCCCTGTTTCCACGACAAACCGGAATGGCGCCGACAAGAGTTCCCGCACAGGGCGCCCGGCAATGGCCGTGTTGCTGGCGTTGAAGAACGACCGCATCTGCGCTGGCAAACCTTCGCTGCCCAACTCAAGCTCCCTGCCGAGGATTTTCAATGTCCGGTCGTCACGGGCAATCGGAACAAACGGCCGGGTCACAACGTTGTCATCGAGTCCGATCGTCGAATCGAGCCAGCGCAAACGTGACAGCCGCCACGAATCGCGGTCGCCATGGTCATCCAGTACGGCGCCTGCCACGTTCAAAACCACCTCAACCTCCTGCGACGTCCCGGCCGCGGTGACAACAAGTTTTCCTCGAATCGTTCCGCTGGCGTTTTTTGGCACCTCCACCCCGCACCAGAGCGCCTGCACTTTTCCCTTCTCGACATCCACCGTCTTCGCAAATGCTTTGCCCATGAAATCGGTGCCGCCAAGATTGAAGCACCGGGCGCCAGGCAGGTTCTCGCACCGGACTGCAAGCGGACCTGTGGCGTTCTTGGCGGCATACACGCCAAGCTGAAACACGTAAAACTCTCCGGGCTGGGCAACACCATTGAAGCGCGCCGTGTGCCCTGGCAAATCCGCCAGCCAACGCTTCGGCAAACCCCTGTTCCAACGGATCGAGTGCAACCGGTCCTCGACAAAGAGCGTCCAGTCAGTCTTCAACGAGGCGGTGAATTGTGCCGCCTGCTCCGGTGCCGCCAGATCATCCATGTCGCTCCTGGCGCGCGGATCGTACAGCACCCGGCTCGACTCATCCGCGGGCACATTCACCTCTTGGGGTTTGTATTTATCGCGCTCGCAGACGATCTTCCCGTCTTTCAGCTCGAGTTCCGCCACCTGCAGGCTGGAGCGTTTGAATTCAAGGTTGTTCTGCTCCTTGGCCGGCGTCTCGACGCCGATGGTCTTGCCTGCATGGCAATGGTAGAAGATAAACGCACGGTCACCGGCGAGTGCCACACCGGGATGCGAGCCGAAGTAATTGTCATCCGCACGCTTGCCCGCCTTGTCGAGGATCAGACTGTTCTGGGTATACTTGATGCCGTCGTCCGACTCATAGACCCCGATTCCCTTCCACTCGTCGATGAACATCCAGAACTTGTTCTTCCAGAACAGGACCACCGGAGCCTCGTGGTGGCAGCCTCCTGTTAGATCATCAAGTCGTGTCCAGTTCTTGAGGTCCGTGCTGATCACTTTCGCGGTTCGGTTTTGCTGACGGCAGTCGCGGAACACCATCAACCAGCGGCCATCCCGCAGTTTCACCACACCGGGATCGATGATGTCGTCCGACTTCACATCCACGGTATCGCTGTATTCCCACTTGACCAGATCCTGGCTGGTGTAATGGCATATCTCGGGCTGGCCTTTTGCGGACTTGACGACTTTCGGGATGAAGGTGACGAACATGTGCCAGGTCCCGTTGTCTTCAAAGACATGCGGCGCCCAAAACGTCTCCTCTTTCAATCCGCGCGACAGGCCCTGCGCCGTGCCCACATAGGTCCATGACCGGCCCTGGTCGGCGGATTTGGCGATGCCTATTTTCGTGCCCATGTACCACGATTCCGCAGGGGGCAATGCCGCATTCGCGCGGCGCTGGGTGAAGAAGACATACCAGGACTTTTCCTTCCCATGCCAGACGACGGAAGGATCCGCCGCGCCATCGAACACCGGATCGCGAAACAACGGCGCGGGCGCCTGGGCGATGTCGAGCGCCCCCTCAGGAGCCCGGGCGAAGCCGCTGGAAGTGAACGCTTCGCCGGCCGACGCCAGCTCGACGGCGGCGTGCAGGCCGAAAAACATCAGCAGGGTTGCCGTGAGGGTAAGCTTAACAGATAACTGTATTTTCACTGGCGTTTCTTTCGTGTGGTGCAACATAAGTGTAGAAGCTGGCTGGTTGAACATTTTCTCATATCTATTTCTCAAACGCCATCACTTCGACGAGGTGGCGGCCGGTATTGGCGGAGTTGCTGGTTTGGGTCACGCGCAAAAAGCGGATGTTGAGGGGCTCGAATTTGCATTCGTAGCCGCCGCGATTTGATGCCGCAGTGTTGTCGCGACGGTCGGCGAGCATCGTCCAGTTTATGCCGTCGGACGAGCCTTCGAGCATGAAGCCGTAGTGTCGTCTGTCACCGAAGTAACACACGACGACGACGCGACCGACTTTCTCCGGCTTCTCGAAATCAACCTGCCACCACGCGGCCTTGTCCCGCGAGGCGTCCGTGCCCCAGAACCTTTCCGTGTCGATCTCGCCATCGTTCGCGAGAGACGCTTCCATGCCTGGCAGCGAAAACGAGCAGGTGACGGGCTTGCCAGTCGTGAGATTCGTGGTCGCCGGGGCTCCGGTCGTCAGATATTTTTCGAAGAGACGTTGCACCACTTTGATGCTGTCACCTTGCGGTTTGGAAGGATAACTTTCACGCTGTCCACACCAGGCTTCCTCAAATTTCTTGATCTCCGCGTGACACCCCCCCTGATCAAAAGGCTTGCCGGAATCGAGGGCCGCCTGCAGGCGCTGGAAGAAGATCTCCCAGCGCTTGCCGTAGTAACCGGTCAGCAGGCCCGACCATTCCTTCCACGCGTAATCGGGCAATGCCGGACCCGGCCCCCAGCGGGTGATGATGTTGCGGGCATTCCATTCCAGCTTGGCGCGCTCGTCATCGTTTGCGCCCCAGCGTGTGGCCTCTTCAATCCAGCGTCCCAGCAGGAATTCCTCGTTGGTGGCCAGTAATTCGTCGAGGTCACGAATCAGTTGCAAAAAGTCCGCGGACGCCTGCCGGAAGCCTGCGGCGTCCTTGGCCTGAAACGCGGCCATGGCCTTGGCGTAAAGCCCGCCGGCATGACTGGAAAGCGCCTGCCTCGCGATGTTCACAAGATCGTGGCGATAGGTCTGTGTGAATCCAAGCTCGGCCTGGGCACGCAGCAACTGGCGGCA